>SXGS01365910.1_pt1 | contig 24014 bp, 19 predicted proteins | sample 3174681 | NCBI WGS metagenome assembly SXGS01 (sample SAMN11356861, study PRJNA531348) | freshwater metagenome | isolation source: freshwater sample F1-80 | place: China: Fuxian Lake, Yuxi | collected 2017-12-25
CAATGGCGCCCTCCGGATGCTGGTTGGTGGAATGCTTCTGCTGGGAGTTCTGGCAGTTGGCGGCCGGGGGGGCAACGCCGTTAACCGCGTCGCCGACATCGAGGTGTTCCCGTTCCAGCTTCAGATCGGACAGGCGACGGCGACCCTTCGAGTGAACTGGGACCGGCCCAAGGGCATCAATCGCCAGCAGGTGCTTCAGTACATCGTGTGGCGAACCGACGTGAACGGCACTCCTCTTTCCATCGTCGGCGCCTCCGATTCTGAAGCGATTCGGACGCTGTTCGACACCGAGGCACAGCGAACCGTGAACGCCTTCGACGGCGATCCGGACGGGAGCAGTGAAGCCGGTGGTCGGACAGCGGTTACGGCTGCGGGCGTAACCCCCGGACTTCAGTACCGCTACCAGATCGCCGTCGCCTATCAGGCGTCGGGTCTTCAGGATCTGGACGGGGATGGACTTCCGGATGGGGACATCGACACCCAGTTTATGTCGCCGCTCTCCGGCTCATCCGCCTGGGCCACGGCCCTCCGACCGGCCACGTTGTCAGCACCCCTTCAGGGGGAGCTGGTGGACTTGGGCGAGTTGAACATCACCTGGAACCAGACTCCTGGCGCGGATGAGTACTTCATTCAGGTCAGTGCGGACCCGAACTTCGCCAAGCGCCGGACCGTTACGTTCGGGCCCTACAATGACGAAGTCCCCGTAGACCTCGGTGGGCCGAGCGCCGTGACGCGCCAGGTCAACGCGCAGAGCGGTGCTCTGGCCGGAGCCCGCAACGTGTTCATCACGGTCGGCGCCCGCAATTCCCAGGATCAGACCAATCCGCTTCCGCGAGGTTGGATTTACAGCGCGCCACTTTCGGTTCAAGCCGAAATCAATCCGCCACCGCCTCCCGCGGGCGCGGCGGGCGCAGGCGCCGCTAGCGTACGCCAATCCAAGAAGGATCGAGCGGCAGCGGGACGCCGTAAGAACTAGGGCGCCCTGCCGGCGGGCAACCAATTGCCCGCCGGCAGAGTCCAATCTCCACGTAGAGACACTGTTTTGCCAGGAGCCTGCTGGATGCCATTCCGACTGCTTAATCGAAGGGTCCTTACCGCCGCGGCACTGTTGGTGTTCGCCGCGACAGGGACGGCCCTCACCGCCCGAGCACAGGGCCAGGGCGCCGCGCCCGGCGGTCAGGGCCGGTTTCAACTGCCTCAGGACCGCTTCAATGCCGGTCTGCCGAACGAAGTGTCGGGCGAGGTCGTTGTCCGGTTTGCCCCCGGTGTAGACGCGCAGGCGTTCGCGGCGGGTCAGGGGTTGGAAGTGAAGGAAAAGCTTCGCTTCGCACCGGATACGTTCGTGTTGAAGGGCGTAGTGGGTGATCCGAATGCGGCAGCAGGGGTCCTTCAAAATGCCCCGGGGGTGCTGCTCGCGAACGCCAATGTGGTGTACCGCCTGCATTCTCTTCCGACAGTGACGCCGCCCAACGATTCGCTTCGACGGCAACAAAATGGTTTGAATGTTTTGGGGGCCACGGACCTCTGGTCGGTGACGATTGGGGAGCGGTTGAATGCCGGTCCCATCCGGCAGGCGATGGTGGCTGTGATCGACACCGCCTTCGACACCTCGCATCCCGACCTCGCTGAGGTGATGGATCCCAACGGGTTCGACTTCAGCCTGGATGCGCCCTACAACAATGCGGCTGCCAGCCCGGTGATGAATCTCCGAAGTCAGGGCGGTGATCACGGGCAGGCCATGGCGGGTTGTGTGGCCACCGCCACCAACAATGGTCAGGGGCTTTCCAGTCTGGCGCGAGAAGGCGTACGGATTTTGCCGCTTCGGGTGGCGGACCTGCTCTTCGACATGAACGGCGCCATCGTCGGGTTCCAGTTGACTTCAAGCAACATTGTTGACGCCATCTACTACGCTCTTCAGCAGGGCGCCGACGTCATCAGCATGAGCCTCGGCATTGCGCCGTCCTTCTTCAACCGGAATCCCAACGATCCTATCTTCCGCCAGGCGCTTCAGGACTGCTACTCGAATGGAATTGTGCTTTGCGCATCTTCGGGTAATGGGCGACAGAGTTTCTTCAACTCCGGCGTCAACTTCCCGGCGCTCATGCCCGAAGTGATCGCTGTGGGAGCTGTGGGGCCCTTTGGGGAACTCGCGGACTACTCGGATGGCGGACCGGATCTGGAGATCATGTGTCCGGGTGGGAATGACTCCTCCGGATTTGCCCCCGACCGCCAGATCCTTTCGACAACCGGGCCCTCCTTCATCAGCGTCTTCAATGGAGTCGGGCTGACGAATGTGCCTTCGGGTTACGAGTTCGGTCAGGGAACGAGCCCGGCGTGCGCTTTCGCCGCCGGCGCGATCGCCACGCTGATCACACAAGGGGTTCGGGATGAGAGCCTGGCTCCCACCGAGCAGGTAGAGCGCATCCGCTTGATCCTCCGGCGCACGGCCACCCCTCCCATCGGCGGACGGCGAACCAACGACTTCGGTTTCGGGATCATCAATCCCGCCGCAGCTCTCCGCGAGTTTACTTCCTATGCGGATGTGATTTCGCCGACTGCCGGGGAAATCACCGCCAGCTTCGCCGAACCAATCCGGGCTCAGATTGTTCGGCCAATTCTCGAACGAGTCGCTCCTGATCCGGCGGACCCTAACCCGATCGACTTCGCGGACGCACTTCCTCTCGGGAACTATGTCCGACGATTCGCTGGAGTCGGCGCCGGCGATTTCACGCTTTCGCAAAATGGGACGGACGTGACGGCGGGTGTCGAGATCCTCGACAGCGCCCTGGGGCTGATCGAGTACGAGCCTGACAGCAACACTCGCTACAGCATCGGCAACAACGCCCTCGACATCACCTTCACCCTGGCCCAGAATACCGCGCTGACGCGCAGCCTGGTTGGGGGCCCGGTGTTGAACGCACAAGGACGAGAGATTGCCGGCGCCCGAGCGTATCCCTTCCGGGTCCAGCCGCGAGTGGAGCTGCCGGGGCTTCGGATGATCAGTTTGCCGTTCCAGCTCCAGCCGGGCGCGGACACTCTGAACTTCCTCTACGGCGGCAACCTCGTTCGGCTGGCGAGATTCATTCCGGAGACGGGTGGTTACGCCCTGTTCGACGCCGTTGGGTCGCCCCAGGATGACGGGGCGTCCCTCACCTCGGTTTCCGCGGGTGTTGCAAAGCCTCCGATCGGGATGGCGTTCTGGGCGCGGGTTGTTAACCCAACTCAAACCCAGATCCTCGGTCGTTCCGAGCGGGCCGCTTTCTACCGAATCCCGATCAAGCCGGGCTTCAATATGATTGGGAACCCCTACTCTTTCCGGGTGCCGTTCCAGGTGTGCCTCTTCCAGGTCGGGCAGGAAGTGATCACGGCGACTGAAGCCGTCCAGCGAAACTTCATCCGTCCTACACTGTGGCGTTACGAAGATGGACGTTATTCGTTCAAGGTGCTGCCGCAGGGTGAACTCGTGGAGTTCGAAGGCCACTGGATCCGCGCATTCCGCGAGATGGAAATGATCGTGCCGCGCGTTCCCTCGGTGCCGGGCGTAGCTGCAGCCGCGGCCCGACCGGTCAATCCCCTGGGCGCGGGTTGGGTCTCAACGTTCAAGGCTGAGGTGGCCGGTAAGACGGTTGCGGAAGTCACGCTCGGTCGTCGCCAGGGCGCTCTGGACGGCTATGGTCCCGAGGATGTGGAGAATCCACCGGTGGTCCCCGGGGCTTCTGGAGATCTGCGCATCCGGCATCGAGACTGGGGTCGGTTTAGCGGAGCATTCGCTCAGGATCTTCGTTCCTGGACGAGTCGGCCGGCGAAGTGGACCGTCGAAGTTGAAACTTCCGAGTCGGCTCCCGGAGTCAAATTGGCGTGGGATCGAATTCCCGCAGGTGCAAACGCCTTTATGCAGGTGGATGGAGATCCACAGCGGATCTCATTGTCCACCGGCGTCGGCACGGCGCTTTCGCTTCCGGCGGGCCGCCATCGCATCACCATCACCTCGCTCTCGGCGGGTAAGTGACGCAGAACTTGAACCTGAACGGTGTGAGCGCAGGGCCTGGGGCATGCGCTCACACGGGTAGATGCATTCTTCGGAGACGTTTCAATGAAGACTGACTGGCAGCGGCGAGGACGGCTAGCGTTGCTCGGTGCCGCTCTGGGCCTGATGGGACTGGTGGCGCGACAAGCGACCGCCCAGGGGCCCGGTTCTGGGATCGTCACATTTCCAGGCTGGATGGTGGAGGCGGATATTTCGGGGGCCGCGGGTAACTTCCTGCAGTCCGACGGCATGACTCCGTTCCCGCAGCCGTTGTTCAATCGCTACCTCACGCTCTGGACGTACGAGGGATCGAGCGAAGATTCGAAGTACTCCATCTGGACGGCTGCCGGCGATCCGCTCAATGCGAACGACGACTTCGGCTACGTCTTTAGTTTTGCGAACATGACGATCTCCGTGGTCTCCCCGTTCGGACCCCGAGTGTGGTGTTCGAGTCGGGGCACCAACGATGATCGTCCCTACGGAAACATTGTCACGGTGCGCGTGGATGATTCTACCGCCACCGGGGGTTTCCGGGACATCACGTTCCCTTCCGGTGGAAGCGCGGTTTACGCTCCCAGCCGTCCGGACCTTCCGGCCGGCCAGGGGTATTTCCAGCCCTACCGGTTTGAGAGCAATACGCTCGAGATCAATCAGAAGCTGCAGTTTGCCCGGGATCTGATCCGGGTCGAGTATGAGATCTCCAACTTTGGAGGTGCGGCTCGGCGCGTCGGTGTTCGTAGCCTGCTCAACCCGTTCAACGAGGATGCTTCCGTGTTTCTCCCTGAGTCGAGGGAGCGGATCTTCTACGAAACCGACTTCGGCACAGCGACCGGGACCGGTGTGACCCCACCGAGGCGTCCGGATCGGCCGGCGATCCCATCGGAGATTCTGGTTTACGGCCCGACTTTCTTCGGAACGGCCGAGCCCAACATCGTGGCGAAAGCGATCCTGAGAGGGAACGGCGCAACGACGCCAACCCGAGTTGTGGTCGGGAACTCGCTCAACATGTATCCCACGGATGGTCAGTGGGATTACAGCGTGACCTTTCGGCAGGAGTTGAGGATCTCTGATATCGGTATCCTCTGCTACTACGATCCGATCGTGATTCCGGCCGGGCAGCGGCGCTCTATCGTGGCCTACATCGGGATGGGCGTGGCTTCTCATGCGATGAGCAATGCTTACCTCGCAGGCCAGTTGCTCAAAGACAACCTCCGGACGCAGGGCTACATCGGCGCTGTTCAGACCGCAGAAGCGGTACCGCTGATCAATGGGCATGCGGATGTGACCGACCCGAACGACGCCACTTCGGCGACGGGTTTGGCCGTCGATGCTTACATGCAGAACGAGTACCATCTGTCGAGCATCGCAAATCCCTTTGCTTTCATCGATCTTCCGGATGGGCTCCAGTTCATCAGCACCAACGCCGGACAGAACCAGCGCCTGGACCTGGCTTCACTGTCCCCGGTCGGACAGGGGACGGACGAGTCGACCAATCGCTGGACGCTTCAGGCGAATGGGGTCGAAGCGGGCCTGCTTCCCATCAATGTGTTCTTCAACAACGCGTTCGATGATGCAACACGGGTGACCCGACTGATCAACGTTCCCCAGGGGACGCGCTTCCAGCTTGGGCCCGGACGGACCTGGCGTTTCCTCACCATGCCGTTTACGTACGACGGCAATCTCAGTGATCCCGCCGTTGCGTTGGGATTGGCGGCGGGCACCTTCCAGGTGGTTCGTTACAACCCGTCTATCAACCAGTACGAGCAGGTCTCACAACTGGTTGCCGGCCAGTCTTACTGGGTTCGTTCGCTGAACCTGGCAGATGGAGAGACTGCATTCATCCGCCTGCAAAACGCCGTTCCCATAAAGCTGTCCAACAGCGAGACGTTTGTGAGCAAGATGCAGCGGGGTTGGAATATGGTCGCAAACCCCACCCCCTATGCTGTTCCGGTGAATGAATTGCAGGTGCTCGCTTCTGGAGGTCTCCTCATCCCGTTCAGCGAAGCTGTTGCCAATGGTTTCATTCGAGGCTCGCTCTTCCAGTACAACCGCAAGTTGAACCGGTATGAGGAGTTGACGCGAGACTCCGTTGTGCAGCCTGGTCGTGGGGTCTGGTTGTTCTCCAATGGTGAGCGCGGGATCGTGTTCCCCGCTCCGTTCGGTCGCGGCATCAGCATCACGCCGTAGTCTGTTTGAGCCGTGGTCGGACCGGACAGGTCTCCACGGCTGCTTGGAAGTCGGTGGAAGACCTGCCTGGTCTTCCACCCCATTTGGCTGAGGAGTGTTTCGGAGATGGCTATCGCGAAGCGGTGGTTGGTGGCGTGGGCGGCCTGTGCCGGCATGACGATTGGTCTTGCATGTCACGCCGTCGCGCAGGGCGCTACAACGCCCGGTTCCGGTGGGTCGGCGGCGACCACGCCGGGTGGCGCGCAGCGGACGTCGACGGTGGCGTCTAACTACGAAGCCCCGCCTCCGATTCGAGCGGGTCAGCCGATCAGCGTGCTGTTCTTCCCGTTTGGGTTCGGCGGTGAAGTTGCGGCAGGGAGCAAACTGGGTGGAGAGCCGCTCGAGCTGGTGTCTCATGTCAGTGCCGCGGTGAAGGCGGGGCTTTTGAGTTCGCCGTCCTTCTCCGTAGCTACCTTCAGCCCCAGCTCCGCACTCGTCCAGAAGGGCCAGAAGGATAACTTCATCGGTCCCGATCACCTTCGAGACCTGGTGTCGTCCGGCACAGGGCAGGTGGATGCCCAGAAGGCGCGCACCCTTGCTCATCGCCTGGGGATTCAGGCTGTGATGATCGGCAACGTGGAGGTGACCAAGTCCGGCGCCAATACCGTTGAGGTGACGCTGGATGGACAGTTGCTCGAGAGCACGACCGGCGCCGTGATCCGACAGGCGGCGGTCAATGGCGCCGCAACCGGCGCCGCTGATGTCAATCCTGTCGCTATTCAGAGCGCGGCCGTGAACGATGCGGCCCACAAGCTCCTCGCTGCGTTTGGCCTCGAACTCGTTCGACCTGCGGTCCCGGCAGCTAAGGCAGCTCCTGCGCCCAAGAAGAAGGCCGACACCAACGATCGGCGCGAGCAGGATCGGATCAAGCGAGACAGTGAACGCGCCGCCCGTGAGATCGCTCGCAAGACCGAGGAGAGCGAGCAGCAGCAGCGTTCAGCAGTTCGCAAAGCCGAAGAGGCAGAGAAGAAGCGCCGAGACGCCGCAGCAAGGATGGCGTCCAAGACTGCTTCCGCCGACGCTCCCAAACCGGCTCGAGTTGAAGCGCCCCGAACTGTGGCGGTCCCGACCGAAACTCCGAAGGTGGCTGTGGCCCCCGTCACCCCCGCAGAGAAGGACGAAGTCGTTGCGGTAGTGCAGGAAGCGACCCGCTCCGCCGCTCCTCGGTCGGGAGCCTTCAAGGGTGTCGCCAATTCGGCGGGTCAGCCGGTGCCGTACGGATACGCGCTTGGTTCAGACAAGGAGCTTCCCAAGCGGGATCGCTCCGGCATTCGCGTGCCCGCGTGGTTGGGCGTCGCGGCGTTCGTGACGGGCTTCAGCTTCCTGCTTTAGCTCCTCGCGCGAACTCTGGTGTGGGGAGGCCCTCGGCTGCGGCGACGCTGTCGGGGGCCGCATCTGTTTCTGGGAGGGGCTCGGAGCCTTCTTCAGGAGTGTGTTCCGCAGACCTGCGCGGACTCCCACGGTGGGTGGAAACGGTGTTCGCATCTCGCCGGAAGGTGAGGGATGTCAGTGGCTTCGCGAATAAGTAATCCCATCGAAGGGGAGATCTTCCGACACCTTTCCAGTGCGGCTGCGGAAGAGATGGGTGTTGCGCTGGAGCGCTCGTCTTACTCTCCCAACATCAAGGAGCGAAGGGACTACTCCTGTGCTATCTTCGATCCTTGGGGGAAGTTGGTCGCTCAGGCAGCGGACATTCCCGTGCACCTTGGCGCGTTTCCACACCTGATGGACCTGGTCGTTCCCGGAAGAGCCTGGGAGCCGGGGGACGTCCTGATTTGCAATGACCCCCGGTTCGGCGGTACCCATCTCCCGGACATCAGCGTGGTCAGCCCTGTCTTTGCTGCTTCAGGGGAATTGATCGGGTTTGTCGCCAACCGCGCCCATCATGCCGATGTCGGTGGCGCGTTCCCCGGCTCCATGGCCCCGACGACCGAACTCTATCAAGAGGGCGTGATTATCCCCCCAGTGCTGCTCGAGGCGGGCGGCCGGCGGAACGAAGCGCTGCTGGCGCTCCTGCTCAGAAACGTGCGGACACCGGATGAGCGCCGGGGGGATCTGAGTGCCCAACTTGCCGCAAATCGGGTTGGAGCGGCTCGGCTCCGGGAACTCGGAACCCGGTATGGTCCGGATGGATTGATCCAGGCGATGGTGGATGCCCGAACTCAGTCCGCGGGCGCGGTCCGACGTTTGATCGAGACGCTCCCAGTGGGTCGGTATGAGGGCGAGGACTTCCTCGACGATGACGGTCATGGCAGTGGTCCTCTCGCTATCCGCGTTGCCGTCACGTTCGGCGAGGGCCGCATGTCGGTTGACTTTACCGGGACCGCGCCTCAAGCGCGTGGCTCGATCAATGCGACGCTTGCTGTCACTCTGTCGGCCTCTTACTACGTTTTGCTCTGTTTACTCCCGGAGCAAGTAGCACTCAATCAGGGAGTCTTCGACTGCCTGTCCGTATCGGCGCCGGAAGGGTCATTGGTGCATGCGAGTCCCCCTGCGGCGGTCGCGGCAGGGAATGTTGAAACCAGCCAGCGCACCGTTGATGCCTTGCTCCGGGCGCTCGCGTCCGCTTTGCCCGAAAAGGTACCCGCGGCAAGCCAGGGAACTATGAACAATCTGACGCTGGGCGGTCTTCAGAATGGGACCGCCTGGGCCTACTATGAGACCACCGGAGGGGGATCCGGAGCAACGTCACGGCATCCAGGCGCAACCGCAATTCACTGTCACATGAGCAACACCCGGAACACTCCCGCTGAGGCCCTCGAGTACCACTATCCGCTCAGATTGCGCCGCTACGCACTCCGCGAGGCGTCGGGGGGAGCAGGACTGTGCCAGGGGGGAGATGGCGTTGTTCGTGAGCTCGAACTGCTCGATCGGGCGCAAGTTACCTGGCTCACCGACCGCAGGGAGCGTGGACCGTACGGGCTCTTTGGCGGTGAGAGTGGTGCCCCGGGTGAGAACTCGCTCATGCTGCCTGGCGAGGAGTGGAGCGTGGCCCCGTCGAAGGGATCGCTCCCGCTGCCGATGGGAGCACGGGTCCGGATAGGAACCCCCGGCGGTGGGGGATGGGGACACGTTTAGGAGACGGATGCGGCGAGGTGTCGTGACCGGGTGATCCGTCGGGCACGATCCGCGTTGTCGACGATGTGGAGGGCGCCCCCCAATGCCTTCACCCGACGTGACGTTTCGGTGAGCACCTGCATTGCTCGCGGAGTGATGGACTCCAGGGAGGAGAGGTCCACTTTCAGGATCTTGCAGCCGGTCTCCGCCACGCAACCGCACACCCGTTGGAACTGAGCCGAGTTCTCATCGGTCACCGTTCCCTCCAGCACCAATGCAACGGTAGAGGTGGTCTCGGTGAATTCCATTCGGATGCAGAGCGACTCCACCCTCGGAGACTTCCGGATTTTGATCGGCTGGACAGCGGCCGCGCGACGCGAGAGACGCGGCAGGTCCAGAGCCCAGGTCTCGCGTTCCCCACGTTCGGAGCATCGCCGGCTCCACTTCCTCCGCCATGTGGATTCGTAGAAGTGCCACAGGCCGTCCTCATCCACGAAGCAGACGCGGCAGCAGCCCAGATCTCCAGAGCCATCCAGCGCACCCAGGACTCGAACCGCTCCAGGCGCCGCCATAGCCTGGAGGGCGTATTCCCGCTCCAGCCTCGTGGGAGCGGAGGTTTCCCGCACTCCCCAAGTCAGTCGAAGCAAGCTGGTGCTCGCCGTCTCCGCGGCGGTGTGTCGCACGTAGGCCTCTGCGAGAGGAAAGACGTCGAGCCGGCCCTGCAGCCCTTCATGGCACGACAGTGCGCTGAGGGCGGCGCGTTGACCCCTGCTAAAGCCCTCAGGGCTCTCGAAGTCCACGAGCGCGTACAGCTCGTCTTCAGTCCCCAGGGACTTGAAAACCTGGACTCCCTGCCAACCCGGTAGGCGGCGGAGCTTCCTCAACGCGTGCATGAGCGCTCGGCGGTGGTCGGCGGAAAGAGTGGATGGCCGGTTCACGCGAAGGATGGCGGAGCGATGCATGGGAATTGGTTAGGGGCCGTCGGGAACGAAAGCGGTTCGGGCTGGGGTCGGCTCCGGACAACGCCGGTCGTTTGGAACCATCCTTACCCGTAGACCATGTCGGCAGTCCCGGGATCGAAGCCACTGTGCAAGGGCGAAGTTTGCTGCGGGCGGCCCATTGAGGAGCGAGTTTGTCAGGCGGAGTGAAGCCCGGGAACAGCCGGTGGAAGCGAACCCTTCAGGACGCCGCTACGGCGTACCTGATGGTGCTGCCCAGCGCATTGATCATCGGCGCGTTCGGCCTGCTTCCCCTTATTGCGGCGTTAGGTCTGAGTTTTCAGGAATGGCGACTGAAGCCGGGGCCGTGGGTGGGAATCGCAAACTACCGGCAGGCGCTCACTGCTGAGCCGGAGTTCTGGAGCGCCGTGTGGGTCACCGTCTACTACGTGGTAGGCACCGTGCCCCTCACGGTGATTCTGGCCTACGGCTGCGCGGAGCTGCTTCACACGCGTCTTCGAGGAATGGGATTCTACAGAGCGCTCTTTTTCATCCCGTATGTCGCGTCGCCGGTCGCGGCCTCCGCAGTCTGGAAGTGGATCCTCAACCCAACATCAGGAATAGCCTCGGCGGTGACCCGAAGGTTTGGAGTAGAGCCGCGCTGGCTCTACGAAGAGACCGGCATTCTTAGTTTGCTCGCCTCGACCGGCCGCCTGCCGCTTCCCGAATGGGCCGGCGGACCCAGTCTGGCGCTGGTGTGCATTATGGCGGTGGCCGTGTGGCACGGGGTCGGTTTTGCCGTGGTGGTGCTGCTCGCAGGGCTCGCGTCCATCCCCACGGACGTCCTCGAGGCGGCGCGACTCGACGGCGCTCGCGGTTGGAGGCTCATCCGCAGTGTGAAGCTGCCGCTCCTCTCTCCCACACTCTTCTTTCTCTGGATCGTTTTCACCATTCGTGCATTTCAGACGTTCTCACAGGTCTATGTGATGAGCATCGACAACAAGGGCGGCCCCTCCGGAACGACCCGTAACCTGACGCTCTATATCTTTCAGAGCTTCTACGACTCGGCGGCTCGACTCGGGCCAGGATACGGATCTGCGGTCGCTATGCTGTTGTTCGCGGTCATTCTGGTGCTCACGCTCATCCAGTTCAGGATCCTGGGCAGGAAGGTGCATTACGCCTAGAAATGCGCTCTCTGCTGCTCCGATCCTTCCAGCATCTGCTGCTGGCGGTGTGCGGGTTCACCACGGCCTTCCCATTCTTGTGGATGATCTCCACGTCGCTCAAGACTTCCGGCGAGGTGGGTGAGTTCCCCCCGCGGCTCCTGCCGGCAACACCGCAGTGGTCCAACTATCCCGATGCATGGCAGTCGGCGGCGTTTCCGAGGTACTTCGCCAACTCGGTGGTGATGGCCACAGTCGTTACCCTTGGGGTCGTAATCACAGCGCTCCTCGCGGGATATGCCTTCGGTCACATGGAGTTCCCCGGCCGCAAGATCGTGTTTATGCTCTATCTGGCCACGATGATGATCCCGTTCGAGGTTGTTGTGATCCCGAATTACCTGTTCATCACGCGGCTGGGATGGTACAACTCCCTGGCGGCCTTGGTGGCGCCGTGGCTGTCGAACGTCTTCTCAGTGTTCCTGGTGACCCAGTTCTTCCGAGGACTGCCTCGGGATTTCTACGAGGCGGCACAATTGGACGGGTGCGGGCATAGCCGCTATCTGTCGAGAATTGCAGCGCCGCTTGCCCGCCCTGCACTGGCGACGGCGGGCTTGTTTGCGTTCCTGGGGAGTTGGAATTCCTTGCTCTGGCCGCTGCTGGTCACGAATTCCGACGCGATGCGACCCATTGAGGTCGGTCTCCAGAGCTTTCTGGTGCAGGAAGGGCCACGTCCCCACCTGCTGATGGCGGCCTCGACCATGGCGATGGCCCCGATTATCGGTTTGTTTTTTCTCGCGCAGAAGACGTTCGTAGAGGGCGTGGCAGCCGGGGTGAAGGGATAGGGGGCGGCAAGCGCCGTCGCCGGGAGATCACGTTGATGCGACGCAGAGAGTGCATGGTCCGAATGGCCGGCTTCGGGGCCGTCTTCGGCTCGCTGGTGTCGGGCTGCGGAAGTGGCGGCGGAAGCACGGCTCCCTCGCAGCCCTCTTCCGGCGGCGGCCCATCCACGGGCTCCGGCGGAGGGGCGACGCAGAAACTCGTGTTCTGGCACACGCGCAGGGGCGACCAGCAGAAGGCGCTCGAAGCGATCTGTGCCGACTTCGGCAAGGCGCACCCGGGAGTGCAGGTGCTGCCGGAGTATCAGGGCAACTACGGCGACCTCAACAAAAAGATCCGTGCCTCGATCCAGGCGAAGTCGCTGCCGGCGCTGACCGTCGCCTACGAGAGCCACGTCACCGAGTACATGACCAACGGTGTCGTTCGGCCACTGGATGATCTGGTGACTGATCCGGCGGTGGGATTGTCGAAGGAAGAGTTGGCGGCAATCCCCGAAGCGTACCTGCAGAGCAACCGTTTCGCGCAGTTCGAGAACAAACTCTTGTCGTTTCCGTTCACCAAGAGCAATCTGGTGATGTATTTCAACCGCGATCTGCTGAAGAAGTCGGGGTTCGACAAGCCGCCCACCACCTGGGAGGAGTTTGAGACTCAGGCGGCGGCCATCAGCAAGAGCCTGGGCGGACCTGCGTGGGCGTTCGCCGCAGACCCTAGCACCCTGGACGGCATGATCTACTCGTTCGGCGGACAACTGGTGGGCGCCGACAATCTCTCCACGGAGTTCGGGAGTCCCGCGGCGGTCGCGATGCTCAGTCTGCTGAAGCGGATGGCGGCGGCGCGTCAACTCGTGGAAGCAGTCGGCGATGAGGCTTCCGGGCTCTTCACCAGCCAGCGTGCGGCGTTCTATCTCGACACCAGTTCGACCAGGAGTCGGCTCGAGACGGATATTGCCGGGAAGTTTGACTGGGGCATCACAATCATCCCACACGCGGTGGGCGTGGCGCCCGTAACCGTGATGTATGGGCCCAACGTCTGTATTTTCAAGGCGAGTCCGGAACAGGAAAAGGCCGCGTGGGAGTTTATCAAGTACTTCGTGTCACCCGAAGTGACTGGTCGATGGGCTCGGGAGACCGGATACCTGCCGGTTACGCGAAGGGCGATCGATCTTCCTGAAATGAAGAGCTTCTATGAGAGCAACGCGCGAGCGCGTGCCGTCTGGGACATTCTCCCATCCGCGAAGCCGGAGCCCAATCTTTTGGGGTGGCAAGAGGTGCGAGACCACCTACAAGAGGCGGCGCATACGGTGATCTCCGGCAGCGCCGCGCCGCAGAGCGTGGCCGCGGAGCTCAAGCGCAAGTCGGATCAGGCGCTCAAGAGCAGCCGACAGTAAGGGCGAGAAGGCATGAACATCATTTCACAGATCACCGAGGGGCTCGCGAACCTCAGCATACAGACGGTTCTACAGGCCATCGGCGCGCTTATGGTGGTCTACCTGGCGACCCGTCTCATCGGACGACGGCGCGACAGCACCGTGCACTGGATCCACGAGAACGTGCAGGTGGTGCTTTCGGTCGTCGTTGTCGTCTTTCTGGTGATTCGTCCGTTCCTCTTTCAGGCGTTCTACATCCCCTCCGGCTCGATGGAGCCGACCCTGATGGGTCCGGATCTTTCCACAGGCCGCACGATGGGGGATCGCCTGTTGGTGAACAAGCTGATCTACCGGGTTGCGAACCCTTCGCACAGCGACATCGTCGTCTTTAGGGCGCCGAAGCGGGCGGCCTCGGATGAGAAGGAGTTCATCAAGCGCGTGATCGGCGTACCGGGCGATACCGTGCAGATCGTGCCGGATCGGCTCGTCGTCGACGGCAAGGTGGCTCTGAAGCCGTCGGAAGACGGTTCGGGCGGCGTTCAGTTCGACATGGAGAAGAAGGGCGGCTTCAAGGTCGAAGGCAAGCGCGCCAGCCTGGCTGTCGACTATCAGGATCGACCGCTGAAGGTCATTCTCACGCGGAATCCTCTTCCCAGCATCGACACCGCTCGGGTAATCGTCGATGGCAAGGTCGAACTGGAAGACTCCTCGGGCCAGATCACCGTGGCGCCGATCGCAAACTACGGCGCCGACCCGAGCATCAACGGTTGGGTCTACACCCGCAGCGGCGAGGTTGCTCTGGCGGTGATCGACGGACAGAAACTCGAATTTCAAGGCCCCCACATCCGGATCAACGGGAAGCCGATTTCGGAACCCTACCTCCGTCAGAACGGCGCAGAGGTCCCCCGCTACAACCCACAGACCATCAAGTTGGGCCCCCACGAATACTTCATGATGGGGGACAACCGGAACAACAGCAACGACAGCCGGGCTTGGGGCGTACTTACCCGAGATCGAGTGGTGGGTCGCGCGGAGGTCCTCTTCTGGCCCATCTCCCGCTTCCGCATCATGCACTGGTGGTTGATTGCGGCCCTCGGGGTGATCCTCCTGGCTTACAACTGGGTCCAGCGACAGATCCATCGCTACGAGATGGCCGCCGACGAAGCCATCGAACGAACCGCCACTCTCGACGCACGGCTCCCTGTGGAACGTCCCGCCTGACGTAAATGAGACCGCGTGGCCGAAGGCTCGCTAAAGCCGGCCACCGGTCTCCTCGGGGAGCCCGAGTTCCAACACGAGCGTGGCTCCCATCGCATCCGGGTCCACCAGGTCCGTCAGGGCTCGGCGGTCGACGGTATCGGGGGCATGCAGGAGCGTGCGCCAGCCCATCGCCATCAGGAACTGGCGCTGGCTGGTGAAGGCGTGCGCCGCCATTCCCAGCCCTTCGGCAAGCCGCAGTAGATCCGAGAAGTTTACATCGGCGGTGAGATCGTGCCGGCCGGGGGATTCGAGCAGATCCGGAACCGCGTGCTGGCGGTAGTACGCCCGGACGGCGGCTCTCCCCGGCGCTCGGGAAAAAAGGCGATCTTCGGTGGCGCCGTAGTCAATCGTGAGCACCGCTCCGCGCCGGACCACACGCCGCACTGCCGCCAGCCAGGCCGGGAGATCCGGGATGAACGCGAACTCCACGCCAACCGGGGGGAGCACCGGAATGCGCGTGCGGATGACGGCCGCGTCCGCCTCTGAAACCGGCGTGCGGACTTCGACGAGACGCTCTCCAGTCGAATCGACGGCTACCTCCGCGAGAGAGCCGTCTCGACGGAGCAGTAGCCTGCGCACGGGAAACGCATCCAGAAGTTCGTTGCTGAGGAAGACCCCGGTGAGCGGGGGCGACGCTTCCAGGTCCTCCACCCAATCCACCCGATCGCGCCACGGTCTCAGCGTGTCCACCTGGCGCTCACGCCAGATGGCGAGGGGTTCCACAATTCGGTAGCGGACCGGCAGCGCGGCGGCGTCGCAGGCCCGCAGTACGCCGCGCGCCAGGGCCCCCGTCCCGGCGCCCATCTCAATCACCGTGAAGTCCGAGGGGGATCCCAGCTCGGAGTGGATGGCCGCTATCCGTCGACCCACCAACAGCCCAAACGCCGGATGATGCTCGGGCGCCGTCACGAAGTCCGCGCTCCTCCCGATGGGGAGGTTCGGTGAGGTGTAGTATCCATCGACCGGATCATAGAGAGCCAGCCGCATGGCGTCGATAAACGGTAGAGGGCCGTGCTTCCGCACGTGATCCAGGAGGCGTGCCGCAAGAGGAGAGGCCATAGAGTGCTCTGAAGGTTTATCGTCCCACGGACGCGTGTTGAGAGAGATCCGTGACGGGACCGCGGACTGGAACCGTCGCCGCGTCTGACATATGATACGTCAGGACGACGATGCACCTGAGGCGCAGCCCCCTGGGCGCCGGGAGATCAGTCAGACTTCATGCCTACTGTGACCGAAGCAGGCTCGGAGAGGGAACTCGACCGGGCAACGCGACTTGACGAGTTCGCGCGATTGGTGAGCATCGAGCGCGACGACCTGGCGCTCCTGCAGCGCGCCCTCACTCATCGGAGTTTGCGCGACACTTCCGACGACGGAGACAACGAACGTCTCGAGTTTCTCGGAGATTCGATTCTCGCGCTCCTTGTCTGCGAGCACGTGTATCAGGGCCATCCGGAGCTTGATGAGGGGGGTCTGACGCGACTGAAGGCGAGTTACGTTTGCGAGGCATCCCTCGCCATTGCAGCCCGCCGGCTTGAACTGGGGCAGTTCATCTCGCTCGCGGCTTCCGATGAGGCGATGGGCGGCCGCGAGCGTTCCAGCATCCTCTCCGATTGTTTCGAGGCGATCCTTGCCGCGATTTATCTGTGTCGGGGCCTGGAGGCCGCACGCCGCTTCGTGGAAGAGCACTTGCTGGCAATCGTGGACCCCGACGAGGTCGCCGACCACAAATCGAGACTCCAGGAATTGCTTCAGGATCAATGGCGCTCGACCCCGGTGTACAAGACATTGGAAGAAACGGGGCCCGCGCACGATCGGATGTTCCAGGCAGGAGCCTATGCGATGGGTGTGGAGTTGGGACGCGGCAGCGGCACCTCGAAAAAGGCGGCGGAACAGCGGGCGGCGGCGATGGCGATCAAGCGCCTGCGGGCCGGCGAGATCCAGCTATCTGTAGACGGAACTGGAAACTAACCTCCCACCAACAGCACATTGGCGAAAGGGGTGGAGTCGCCCGTCCGAATGCACGCCACGGCGCTCGCCGCATAGCGCTTGAAGGTGAGGTGCGTCATGGTCTCCACGGGGAGCCCGCAGTCCATCATGTCCTCCCAGCGGTCCGGCGCTGCTGCTTGCTGCTCCTCCGCGAGGATCAGCCGATCCACGGGAAAATCGGGAAGGATCGCCACCAACACCTGAGGCACGGTGGGAATGTCGGCGGTGAGAGAGATGTCCGCCACGCGCGGCAGATTCGGAATCGGGAAGCCTCGATCGGCGATCAGAAGCATCTGGGTGTGATTCACCCGGCGAATCAGATCCGCGATGTCCGGGTTCAGCAGGTGGCGAGTCTGCCGTTGGTGTGTGGCGATGTCGGCGAGAGCCCGCTCCTTCTGTTCCAGGGTGAAGCGAGCAGTGGGGTCAGCGGCCCGCCGCTTGAAGATCAGTTCCATCTCGCGCGCCGCAACCAATTCCCACCCCTCGGCCCCGAGGGTGGAGAGATCGGACTCAGGCGAGATTCTCAGATACTCCCAGGGGTCCAACATGATCCGATCTCTCCAAACCGACGTGGGTTAGTAGACGGCCCGACCGCCGGAGACGTCGTAGCACTGACCGGTTACGAAACTGGCGCCGTCGGACGCGAGGAAGGCGATGACCTCCGCCACTTCTTCGGGTCGACCGAAGCGCCCCAACGGCACGCGCTGCTTCATGTAGTCGACCTGCTCCGGCGTCAATTGCTTCAGGATCTCGGTCTCGATGACCGCCGGCGCCACCGCGTTCACTCGAATGCCCTCTCGGGCCACTTCCTTCGCGAACGCCTTCGTGAAGCCGATTACCCCGGCCTTGGCGGTGGAGTAGGGGATCATGTTCGGATTCCCCTCTTTGCCCGCGATGGACGCCACATTGACGATGGCGCCCTTGCCGGCTCTTCGCAGGGCGGGAAGCACGGCGCGGCAGCAGATGTAGATGCTCTTCAGATCGATCCGCATCATGTCGTCCCAGTCCTTCTCAGACTGGTCGAGGAGGGGAGCGCTCTTGCCGGCGATGCCGGCGTTGTTCACCATCACATCCACACGGCCGAAGTGTGCCTCCACGGCATCCACCATGGCCTGGGTGCTCGCGATATCGCCGACATCGGCCTGAAACGCGGCCGCCTCCAGGCCGGAGGTCTTCATCTCCGCTGCGGCGGCGAGGGCGGCGGGCAGGTCCAGGTCGGCCACCGCCACGCGATACCCCAGTCGACCAAAATGCTCCGCCGTTGCTCGACCAATCCCACGAGCGGCGCCGGTAACAATCGCTACGGCACTCATACGGTTCTGTTCTCCCTCTCTAGTTCCGGCCGGCATTCAGCCCGGCCAGCACTTCCTCGAAACTGCGATCCAGGATGGCCACCATCTCGTCGATTTCCTCGGCCGTCACCACCAGCGGCGGACCGAGCGCAATCCAGTGTGGATCGAAGCGGTTGATCAGGCCCGATCGAAGCGCGTGCCTCCCGATCAGCGTGCCGATCGGCACGTCCGGCGGGAATTGTTCACGCGTCGACGGGTCGCGCACCAACTCTACCCCGAGGAAGAGACCCTTGCCACGAATGTCGCCCACGATCCCGTGCCGCTTCAGCCCTTCCAGTCCTGCTCGAAGGCGAGCGCCCATCTGTCGGGCATTCTCAAGCAGGTCGCGCTCGATGATCTCCTTCAGCACGGCGATGCCGACAGCGGCCGAGAGCGGATTGCCTTCGTAGGTGTGTCCCTCCACAAACCCCGGGTTTTCCGGAGCATCGCCCCAGAACGCCTTCCCGATGTGGTCGCGGCAGATCAGGGCGGAGAGCGGGGCGTACCCGCCGCTGAGTCCCTTGCCGAGGCACAGGATGTCGGGCACAACATCAAAGGTATCGGCGGCGAACATATTCCCGGTTCGGCCGATCCCCGTGATGATCTCATCAAAGATCAGCAGCACGTTGTGCCGATCACACAGCTCCCTGAGCGCCGGCAGGTAGTCGCCCGGAGGGTCGATGATGCCCCCGGTGTGACCGATCGGCTCCACAATCACCGCAGCGACGGTGTCCGCGTCTTCCATGTCGATGACATCGCCGATGATCGACGCGCAGGTCAGTTCGCACGATGGGTAGGTCTTGCCGAACGGGCAGCGATAGCAGGTCGGCGGGAAGACGTGGATGAATCCCGGCGCCAGGGGCTCATTCACCGATCGGCGCGATTTCAGCCCTGAGGCGGAAAGCGATCCCATTGTGGATCCGTGCCACGACATGTAGCGGGAGATGATCTTGAACTTCCGGGGATTGCCGGTACGCTGGTGATATTGCCGCGCCATCTTGATGGCCGCTTCCGTCACCTCCGAGCCGCCGCATTCGAACTTCACCGTGTTCAAATCGCCTGGAGCGACATCCGCCAGCAGTTGCGCCAACTGGACGGCTACGCTGTTGGTGCCATGCATCACCGGCGCGAAGGTCAAGACTTCCATCTGGCGGCGCACCGCTTCGAGCACCCGGGGATTGGCGTGGCCGACCGATGCGACATAGATGCCGGAAAGCCCGTCCAGGTATTCCTTTCCGTTCACATCCCAATAGCGCACCCCTTCGGCGCGCGCCATTACGAGAGGGTTCTTTGCGAACTCCTTCATCTGGTCACGGGCGAGAATTCGGCGCAGTTGCTCCTCGTCTACGGTCGATTTCGGATCGATCAGGTTAAAGCGGTACTCTGACATGGCGTCCCTGCCCGAGCGGGCGGTGCGGAAGAGCCCGAAACACCGGGCTCACCTGCTGCTTCTTTCGCCGTGAGCGGGGTGGAACCTGCCGCGGCGACTCGATTCCTCAGGCCGGCGCGCTCCCGGTGAAGCGGAGGGCGGTGAGGGCGTACACGTGGGAAACGCGGACCAGTTCCGCAAGCGGCACCCACTCTTCGGTGGTGTGGGCGCCATGAGCGGCTGGGCCATGCGTCACGGCCGGCACCCGGGCCCGTCCCCATAGGGTGTTGCCGTCGTCGACAAACGGCTTCGCACCGATCGGGAGCGTGTCGCCTCCCGTGGCCTCCGCATAGCTCGCCACGAAGCTCTTGACCAGAGCGTGTTCGGGATCCAACTCGAAGGCGTCTCGCTGGATTCGGTACCCGGCATCCAGCGTGGCTCCGTAGCGATCCGCCACCTCCCGCACACGCAGCAAGAAGTCGTCCCTCACGGCCTCCGAGCTCTCCCCGGGCAGCCAACGCCGCGTGCCGTGAACATGGCAGACCGAGGGCGCCTGGTTGTAGATCTCGCCGGAGGCAATATGACCCACGAAACAGGATGCCGTCCCCGCGATCGGATGCGTACGGCTCTGGAGGGTGGCGTTCAGCTCGTTGAGTGCAAGCACCATGGCTGAACCCGCCCCCGTGAGATCCGGGCAATCTCCTCGAAACACTTCGTGGACCGGGACACCGTCTCGGCTGAGGGTGGATTGGAAGATCGCGAGACCTCGACCCGCCAGGGGCAGACGGTCGGCGAGGTACTCGGGGATGAGCGCCGCATCTCCGTGGATGCCCGCGGCGATGAGGCCGTGAAGTTGGCGCGAGTCTCCCCAGGGGCCCTCGTGGTGGTCGTAGGCGGTGAAGAGGATGCTCCCCGCCGTGAGCGCTCCGCTCTCCGCCAGCGCCAGCGCCGCTTCCGCCGCCGCCGCAAGCCCCCCCTTCATATCGGAGACCCCGGAGCCCCTCAGTACCGTGCCGTCGAACGTGGGGGGCACGAAGGGGAGGTGGACCGTGTCCAGGTGTCCGGTGAACTGAAGGCACGGACCGGGCTTACCGCTCTCCAGTCGGGCCACCACCGCCGGCGACTCCGGCCAATCGGCATCCGGTCGCTGCACCGTGAATCCCGCCTCGGACAACAGCTCCGCCAGACGAGTTGCCGCGTCGTGCGCCGAACGGGTGGGGCTGGGGATTTCGCAGATCGCGGTTGCGCGCCGAAGGATTCGTTCGGGGGAGATGTGTTTCAGTACGGATGCAGTTGGATTTGGCATGGTGGTGGGTCATGACGCCGGGATCCGGACGGCATCGAACTCCCGTTCGCCCCGCACAAGCCGCCGCACCTTCGTGCGATTGGGTCATTGGGGGAGGGCTGCCGTGGATGCGCGGCGAAGCAACGGCCGGAACAAGCCCATCCTGGATGATGGGGCGAGAGGGGATCTGGTGATGCTGCTGGACGGAAGAGTGGTCATTGTGACCGGCGGCGGTCGAGGAATTGGCGCCTGCATCTGCCGGGTGCTGGCATCACACGGGGCAAGCGTGGCGGTGAATTACTCCGCGAGTGGCGACGCCGCCCGGGCGGTTGTGGAAGAGATCCGAACTGCGGGAGGTCGCGCCTCGACGTTTCAGGCGGACGTGACCGACGCCGCGTCCGTTCAAGCGATGGTGGACGCCGTGATGGCGGAGTACGGTCGAGTCGACGGGGTCGTGAACAACGCGATCTCCGGCCGCCAGATGGGTGGCCTGGACGAGACCACGATCGCGGATTTCGAGAACGCCTTTGCCTTCGGGTGCCGAGCGGTCGTCAACACGGTGACCTCGCTGCGCCCGATCTTCAAGGCCCAGGGCGGCGGACGGGTGGTGAACATCGTCACCGAGCTCTGGAATCTCGCTCCGGCGAAATGGTCCGTTTACATGGCCGGCAAGGGCGCCATGGTCGGCATCAGTCGATCTCTGGCCTGCGAGCTGGGGCCGGACGGCATCACCGTCAACATGGTGGCGCCGGGATGGATGGTCACCGAAAAGGTCGACACCGATTCCGAGGGCTCTCGCAACTTCGCGGCCGGCCTGCCTCTCCGCCGGCACGGCAGCGGCGATGAGATCGGCAACGGCTGTGTTTTTTTCCTGTCGGATCTCGGTTCGTACGTCACCGGCGCTTACATCCTGGTGAACGGCGGCCGCGTCACGCAAATGGGCGCCTGAGCCGACGTCTAGCGGATGGGCCGGAGCGCGGCGCCTGATGCCACGTTGGGGAGTTGTGAAAAGATGTCTGAACCCGTTCGAATTGGAGTGCTCGGCGCCGGGAGCATCGGCATCCGGGGCGCCCTCGCACATCTGAGTATCGGCGACTACGCCGATCGAGTGACGCTCGCAGCCGTGTGCGACGCCGTCCCGGGCCGAGCCGCGGCTGCCGCCGAGAAGTACGGCGTGCCCCAGTCCTTTGAAGATTTTGACAGCATGCTGCGTCTCGGCGACATCGATGCGGTCACCATCGGCACACCGATCGGGCTGCACTATGAGCAGGGTGTGCAGGCGATTGAAGCGGGCAAGCACATCCACTTCAACAAGACCATGACCACCACCATCGCCGATGCGGACGACCTCATCGAGCGGGCCGCCGCCAGGGGGGTGCATCTGGTGGTGTCGCCGGGTCAGATGCATCGTCCTCATCTCCGGCGCATCCGTCGCATGGTGGAAGACGGCAGCCTGGGACGGCTCGTGTGGGCCGCGACCGGCGCGGGCTTCGGCGTCTACCACGAGAAGGAAGGCGTGCGGCAGGGGAATGACATCCTCTCCAATATCAACCCGGCCTGGTACTGGCGAAAACCCGGCGGAGGTCCGGTTTACGACATGACGGTGTACGGGCTCCATGCGCTCACCGGCGTGTTGGGTCCCGTGCGGCGCGTCACGGCTGTCTCCGGCACCGTCGTCAAGCAGCGGGAGTTCCGGGGCGAGCTCTTCGACTGCGATTGCGATGACAACACGTTGATTCTGGTCGACTTCGGTGGAGCGCTGTTCGGCTTCGTCTACGGAACGGCCGCCGGCAACGTCGTGCATTCGTTCGGCAGCCCCTCGTTCTTCGGCACAGCCGGCTCCATCGTCGGCGAAACCTTGAATGGCCAACCGTTCGACTATCCCGGACGCGAGCGAGCCGCGGTGGACGGGATGAACGCCATCCTGCCTCACTACAACGAGCGCCACTCCACCGAAGAGTTCCATGTGTTCGAGGACATCATGCAGCTTGTGGAACTGGTTCGGGACGGCAAACCCACGGTCTCCACGGCGGAGCATGCGCGCCACGTCATCGAGATCATCGAGGCCGCGTACCTGGCAGCGGAGACGGGTCAGACCCAGGAACTCCGCACGACCTTCACACCCGCCCCCGGCGCCTAGCCGCGACCCACGAGTCCTGGGGCGATGCCCCAGGCCGGGTTGAGGCTGGGCCGTTGGCTCGCAGGTGCGGCACAGATGCCCGGATCTCGCGGCAGCGAGATCCACTTGAACTCCACCGGCCCCACGGAGATCTCGACGTGGACGGTCTCGGCCCCGCAGCGCATTCGCGGCGCACGTCCCAAAGGTTTCCGCCGGTCCCACCCTTCGATCATCGTCATCCTTGGGCTTGACCCCAGGGATCCGGCGGTGTAGGCGCCGCAAGCAGTTCCAGTAAAGCGGTCCCGACCCCATCATCCGGGGCGACGCGCCGAGTCGTAGTGAATGGACGGCCGCTTTGTGGGGTGAGTGCCCGCCCAATGCGACATCTGCGGGGATGACGGTGGGGGCTTCGGTGGCTGGGGGTGGGGTTCACTTTCGAATGGGGTGGATCGGGCTCGGAGGCGTGACGCGCCGGGTCCTGGCGAATGGATCCCCGCTTCGTGGAGTAGGTCTCCGTCCGGTTCGATTTCTGCGGGGACGAGGAAGGTCGCTGACGGCGCCGCACCCAAGGGCGCCCACATCCACCTGGTTTCCACCAACACACCCCTCGATCGGCGTTATCCCTGGGCTCGACCCGAGGTTCCTGGGCTGTAGGCGCCACACGCCGGCCCCGGCAAGCGGGCCGACCCGTCCGGTTGAGCACCCGCACAGAGAGCGAACACTCCCATCTAAAAGTAGAAACACCCTCGAAAGAACGGCAGGGCGAGGCTCCGACCGAGCCGCGAACCGTCCTCAGGGTCCATCGCCGCCGAGTCGGGGTCGTCGCAGCCTGTCGATGAGACGGCAGTGGCCTCGCTCACCGAGCTGGCTGTCTTCGCTCCGTTCTGTGGCGTGGACCAGGAGGCTGGGACGAACGCGCCGGGGCCGCCCGGGATTGAAATCCCGGGCTACTTCGTGAACGCCCTCCGGGCTGACGCGGCACGCCCGCGCAGCGGGCGACACCGAGTCCCGGAGGGACTTCCACGAAGCAAGCCGGGTGTTTCAACACCC
>SXGS01000982.1_pt1 | contig 24008 bp, 28 predicted proteins | sample 3174681 | NCBI WGS metagenome assembly SXGS01 (sample SAMN11356861, study PRJNA531348) | freshwater metagenome | isolation source: freshwater sample F1-80 | place: China: Fuxian Lake, Yuxi | collected 2017-12-25
AACCCGTCCATCTCTACCAGAATTTGATTTAGTGTCTGCTCGCGCTCGTCGTGGCTGCCGCCCAGTCCCGCGCCGCGCTGGCGCCCTACGGCATCAATCTCGTCAACAAAGATGATGCACGGACTTTGACGTTTGGCTTGCTCAAACAAATCGCGTACCCGGCTTGCGCCGACGCCGACAAACATTTCCACAAAGTCCGATCCGCTGATACTGAAGAACGGCACGCTGGCTTCACCGGCAATGGCTTTGGCCAATAGAGTTTTGCCGGTCCCGGGAGGTCCGACGATCAAGACGCCCTTGGGAATGCGGCCACCCAGCTTTTGGAACTTGCGAGGGTCCCGGAGAAACTCGATGATCTCCAGTACTTCTTCTTTTGCTTCATCGACGCCGGCGACGTCGGAGAACATCACTTTCTTGCGGTCCTCCGTCAACATGCGGGCGCGGCTCTTCCCGAATGAGAGGGCCTTATTGCCCCCCATCTGCATTTGCCGCATCAGGAAAAACCACAGGCCCAGGAAGAGCACAAAGGGCCCCCAGGTCACTAAGAAGGTAATGTACCAAGGGCTCTCGTCCGGTGGCTTGGCTTCGATCTGAACACCGCGCTCCCGCAAGACCTTCACCAATTCAGGATATTCCACCGAATAGGTCCTAATACGGGTCTTGTCTTTCAGCACGGCGCTGATGTGGCTGGATTTGATAATGACCCGTTCAATCTCGCCCTTGTCGAGCTTGGCCATAAACTCGCTAAAAATCACATCTTCTTCAGGCGCATGGGTCGGCACACTGAACAGGTTGAACAGTAAAATCATGAAGAGGCCGACGACGACCCAGAAAACCAGATTCTTTGCCCTGGAATTCATCCAGATCTCCTTGTGGATTGACGCTTAAATGAGCAACATCACGCAGTCCACTTATGCTACCACAGGTTATTCCTACTGACAACCGTGGACACGAACCTATTCTTGGTCCTCTGCCACATCCAGGACAGCCAGATAGGGCAGATTACGATACTTCTGTTGATAGTCGAGCCCATACCCGACCACATACTTGTTCGGAATTCTAAAGCCCTCGTAATCAATGGTCACGTCGACCGTCCGTCGTGCCGGCTTACTTAAGAGGGCGCAGAGCTTAATCGACTTGGGCTTCTTTTTCCCCAAGGCCTTAACCAAATATTGGGCCGTCAACCCTGAGTCGACGATGTCTTCCACCAGCAAGACATCCTTACCTTTGATCTCCTCGGTCAGGTCGGTCACCATCTTGACCTTGCCGGATGTTTTTGCCCGGGACCCGTAACTTGTCACTATGAGAAAATCCACACGGAGGGGAATTCTGATCGCGCGGGCCAGATCGGCATAAAAGGCATAGGCGCCCTTCAGCACCCCGACCAACACGAGATCTTTCCCCATATAATCGGTCGTGATCTGTTTACCCAGTTCTCGAATCCGCGCACGCATTTCTTCCTGCGTCACGATCGGTCGACCAAAAATTCGCTTCATGCGCCCCTACTCCTTCCCTGAAACCCTGTGATTGACCGACACCACTAGACAGTTCACCGTCTCACTGCGAACAGCGAATCGTTCATCCTGCCTCATGCCCACCACCCACAGAATCCCTTCTGGAGCCACCAACAAGGGAAGCCCCTCACGCCGCTGGCGCGGGACTTTCCGGTCGGTAAAGAAATCTTGTAACTTTTTGCTGTTCCCCTTCATTCCCTGAGGAACGAATCGATCGCCTGCTCGCCAGGACCGAACCACCAAGGGCCCCGAACAACGGTCGGCATCGAATACAGCCCGCTGCGCAGACGGAGCCGCGCCTCCCTGTTCCGCCTCCAGACGAGCCATCCGCTGTACATGAATTTGTTGATTCGTTCCAGCCCAATAGACCGTTACCGGCACGGAAAGACGCAGGCTCTCGCTCTGCCCATGCCCCGAACTGGCTGCAGCCGTGCACGCCCCACTCAGGGAACAGAAGCGCACTGAGTCCTGCTCCAGAACCACGAGGGCCTGCCTTAACGAGAGCTGCGCCCCGCTCTTGCCCTTCAGAAAAATCTGACGGACTGACTCCACCAGGCGAAGGCTGCTGGCTCGACCCTCTGCATCGTAGGTCCGTAAGATGGCCCGAACGAAACGCCGTTGCAGGGCAACCGGCAATTCAATGAAGGCCTGGCGATCGACTTGTTGCTCGCCTCCGGAGGCCCGGCTCACGAGCCGGCGCACCAGGTCACTCGTCACCTGCTCCAGATATCGTTCGTCCTCGCGCAAAACATCTGTCTGTCTCTGTAACAGACGAACGGCAGCCGGCGCCAACTTCATAACGACAGGCAGGAGCTCCCGCCTAATCCGATTGCGATGGTACAGCGGTTTCTCGTTGCTCGAATCCCGGCGATAGCTCAACCCTTCCTGATCCAAATAGGCCAGCACCTCCTCGCGGGTGGACGCCAGAAGCGGACGAATGACCCTGTCCTGGCGAACATAGGACATCCCGGCCAACCCAGTCATGCCGGCCCCTCGCAACATCCACATGAGCACCGTTTCCGCCTGGTCATTGGCGGTATGACCGACCACAATCCGGTCTGCCTCCACTTCATGAGCCAGTTGCCTCATAAAGGCATAACGCGTCTCGCGAGCCATGGCTTGCAGCGAGGAGTGCTGCCGCCGCTTCACGAGCAAAGGCCGATGGGTGACCAAAGGCAGGTGCCGCTCCTGACAAAAATCTCGCACAAAGGACTCGTCTCCGTCTGACTCCGCTCCCCGCAATCCATAGTTGCAATGAACGACCGTCAGGGTGAGCCTCCAGGACTGAACGAGGCGATGGAGGAGCGACAGCAGGGCCACCGAATCTGGCCCGCCTGACACTGCCACGAGCAAGTGCTGGCCCGGGACGAACAGCTCATGCTGCCGCACCGTTCGAACAAGCTCGGTCAACAGGGCCGGTCGTGCGGTCGACCTGGAGGGCGGCCTCGCCATGGGCGTCTCAACTAGCATGGTTATGGAACTCCCTGCGGGATATTGCGCAAGCTGACACGGGCCTGTTCCACATCACGGGCAATTTGCTTCGACAACTCCTCGGCAGAGGCAAAGGTATGGTCGCCCCGCACCCGAGACACAAACTGCACGGTAATATCCTGGCCATAAAGATCGCAGGAATGATCCAGGAGGTTCACCTCGATCAGCCGCTCGCCCGCGCCAAATGTCGGTCTGGTCCCAATATAGGCGATGGCATCGTAGATCTCTGTTCCATGCACCGCCCGCGCGGCATACACTCCATCGGGCGGCACGACACGCTCGGCCTGGATACGCAGATTGGCCGTGGGCCAGCCCAGCGCCTGTCCGTGGTGCATCCCATGCACCACGGACCCGCTGAGACCATAGGCTCGTCCGAGCAACGTAGCAGCCCGATCAACCTGCCCTGTCTGAATGAGCTGGCGCACCCTGGTCGAACTCACCACGTCCCCCTCGAGCATCACAGGCGGCACGGGATGCACAAGAAAATCATACTGGCCGCCAAGACGCACCAGGTCATCAATATGGCCTGCCCGCCCCTTCCCGAAGGCAAAGTGATTGCCCACGAACAGTTCAGCCAGGGTGAGCGAGCGATGCAGAATCTCTGAGGCAAATTGCTCCGGGCTCATCGCCGCGAAGGTGGGAGTAAAGTCCAAGAAAACCACTTCATCGATCCCCGCCGCTTCGAAATGCGCCAGCTTTTCCTTGGGGCTAGTCAGAAACTGAAGATCGATATGGGGTGCAAGAATTTTCACAGGATGAGGCTCAAAGGTCAGCACCAATGCCTTTCCCTGCGCCTTCCTGGCCGTCTCGACTACCGTCTGCAACAGCGCTCGGTGGCCCAGGTGGTGGCCATCGAAGTTGCCAATCGTGGCGACCGGGTAGGCCCGAAGAGCACGTTCGTTGGACAGTCCATGCGTAACTTTCAGCATGGCCGTCATTGGAGAAGACGCGCAGCGTCTTTGGCAAAATAGGTCAAAATAAGATCTGCGCCGGCCCGCTTAATCGAGAGCAGCGATTCCATCATGGCGCGCGACTCATCGAGCCAGCCAGCCTTGGCGGCTGCCTTGATCATGCTATATTCCCCGCTCACCTGATAGGCCGCCACTGGCAGCAGAATCTGCTCTCTAGCCGCGGCAATAATATCGAGATAGGGCAGCGCCGGCTTCACCATGATGATATCGGCCCCCTCTTCGACATCGAGGGCGATCTCGCGAAGCGCTTCCCGCCGATTGGCCGGATCCATTTGATAGGATTGCCGGTCGCCGAATTGCGGGCTAGAAAATGCCGCATCCCGAAAAGGGGCATAAAAACAAGAGGCGAATTTGGCGGCATAGGCCATGATCGGCAGCTCGGTAAACCCCGCCTGATCCAATTCCGATCTGATCGCTGCGACCCGCCCATCCATCATATCCGACGGGGCCACCATATCGGCTCCAGCCTGCGCATGGGTCAGGGCCATGGCACGAAGACAGTCTAAAGTTTCATCGTTGAGGATGCGGCCATCCTTCACGACCCCACAATGGCCATGGTCGGTGTATTCGTCGATGCAGACATCGGTCACGACCATCAGGCTCGGCACATGGTCTTTCACCGCCTTGACGGCCCGCTGCACGATACCGTTCGGATCGTAGCCGGCGGTTCCCTTCCCATCTTTGCGGTCAGGAATCCCGAATAGGATGATCCCGGGAATCCCCAAGGCCTCAATCTCGCTCGCCTCTTTCACCAAGAGATCGACCGAAAGCCGGAACTGGCCCGGCATCGCCGCGATCTCCTCCCGCCTATTCCGCCCTTCGACGACGAACAGCGGGAAGATGAAGTCGGCGGGGGATAGGCGCGTCTCCCGCACCATACGGCGGAATCCCTCATGCTGCCTCAACCGCCTGAGCCGCTGAATTGGAAAAGCCATCGAATTACTTCCTCGGAAGATTTGTTAAGAACACCACGAGGTCGCGAACGGAAATCATGCCGACCAACTTACCGTCCTTCGTGACGCCAAGATGCCGGAGATGGGTCTGCGCCATTAAATCGTTGGCATCCAAGAGGGTCTTATTCTCCTCGATCGCCAAGATCGGAGCCGACATGATCTGCTCAACCGTCGTCTTGTGGGTATCCACTCCAGTCGCAACCACCCGCCGCACCATATCGGTGTCGGTCAGGATGCCGATGACTTCCTTCCCATTCGTCACGAAGAGGCTGCCGATCCCGCGATCCCGCATGATCCGCGCCGCCGTCTGAGCATCCGTATCCCGCTCAACCGTAATGAATTTCTCTCTCGGAACCATGAACGACTTCACTGCAACCATGAAATCTCCTCCTTGCTAATCAGTCCGTCACCACCGTCTGCTCTGACCTATCCATGAGTCGAAACGGCCACACGCGTCCCTTCACTGAAATGTTTCACAATGGCATCGGCCAATGCCGGCACGGTATTTTCTGTCGGCATGATCGTGACCGTCAACCCATATTCCTCTACCGTGCGGGCCGTAATCGGCCCGATGCAGGCGATCACGACTTGCCTCACGAGCCCTTTAACCGCCTCTGGCCCGCCGAAGAGCTCCACAAAATTGCGCACCGTGGAGGAACTCGTAAACGTGAGTGCCGCGATCCGGCCATCCTGAAGCTGTTGCGTCAGCAGCACGACATCAACGGCCGGGACGACCGTACGATAGACCGGAATGACATCGACGACTGCTCCCAGCTCACGCAACTGCTTGGGCAAGATTTCGCGCGCCACTTCAGCGCGGGGAATCAAAATACGATTACCTCGAATTCCCACCTGGGCCAAGGCCGCAATCACCCCTTCGGCTTGGAATTCTGCCGGCACGAGATCCGCCGTCAACCCGTGAGTCTTCAGTTCCTGTGCCGTACGCGGCCCGATGGCACAGAGACGAAGGTGTGCCAAGGCCCGCGCATCTTTCCCTGCCGCCTGGAGCCGGTCCATGAAAGGCGCAACCCCATTCACGCTCGTGAAGATCAGCCATTGATAAGTCCCAAGGCCAATGATCGCGTCATCGATGGCCTGCCAACTGGCAGGCGGCACAATCTGAATGGTCGGCACTTCGACCGGCTCTGCTCCAGAGGCGGCCAGCAATTGGGAAAACTCCTTCGCCTGCTCCTGCGCCCTGGTGAGCACGATCCGCTTACCGAAGAGCGGCTTGATCTCAAACCAATTTAGCTGCCCCCGCAATCGCACGACCTCGCCCACCACGATCACCGTCGGCGGTTCAAGCTGCGCGGCTTCGGTTTTGTCGACAATATCAGCCAGGGACCCCACAATAGTCTGTTGATCAGCTTTAGTCCCCCAGCGGATCGCCGCCACCGGCGTATCGGACGCACGCCCTTCCGCCAGCAAGTGGGCCACGATCGACGCGAGATTCTTCATCCCCATCATGAACACGAGGGTTCCAGACACATTCGCCAACTTCGGCCATTCCAGCAACGTCGCAGGCTTGGTCGGACCTTCCTGGCCGGTCACAAATGTGACCATGGAGGCCAAGGTGCGGTGGGTCACAGGAATCCCGGCATAGGACGGCACGGCAACGGCCGCCGTTACACCCGATACAATTTCGAACTCGATCCCTGCCGCGGCCATCGCTTCCGCCTCTTCGCCCCCACGCCCGAACACAAAGGGGTCACCGCCCTTGAGGCGGACCACCACCTTCCCCTCTTTGGCCCGTTCGACGAGCAATCGATTAATATCGGCTTGATCTTGATATTGCCCGCGTCCCCGTCGACCGATATAGAGGCGCTGCGCCGTGGCTGGAGCATACTGGAGCAACACCGGATTGGCGAGATAGTCGTAGAGGACGACATCCGCCTGCTCCAGACATTCCTTGCCTTTCAACGTCAAGAGACCCGGATCCCCAGGCCCCGCTCCGACTAAATAGACCTTTCCAGACTTGCGCTGTGTCGTCATGCCGTCCCGTAGATGGCGCGAAGAATTTTGTCGGCGCCGCGATCGATCAACTGTTCCGCGAGCTGAATGCCGATCGACTCAGGATCTTGGAGACTGCCTTCGGCCCGATCGCGAATAAGCTCCTTGCCATCCACACTGGCCACCAACCCCTCTAAGATCACCTTCGTCCCGGCTAAGGTCGCATGGGCCGCGATCGGAGCTTGGCAGCCCCCCTGGAGCCGATGGAGCAGAGCCCGTTCGACCCGCACGGCGGTCTGACTTGGCGCATGGTTCAACCCACTCAACAGCGAACGAATAAAGAGATCGCCGCTCCGGCCCTCGATACCCAGAGCCCCCTGCCCAATGGCAGGCAAACTGATCTCCGGCGCAATGTACTCCGTGATCTCATGACCCCAACCCAATCGCCTGAGCCCGGCCGCAGCGAGCACGATCGCGTCGAACTGGCCCTCGCGTAACTTCTTTAGACGGGTATCCAGATTCCCGCGCAACATGACAATGGTGAGATCGGGTCTGGCATGCAGGAGTTGCGATTGGCGGCGGAGGCTGCTGGTCCCGATTCTAGCGCCCAAAGGAAGATCCGCAAGCGACAGCTCTTTCCGGCTGATCAACACATCCCTAGGATCCTCGCGAGGCGGCACACAGAGAATGGCCAGTCCTTCCGGCAGCTCCGTCGGCACATCTTTCATGCTATGCACCGCCAGATCGATCTCGCCGCTCAAGAGCGCTTCCTCGATCTCTTTGACAAACAGACCCTTCCCGCCGAATTGCGCCAAAGGAACGTCGAGAATCTTGTCTCCCGAAGTCTGGATGCGGCGGAGCGTCACCGTGACATGCGGAGCCAGCGCCTGCAACTGTGCCTGCACCCATTCGCTCTGATGCACCGCCAGCTTGCTGCCCCTGGTTCCCAGCACGACGGACGATCGTTCATGACTGACTTCCGACATGGCTTCCTTTCACCGGCTCACATCCTGATACGGGGTATAAAATGGCGCAGATCCTTCGCGCCCTGGAAGTTTCTCAGCACCCTCGCGGTCCGGCCGTGCCCGCTCGCTGGAGAGAGTTCCGCTGATAAAACTCCGATAGGACGACGAAACCAATAAAAAACTAATCAGCCCGAGAATCGACAGGAGATAGACGAGCACATCCCATCGGACCCCCTCACTCTCCCGATAATCAAACCCGCAGGCAGGACAATCGGGCAAGGGATCATGCCCCAAATATGTCTTTCGACACTTGGGACAGACAAAGAGTTTCGGCCCCTTGCTGGCGGTTCCCATACAAATGACTGCTCAATGATCCGGCCTCTTCGAACCGGCTCTCGGGATCATGGCTTCAACATCCTTGCTCTCTTGATGTGATGAAGAACCGGTCTCCGGCGCAGAAGCAGCATTCTCATCGACGAGAGAGAGGGCAGGGTCCCCCAGACTGAAAAACCGTCTCGCCGCCTCAACGAAAGCCGCTCCGTCCGAGGAGTTCACCTCGGCCTTCAGCGTCACCATCGTATTATGAATCAGCTTATTCACAATCGACGAGGCCATCGCTTCGACCAATTCCCGCTCCGACGCGGACAGATTCGCCAAGCGCCCCAAGGTCTTCTCCATCTCCACGCGCTTGATGTCATCGGCTTTGGTGCGGAGCGCCATGATAGTCGGAGTCACTTCGAGCGACTGGAGCCATTGCCGGACAATCCCGACTTCATCCACCACCATCCGCTCGGCCTTCTCGGCCTCCTCCAAGCGGCCCCCGCGATTCTGCTCAACCCGCGCTTTCAAATCGTCGATGTCGAAAAGGAAGGCATTATCCACATGGCGCACGGCTGGGTCGATATTGCGTGGAACCGAAATATCGATCAAGAACATCGGACGATTCTGCCGTTGCCGCACCGAGCGCTGCACATCATCCTCGCTCACGAGAGAATGGGCAGCACCGGTCGACACCAAGACAATATCGGCCGAGGCCATATCCTCCCGAAACTGCTCGAAGGGAACCGCGGTGCCGCCGAACTGCTCCGCCAGCTCTAACCCATGTTGAGGATTCCTAGTGGTCACCCGTACATGCCTAACGCCGCTAGCAATAAAATGCCTAGCCGCCAGCTTGGCCATCTCCCCCGCGCCCACCAGCAAGACCGTCTTCTCGCTCAAATCAGAAAAAATCTTCTTAGCCAGTTCGACCGCCGCATAACTGACCGACACCGCCATCTCGGCAATTTTCGTCTCCGTCCTCACCCGCTTGGCGACGGAGATCGCCTTCTTCACGACCTTGTTTAAAATGATGCCGGTCGACTTATGCGTGAGCGCGGCCTCGAAGGCATCTTTAATTTGCCCGAGAATCTGCGACTCCCCAATAATCATGGAGTCGAGACTGGAGGCCACGCGGAACAAATGGTTGATCGCCCGGTCCCCTTGGTGCCAGTAGAGATGGGGCGTCAATTGCTCGGAGGAGAGCGACAAATGGGCATCCGCCAGAAACTCCTGGATACGCTCATAGCCGGCCTCGATCTCATCCACCACGGCATAGACCTCGACACGATTGCAGGTCGATAACACGATCCCCTCCCGCACCCCTTGATACGAGCAGAGACGGGTCAAGGCTTCGCCCATCCGGCTTTCAGACACCGCGAGCTTCTCGCGGATTTCCACCGGAGCAGTCTTATGGCTTAAACCGACAACAACAATATGCATGTCAAGACACCGGTCCGTGACTCTTCAGGGCCACGCCAATGAGGGTTAGAAGCACCCCGGCAAAACCGATGATCGTTAAATAAGCCGCCCGCTTGGCTCTCCAGCCCATGGTCAATCGCCCCATCAGCACGGCAAAGTAGAACACCCACGTCACCAACGCCCAAGCTTGTTCGGGGTTCCAATTCAGATAGGACCCGCGCGAAAACTCCGCGGATAGGGCGCCGGTAATGATGCCCAACGTCAAAAGAGGAAAACCCATCACGATCGACTGCTGACTCAAATGGTCGAGGAAATCCAAGGCGGGCAATTTCGAATAGAGCGTATTAAACCGTTTGGACTTGAGAAGTCTGTCCTGAATCAGATACATCACACCAGCCACAAAGGCCACAGCAAATCCCACAGTGCCGAGCATGCTCAGCGTGACGTGGACCCAGAGGGTTCGAAATACCGGAGTCAAGGTCGGAGCCGGGTCCGGCAAGGCCGCAGCAGAGAGGAGCGAGACCAGCGCCAATGGGACGATGAACGACCCCAGCACGTGCAGCCGATGGCGAAATTCCACGGCAAGGAAAACCAGAATCAGCATCCAGGAAAAAAACGACATGGCTTCATGGAAGTTTGGCGGCGAGATATCTGTCGCGCCGACCATCCGCGCCACGAGCGCAATCGTATGGGCGGCAAACCCGACAGCTGTCATACCGAGCGAGACTTTCGATAGAACTTTCGAGGGCCAGAGCAAGTAGGCAAGAAACGAAACGGTGGCCGCAAGATAGAGGGCCAGCGTCACCACTAAAACCATGGCGGCCATAGAGGTCTATCCTCTCAACTTTTCAGGACAAACAGACGGGCGATAACAAGGAATTATATCGATGGCGCGAGATGGGAGTCAACAAAACGATCATAAGCTGGAAGGCAAGACCGCCATGTCTGGCTCATCCGGCACACTCTACATCGTCGGCACACCGATTGGCCACCCCGATGACATCTCACTTCGAGCCCTAGCGACGTTGCGCGCTGTGTCGATTATTGCGTCCAAGGACCCTCGCGAAACTCAGCGGCTCCTCATACACCATGGCATTACCGCCACCGTCACGAGCTATGGCCCGCTCCATTGTCAGGAAAAAGTGCGACTTCTGCTGTACCGGCTCACCCAGGGGCAGGATGTCGCCCTCGTGTCAGATAAAGGCAGCCCCGTGATCTATGACTCAGGCAGTCAGTTGGTGGCTGCGGCCCATCACGCAGGAATCCCGGCCAAAATCATCCCAGGCCCCTCTGCCATGACGGCCGCGACCGCGATCTCAGGCTTCTCCGGTGACGCGATCGTGTTCGAGGGACAGCTTCCTGCAACCAGCGCGCGTCTCGCACAACATCTCTCGCAATTGCGCACGGAACAAAGAACCCTGGCCTTCTATGTCGATCCGGGAGCCCTCACAAGACTGCTAAAAACCCTGGTACAGATACTCCCAACCAGACAAGTAGCCATCGCCATGAATCTCACCACGAAACACGAAGCGCTCCTCCGCGGAACGGCTGAGAGACTACTCAAAGAAATGCGAGGAGTGCCAAAAAAATCACTGGTGACGGTCGTCATTGAAGGAGATGGCGCGGAAAACCACATGAAATGAACAAGAGGGAAGCAATCTCGCGCTACGCTTCCTCCCGGCGGCGAATGAGTACACGATAGGATCCTTTGACGAGATCTTGTGAAAGAATGCTGTGGCCCTCGTTGCTCACGCTGCGGGGAACATTCTGAATCGGGTCACCCTGATCCAGAAGCACGGCAAGCACCTGCCCTTCTTCCATCGCTTCCAGCTTCAACTTCGTTTTGACGAAATTGTACGGGCAAATCACGCCACGCAAATCGAGTTCAGCATCAGGCTCATCCATCACTGTCGCGCCCCCTTTCGAAGTGCTTGCATTGTAACGCCCTGCTTCGCATAAAAAAAGAAGGGGCAGCGAAAGCGCTGCCCCTTCTCACATCCTCACGGAATGTACGACTTAGTTCAGGCCCTTAACCAAGTTCGGCTTGGTATAGTCCGCCCCGTAGTCTGACTTGTTGCCGACTGCATTGCCCCAACCTGGCTGCGGTTCACACTGCCAGCAAGGAGCGGCTCCAGTATATTGACCAACCGAGCTGGTGATACCGGAATCAATCTTACCTGGGAGCACCGCCCCGCCAATTCCACCAGTAGTAGAGCCGCTGTTCGTGATAATTCCACGCTCAGTTGCCGGGTTCGGACGCTGTCCGAGTCCGCCGTTACCAGCAAGCTTTTCATTCCCACGAATGACGGTAATCTCACGGACGATCTTTCGGCCCGTGCCAAAGGGCTGCGCCGCGCTTGTTTCCTCATATGCCTGGATGGCCACGTCGTCACCCGACTCAATAATACGAATCTGATCGAAATTGGTTCTGTCATCAAAGTACACGGTGCGATAGTTCATGGCACCGCCACCCGCACGACCCTCATCGTGAGAGCTGCCGCCGCCCTCAAGATGCATCTTCTTACCCGGCAGATCCACGCCGATCACGCGACCAAACATTGTTTCTGCCTGCGACAACCGGTCGAGGAAGTTGCTCCGATCGAACGTGTTCACACGGGTACTTGACCCCGATATATCGCCCACTCCTTCGCCCACGCCCAACCCTGATTGGTTACTCTGCAAGCGCTCCTGAGCGATGGACACACCCACGGAACCGACAAAAAGAATTGCCGTTCCTAGTGCCAACACTTTACGCATGTGCTGCCTCCTTGGTGAGATTAGAGAATGAAATGAAATGACAAACAACAAAATATAAAACCAACATGACCAGGTTAGAATTTTCTCATCACTACTCTAGGGCGCGAACTATAGGCCGCTCACTCCGTAATGTCAAGAGGCCGAATTGCCATGGATTCGCTGGTGATTTACGCACAACTGGCCAACTGAGCGAACCGCAAAAAACACCAAGGCTCTCGACATCTCAACAGTTGGTGCCCAGAGGGAGGGTCGAACTCCCACTCTCTTACGAGAACCGGATTGTGAGTCCGGCGCGTCTGCCAGTTCCGCCATCCGGGCACAGCACGTACCAACACCGAAAGCCCGCACCGTCTTAACACGAAGCCTGCTGCAGGTGCAATCAATCTCCCCTCTTTTCTTACGCATGAATGCAATGCTACAATCCGCCTCCCTTACCTTAATTTATGAGCAGGAGGACCCTCAGACCATGGCAGACATTCAGTGCGTGACGTGCGGACAAGCGGGAGAAGCCATTACCGACCCCCTCTTCATGGGGAAGCTCGAAGCTGAGGTGAAAGCCAAAGTCTGCACACCCTGCTGGAAGAAGTGGGAAGGCATGCGAGTCATGGTCATCAACGAGTACCAGGTCAACCTGGGCGAAGAAAGCGGAAGGGAACTCGTCAAAAAACAGATGAAAGCGTTTCTAAAGCTCGGCGAGCAGACCGACACAGCGAAAATCGATCAAAACTTTCGCCCGCAAGCCTAAGTCTACGGTGGGCGAGAGCCCCCGTGAATTTCTCCAGTGATCTCGCAGGCTTCGTTGACAAGCTGACTGCAAAAATGTTAAATAAACCTCTTGCTGATCTTTTCACCTGGACGATCAGCATCTCCTCACGACTACAACGGCGAGAAAAAGGAATTGATTTGTCGTGATTACGCAGATGCATATAAAGCAGTTGATGTTCGACCCTTATAATAACACGTATATTGTGGTGCTACGCGACGAAGAGCACTCAGGCATGATCCCCATCTGGATCGGGAAATCAGAAGCCGGCTCCATCAGCATGGCGATGGAGAACGTCACACCGCCCAGGCCGATGACCCATGATTTCATGAAATCGTTCCTGGATGCGTATAATGCAAAGGTCATCAGTGCCGTGATTACAGATCTCTCAGAGCACACATATTTCGCGAAGATTCATTTGATGTACGAAGATTCCGAATACACCGTGGACGCCAGGCCCAGCGATGCTATCGCCCTCGCGCTTCGATCCAATGCGCCGGTGTTCGCCAACGACACCGTGATCGCAAAACAAAGTTCCGAAGAGCTTGAACAGTGGTTAGAAAATCTTAAGCCGGAAGACTTCGGCAAGCTGGACTCCTAATTGAGCATGAGCACCGCCAATCCACCCAAAGAGCAAGGCCTGGTTGAATACCGGGTAGACCGCCTCCTCGAAGAGGCCAACACCGACACGCGAATTGTCGTCCTAGCGAAACAAGATGACGCCCTCGACACGTTCCCGATCTGGGTCGGCGCAGCGGAAGGCAACGCCATTAAGCTTGCGCTCGATGCCATGATCACACCGCGCCCCATGAGCCATGACTTGATCAAGAGCTTTGCCGAGCACTTGAACGTCACGATCCAACGGGTCGTCATTGCCGACGTGAAGAACAGCACCTATTATGCGACGGTCTATGTCGCCAACAAAGGTGTGGAGCGCACGATCGACGCCAGGCCCAGCGATGCGATCTCGCTGGCGCTCCGGGCCCATTGCCCGATCTACATCACGCAGGACGTGCTGACGCGGCGGAGCACCACGAATCTCGACGCCTGGCTGTCAAAACTCGAATCGAAGAATATCGGCACGCCGGAAGTACAAGAAATCTGATTCACTCGTTAGCGAAGGAGCGCGAAAGAACAATGTCGACTTACCAGCAGAAACCGGTAGACGTGCAAGAGAAGTGGTATCTCGTGGATGCAGAAGGGAAAACGCTGGGCCGCCTGGCTTCCCGCGTTGCCGGCATGTTGCGCGGCAAGCACCGGCCGACCTTTACCCCCAATGTCGACATGGGCGACCATATCGTAATTGTGAATGCCGAGAAGATCCATATGACCGGCGATAAGATGACCACGAAGCTCTATCGCCACCATACCGGCTTCCCGGGCGGACTCAAAACCGCGACGGCGCAGCATATCTTCAAAAAAGACCCCACGATCATTTTGACAAAGGCGATCGAGGGCATGCTCCCCAAGACCCCACTGGGAAATGGGATGGCCAAGAAACTTCGCGTCTATGTCGGGTCCACTCATCCGCATCAGGCCCAAGGACCGGAACCCATTACTCTGTAAATCATCACCGAGAGCGAAGAAGGAGACGTTGTAGCATGGCAGCAGTAACTCAATATGCGACCGGACGACGCAAGTGCGCAATCGCCAGAGCCTGGGTCACCGGGACGGCGGGCGACATCACGATCAACAATCAACCACTCGAGCAGGCCTTCCCACGCCTGACCTTGCGGCAAATCATCCAGTTCCCGCTTGAAATCGGCGGCGTCGTCGGGAAGTACTCGATCAAGGCCACGGTCCATGGTGGCGGATTAGTCGGACAAGCCGGCGCCCTGCGTCATGCGATCGCGCGCGCGTTAGTGGAACTGAACCAGCCCCTCCGTACGCCCCTGAAGAAGGAAGACTTGCTGACACGCGACTCGCGCGTCAAAGAGCGGAAGAAGTACGGACAGAAGGGCGCGAGAAAGAAGTTCCAGTACTCGAAGCGATAAATATCGGAGCCACAGCCAGAAAAAGGGAAGGCTCCATGCCTTCCCTTTTTTTATGTCGGTAGGGTGCGCAACAGGTGAAACAGATGAAGAAGATACGTGTCGCCATCGCAGGGGCCAGCGGCTATGCCGGAGCGGAACTCGTTCGCCTCGCCGCCCTCCACCCCCATTTCGAACTCCATGCCGTCACGTCGGAGAAGTCCACCGGGACGCCCGTAGCCGCGGCATTCCCAAGCCTGGCAGGCCTGGTGTCGCTTTCGTTTCAAGCGCTTTCACCGGAATCGCTGGCAGACCAGGTCGACGCGGTCTTCCTGGCCCTGCCCCACACTAAATCATTAGCGCCGGTCGCGGCCTGCATAAAAACCGGCAAGCTCGTGGTGGACCTGAGCGCCGACTATCGACTAAAAGATGCAGCCACCTACAAACAGTGGTACCAGACATCTCATACCCATGCGGACTTGCTGAAAGACGCGGTCTACGGACTGCCTGAATTGCACCGAGCCGCCATTGCCAAAGCAAAGCTGGTGGCCTCGCCTGGCTGTTACCCGACTGCGGCTATCCTACAATTGGCACCCCTGTTCGCCCAGGATCTAGTGCAACCGCATAGCGTAGTCATCGATGCGAAGTCCGGCATTTCCGGCGCGGGACGAAGTCCGGCCCTCCCCTACCATTTCCCGGAAGCCCATGAATCCTTGGAACCCTACAAGATCGGACAACATCGCCACATTCCTGAGATCGAACAGGAACTGGGAGGACTGCTTCAACGCGCCTCCAAGCCATCTGGGGCGGTTGCGCCACAGCCGATCATCACCTTCACGCCGCATCTCGTCCCGATGAACCGGGGCATCTTGAGCACGGCCTACTGCAAACTGAAGAGCCCGATGGCCCTGGCCGATCTGCGAAATCTCTATCGCGCCTTTTACAAAGGCGAGCGATTCGTCAGGGTCCAGGACGACATCATGCCGAACCCTCGCTACATCAAGGGATCTAACTATTGCGACATCGGGGTCTACCTAGACCCCCGATCTGGCTCCGTCATTACGGTAGCCGCCTTGGACAATCTAGTGAAGGGCGCGGCAGGCCAGGCCATTCAGGCCATGAACCTCATGCTGGGACTCCCGGAAGAGACTGGCCTGACAGCTCCCGCAGCCTATCCCTAAGCCTCTCGAACAGGATGTCGCTGCCACGATGAAGACGAAGAAGACCGCAACCACCGCTGCTCGCCGAGGGATTACTGCCCCGCAAGGGTTCCGCGCAGCCGGCATCCATTGCGGCATCAAGAAGCCGGGCCTGCTCGATCTCGCTCTCGTCGTCTCCGAACAGAGCGGGCCCATCGCCGGCATCTTCACCAAAAATCAGGTTGTCGCAGCGCCGGTCATCGTCGACAGTCTGCACCTGCGCAAGGGAATCGGGCGAGCCATTCTCGTCAACAGCGGCAATGCCAATGCCTGCACCGGTGCCAAAGGATTGGCGGCTGCAAAAAAAACCGCTTCAGTGCTTGCGAAAAAATTAGGTGTTCCCACTGAGCAGGTTTTTATCGGCTCCACCGGCGTGATCGGACGAGTCTTGCCGGTCGCTCGCATCGTCAAGGGCATCCCACAGCTACTCCTGCAGCTCCGCGAGCATGGCAGCCTGGATGCAGCCAAGGCGATCATGACGACCGACCTCCGCCCGAAATCCATCGTCCTGCAAGACACCATCGGCGGACGGTTGATTACCATCGGCGGGATGGCCAAAGGCTCCGGTATGATCCATCCCAACATGGCTACGATGCTCGGCTATTTCACGACGGACGCCTCCATCACGAAAAGCGCCCTCCAACAGGCCCTCAGCCTGGCGGCCAACGAGTCTTTCAATTGCATTTCGGTCGATGGCGATACCAGCACCAACGATACGGTCCTCTGCCTGGCAAACGGCATGGCACAGAATCGCACGATCACAGAAGGCACAGCTGCCTTCTGCCGATTTCTGCTACTCCTGACAGAGGCCTGCCAATCCCTCGCGCTGGCAATCTGCCGCGACGGCGAAGGGGTCACTAAAGTGGTGAAGATTGAGGTGACAGGATCCACCAGCGTGGCCCAGGCCAGGCAGGTCGCCCAAACTATTGCCACCTCGAATCTGGTCAAGACCGCGCTTTTTGGCGAGGATGCCAACTGGGGTCGCGTAATGGCCGCCATTGGCCGCTCCGGAGTCCCCATTACCCCCGCGAAGCTAACGGTCTCGTTTGGCGGGGTTCCGATGGTACGGTACGGGATGGGACTCGGACTCAGTGCGGAGCGCCGCATCGCCAAGGTCTTTCGCCAGAAAGAGTTTACAATTGCCGTGGGGCTGGGGCAGGGCAAACAGAAGGCCCATATGTGGACGACCGACCTGTCGTTCGACTATGTCCGCATCAACGCAAGCTACCGATCCTAGAGCACAATTTCATCCCACCGCTTGTAAATCTACGCGCCTCTATGCTAGCATTCCAAGGCTTTAGTAGTCAGGAGACTGTCTCCTCCCCGCATAATTTTGTGCGTTGAGGAGCTGTACAAAATTCGTATCGGCGTCTATGGACGTCGCTCGACTTGAGAATAAGGGGGCCAGTCCCCCTCACCTGCGTCAGCGGGTGCTCTGCAAGTCTTGAGGGGAGGTGAAGGCATGGGGGTGGTTTCGATCAAGGAATTGCTGGAAGCAGGCGTCCATTTCGGGCACCAGACGAATCGCTGGAACCCGAAGATGAAAAAGTTCCTCTTTGGCGAACGTAACGGCATCTACATCATCGACCTTCAGCAGACCCTAAGCCGGATGGAGCAGGCCTATGCCTTCGTCCGCGACACCGTCGCCGCCGGCCAGGCGGTCCTGTTTGTCGGGACCAAGCGTCAGGCTGCCGAAATCCTTCAAGAAGAGGCGCTGCGCGCCAACATGTTTTTCGTCAACCAGCGCTGGCTGTGCGGCATGCTCACGAACTTCCAGACCATCCGGAAGAGCATCGACAAGATGAAGAAGATGGAAGCCAAGCTGGCGGACCCTAGCCAGTACGGCTTGAAGAAAAAAGAAATCATGAAGATGCAGAAAGAGATCGTGAAACTCCAAAAGTATCTGAGCGGCATCAAGGATATGCGCGGCGTTCCCGGAGCGGTCTTCGTCCTCGACACGCGCATCGAACACCTGGCCGTCCAGGAAGCAAAGCGGTTGGAGATTCCGATGATCGCGATCCTGGACTCGAACTGCGATCCGGACCACATCACCTACCCGATCCCAGGAAACGACGACGCCATTCGCTCCATCAAACTCATCACGTCCCTTATTGCCAACGCCTGCATCGAAGGCGCCAATTTACGGACGCAGCGAGAAGAAGCGGATTTCAAACCAGCGCCTGTGGCCGGCGACAAACCCGCAGCCATGAGCCTCGCGAGCACGCTGGCCTCATAAGGGCCAGCACCCGCGCGTCAACGAAGGCACTGACTGTTTAGTGAAAAGGACCGTTGCGTATGGCAGGATCAAGTCAGCTTGTCAAAGAACTGAGAGAGAAAACCGGCGCCGGCTTCCTCGATTGCCAGAAAGCGCTTACCGAGAACGGCGACGATATCGAAAAAGCGATCGATTACTTGCGCCAAAAGGGTTTGGCTGCGGCACTCAAAAAGTCCGGTCGCGAGACCAACCAGGGCCTCATCCATGCCTATATCCACATGGGCGGAAAAATCGGCGTGCTCATCGAGGTCAATTGCGAAACAGACTTCGTGGCCCGGAATGAAGAGTTCAAAACCTTCGTCAACGATCTGGCCCTCCAGGTGGCAGCCGGCAAACCCTCCTACGTCAAACGGGAAGAGATTCCCTCAGACCTCATCGCGAAAGAACGCGCGATTTACGAGGGACAAGCCAAGGAAATGGGCAAGCCCCCGGCCGCCTGGCCGAAGATCGTCGAAGGTAAACTGGAAAAATTCTTCCAGGATAGCTGTCTGATGGAGCAGTCCTTCGTTAAGGACACCTCCGTCACGATCAAAGATTTGCTAGCTTTGAAGATTTCTAAAATCGGCGAAAATATGAACATCCGCCGCTTCACCCGGTATCAATTAGGCGAAGCATGAGCTCTGCGAACTATCGGCGCATCCTCCTCAAAGTAAGCGGAGAGATGTTGGCCGGTGAGCAAGGCTACGGCATCCAGCCTTCCATTCTCGAGGACCTCGCGACGGAGATCGCCTCCGTCGTGGCCCTCGACATTGAAGTCGCCGTGGTCATCGGCGGCGGCAATATCTTCCGCGGCATTGCCGCCAGCGCCTCCGGGATGGAGCGCGCTTCCGCCGACTACATGGGGATGCTTGCCACTGTCTTCAATGCCCTAGCCCTGCAAAACGCGCTCGAGCGCATTGGCGTCATGACCCGCGTCCAATCCGCGATCGAAATGCGCCAGCTGGCCGAGGGCTATATCCGCCGCCGGGCCATTCGTCATCTTGAAAAAAAACGCGTCGTCATCTTCGCCGGCGGCACGGGAAATCCCTATTTTTCGACCGATACGGCCGCCGCGCTCCGGGCGATGGAAATCGGCGCCCAGGTCATCATGAAGGGGACTAAGGTCGACGGCATCTACGACGCCGACCCCATCAAAACCCCCACCGCGACGAAGTATCACACCATTTCCTTCCTCGCGATCTTGAATCAGAACTTGAAGGTGATGGATGCGACGGCCATCAGTCTCTGCATGGATAATAATCTGCCGCTCATTGTGTTCAACTTAAAAGAACACGGCAACTTCAAACGCGTCGCCACAGGCGAAGCGATCGGCACCCTCGTCACGCCCGATCGCCGGTAATTTCCCCGGGAGCCTCGCATGTCCAATCCTGCCGCCATACACCAGAAAATCACGGAAAAGATGGAGTCCGGGCTGGAACATCTCAAGCGCGATTTAGCCGGCCTGCGGACAGGACGAGCCTCTGTGGCCTTCTTCGACGGGGTGCGGGTAGACTACTATGGCACGATGACCCCACTGAAACAGGTAGCCAATATCTCAACACCGGAAGCGCGCCTCATCACAATCCAGCCCTGGGAGCCGGCCCTCATCAAGGAAATTGAAAAGGCCCTGGCCGGGTCAACCCTCGGCGTGACCCCGTCCAACGACGGAAAGATCATTCGCATACCCCTGCCGCCCCTTACCGAAGAGCGCCGCAAAGACCTTGGCAAGATCTGCAAGAAGCACGGCGAAGATACGAAAGTGGTCGTGCGAGGGTTTCGTCGAGATGGCAACGAAGAGTTGAAGAAGCTACAAAAGGATGGCAAGCTGACCGAAGACGATCTGCGAAAAGCCGAAATCGACACCCAGAAGCTGACCGATCTATACATCCAAAAAGTCGACGACGTGGTTAAGAAAAAAGAACACGAAATCATGGAAGTCTGACCGCCATTTCCACCTTGGTACCTACCTACGCCACCGTCAATCTCACGGCACTCGCCCATAATCTCTCGTGTATCACCGGCTATCTGTCCCCGTCCTGCAAGGTCCTGGCGGTCGTCAAAGCCAACGCATATGGGCATGGAGCTGTCACCATCGCACACGCGCTGGCCAAGCAGGGAGTCGAACGATTTGCCGTCGCATCCCTGGATGAAGGCATCGAACTCCGCCAAGCTGGCCTCACCGCTCCTATCCTCATTCTTGGGGCGCTCTTTGAGGAACAGATCGTCGACCTGACGGCTCACCGATTGACCCCGGTCGTGAGCGATGGGCGCATCTTGCCAGCCTTGGCCAACGCCGTTCGCGCCCATCCGGCCCCCTACCAGATCCATCTCAAGGTCGACACAGGCATGGGAAGGCTAGGGCTTTCCATGGACGAGCTGCCAGCCATTCTCGACGCCCAAATCTTACGGAGCCCCCTTCAGATCGAGGGAGTCATGACACACCTGGCCGACGCCGATGGAGAATACAGCGCCTTCACGGAACGGCAACTCGGCGCATTCCATGCCATGCTAGAGCAAGTCCGCCTGCGAGGCCTCACCCTCCCTCTGGTCCATGTGGCCAATAGCGCCGCCATCGTGCGGTTTCCCAAAACCCATTTTTCGCTCGTGCGCCCCGGCATCATGCTCTACGGCTACCACACTCTGCCTGCCTCAGTGCGTGCGCCTGCACTTAAGCCAGTCCTCTCGCTGCGAACCACGATTGCCCAACTGCGAAAGATTCCGCAAGGTGGAACTGTCAGCTACAACAAAACCTTTGTCGCCAAACGGCCGACGAGAATTGCAGTCCTTCCCATCGGCTACGCGGACGGCTATAGCCGGCAACTCTCCAACCGCGGGTTTGTGTTGATTCAAGGCACGCGCGCCCCGATCATCGGACTGGTCTGCATGGACATGATTATGGTGGATGCCACGGATCTCCCCTCGGTACAGATCGGCGAGACCGTCACTCTGATTGGTCAGCAGGGAACAGAATCCATCGGAGCTGATGAAGTGGCAGGATTGATCGGCACGATCCCCTATGAAGTTCTCTGCGGAATTGGCTCTCGTGTCCCGCGCTTCTACGAATCCACCTGACACAAGGGCGCCCCGCCCCGCCGCTTCTTAGGTTACTCTGACCGGTGTCGGCAGGGTGCCGACCCGGCCTCTTGAGAGGTAACGGAAACCGACGGACAACGGCAGAGGGCCCTACTGCTTGATGGCTCTCTTTAGCTTCGACTCGACGCTCGCTACTTTGCTCTGCAACCGCCCTGCTCGGCTTTTTCGGTAGTCGACCTTGATCGTGCAGGAGATGCGGCCGCAATCTTTCTTCATGCGGTTATAGCATTTCTTAACGACGGCAAAAACCTCGTCCCATTCCCCTTCGAGCACCGTCCCCATGGGGTTCAAGCGATAGTCGACGCCGCTTTTATCGATAATATCGAGCGAGCGCGCCACATACTTGCCCACGCTCTCCCCCTCGCCCAATGGCGACATGCTGAATTCCAATAAGACCATATATCCCTCTTATGCCTTCCCCCGAACTTTTCACACCTCAGACGTTATCTGACCTTACCCCTCTGCCCCTTGTACCCCCCCCGACTACGCTTCGCCCTTCACGCCTGACGCCACATTCAGCTTGGCTCGTTCATCCAACCAGACTTTCGGATACTGAACCTTGCCCAATAGACGGAAACCGTCCAGCGCCTCACGCAACAAATCACGACGTTTCTCGAAGTCCGGCGCATCTGCCTTGGTCTGCTCACGAAGCTGGCCAACCCACTCCACAAAAGCGCCAAACTCCTCGCCGAAGATCTTCTCGATATCTTCCTTCATGAAACCGGACAAGGCCGGGGCCACTCCGCTCGTGCTGATCGCAATACGGAGATGGCCGCAAGCCACAACCGCCGGCATGCTAACCGTGGAGGATTCTGGTTGATCGATTGACCACAACAAGAATTTCTTCTCGCGCGCCTTCGCGAACAGGGCCTTGGCAAAATCACGATCCCCGCGAACCATGTTCATCACCAGAATCGCGCTCTCCAAATCCGTGTCGCGAAAATGGCGGCCGCGATGTACAACCTTCGCCGACGCGGCCAAGTCTTTAAGCGTGTCGTTGAGCGAGGGAGCCACCACGGTCACTTTCGCCCCTGCTGCCAATAACTGCTGAGTTTTTTCCGCAGCCTCCTCGTCTCCCCCGAGCACAAGCACCGGGTAGCCCTTCACATCCAGAGACAACGGATAGCCAGAATTTGCAGCCATAATAGTTCCTCCAAATTCACAATAGAGGGCCTATCATACACACCCTGTTTTGTAGCGTAAACCGTGACTTCCCATTTTCTCTATGCCCCCGCTATAATAAGCGAGCTTGCCCCCCTTCACCTTTGCAAAGGAACCGTACCAATGGCAGCCTACAACCTCCGTACACTTGGACTAGCCGGCAGTATTATCGGTCTCGCCGCCATGGCAGCCTGGCTTGGCCTGGCCCATAGTTGCGACCCGGAGAGCCGCGAAGCGGTCATTGCCGGTCGCGTCATGATCGCGCAGGCCCTGGCCGATCAGATCCGCCCCACCGATGTCCTGTTCGTCATCGTCAAAAGGCCAGGCGGGGCCAGGCCGGTCGCGGCAAAACGGATCGAAAACCCGCAGTTCCCCGTCGCCTTCGAGCTTACCAACGCCGATGTCATGGTGCAGGGATCTGAACTGCGCGGCATGCTGGATGTGATGGCCCGGTTAGATCGTGATGGACAGGCAGGCCCGGCACAGCCAGGCGATATCGAAGGCCGCTATGCTAAAAATCCGACGCTACCAGGCGGACGGGATTTCGAGATTACGCTAGATTCAGTGAAACCATAGAGGGACAGTGCTAAGAGGTTCAGTCTTCGCACTCAAGTCTCAGCACTCCATTTATGGTTGTGCAGGATCAGCATCCAATTCTAGGTTCCAATAGAGATAGTCGCGCCAGCTTTCCGGCGCATTCCTAATCCCGATGGTAATGGTCACGGTGGGACTCCAGCGAGGCTTGATCGGTTTTTTCATGAGCTTCATGCCGGCTTCATCGGGCGTGCGGCCGCTCTTTCTGTTGTTGCAGCGCCAGCAGGCCGTGACAATGTTTTCCCAGGTCTTGCGTCCACCCTTCGCAATAGGCACGACATGATCGAACGTCAGCTCCTCGGTCCGGAACTTATGCCTGCAGTACTGGCAGGCATAGCCGTCTCGCGTAAAGATATTGATGCGGGAGAACTTGACCGCCCGGTGGGCATCCTTGAGCCGGACCAATTTGAGGAGACGCATGACGGAGGGAAGCTTGAAGGAGATCGACACCGCGTGAACCTCTCGGTCGTAGACCTCGAGGACTTCGACTTTACCCTGCCAGAGAAGCGCGATCGCTTTTTGCCAATGCACAACCCTCAGGGGTTCGTACGTCGCGTTGAGCAGGAGGGTCATTTCCATGCAGCAACCTCATTTATCGCCGAGGCTCCTTCTGTGAGAAGGCCTAGGTTTCGTCTT
>SXGS01371787.1_pt1 | contig 23991 bp, 21 predicted proteins | sample 3174681 | NCBI WGS metagenome assembly SXGS01 (sample SAMN11356861, study PRJNA531348) | freshwater metagenome | isolation source: freshwater sample F1-80 | place: China: Fuxian Lake, Yuxi | collected 2017-12-25
CCTTGTGTCCGGTACACGCCCACCTATCGCTTCACCGTCCCCTGCGGTACTCCGAAGGTCCCCGCGACCTCCCCGGCTCGCACCACTCCCCGGTCCACCATCTGACTGGTGAAGAACCGAAAGCTCTTCAGGTCCGTTTCCTCATGCTGGAACACCGGTAGGTGGCCGTGCACATAGACCACCTTGCCATCCTTGCATTCCACTCCGATGTCTTGGTTGATCGCTTTGATTCCTGCTGGAAACAGCGGCAATTGCAGTTGCGGCATACCCCAGTCTCACTCTCCCCGCGCACCCCCCGCAACCGGCTCGGCACCGCCCAAACCAATTTCCATTCTCCGGGTAAAACTCCGGGCTGAGATCAGGGTCTCTGAGACTCCTTCTGAGGGGGCTCGGCGCGGCGATTGCCCTTGAACTCGTCGCCGAAGGCGGCACCGTGATTGGTGTCTATTCTAAGTCTATTCTCGAAGTCAAGAGGACGCCAAGGATTTGTTGGCGGCGAGCCGTAACCTGCCGGGGCGCTTGCTCATGGAGCGCGGCGACGCCTCGGATCTGACGTGGTGCGTCGCCCTAAGGGGCCGCGTAAGGGCGGAACTATGCGCACTGGATCTGCTGGTTTGCAATGCCGCTCCGGCAATTCCATCGCTGCGGGTGGAGGAAGCGTGCTATGACCGTATCCTGGCGTACATAGGCAAGGGTCTGGCACTCGTTGGAGCGCCGCTCAGTGCTCTTCTGGAAGTTGTCTCCGCGCCCGCCGGATGTGTTTTGGCAATCTCTTCTAGCGCAGTCGAGGAACCACCGGCGGCCTGGCCGCATTAATGGCCATGAAGGCTGCTGCGGAAGGATTGGTGCGCAGTGCTGCGGTGGCTAATCCCAAGGTAACGTTCTGCATCGCCAGGCCAGGGAGAATGCTGACGGATATATCCGATACTCCTATTGGCCGACTAGGTGCGGGGCGGCATGAGCGAAGCATTGGAGCGACGAGGAGTTCACCCGGAGGGTGAAGAGGAAGAGGGAGTGCAAGGGTACCGCGAACCGCACAAGGTAGAGACTCTGGGCGGAATGGTGGAGGTGAGATGGGTGGCCGAACCGGGGATGACGATGAACGGCCCGCTGATATACTTCGTGGAGTTTCTGGTGAAGTCGGGGCGATGGAAGCGATGGGGTGATACGTGCCCGCTGGAGTATCAGTCGCCGAATGCGCCAAGCAAGGATGAGATCCTGGCAACGATGCTGTTGAGCGTGATGAGCGGGCATCGCCGGTATGCCCACATCACGGGGCTGCGAGGCGATGGCGTGATGGCGAGCATGCTCGGGGTCAAGACGTTGCGGAGTGAGGACAGCGTGAGGGGTGCGTTCGAGAAAACGGAGGAGGAGAAGTTGACGCTGTGGATGGATCTCAACTTGGGTGAGACGTACGAGGCGTTGCTGAACAATGAGTGGATATTGGATTTGGATGCGACGGTGAAGAGGCTTTACGGGCGCCATGGGGAGGCACGGGTGGGCTACAACGCAGCCAAGCCGGGGGGGCCGACGCACGTGCAGCATGCGTTGCTGCTGGCGCGGGCCAAGCTGGTGTTGAAGGTGGAAGTGCAGGCAGGCAACCAAACGGCGAGCGTGTATGGGCAAGACGGGTTGTGGGGTTGGCTGGAGGAGCGAGACCGGCAGCAGTGGCCGGCGCGGCCACGCGGCGCCCCATCCGTGGGAGGCGCATATTTGGTCCGGCTCGATCCGGGCGAGAGCACCCCCGATCGGGACGTTGATCTATGGCGGGAATTTACTCGGCATGCCCGTCATACCCCTACCAGATTCCGATTACTTTCCACCACCAGAAGCCAACGGTCGACCAGATCGCGATGTTCAGAAGCGAGATCACGAACCCCGCGATCCACCATTCCTTGAACGGCACGTATCCTGTTGAATAGAACATTGGCGCGGGCGTAGTTCCGTAGTTCGTGAGGCCTGATGAAAAATTGACGAAGCACGCAAAGGCGAAAAGGACGAGACCGACCGGCGCACCGCGGGCGATGAGGACCGTACAAAACGGGACGTACATCGCAAGCATGTGCGCCGTGATGCTTGCGAGTCCGTAGTGCGCGTAAAAGAAGACAGCGAGGGCGATCACGAACAACGCAACCCATCCGGCGTTCTCGAACGTGGCCCCGACGCCCTTGGCAAACGCGGTGGTCACGCCAACCTCGTTGAGCGCCTTGCCCATGCGGACCAACCCTCCATACCAGATGAAAATATCCCAAGCCGCCCGATCCGCCACTACGTCTTCCCACGTCAACACACCAGTCACAAGCAGAGTACAGGACCCAAGCAACGCCGTGACCGTGATGTCGATGCCGTGGAAGGGCGTTGTTACCCAAAGTCCGCACACGGTTACGAACGTCGCCAGCATGATCTTCTGGCCGAGGTCCATCGGACCCATCCGCGCCAGTTCACTCGCGGCGAACGAACTCGCCTCGGGCGTGCGCTTGATCTCTGGCGGATACATGCGGTAAATCACGTACGGAATCGCGGCCAGGGAACAAAGGCCCGGTACTATACCGGCCACCAGCCAACTTACCCACGTGATGGGGTAGTGAAACGTCGTAGTTGCTATCTGCGCAGCCAGGGGATTGCTTGCCTGCCCCGTCAGGAACATCGCGCACGTGATGCAGATACTCTGGTACAGGGCGTTGATCAGATACTGGCCAAACAGTTTGGCTGTGGGGCCAGGGCGCGAACCGTAGAGATCGGCGATTGATCGCGCGATCGGCAGGACCACGCCGCCTGACCGCGCGCCATTCGAAGGAATGATGCTCGCGAGCACAAGATCCGTTGCCGAGAGGGCATAGGTGACACCCAGCGAGGTCTGCCCTATCGTTCTGACGAACACGAGTGCAATTCGCCGCGCAAGGCCTGTCTTGATCAGTGCGTGCGAAATGAAGAACGCCGCCATGACGAGCCACACGATGGGATCGCCGAAGCCCATGAGCACCTGCGTGATCGGGAGCCCGCCGGCCGCCGCGGCAAGCGTTACCGAAATCAGCACCAGCGCGCCGCCCGCGATGGGCTGTAGAATCAGCCCTCCGACCGTGGCGGCGAAGATCCCGAGCAGACGCCAGCCCTCGGGCTTGACGGTCTCCGGGCGCGGCAGCAGGTACACGACTGCCAGGTAGATCAGGACAAGGACGCACACGGAGGTGGTGCGATAGCGGACGGATTTGTACACAGGACGGACATCATAGCGCAATTGCTTGCCTCCACGCGGCCGTTCCCCGCCGATCCTGAAACCGTGAAGCCCGGAACAGCAAGTGCGCAGGAGGAACCAGCACCGAACAGATCAGGCGCGAGGCGTGCAGGAGGCTGAATAACGATGAGACCACCCGCCAAACAATCTACAAGAGGAATCACCAGCACAGAGCCTGGCCCGATGCCAGCGCCGCCAGCACCATGGCACGGGCTTTTCCCTCGTCCCGTTACATCGGACCACCCCACGCAAGGACCGAACCTGTCAAGCTCAATCACGGTCATCCCCGTTTATGGCGTCCCCCTGCCTGCAACGTGGATTCTCGAGCCCAAAGCACGTTCCAAGGCTTTCGTGGCGCCGTTGACGGATCGCAATGATCGTCGTGCGCCGTTTGTCGTGCTCCGTGAAGCGCGGCTCGGCCAGCTTCGAAGACGTGAACCGGTGTGAAAGTGCGAGGCCAATGTGAAAGACACGGATACAAGGGCTTTCAAGCTATAATCTCATCGAATGGATGTTTACGACGAGCTTCATCGCTTGAGGCGGTTGGGGCAAAAGGCGGCACTCGCCACAATCGTTCAGGTGCGCGGCTCCATCCCAAGCTTCGAGAGCGCGAAACTGCTGGTCCGCGAAGACGGCTCGATGGTGGGAACCATTGGCGGCGGTTGCGTGGAGGCCGAGGTGTGGAACGCCGCCCGCGAGGTGATCGCGACGGAAAAGCCAAGACACATGAGCTTCAATCTGGGACAGGATGCCGCCTACGACAATGGTTTGATTTGCGGCGGCCAGCTGGACGTTTTTGTGGAACCGGTGATCCCAGCTCCGCGCGCCTTCATTTTCGGGGCGGGACACATTTCGAAGAGCCTCTCGAAGTTCGCGGTTATGGCCGGTTTCAGTTCCACCGTGATCGACGACCGGGAAGCATTCGCGAATACAGAGCGCTTTCCCGAAGCCGACGAGATCTTTTCGGGAGAGTACGAAGAGCTGTTTCCCCGCCTGACGATTCGCGAGACAAGCTACGTGATTATCGTGACGCGCGGACACCGCGACGACATGCGCGTCCTGCGGTGGGCGGTCTCGACACCGGCCCGTTACATCGCGATGATCGGAAGCAAACGCAAAGTCATAAACGTAGTGAAGGAGCTCGAGAAGGAAGGCATTCCCCGCGGGCGGATGGAACGGATCTTCGCGCCGATGGGCTTCGAAATCGGAGCCGTTTCCCCCGAGGAGATCGCAATTTCGGTGGTGGCGGAGATGATTGCCGTCCGCCGGAATCCGGAATCGAACTGGCGCGCTCTTTCGAAAACCATCTTCGCGGACGGCGCGCTCGCGACACTTCGCGAGTGAACGCTGCCGCGCGCGGTCTCTAGCCCGCCGATCGCGCCCGGAATCTTCCCGATTGTGCGGCGGCGCGCAAGATCGGGAGATCCGCGTCAATTCAGGCAGCGAGCGATACACCGGCAAGCCGGCCGCGTGACTCCAGGAAACCGCCGGCCGCCTTTCGCGAATAAACAAATTCGCGCCCCCGGGCGATTGCCGCAGCCACACCCTGCGTGGTGCAACGCGTCCGAACAATGATCCTACCGCGTGCCCGCGCTTGCTTTCGGATTCGCAACGAACCTCGGCGGACGCGGCGCATCCGCGAGCGCATAGCCTGACAGATAGCTCAAACGAAGGATCTTCGCCATCTTCTCAAAGTTGATCTTCTCCACGGAGTCCGTGGTCTGGTGATAGTCCGGATGGAAGCCCGTGAACCACCATACGGCCGGGACATCACGTAGTGCGAATGGATACTGATCGCTCCGGAAAAAGATATTGAGCGCCGAATCGTAATCCCATTTGTAATCGAGTTTCAGGCCGACTTTGAGATTCTGGCTTTCGACAGCCTCCCGGTATTCCGGACTATAGGTGGTCCCGATCAGGTTGAGATCGTTCGACGTGTCGCCGGAAATCTGCATCAGTCCATCCGTCTGCCTGCTGGGCGTCTCGTTGCGCCCGATCATGTCGAAGTTGATCACGGCGCGAGTTGTTTTCAAATCACGTAACGGGTGCGCGGCGTAGTAGTACGATCCAAGAAGGCCTCTCTCTTCGGCCGCGAAAACGGCGAACATCAGTGTGCGTTTCGGGCGTGTCGGGCTGGCCGCGAATGCGCGCGCAAGCTCCACGACTCCCACGGTGCCGGAGCCGTTGTCGTCCGCGCCGCGAAACAGGTTTTCATCCTGAAGACCGTCGTGATCGTGGTGAGCGCTGAAGATCACAGTCTCGCTCTTGAGCGCCGCGTCGGTGCCCTCGAGGATGCCGATGATGTTGGTCTCTACGCCGCGCCGCCGGGAAGCGTTCACAAGTCGCAGATCGACGATAGTCCCGGGAATGGTGAACGACGCGGGCTTAAGTGCGCTGTCGATCGAAGCCTGCAGCGTGGATGGCGTATTGCCACTCGGCGAAATCAGGTCGAGGGCGAGTTTCTCGCTGATTGTAAGGAGGGGAATGCGCGTCTCCGCTTCTTCAAGAGCCTGCGACGGAAGCCTGCGTCTCCGCTGCTCCCCTCCCGGAACGCGCGCCTGCCTCTCCTGATTCGAGGGGTGCTTACGGTTGGGCTCCGCCACCATCAGAACCGCCGCCGCGCCGTGCTTTTGCGCGTTGAGCACTTTGACGAACGATCCGGCGTAGCGTGTGTTGCCTTGTCCGTTGAAAATGGATTGCGCATCGCTCTCCTGCGGCTCGTGGTCGAAGATCAGGACAATCTTGCCGCGGGTATCAATGCCCGTGTAGTCGTCGTAATTGAGCTCCGGCGCCGCAATGCCGAATCCGGCAAAGATGATGGACGCAGAGATGGAGACGTCATCGGGGAAGCCGCCGGAGACATCCGGGAACTCGTAGGTCTTCTCCGTCCCGCCGCGCTTCACGGCAAACCGCGAAGCCGCGCGGTCGGCACGGTATTCGATGAGCGGGACCGGTTGAAGGAACGACTTGCCCGCCGCGGGGACCAGGCCGGCCTTCGCGAACTCGGAAGCTACCCACTGGCCGGCCGCCTCGGAACCGCGTCGCAGACTGAGCCGGCCTTCGAGCGCATCCGAGGTGAGAAAAGTCAGATCGGCGCGGAGACGGCTGGCGCTGATCGAATCGGGTCCGCCCTGGGACCACGCGGCGCTTGCGTTCGCAAGAAGAAGGGCTAGGAATGGCCGCATGCTATTTTACCGTTGGGTACTGAATCCCCAATTGCTCGAGGTAAGATTTGTAGCGCGCAGGATCGTACCGCAGTTGTTTCAGCGCTGGACGGAAGCGCTCCATCTTTTCCCGATTCAGGTCCGCCGGTGCTTTTGTGCCCTCGGGCACGAGCGAGCGCCACTTTGTTTCTTTCGTCTGCTCCGCGAAATACTCTTTAGCCTCGCGCAGAATTTCGGGCTTGGTCAGCAGGTCCATCGCGGTCATAGCGTGGGCCTTCGCGCCCGCCGTCGCGCCCTTGTGGGCGATGGGAGTCGCCATGGCGATTCCACTCGACCAGTGATGGCCCACCATTCCCGGTATGTTCCCCGGATAGCGCAGCACAACCGTCGGAAGATTCCAGGAGACTTCCGCGATGTCGTCGGAACCGGCGCCGCCGCGCTCAATTACCCCGCCTTGCAGCTCTCCGACAGTCTTTTTCATGCCTTCGGCTTTCGCCTTCAGTTCCGTCTGCGCCGCGCGCGCCAGTTTCTCATCGTCCTCCGACCACGCAGGCATCCCTACTTTCTTGATGTTCGCGTGCAGGACCTCCGCCACGGGTTTGTTGAAATGTCCTGGCCACGTCGCCGCGAGGACGCGCTCGGTCATTCTCGTGTCCGTCATCTGCGCGGCCGCGTTCGCAATCTTCGTCCCAAGGGCGTGCAGTTCGCGAATGCGGTCGTAATCCCACTCGCGGAAAAAATACCAAACGGTCGCTTCCGGCGGCACCACGTTTGGCTGATCTCCGCCGTGCGCGATAACGTAATGCGATCGATGATCCAGACGAAGATGCTCGCGCCGGTAGTTCCAGCCGATGTTCATCAGTTCCACCGCGTCCAGCGCGCTTCGGCCAAGCCAGGGCGATCCCGCCCCGTGCGCGCTGACGCCGTGAAAGCTATACTGCGTCGATACCAGCCCGCTTCCGCTCGGACCCCATGTGACGTTGAAATCGCTGCTGATATGCGTGCTCAGCATAACGTCCACGTCGCGAAACGCATCCGCCTTCACCATGTACGTGCGGCTGGCAAGCAACTCCTCCGCGACACCCGGGTACAAGCGGATCGTACCGGCGATCTTGTATTTCTTCATGAGCGCCTGCACGGCTAACGCTGCTGTAACATTAACTGCCTGCCCGGCGTTGTGGCCTTCGCCATGTCCGGGGCCGCCGTCGATCAGCGGCGCGTGATACGCGACCCCCGGCTTCTGCGAAGTCTCCGGAAGGCCGTCGATGTCCGCCATGAATCCGATCACCGGTTTGCCCGAGCCCCACGACGCCACGAAGGCGGTTGGCATCCCCGCCAGGCCTCGCGTAATCTGGAAACCTTCTTTCTCCAGAATTCCAGTGACATACGCGGAGGTTTCCACCTCCTGAAAGCCCAGCTCCGCGAAGCTGAAAATCGAATCAACCATCTGCTGGGTAAGTGTACGGCGGGCGTCCACAAGATCGGTTGCTTCGCGCTTCATGTCGTCCGCGGAAGGCGTTTGTGCGCCGCCGAGGGCGGTCCCGAACAGGATCGCCATTAGAGAAAGTTTCATGATTGTCCCCCCACTTCCTGATAGATCTTTAGTACTTCGCCTGCTGTTCTTTCCCAACTATAACTAGCCGCGTGCACTCTTCCTTTGGCGATCAGTGATTCACGCAACTCGCGATTAAGCAAAACCTCTTTGATTCCCCGCGCGATGTCGAAGACGTTCTCCGGGTTCACCAGCATCGCCGCATCACCCACGACTTCCGGCAGCGAACTCAGGCCCGACGTGATAACCGGCGTCCCCGATGCCATGGCTTCAAGCGGCGGCAGTCCGAAACCTTCGTACAGGGATGGGAAGACGAATGCCGTGGCTGTTTCGTAAAACAATCGCAGCGTATCGAACGGCACGAAGCCGAGGAAACGGACAGCGCTCTCCACGCGGGTTTGCACCACGGCGCGCCGCACTGACGGATGCCTCGACACGTCGTCTCCAATCAGAATAAGCCGTAAGTCCGCGTATTCCGGGTGATCCGCCAGCTCTTGTCGGGCCACGGCGAAGGCCTCCACCAGGCGCGGCACGTTCTTTGGCATGCGGATATGACCCGCCCACAGCAGGAATGGATAATGAATCTGGTAGCGCTCAAGAATGCGGGCACGCTCGAACTTTTCCGCTTCCGGACCCGATGCCCGTGCGTCCGCGGAGTGCCGGTGCCGGAAGAACTCTGGATCCGGCGCGCTGTATACCCTTCGAATTTTTTCCGCTGGAACCCCGAACTGTTCCTGTACATCGCGTTGGGTCGCCGCGGATACCGCGATTATCCGAGCCGCTCGGCTCAGCCCACGGCGAAACTCGAAACGGCGGTAGCTCAGTCGAAGACCGGAACGGTCCCCAAACAGAAGGCTGCTCATATCGTGTATGGTCACCACGTAGGTCCCCATCATCGTCAGAGGAACCCGGTTGACTGGGATATGGCATATGTCGGCCCGAAGGCTCTTCAGAAAGAAGGGAAACTGGAGTTGGCCACGCGCGTCCGAATCCGGCTCTGGATAGGTGACGGTCGCAAAATTCGAGGGCAGGCGTTTCAGGTGCTGGACTTCCGATGGAAGTGTGACCAGGACATACTGATTGCTCTGGTCAAGCCTGGCGAGCCCTTGAACCAGATTCCGAATGTAGGTCCCGATGCCGAAATCACGGACGCGTCTCGCGTCGATCGCGATCTTGAGCGGCATTCCCGTCAGGCGTGCGCCGGCTCCATCTTCCAACTGTAAAGCGGATAACGCTCAGTGAGAACTCCAACGCGCTGCCGGACCTTCGCCAAAGCCTCTTCGTTCGAGACATTGCGAATCACTTCCGCAAATAGCGAAGCGATTTCACGCATTTCCGTTTCACCGAAGCCTCGCGTAGTGAGCGCGGGAGTGCCCAGGCGGATCCCGCTTGGATTCAGGGGTGGGTTCACGTCGAATGGAATGGCATTCTTGTTGACCGTGATCCGCGCGCGGTCGCAGGCAGCTTCAGCCTCCTTCCCGCGAACGCCTTTTGAAAAGACGTCAACCAGCACCAGATGCGTGTCCGTCCCGCCCGAGACTATGCGGAAACCCTCCGCGATCAGAGCTTCGGCAAGCACGCGGGCGTTAGAGACGACGTTCTTCTGATACTCGACGAAGCCGGGTTGCAGAGCTTCTTTGAAACAGACGGCCTTGGCCGCGACCACGTGCACCAGCGGTCCGCCCTGCGTACCTGGGAAGACGCTCTTGTCGATTGCGGCCCCGTACTTTTCTTTCGCCAGTATGATTCCCGCGCGCGGTCCCCGCAGCGTCTTGTGGGTGGTCGACGTGACGATATCCGCAGGCGCGCAGGGGTTGGGATAGACTCCCGCCGCGACGAGACCGGAGAAATGGGCCATGTCGACGAGCAGGAGTGCGCCAAAGGAATCGGCGATGGCGCGGAATTTCGCGAATTCGAGGATTCGCGGATAGGCGCTGCCGCCCCCAATGATCATCTTCGGCTTATACTCCTCGGCGAGGCGCGCGAGTTCGTCGTAGTCGATGGTCTCGGTGTCCTTGTTGACGCCGTAGGGGATGACTTTGTAAGTCTTGCCCGAAAAATTCAGATGATGTCCGTGGGTGAGGTGCCCGCCGTGGGCGAGGTTCAGGCCCAGAATCGTGTCCCCCGGTTCGAGCACTGCCGAATACGCGGCCTGGTTCGCCTGCGATCCGGAGTGCGGCTGCACGTTGGCATACTCGGCGCCGAACAGCGCCTTGGCGCGGTCGCGAGCGAGATTCTCGACGACATCGGCGTACTCGCAGCCGCCATAATACCTCCTGCCAGGGTAGCCTTCCGCGTACTTGTTTGTAAACACGCTGGAGGTGGCTTCGAGCACGGCTTCGGAGACGAAATTCTCGCTCGCGATCATCTCGAGTTGGTCGTTCTGCCTGGCCACTTCGCGGCGGATGGCGTCATGGACTTCAGGGTCGGTCTCAGCCAGCGGCCGGGACATTCGTTTGATTTCGTTCATCTGGTTTGGTTTTCCAACTGTGCGATTTTGGCCAAACGGCGGGCATGCCGTCCGCCCTCAAATTCGGTGTGCAGGAAGATGTCCACCAGGCGTTCGGCGGTCGCCTCGTCTAGAAATTTCGCGCCCAGCGCAAGGACATTGGCGTCGTTGTGCGCGCGTGTGAGGCGCGTCTCCTCTTCGCTGCCCGTGTGCGCCGCGCGAACGCCGGCGATCTTATTTGCGGCAATGGACATTCCGACGCCCGTTGAGCACACAAGAATGCCGCGGTCCGATTCACCTTGCGAGACGTCGTTAGCGACGGCTTGCGCAAAATCGGGGTAGTCGCAGGATTCGCCTGAATTCGTGCCGTAGTCGGCGACCTCATGACCCTCCTCGACGAGTTTTCGCCGCAGCTTTTCCTTCAAGGCGTAGCCGGCATGGTCGGCCGCGACCGCGATTCTCATAGGAACCTTCATCGTAGCATCTAATCTAATCCGGGAGAATCAATCTTCTGCTAACCCGCTACACCGGGGACACTGGGGCGGCCCCGGTTTGCCCGGGCGTCTCTCCCTGCATCCGTCCGGGATTTCCCCGCTGCAGAACCGCCACCGCGAATCCGGCGCTCAACGTGCCACGACGCTTGAGCGGGTGGCCCGGAGAATTTCGAACACACCCTCAGTCATCTCCAGTTCCAGTGACTACGGCTGGTTGGGCGGTCCCGCTGGCCCCTCGGGTTGCGCCGCGCCCTCGTCCCGCTTGCGCCTGGCCGAGGCAGGGGCCTCCGCTCGATCCTCAGCGCCCGCTCCTCCCGTTTCGCAAAAAACATCTGACTGAGTCAGAGGGATACCCAGAGAACGTAGACGCTGCTGCGTCAGCCAGGAATCAAACCGACCGTTACGGTCAGCCTCGCGCGTGATATGGCCAAGTTGCTTCATGAGCCGTTCGTAATTGCTAGGCAACTGGGCAGGACCGACCCGCCGGAAGGAACAACTGGCCGAATACCGGAAGGAAATCCTGTGCTGGGGCCTCAACTGGCGGATGGCGCAATGGCCAACACCTCCTGGTCGGACGCCGGCGCCACGTGATTCCAGAGCCGTCCGCGTGCAACACGGCCGAGCGCGTGCCAGCCGACGAAGTAGCGGGCGACTTCCGGGCGTGCTCGCGCAATCGCTTCCGCGACAGCCTCCAACGATCCAACCGTCGTGAAGTTCCGGAGCTGAAACAGCAGCCGGTTTCGCTCAACAACAGTCTCGATCTCAGCCGGCGAGAAATACCGCGCGATGGTTGCCCTCTGCGTATGGTGCGCCACTGACTCCGCGCAAAACAGCGATCCGTATCCCAGCTTGCGCGCCCGCCAGCCCCACTCCACGTCTTCCCAGTAGAACGGATGATACGCCTCTGCATCCAGAACTTGACGCAGTAATCCAGTCTGAAACAACGACGCGCCGCCGCCCGCATAAAAATGCTCAACCGTCCGCGTCGACCTCGGAATCAGATCATGCGTGGTCGCAAGACCATCTTCGATAAACAGTGCCGTCAGGTTGGTCTCGTCGCGGAATCGCGTATCGTCCTTCAGAACGATCTGGGAAGCAATCGAGAAGACCGCGGGATCGCGGTGCCGGCCGGCGGCTGCGATCGCCGCCTCCTCCAGGACGACGTCGCTGTTCAACAGATAGACCCAGTCGTACCGGGCCCTCCGCAGCCCCGACTCAATCGCTCCCCCGAACCCGAGCGGCTCAGCGTGAAACTGCCACCGCACTTCCGGATACAGCGACTGCAATTCCTTGTAGCGCCAGTCTGCCGCGCCGTTCACGACGACCATCGTCTCGAGAGGCTCATCCCAGTTGCGCGCGGACGCGCTCAAGCCGGCCAGGCAGGCCGTCAGTTCTGAGACAGTGTCCCGCTCCGGAATCACCACCGATACGCCCGCCGCGAATGAGCGTGCCCGCTCTGAGGCACGGCGTCTGCGGAACTGCGTGCCTATCGCCCGCCCGAATCCATCAATGCGCCGAACGGCGTCCAGCAGGGGACGCAAACTCACTATTTGCCGTTGTGCCAGATCGGAACAGCTGGGCGCATTCGAGGAAACCAGCGTCAGTGCGAATCCGAGGTCGCGGCTGTCGGGGCCAGCGCCTCGATCCCGCGGACGGCAAACGAACAGCGTCCGAAACTCTACGTTCCACGGGCGCATAGTCGCGCCCTGGATAGGAAAATCCATATCGAATGGCATCATCTCCGGTGAGGTGGTCGCAACCGTTCCAACCGGTGTCCCGTTGCAGCGGACTTCCAATTCGTTGGCTCGCCCTTCAAGCCCCGGCGGCAGAATTCCGCTAATGCGCAACTCGCGTGAACCCACGCGCGGCTCGAGGGATACCACCGCCTGCTGGCTCGCCCAGATGTGCGGCTCGCCCGATGGCTCGTGCCAGCCGTGGCCCATTTGTGCGTTGCGGCCACGCACTGCCAAAATCTCGCTCCGCATGCGTCCCGGTATGTACGCAGTCTTCCAGGGACACGACCGGCAGGCCGCCAGTTCCGCCGTGTGATAGTTCTGCCGGAATCGCTCGTAAGCCTCCCCGCCCCAGATCTCCGCCAGCGGCTGACGGGCCAGATTTCCAAGGGGCGATCGGTCGTGAACTTCACAGGGCACGACGTCTCCATTGGAGAGCACGTGCGCCGTCTCCCACGGATTCTGCTCGCACGAATAGATCCTCGCGCCGGCAGGCAACTCACCCGGGCAGGCACGCGGCGCCTCTCCAAGTGCCTGCGTTGTGTTCGTGAACTGGGGATTGCAGATCGTAATTCGAATCTCCGGAAGCCGCCTCCGACAGTCCTCCACGCGCCGGTTCAACTCCTCTCGAAACTCGGCGCGATGCGATCCAGTGCCGTCGAGCTCACGTCGAAACACGATCGGGATTTCATCGCGCCGTATTACAGGAAAGATGCTGATTGCCGAAATCCCCAACCCCATTGCCCATTCCGCGACCCCCTGCAGTTGATCGAGGTTGTCCTGCATTGCCACGAAGGCGAGGTCGATCGCCGGAGGACTCCGAACGCCCCGGCAGAGTTCCACGAACAGCTCAACACGGGTCCGCAAAGCCGCCCACGAGCTATGGCGGTAGATTTCCGTAAACGCGTCGGCATTCGCCGCATGGACGGAAACCGTCAGCCGGGTCAAACCGGCCGCGCTCAGTTCGTGGATGAGGTTGTCGGAGGCCGACGCAAGCGCCGATACCAGTTCCACGCCTGCGCCGGTCGATCGCGCCAGCCGGATCGCCGGAATCAACTCAGGATATACGGTGGATTCACCAGAGTAGTTGAGCAGAAATGTGCGGGGGTCCGAAACCTGCCGCACGAGCGACTCAAATAGCGCATACGGCATATGCTCGCCGCTGCCACGACGGCTCTTTCGGGAGCAGAACACACAGTCGAACGGACACTTTGATGTCAACTCGACCCACAGAATGCGAGGTGTCGTAGCCGGTAACATGCGGTGACCCCTTCTTCGAAAAACTCTCGACCCTGGCCCGCCAACTACAGCACCAACGCGTTCAGATTCACCAGGCAATCCGCGCCGGCGGGCTCTTCGTGCCCGTGACGCGAATTCTCAGCACGTGTGTGGCGTCAGCCAACCCCGCAACTGCAACGCTTACCCTCGACAGTGCGCGCTTCTGTATAAGCCTATCATTAAATGGATACTCCCTGACGCCCAGCGTTTACAAATCCAAGATTGACGGTTCGTCGGACTGTGGCTGGGGCTTGAGTTCGCATTCTTCGATAGGTCTACCTGGTCGACCCGGTTGTACCCGCAGCTGCCTCAGGACTTCCCAGGGCTGAAAAGCAGCGGGCCCGTCGTCCGTCTCTTTCTGTCCTTAGGCCCGCGAACTTTGGACGCCCACGCCCAATGAATCCGGAATGAGAGTAAAATTCGTATTAACGAGTGTCATGAACAAGCTTGTTGCCGCGCCGCTCTGCCTTTTGGTTCTCGCGATCTCGCAGGTCGCGATGCTGGCGCACCCGATGGGCAATTTCAGCGTGAGCCACTACGCCAGACTTGAGGTTTCGGCCGCCGGAGCGCGTGTGCGATTTGCTCTTGATCTTGCGGAAATTCCTTCTTTCGAACTGTTGCGGGAGTGGAAGCTTGAGGCGGCAAGTCCGCGCGCCACGCTCGAACGCCGGGCACGGGAACAGGCTGCCGCCTGGGCGCGAAACCTGAGGTTCAGCTCTAACGGCCGGTCGGTGCTTCCGCGCCTCGAAGGCGTGCAGTTCACCGTATCCGAAGGCGCGGGCGGCTTACCCGTAGTCCGCATCACGGCGGACCTCACACTCCCCGTCACCGCCGGCAAAATCGAGTACGAAGATCGAAACTATCCGGATCGCGCAGGTTGGAAGGAAATTGTCATTGAGGCGGGCGAGGGCGCGAGCATCCAGAAGGCCTCTCACACGGATCGTGACCGGAGTAAAGCGCTCACCGCGTATCCCGAGGACCTGACGGCTGCACCGCCGCAGGACTTGCGCGCGGCCCTGGAGTGGACGGCGAACGCACCTGCGGCGGCCGGCAGACCGGCGGTTCCCGTAGAGCCGGAGATCGTGCCCCCACCCCCGTCTCAGGATACGCGCTCGGTTCATGTAGCGTCCCGCCCCCCCGAAGCGAAGGCCCCCGGAACCGTGGTCCACGGAGACTACCTTTCCCAATTGTTGGGAAATCGCGACCTTACCTGGTCCATGATGCTCGCGGGAGTCGCCGTTGCGTTCGGGTTGGGCGCGATTCACGCACTGTCGCCCGGCCACGGCAAGACGATCGTGGCCGCGTATCTGGTGGGTGCCCGCGGGACCGCGAAACACGCCGTCTTCCTCGGCGGAATGGTGACCTTTACACACACCATCAGCGTCTTCGCTCTCGGGCTCACGACGCTGTTCCTGTCTCAGTACGTCGTTCCCGAGAAAATCTATCCGGTGCTGGGCGCGATCTCGGGCCTTTCCATTGTTTGGATAGGAGCGACGCTGTTCTACAAGCGGGCGATGCGGCTGCGATCCGTCGACGGGCACGGCGACGTACATCATCACGATCACGATCATGATCACGCCCACGGGCACTCTCATTCGCACGGCGGACTGACCCACACGCACGACGGCCACACGCACAGTCATGTGCCCGAAGGCGACGTCACGATGGGCAGTCTGATTGCGCTGGGTGCAAGCGGCGGACTGGTCCCATGCCCTTCGGCGCTGGTGCTGCTGCTCAGTTCCGTGGCGCTCGGCCGCGTAGGCCTGGGCCTGATGTTGCTGCTGGGCTTCAGCGCCGGCCTGGCCGTCGTGTTGATGGCGATTGGGCTGTTGGTCTTGTATGCCAGGAACCTACTGCCTGACCGCGAGAAGACGGCACGCAGCCGCGCCTTTCAGTTGATCCCGGTTTTCTCGGCCGGACTGATTACATTTGTGGGTCTAATAATGACCGGAGTGTCGCTCGGCTGGATCAAGCCTACGGGAATGCTGGGGTGATTCCCGAAACTGGCGGAGAGTGAGACTGTTCAGTCCCCTTCCCGAAGAGGACGCACTCCGTTGCTCGATACCCTGCTGCCCCGGTGCCCCCTGAGGGCGCTCGCCGCCAGGCGCGCCTGCATCTGAATAAGACCACACCTGATGCTCCTTGCCTTGATGGATTTCCCCCGCGTTCAGACGCGACAATACGCGCGCCGCAACGTTCTCTCGTGAACTGCTGTCCAGCAGCCCTCCCGCCATCGCCAAACTGCCGGCCCCATTTCATCCACGCCAGGATTGCCCCATCCGCCACCTACTGCCGGAACTCTTCCACCAGGTCAAGAACCAGCGACAGGGTTTCCGATCCCTTCCACGTGCAGAAAGCCCGCGAACAGTTCGAGTCCCGCGTTCATCACCACTCCCCGCACATGCGAGTAGAGAATTCCATACTCGTAGCTCAACGCCGCGTTTACCGCATCCGATGGCCCATGAGGATACCGCCCTTCAAACGCCAAACCATCCGGCAACATGTCCGCGATCTTCTGCCAGTAGATCCGGACGCCCACACCCTCCAGGCCCATCAGCGTGGACCGCACCGCATCGGCCGACGCTCCTTCCACCGTGAGCGCCTGCTTTCGCAGCTGGTGTTGCGTCCCAGTTGCGTTCTCCAAACTCGTTCGGCGGTCGCCGGCGCGGCTCTTCGCGAAATACCGCGGCAGCTTCTCCTGATCGCGCAGTTTCCTTGCCACAATCCACCGGCAGAAGTTCGCGCCGCAGTTGTCTGCATTGGCCGCCGGTTGCGTGCGACGTGTTTCCAATGTGGCCGTCAGCAGCGGAGACGTGATTGAGCGCCACCGGTTTCCCGCTCGACGACAGACATGCGATCCGAATTCCGCATCCATCTAACTCTTCGATCAGGTCGCGTGACACGCTTGCTCCGCGCGAAGCAATTAGGATTTCTTGCAGCTTGCGAACGGGACCTGGGCGCAGACCTTCCTCTTCTGCCTCGCGGCGACTCGCTCGTCTTTCTTCCCCACCGCCAATCCGCATCCGGATACCAGTAATTGCGCCGTTCTCCCATGCGAGCAGAATGAACTTTCCATCCTTCGGCAGTATGATGTCTTCCATCGGAGGCAGCGGCAGTTCCAATTGTTCCGGTGGAGACTCGTACCGTTCTGTAGTCGAATTAGACTGTACGGAGACGGGCGGCTTCCGCTGAAAGGGCGCCACGGAAGCATGATCGAAGACGCGTGCCGGGCTTGCCATAAATCACGTAACATGACTATATCTCCAATCGTCCGGCGCGGGAAATGAATTTCGAACTCCATCCTCTTCGGTTCGAGTTTACGGCGCGGGACTCGATTTACTTCACCTCCGGCAAGCCCGGCAATATCCTCCGCGGCGCATTCGGGACGATCTTCAAGCGCATCGCCTGCGTCCCCGAGTGCCGTGAGGCGCGCATCTGCGAGTTCCGCGAGTCCTGCGCATACGCCCGCATCTTCGAGCCGGCCAGTGTCGCCGGCGGGCCCAGCGGGCCCAGCGGATTCAGCGATTGGCCGCGCCCGTTCGCTTTCCGCGCCCGTCATCTCGATGGCGTTGCCATCCCGGCCGGTGGAAAGTTCTACTTTGATGTCCATGTTTTTGAGATGCGCGACCCAGCCCTGCCGTACTTCGTTCTGGCCTTCAACGAAATCGCGAAAGAAGGCTTGGGACCCAGGCGCGGCCGCGCGGCGCTAGATCGCGTCTGGTTGCTGGACGCCGCCGCGAAGCCCGCTCTTGAAGTTTACAGCGGAGAGTCATTCCTCCTTAGCCAACTGCCCCAACCGCTGTGCCTGCCCCTTGATCCCCCGAAGCAACCGGTGGGCCAACTACGCGTGGACTTCCTCTCGCCCACCGAATTCAAGTGCGGCCAGAAAGTGGTCTACACCACCGATTTCCCAATCCTGTTTGGCCGCGTGCGCGACCGTCTGAGCACTTTGCGTGCGCTCTACGGAGCGGGACCGCTCGACATCGACTTCAAAGCACTAGGCGAGCGCGCCGCTGAAGTGCGGACCGCGGAATGCCGCGTCGTCCGTCAGCAAACAATCCGCCGCAGCAGCCGCACCGGACAGTCTCACGGCATCGGCGGGTTCCTCGGCCACGCCGTCTATGAAGGCGATCTCGGCGAGTTTCTCCCGTACCTGAAAGCAGCCGTCTGGACGGGCGTCGGCCGCCACACCGTCTGGGGCAACGGCGAGATTGAAGTCGCATGACCTATCCCAAGTTCTTCATTCAGTTGACGCAGGTTCCTCCTTATCTCTTCCAGGAACGCCTCGCCCAACTGTTGCCTGATGGCAAGGCGCTCGACGATTTCGGCGAGCCCCTCTGGTCCGCGAAGGACGGCTTCGAGCGGATCAGCACTTACGATTCCGGTGAAGTCACACTCAACAAGCATCGCCAACTGACTCTCACCGCGATCCCCTACCGCCGCCGCTCTGCGGGCCGGGGATTCACTTGGTACGAGCGCGTTCCCGATCTGCCCCGCCCGTAAACGCGGTCACAAGCCAATTCCATCTGAATATACGCCACTTAACCAAAGCGCGCGCGAGTTCGTGGTGTAAGCTGTTTTCGGGAATCGACCATGACTCCTCGGCGTAGCCCCCAACCCGCCCCTCCAGGGCCCGAGCCACGTAGCATCCACGCAATCCCGCCTGTTCGGCGAAAGCACAAAAATTGCGAAACGACCCTAATCCCATTTCCGAACACTCCGGCGTATCCCCTTGACCCACTTGAGCTTAAGCAGTCATCACAGACTGAGTCTGTATCCGTCGCACGGGAGTCTCCGCATGTTTCACGGCGTCTTGCGCCACGGGGATCCGGACCGGTGCCACGGAGCCACTTACTTTCCGCTCCAGACGGCGTTCCCGGCTGGGCCGCCGTACTGCTTCTCTGTGCCGCTCGGCGAAAACGCAAAAATTGCGAAACGACCCTAATCCCATTTCCGGACACTCCGTCGTATCCCCTTTACCCACTTGAGTTTAACCAACTATCGCAGCCGAGTCCGCACCCGGCTCACCCGAATCCCCGTCTGCTTCATGTCGTCCATGCGCCCCGGGGCATCTCGACCTTTACCACGGAGCCGCCTGCTTGCCATTCCCTCCAACGCCGGGATTACCTTCGACAAATGCCACCTCATCAACGTGGCCAACAACCCGGTAGAGAAGGCCCGCCGCCTCGAACGCAGAGACCACCCCGAACTCATTGACAGCCGTTACCTCAGGCCCAGGAGCACAAAGAACCTCACCCTGAAGATATGAACTCGGTTGTCTCAATACCCTATGATATGAGCCTTTCCGTACCGCGGAGAATGACCGCGCGAAGCACGCGGGTTTCGAAGGGCCGGTCATGCACAGCAGCACCTGAGAAGTTCCCTGCGGCGGAGCGCGGATACCGGCGCAATGCTTGAACGAAATCTGCTCGCTTCGGCCCGCAAAATAGAGGCCGCTTTTCGCCGGGCGCGATTGATGCGAGTCGATATGGATTCCTGGGAGACCGCTCTTGCAAATCGCCCGTGCCGTGCATGATAGAATCTCGGCAAGCACTTCTTATGCTCACTTCACCTTGGCTCCGGACACCGTTTGCCGCGATGGCGCTCTCGGCTTGCGTTGCGTTCGCGCAAACGCCGCCCGACGCCGCGGAATTCTTCGAGCGCAAGATCCGGCCCTTGCTCGCGTCGAAATGTTACGCATGCCACGGGGAGAAAGTGTCCACCTCTGGCCTGCGGCTCGATTCAAAAGCCGGATGGGAACGCGGCGGAAGCCGTGGCACGGCGATCATCCCGGGTGATGCCGGTCACAGCTTAATCGTAAAGGCCGTTTCATACCGCGATCCCGAATTGAAGATGCCCCCGGCCGGCAGGTTGAGCGACGCGGAACGCTCGGATATCGCCGAATGGGTCAGGATGGGAGCGCCTGATCCTCGAACAGCCGAGGCCGCCATCCCCGCGCCTGCCCCCATCGACTTCGGAGCCGCCCGGAAGTTCTGGTCGTTTCAGCCGATCGGCAATTTCAGTCCGCCTTCGGTGAAACAACGCTCGTGGGTCCGGTCTCCTATTGATGCCTTTCTGCTTGCGAAGCTCGAAACCAAGGGCCTCGAACCCGCCCCGCCCGCCGACAAGGCGACTCTGCTGCGACGCGTTACGTTCGCCTTGACAGGTCTGCCGCCGGCTCCGGAGGAGATCAGGGGGTTTCTCAGCGACGCTTCACCCCGCGCGTACGAGACCGCCGTCGAACGCCTGCTCGCCTCCGAGCGTTATGGCGAACGCTGGGCGCGCCATTGGCTCGACGTCGTGCGCTTCGCCGAAACGAGTGGACATGAGTTCGACTTCGAGAAGCAGGAGGCCTGGCGTTACCGTGACTATGTCATCCGCGCCTTCAATCAGGACCTGCCCTACGACCGCTTCGTCAAGGAGCACATCGCGGGCGACCTCCTTCCCGCGCAGCGCGTGACACCGGATGGAATGCAACTCGACACGCCGGTTGCGACCGGGTTCTTCGGATTGCCGGAGGAGCGCAACGGCGCGACAGATCTGCTCGAAGTGCGCGCGGAGAAAATGGACAGCCGTATCGATGTCTTCGGCAAGGCATTCCTCGGACTGACCATCGCCTGCGCGAAGTGCCACGATCACAAGTTCGATCCGATTCCGGCGGCGGATTACTACGCGCTGGGCGGAGTCTTCGAGAGTACTCAGGTAGTGCTCGGGTCGATCCAATCGCCCGCGCAGAATCGGGAGGCTGACGCAATCCTCCGCCGGAGCGAGGTGAATGGCGGGCCAACAAATCCCGGCGGCAAGCTCGGTTTGGACGATTGGCGTGTAAGCGGTCTTGCCTTTGCGGGCGGGCCTGTGAACGGCTTGGTGAACTCGCGCCGCGGTGGCTCGGACAAACTGATGGGCACCATGACGTCGAAGCATTTCGTTCCCACTAAGAAGTACATTCACGTGCGCCTCGCCGGAACGAAGTTCTCGCCCGTGCGCGAGCATCCTTCCCTCCTCGCCGTTACGATCTTCGCCAATGGGCGCTACCCGAAAGGAGTCGCGGGCGACGGCGACGGGATCTTCCGATGGAAGACGATTACGCTGCACGAGGAGATCGGACAAATCTGTCATCTGGAAATCGCGGATCGCCGCACGGACGGGCACATTATCGTTGAGCGGATCGTGTTTTCGGATTCGAAGGAGCCGCCCGCGCTCACCGGACTTCCTGAAAGCGTCGACACGTCCGTGGCAGCGGCCGCCGAAGCCGCGCAACTGCCGCTTGAGCCTTTCGCCATGCTGGCCGCGGAGGATACGCCCCGGAACCATCGTATCCACATTCGTGGAAATCATCTGAACCCCGGTGACGAAGTGCCGCGCGGATTTCTGCGTGTATTCTCAAACGGCGCCGCGAAGCCATACACCAGCGGCAGCGGGCGGTTGGAACTGGCCGAGGCTTTGTTCAGTCCGGACAATCCACTGACCGCGCGCGTGATGGTGAACCGCATCTGGAAGCATCATTTCGGTGAAGGGCTGGTGCGCACGACGGATAATTTCGGCAGGATGGGCGAACGTCCGTCGCATCCTGAGCTTCTGGATTATCTCGCGCGGAAATTCCAGGAGAACGGCTGGTCGGTCAAAGCCATGCACCGGGAAATCGTGCTGAGCAACGCTTACAGAATGTCCAGCAACGGGCGTGACGACGCTCGCGCGGCCGACCCCGGCAACCGTCTGCTTTCGCACATGCGCGTGCGGCGTCTCGAAGGCGAGGCCATTCGCGACGCGATTCTGAGCGCTTCAGGTTCGCTCAACCTTACGGCGTATGGTCCCGGCGTGACGCCACACATTGGACCCTATCAGGACGGCAGAGGCAAGCCGTCGTCTGGTCCGCTTGATGGCGGCGGCCGGCGCAGCGTGTATGTGGAGGTGCGCCGCAATTTCATTTCCCCACTGTTTCTGGCATTCGACTATCCGCTGCCCTCAACAACGGTAGGGCGGCGCAGCGTGTCGACGGTTCCTTCGCAGGCGCTGATGCTGATGAATAATGAGTTCGTCGCGTCGGAGGCGTCGAAGTGGGCGGCCCGAGTCATGGGTGAGACTCCGGATTGGAACGCGCGTCTCGATAGAATGTATCTTCGCGCGTATGGACGCACGCCGGACCCTGCGGATCGCAAGGACGTGCGCGAGTTCCTGTCCGAACAGGCGCGCCGCTATGTTGGCGCCGCCGGGCAGGCGGGCATCGACGACGCGCGCGCGTGGGCCGATCTCGCTCACGTCATATTCAACTCGAAAGAGTTCATCTTCGTGAGGTAAGCATGTCCGTTCCGAACGCCTTTCAAAACCGGTTGAACCGACGCGAAGTACTGTGCCGCGCCGCGAATGGCTTTGGGGGCATGGCGTTGAGCGCGCTGCTTGCGGAATGGGGTCAGGCGCAGGCAGCAACATCGAATGAGCGGTCGCTCGATCCGATGAAGGTCCGCGCTCCACACCACAAACCCGCTGCAACCTCCGTCATTTTCCTTTTCATGGACGGCGGCGTTTCGCATCTCGATTCGTTCGATCCGAAGGAGCGCGTAAGCAAGGAGAGCGGCCAGGAGTTGCCGTTCGCGCGTCCGAAGCATGTACGCGCCGTGAGTCCGGTGCTGTTTGGTTCACCGTTCGAGTTCAGGAAATACGGGCAGTGCGGCGCCGATGTCAGCGGGTTGTTCCCTCAAGTTGCGGAATGCGTCGACGACCTGGCCATCGTGCGGTCGATGGTGGCGGAGCACTCCGAACACACGGCGGGCAACTACTTCATGCACAGCGGGTCCGGCCTGCAGGGGCGGCCGAGCATGGGAGCGTGGGTCACCTACGGGCTTGGCAGTCCGTGCCGCGATCTGCCGGGGTTCGTCGTGCTGGACACCGGCATGATCCCTCCGGGCGGCGTCGACATTTTCGGCAGCGGCTTTCTGCCCGCAAGCTATCAGGCCGCGCCGTTTCGAAAAGGAGCGCATCCGGTGGCCGACATCGCGCCACGCGAGAGCGAAACCGCACTGCAACAGGGCAAACTCGGGTTGCTCCGCAAACTCGATGGGCGGTCCTCCGCGCGCTACGGACCGGTGGATGAGATGGAAGCTTCGAGTGCGAACTACGAACTCGCTTTCCGCATGCAGGCTGCCGTTCCCGGGCTGACTGATCTTTCGGGCGAGACCGAGGCGACGAAGAAGCTCTACGGTCTCGATGAAAAGGACACCGAAGAGTATGGGCGCGCTTGTTTGATGGCGCGACGAATGGTGGAGCGCGGCGTCCGGTTCATCGAACTCCTCTCGCCCCCGCGCCCGGGCCACGACCGCTGGGATCAGCACGCGAAGTTGAAGGACGGCCACACCACGAACGCAAGAGCGACGGACAGGCCGATCGCCGGACTTTTGAAAGACCTGAAGGCTCGAGGCCTGCTCGGACAGACCGTCGTAGTGTGGGGTGGAGAATTCGGGCGGACGCCCACGGCACAGGGGTCGCGCGGCGCTGAGGGACGCGACCATCACCCTTACGGCTTCTCCATGTGGCTTGCGGGCGGCGGCGTCAAGGGCGGTACGACTTACGGCGCGACCGACGAGTACGGCTACTATGCGGTGGAGAACAAGGTGACGGTGCACGATCTGCACGCGACCGTGCTCCACCTATTGGGCCTTGATCACAAGCGTCTGACATTCCCATCGGGCGGCCGCGAGATGCGGCTCACCGACGTGCATGGCGAAATTGTAAAGGGAATACTTGCGTGAGTGTGATGGCGCGACTCCGGTTTAGGAAGTACGAGAGCGCCTGGAATTTACGCGCTAGACCGGCTGGCCGGGTGGGACGAGTACGGCGCGGCGATGCGGCCGACGCCGAGGAAAGCTTCAAAATCCGCGTCACCCTCCCAAACACCCTCGGTGGACAGCCACTCGGCTGAGTGTGCCCACGACGTCCGCGCTATCAGATAAACTAGTACCTAGTTGCATAAGTCAGAGTACTTGGCTTTGGGGCCGGAAGGGAACACGACTGCCTTCTTCCATTCAAACGGCGCTGCCTTTTCGTTGTAGACTTCAACAAAGTCGTCGATCGCTTGCCGCACTTGCCGCG
>SXGS01127074.1_pt1 | contig 23984 bp, 16 predicted proteins | sample 3174681 | NCBI WGS metagenome assembly SXGS01 (sample SAMN11356861, study PRJNA531348) | freshwater metagenome | isolation source: freshwater sample F1-80 | place: China: Fuxian Lake, Yuxi | collected 2017-12-25
ATCGCGCGCGCGCTCGTGCACGAGCCGCGCCTGCTCGTTTGCGACGAGCCCACGAGCGCCCTCGACCACGAGACCGGACACAAGGTGATGGAGCTCTTGCGCGAGGTCGCGGCGGGCGAGCACCGCGCGCTGATCGTCGTGACACACGACTCCCGCATCTTCTCCTTTGCCGACCGCATTGCGCACATGGACGACGGGCGCGTCGAGCGCATCGATACGCCCACGAGAAACTGAAGGACCGCGATGAACTTCCGCACCTACGCCCTGCCTGTAGTTGCCGTGCTCGGCATGGTGGCCGCCGTCTACACGGTCCGAACATCCGACCGCGATCTCGCAGCCGCTCCGCCGATCGCTCCGCCTTCGCCCTCGCCCTTCCAGCGGCAGATCGCGGGCGCCGGCATCGTCGAGGCTCGCAGCGAGAACGTCGCCGTCAGCGTGCCCGTGTCGGGGTTGATCGTCGGAGTGGGCGTGAGCGAGGGTCAGAAAGTCCAGCGGGGTGACCTGCTCGTGAACCTCGACACGCGCTCGCTGGAGGCGGAGCTCGGGCAGCGGCGCGCCGAGCTCGCGTCCGCCGAGGCTGAGATCGCGCGACTGCGCGCCCTGCCGCGGGCAGAGGACCTTCCGCCCCTCGAGGCGCGCGTGGCGACGGCGCGCGTCGCTCTCGAGGATGCGCGAACCAAGCTGGCGTTGGCGGAGGCCATCGCGGACAAGCGTGCCATCAGCGCCGAGGAGCTCGTGCGGCGCCAGTACGCCGTGCGGGCCGCCGAGGCCGACCTCGCTGCGACCGAGGCGGACCTCGTCCAGCTGCGCTCGGGTGCGTGGAGCGCGGACATCGCCGTCGCGGAGGCGCGCGTCGCGGCCGCAAGGGCGAGCAGCGAGCGCATCGCCATCGAGATCGACCGGCTGTCGGTGCGCGCGCCCATCGACGGGACCTGCCTGCAGGTGAACGCCCGCGGCGGCGAGTTCGCTGTCGCCGGCTCAACCACGCCGCTCGTGCTCCTCGGCGATCTCTCGCTGCTGCACGTTCGCATCGACATCGACGAGAGCGATGCTTGGCGCTTTCGCCCGGGCAGCGCCGCCCAAGGCTTCGTGCGCGGCAACTCGCAGCTCGCCACGCCGCTCGCTTTCGTGCGCGTGGATCCCTACGTGATGCCCAAGCGCTCGCTCACGGGCGACACGCTCGAACGCATCGACACGCGCGTGCTGCAGGTTATCTACAGCTTCCCCGCAGATGCGTTGCCGGTGTACGCAGGCCAGCAGATGGACGTGTTCATCGATTCCCCCAACGATCGAGGCAAGCAATGAAGCGGATCCTGCTCGCCGCGGCGCTGCTCACCGCCTGCCGCGTCGGACCTGAGTACGAGCGACCGGAGCTCTCCGTGCCGGACAGCTTCGTCGCGTCGGTGGCCACGGAGCTGGGAGTCGAAGACGAGCGCTGGTGGCGCATGTTCGGCGATCCGGTGCTCGACGAGCTGGTGGAGACCGCGCTCGCGGGCAATCGCGACCTGCGCTCCGCGGCGCAGCGTGTGCGCGAAGCGCGCGCCGTGATCGACATCGAGGGCGACGCGAACTACCCGACCGTGGATGGTCGCGCGGGCGTGGTGCGACGCAAGCCGAGCACGGCGGTCGCCGGGGGCCAGTTCCTGCCCTCCGATCCCGCCAACCTGCACTCGCTGGGCTTCGATGCGCGCTGGGAGATCGACCTGTTCGGCTACAACGCGCGCGCGATCGAGGCCGCGGAGGCGAGCTACGGCTCGGCCCTCGAAGACGCGCGCGGGGTGCTGCAACGCCTCGTGGCGGAGGTTGCGCGAACCTATGTCGAGTTGCGGGGCGTCGAGCGGGAGCTCGTGGTGCTGCGGGAAAGCCTCGAGTCTCAGGAAGACGCGGCGCGCCTCGTCGCGAGTCGTGTGGAAGCCGGACTTTCCAGTGAGCTGGACGCGACGCGCATCGCGGGACTCGTCGCGAGCACGCGTGCCCAGCTCGCTGCGCTCGAACGCTCCCGGGCTGCGCGCGTGCACGCGCTCGCATTGCTTCTCGCCGAGGCGCCGGTGCGCTGCTCCGAACGGCTCACCTTCGTGGGTCGCCTGCCCGAGCCTCCGGCCGCGATTCCCGCGGGGATGCCGGCGGACCTGCTCCGCCGCCGCCCCGACGTACGGCGCACGGAGCGTGAGCTCGCGCGCGCATCCGCGATGACCGCGCAGGCCATGACAGAGCTGTACCCGCGCCTCTCGATCAGCGCGATGTTCGGCTGGGAGAGCCAGTACATCGAGAACATGTTCTCGAGTGACAGCCGCGCGTTTGGTGCCGGCCCGAGCCTGACGGGGCCGATCTTCCGCCGTCGCATCATCGAGGCCGGGATCGAGGTGCGGACCGCGCAGCAGGAACAGGCCCTGTTGGCCCATGAGCAGGCCTTTGCCGTGGCCCTGCGCGACGTGGAGGACGCCCTTGTGGCGATCGCGTTCACGATGGAGCGACAGCGCGCGCTGCAGGACTCCGTGACCGCCGAGCGTCGATCCGAAGAGCTCGCGACGGGACTGTACGAGGCGGGACTCGCGGACTTCCTCGCGGTGCTCGACGTGCAGCGCTCGGTGCTCGCAGCGGAGAGTGAGCTGGCGCGAGCTCGCACGGACCGTGCGGTGGCGGCGGTTGCTCTCTACAAGGCCCTCGGTGGCGGCTGGGATGTCGAGCAGAGCGTGCCCGCGCTCTCGTCCGCAGGAGAGACTGCGCCGGGCGATTAGAGGGCGTTGCGCAGCTCTGCCCACGGCAGGTGGGAAGCTGGAAAGTCCACGACGCCGCGGGCGCCGATCGGTGCCGAGGAGGTCCAGCGTCAACGTGCAGCTCGCTTCTTTCGCGCTGCTTTCCTTGGCCTTCGTGCAGGAGCCGGAGCTCGATCTCTCTGGCCAGTTGCAGAGCATCGCTCGTGGCGCCGTCGCCGACGCTGGCTTGCGAGGTGTCTCGGTGCACATCGCCATGCGCGACGGCGTACGGCTCTCGCGTGGCCCTGGCTACATCGACGGGGCGGGCAAGCGCATCCAGAGCCCGCTCGCGGCGCGCGATGGCGAGGCGCTGGTCGAGCCACTCGCGTTCACGGGTCTGCTCGTGCAAGTCGAGGCCGGGAAGCTGTCGCTGGAGGCACCGCCCACGAACGTCCTCGCCAAGCTCGTCTTTGGCGGCCAGCGCGTGCTCGTCCTCCACCTCGTCGAGCAGGCCTCCGGTATTGCCGACTGGAGTGTTTGGCTCGCGGTTCGTGGGGAGCCAGCGACGGCCGCGGATGTCCTCGCGTGGCTCGCGCAGCGCACGCCCGATGCCGACCCTGGCACCTACATGGCCGACAGCGCCAGCAACGTCGTGGTCGCGGGCGCGCTCCCGGAGCGCGCAGTCGGCGATCCGCTCGCCGACTAGCTCGACGAGCACGTACAGGCGCCGCTCGGCATGGAGGATACGCGGCTTGCCGCACGCGTCGAGCTGCGGGAGGCCTCCGCGGACCGACCTGCAGTCGTCGAGACCCCGCGCGAGCTCCTCGCGCTCACGGCGCTGTCGACCCAGCTCGTCGATCTCGAGCGCTTCCTGCGGGGCACTGGCTCGGGCAAGGTGATCGACACGCTGAAGTTACGGAAGCTGCGCCTCGGCTTTCTTTCGCTGTTCGGCAATGGATCTCGCTGCGCCGGCTCCGAGCGCGCGATCATCGGCCGCGACGAGGCGCTCTCCTCCGGCTCGAACGCAGGGCAGGGTTCGCTGCGCGTGGCCCGACATCCGGGCCTCGAGCTCTCGGTAGTGCTGGCCACGAGCGCGGACACGGACCGGCTCCCGGTCCTCGAGCATCGGCTGCTGCGCGCGATCCTCGACCTGCCGGAGCCCGGGGTCATCGAGGTTTCGATCACGCGCGACCAGCGTGCGGTCTATCTCGGCGGCTACTGCACCGGCTGCACGCGCGCGACCATCGAGGAACGCGGCGAGTCTCCCGAGTGCCTGACGCCCTACGGCGATCGGGACCAACCTCGCCAGCAGGGCCACGACCTGTTCGTGTCGGCCGAAGACCCCAAGGCATCGCGCGAAATCGCGGTCGAGCACGGCCGCGCCGTGGCCTTCGTGCTCACGCAGCGCGGGATGCAGACGACGGCGCGCCGCCTCGAGGGAGCGAAGGGACTGTCAGGGTGTGACGAACGAGCGCGCGGAGAGGCTCCGGCGCTCGGCCTCGATCAGGCGCGTGTGCGCAACGGAATCCGCCATGGTCGCTCCGAGCGTGCGCGAGCCCGCGGCGATCGCGGCGAGCAGATGGCGCACCTCGCCGTCGTAGCCGTTGAGCGCTCCCACGTCGAGCGGTGTGCGCCGGCCGTCCGTCACGAGCACGAGCTCGGGCGAGCGCGCGAACTCGTAGTCCAGCGTCGCGCGCTCGAACACGATCGTGAACGACATGCGGAAGGCCCAGCCCTCACCGTGGTCCCAGCCACCTTCCGCGACGACGTGTGAAGGCCCCGACGGGTAGTGGAACAGCGTCGTGACGTGGTCGAGCGATCCGGTGCTCGCGAGCGTCGCAGGGTCGCCGAAGCAGGCGCGCACGAAGTCGACATCGTGCACGTGCAGGTCGAACAGCGCTCCGCCGCTCTTCTCGTAGTCGGAATAGAAGCCGTTCCACCCCGGGCGATTGCCGAGGCGGCGGAAGACGGCGCTGCGAGCCGCTCCGAACTCGCCGCTGCGGACGGCCGCGAGCGCCCGCGCCCATGCGGGCCAGAAGCGAATGCACATCGCGGGCATGCACAGGCCCTTCGAGCGTGCGGCGGCGTCGGCGAGTCGCTGGGCGGACGCGCTGTCGAGCGCCACGGGCTTCTCGAGCAGCACGTGCTTTCCGGCTGCGAGGGCCGCGAGCGCGAGGTCGACGTGCGTAGTCGTGTGGGTGCAGATGCTGACGAGCTCGACCCGCGGATCTGCGCAGAGCTGGGCCGGATCGGCGTAGCCACTGACCTTCGCCGGATCGAACATGCGCTCGCTGGTCGCGCCCGTGTCGAGGTTGCCGCCGCTGCCGGCAAGTCCCTGGCGCCGCGCGGGATCCGAGTCGCACACCGCGACGAGCTCGTTGCCGAAGCCCGCCTCATCCGCCGCCGCGAAGGCCGCGAGGTGGGTGCGGCCCATGAAGCCAAGGCCGACGACTCCGACACCGATCTTGCGCGCGCTCATGCGTTCCTCCCGAGCTTCACCTGAGCCTCGACTAGCTTGCGAGCGGTCGCGATGTCGCCGGGGCGATCGCTTCCAGCTTCGCGCTCGATCATCAGGTCGACGGAGAGCTTGCGCTCCGCGATCACCCCAAAGAAAGCCTTCCAGTCGACTTCGCCCGTGCCGACGGGCACTTCCTCGCCCCAAGTTCCGGCGAGCTTGGTACGGCACGCGTCCTTGATGTGCACTTGGCGCACGTGCGGCGCGAGCTTGCGTAGCGCCTCGACAGGCTCGCCCATGCCGTAGAGCAGCATGTTCGCGGGGTCGAAGTTCACTCCGGCCGCGGGTCGCTGCAGGTCCGCGAGCGCGTGGAGCAGCGTGTCCGCCGTCTCTTGGCCCGTCTCGAAGGCGAGTCGCACGCCTTGGTCGGCGAACACATCCACGATCTGGCGCAGACGGTCGAGCAGCACGGCGCGCTCGGGGTCGTGCGAGGCGTGGGGCAGAAAGCCCGCATGGAAGGTCACCAGCCCCAGCCCGAGCGAGCGCGCGACGCGCGCGTCGCCCTTGGCGATCTCGAGGTTGGTCTTCCAGTGAGCGCTCGGTCGCAGGCCGCCGCTCGTGCGGATCGTGTCGAGCGTCGAATAGTCCTCGCCGTGCGGGGTCATCATGCCGGAGAGCACCGAGATGCCCGCACCCCACATTGCCGCGAGCGTCGCGCCCGCATCCCAGCTGCCTTCGCGCAGGGGGTCGAGGTGCAGCTGGCAGGCGCGCACGCCGACCCTGGACAGCTTGTGGGCAAGGTCCGCGGGGGAGGACGGCTGAAGCGACCACGAGCAGACGCCGAGGCGATGGAGCGGATACATGGCGCGTCATACCAACGCCCGACGTGCCCTGCTGCAAGCGCCGAAGGCCTGGATGTGAGGTAGCGCTCAAGCGCGCAAGCCCGGTCTGACACAAACTTGCGCGCTTCGGAGGGCGCGTGCTTCGCGCTCCGCGAAGCTTCGACAGACCTTGACTTCGCCTTCACGGGTCCGTCCGCGGAACCATCTAGCTTCCGTCCTCGAAGACCATGGCGCAGGCCCACGAGCTCGGCGCCTCGGAACCAGAACCCCATCACCTTCAGGACAACACCCATGAGAATCTCAGCCATCTTTGCCGCGTCCGTCGTGCTGACGGGCGCCGCCAGCGCCGCCGAAGTGCTGGTCACCACCAACATCTCGACCTCCACCACGTGGACGGCGAACAACGTCTACAACCTCCAGTCGCAGGTCTACGTGCTCCCCGGCGCCACCCTGACGATCGAGGCCGGCACCGTCATCGCCAGCGCCACCAACCTCGGCGGCAGCCTCGCCGTCTGCAAGGGCGCCCAGATCTTCGTCAACGGCACCGCCGCGAACCCGGTCATCATGACCTCGAAGGCGGACACCGCGACGTGGGTCGCCGGCAACCCGCACACCGGCACCTACCGGGAAGGCGCCAACGAGTGGGGCAACCTCACGATCATGGGCGCGGGCTACATCTCCGAGAACGTGAACGGCACGACCACGCTGAACACCGCCACGCCGAACGCCTCGAACTTCGCCCCGATGGAAGGCCTCGTCGCGCAGTTCCCTGGCGATACGAAGGTGCTCTACGGTGGCGGCGACGACAACGATGACTCGGGCTCGATCAGCTACGTGTCGATCCGCTACGCCGGCAAGGTCGTCGGCCTCAACAACGAGCTCAACGGCCTCTCCCTCGGCGGCATTGGCCGCAACACCGAGATCCACCACGTCGAGATCCTCAACAACGTCGACGACGGCATCGAGATCTGGGGCGGCACGGTCAACCTCAAGTACTTCTCGATCTGGAACGTCGGTGACGACAGCCTCGACATCGACCAGGGCTGGCGCGGCAAGGCCCAGTTCGGCCTGATCGTGCAAGGACACAGCGCGAACGCCGCGCAGGGTTCGGGCGTCGGCGACAACGCCATCGAGATGGACGGCGCCGAGAACTCCGACTGGCAGCCGGTCACGACCTCGACGCTCTACAACATGACGGTCATCGGCCAGCCGATCGACGGCGACCACGGCACCGCGTGGCGCGACGGTGCGCGCGTGCAGATCCGCAACAGCGTGTTCATGGACCTCGGCGAGCGCCTCGTCCAGAACGACAACGTCGATGGTGACGGTGGCAGCGGCTACGGCTTCAACGGCACAACCACGTGGGCCAACCTGTGGACCACGCCGTACACCACGACCTCGACCGTCAACACGCCCGCCAACCCGGCCGCCTTCTACACGGTCCAGACCTCGGGCAACCTGTGCGAGATCTCGAACAGTGTGGTCTTCCGCAACCTGTTTGCCTCGGCCTACAACGAAGCGACGGCGCGCGGCGTGTTCAACACGGCGAACAACAACGTCACCGCGACTCAGCAGCCTATCGTGTCGATCACGCGCGGTCCCGCCGTGGCCAAGGGCGGCAAGACGATGCTCCCCGTCCTGAACCTCGATCCGCGCCCCGCCGCTGACGCGCTGAACAGCGCGGCCTCGGCCCCGAACGACGGCTTCTTCACCTCGGCCAACTACCGCGGCGCCTTCGCTCCCGGCCAGAACTGGCTCGATGGCTGGACCGCCACCTCGGCTTTCGGCCTGACTCCGGTCACCAACACGGTCGCCTACTGCACCGCGGGCACGACCAGCAACGGCTGCAACGCGACGATGACCGCCGTCGGCACGCCGAGCGCCTCGGCCAGCTCGGGCTACACGCTGCTCGTCAGCAACGTCGAAGGCCAGAAGCAGGGCCTGCTCTTCTACAGCAGGAGCGGCCGCACCGCTCTCGCCTGGGGCACGGGCTCGAGCTTCCTGTGCGTGAAGGCCCCGACCCAGCGCATCCCGGCGCAGAACACGGGTGGCACCGTGGGCTCCTGCAATGGCGAGCTCTCGGTGGACTGGTGCGCGTTCATGGCGAGCGCTCCCTCGGCGCTGGGCAGCCCGCGCAGCGCCGGTCAGGTCTACCAGGCCCAGGGCTGGTTCCGTGACCCGCCGGCCCCGAAGACGACGCACCTCTCGAACGCGATCGAGTTCACGCTCCTGCCGTGATCGACGGTCTCCTGATTTCCTGACGTGACGAGCGCTCCGCATTCGCCGCAAGGCGGGTGCGGAGCGCGACTGCTTGGCATCCACATCATGAAGCTCCTTGCTCCGTTTCTCTCGCTGCTGCCGCTGCTCGCGTTTCCCTCGTTCGCCCGGTCGCAGGACCTCGCGCCGGTCGGCGCCGAGCTTGCGCCCACGCGCGACGGACTCCTCGGGATCGCCTTCGAAGCCGTGAGCGCGATGCCAGAGGTGCCGCACGCTCGCAATCGCTGCCGCGCGCAGGAGTCGATTGTTCAGGCAGGGATCGAGCTGGACTCGTGCACGCAAGCCGAGCGCATGGCGCTGGCGATCACGGACTGGCGCAAGGCGCAGGCGCTGGCCGACGTCGCTCTCGCACACGCCCGCAAGGGTCGGGTAGACGAAGCGAAGCGCGTGCTCGCGCTGGCCGAAACCTCCGTCATTCCTGGCTCGCAGGAGTGGCACGACGAGCGCGTGCGTTCGCACCTCGCGGCCGCTCACCACTGGCTCGGCGACGACGCGGCTGTCGCGCGGCTGACGCAGGGCGTGGGCGAAGCCGAGCTCGGCGCCGTGCAGGTGGTCGTAGCGTCGCGCTCTTCTCTCGAGCAGTTCGACGGCCGATTCGAGCTGCTGCGCGCGACGGCGAAGAACGGAGGTTTCGACGCGCTCAAGTGCTCGCTGGAGATGGCCGTCGAGCTGCACCGGGTCGCCGGGGCGGACGCTGCGCGGCGCGAGAAGGTCGAGATGCTGGTCAAGTCGAGCTGGGAGAAGCTGCCGCTCGACGTGCGCACCGGACTGCTGCGTCGGCTGGCGGAGAACCTGCTGGCGATCAACGACCGCGTCGGCGCACTGCGCCAGCTCGACGAGGCCCAGGCTCTCGTCGACAACAACCGCTGGCTCGTCCAGGATCACATCGCGCAGATCTCCGCCATCGCACGCTGGCGGCACGTCGCCGGCCAGACGGACCGAGCGCAACGCGACCTCGGAGGAGTGCTCGGCCTGTTCGAGCGCGAGCGCGAGCGGATCGTCGACATCTACCGCGCGGGCGCACTGCGCGCCGTTGCGGAGGCGCAGCAGGCGATGGGGGATGGCGCTGCGGCACGAGCCACGTTCGCTCGTGCGTTCGAGGAAGGGCTCGTGAATCCCAACTCGCGTCCACGTGCGGACGATCTCGCCTCCACTGCGTGCGCGATGGCGCGCTGCGGCGCCCTGCCGGACGCCGCGCTGTTCCTGCGCATGCAGCAGGCTCGCGCAGCCCTCTCCGACCCATGGTAGGCGCGCCGCGGACGGCCAGCGCCCATCGTGAGCGTTGGCACGGGGCGGATGCGCGGCATTTATCGACTCTTGATTCACCCTCGGTGACGCGGCTGCGGAGTCTCGAGAGTCAGACGGAGAGACGGTCACGCCTGTGCTGCTTCATGCCGTCGTCACGGGGCGTTCACCGCCGCTTCATAAAGACGCCTAAACCTCCTGCCTCGCGTGAGAAACCTCTTCCCCAAGCTCTTGTGCACTGCCGCGGCAGTCATGATCGCGTCGAGCGCGGCGCACGCGCAAGAACGCGTTGGTTCCGTGCGCGGCGTCGTGTTCGACAAGGACTTCGACGCCCCGCTCGGTGGCGCGCAGGTCTTGATCGTCGAGAGCGGGCAGAAGCTCGTCGCGTCCGAGCAGGGCAACTACGTGTTTCCGGAGGTCATTCCGGGCAAGTACACGCTGGTGTTCTCGAAGGACGGCTACGTGCGGCAGGTCAAGACCGATGTGCTTGTGTTGCCGGGCCAGCTCGCTGATGTCGACGCCCATCTCTCGGGCGAATTCACCGAGATGGAGGAGTTTGTCGTCGAGGACGCGCTGGAGATGGACACCGGCACGGAAGCAGGCCTGCTCGAGCTGCGTTTCGAGACGCCGGCGCTGATGGACTCGATCAGCGCCGGCCTCATGAGCCGCGCAGGCGCGAGCGACGCGGCCAGCGCGCTGCGGCTCGTGTCGGGCGCCACCGTGCAAGACGGCAAGTTCGCGGTCATCCGCGGCCTGCCCGACCGCTATGTCAGCTCGCAGATGAACGGCGTGCGCCTGCCGTCTGCCGACGAAGACAAGCGCGCGGTCGAGCTCGACCAGTTCCCGACCTCGGTCATCGAGAGCATCCAAGTCAGCAAGACCTTTACGCCCGACCAGCAGGGCGACGCGTCCGGTGGCGCTGTCGACGTGCGCTTGCGCGGTATCCCCGAAGAGACCACGCTCCAGTTGAGCGGGCAGCTCGGCTACAACTCGAACGTCACCGGTCGCGGCGATTTTCTGTCCTACGACGGAGGCGGAGTCGAGTTCTTCGGCTTCGACGACGGTGGGCGCGATCCTCAGGACGATCTGCTCGGCCAGAGCTGGGAGGGCGCGGTCGGCGTGCGCGAGGAAGACGCGCCGATCGACTCGAAGTGGTCCATTTCCGGCGGAGGCATGCGCGAGCTCGCCGACGGCTGGCGCATGGGCAGCTTCGGCAGCTTCTTCTACGAGCGCGACAGCCAGTACATCGACGACGGCGTCGACGACTCGTACTGGGTGACCCAGCCCGGCACGGGGATGACGCCGCAGACCTATCAGGGCACGTCCACCGACGGTGACTTCAAGACGGGCCTGTTCGACATCGACCAGAGCTCGCTCTCCGTGCGCTGGGGCGCGCTCGGCGTGTTCGGTGTCGAGAACGAGAAGAACAAGCTCAGCCTCACGTACCTGTACACGCACGTCGCCGAGGACACGGCCACGCTCGCAATCGACACGCGCGGCAAGGAGTCCTTCTTCCCCGGCCACGACCCGAATGACCAGACGAGCCCCGGCGCGGATTCCGGCAGCCTCGCGGCCGCGCCGTTCCTGCGCACGGAGACGCTGGAGTACACGGAGCGCGACACGAGCACGCTGCAGCTGCGCGGAGAGCACACGCTCTCGCCGCTCGGTGAATCAGTCTCGTGGGCCAAGGAGCCCGAGCTCGACTGGACGGTGTCGTCGAGCGCGGCGTCCATGGACCAGCCTGACAAGCGCCAGTTCGGCGCCCTGTGGCAGCCCGCGTCGCTCAACCCCGGCTTCCCGCCGTTCATTCCGCCCTTCACGACGCCGGCGACGTGGCTGCCCTACAAGCCCGCCGCGAACTTCAACCTCGGTAACGTCCAGCGCATCTGGAAGACGATCGAGGAGGACAGCTCGCAGCTCGCGTTGAACCTCAGGCTCCCCTTCGAGCAGTGGAGTGGCGAAGAGGGCTTCGCCAAGGTCGGCGTGTTCAGCGATCGCGTGACGCGCGAGTTCAATCAGGACACGTACACCAACAGCGGCGACTTCTCCACCTACCAAGGCGAGTTCGACGACCCGTGGAGCGCGCAGTTCCCGGACGAGAACCATCCGATGTTCGAGTCACTCGAGGACGTCGACTATGACGGGGAGCAGAACGTCGACGCGTGGTACGGCATGGTCGACCTCCCGTTCTCGCCGGTGTTCAAGACCACCGCGGGAGCGCGCGTCGAAAGCACGGAGATCGGCATCGTGAACGATCCCGATGCGCTGGCCCTGTGGTATCCGCCGGGCGCCGCTGCCCCGACGCAGCTCAATCCGGGCGATGCGGACGTGGACTTCTCGCAGACCAACCTGCTGCCCGCGCTCGGCGTGGAATACAAGGCGGCCGAGAAGTGGACCGTCCGCGCAGCATGGAGCCAGACCATCGCGCGCCAGACCTTCAAGGAGCTCACTCCGATCATTCAACAAGAGTTCCTCGGTGGTCCGATCTTCATCGGCAACCCCGACCTGCAGATGAGCGAGCTCGCGAACTACGACGTGCGCGTGGACTACGTGCCGTACGAGGGCGGTCTCGTGTCGCTGTCAGGCTTCTACAAGGACCTCGACGATCCGATCGAGTACGTGCAGCGCATCGCGGGCTTCAACTACACCACCGCGGTCAACTACCCCGAAGGTCGCCTCGGTGGCGCGGAGCTCGAACTCCGACAGGACCTTGCCAAGTGGAGCGATGGTCTCACCGGCTTCTCGCTTGGCGCGAACGCGACCACGATCGACTCGCAGGTCTCGCTCACGCAGGCCGAGATCGACCAGTTCAACCAGCCCAACATCGCCGCGCCGATGACGATGCGCGACATGACCAACGCGCCCGCGCGGCTCTTCAATCTGTTCCTCACTTGGGACAACGAGGAGTCGGGCACTCAGATCGGGCTCTTCTACACGATCCAAGGTGACACGCTCGTCGCCGGCGCCGGCGAGTCGAACGGCAACTACATCCCGAACGTGTACGCGCGGGAATATGCCACGCTCAACCTGAGCGCGTTCCAGCGCATCGGCGAGTACATGCGCCTGCAGCTGCAGGCCAAGAACCTGACCGATCCACAGATCGAGACGGTCTACCGCTCAGAGTACATCGGTGACGACGTCCGCCGCACCTCGTTCACGCGCGGGATCGACGTCACCTTGACCCTCAATCTCTCCTACAGCTTCTGAGACGAGACAGCAGATGAAGGCACTTCAGGCAAGCAAGACTCGGATCGCCATCGCGTGCGCCGCGCTGGCGGTGCTCGGCACGGGCGTGGCCATCGGCGCGCAGGGACCGGACGGGCTCGACGACGCGCGCGGCGCGCTCGAGCGCTGGGTCGATACACGCAAGGTGATCACCAAGGAACGGCGCGACTGGCAGCTCGGCAAGGAACTACTGCAGGATCGCATCGCGCTCGTGCAGCGCGAGATCGAGAGCCTGCGCGGCAAGATCAAGGACGCCGAGGGCAGCATCGCCGAGGCGGATCGCAAGCGCGACGAGCTCGTGCAGGAGAACGAGCGCCTCAAGTCCTCGTCGGCCGCACTCGTGGAGACGGCATCGAAGCTCGAGCAACGCACACTCGCGCTGCTCGCCCGCGCGCCGGAGCCGATCCGCGAGCGCGTGAAGCCGCTCAGCCAGCGCCTGCCGAAGGCCGGTGAAACCTCGAAGGAGTCGCTGTCCGCTCGCTTCCAGAACGTGGTGGGCATCCTGAACGAGCTCAACAAGTTCCATCGCGAGATCACGGTGACGAGCGAGGTCCGCACGCTCGGCGACGGCCGCAGCGCGGAAGTGACCGTGCTGTACGTCGGCATGAGCTGCGCCTTCTACGCCAGCACGGACGGGACTGCAGCCGGCATCGGGACTTCGACGGCCGATGGCTGGGGCTGGACGAGCGCCGACGCGCTCGCGGGCGACGTCAACAAGTCGATCGCGATTCTGAAGAACGAGACCGTGGCCGAGTTCGTGCAGCTCCCGCTGCGCGTGCAGTGAGAGCACCACCCATGAAGATCCTCACGCCGATCCTGCTCGTTCTCGTCGCCGCTCCGGCGTTTACGCAGGAAGGCCAAGCGAAGCCGCAAGCCCAGTTCGAGACCGCCGCGCAGTCCGTGCAGCGCCAGCTTCAGGAGAGCGTGGCGGAGCTCGGTGCGCTGCGCGAGCAGATGGCTACCGAGAAGCTCCCGCTCAGCCGCCAGCTGCGGGACCTCGAAGCCGAGCTCGTCAAGGTGCGCCAGGAGTACCAGACCACCAGCCGCCTGCTCGACAGCCGCACGCTCGACCTCTCGAACCTCCGCAACGAGATCAAGTCGCGCAACGACGAGGCCGCGTACCTCTCCACGCTGATGGGGGAGTACACGCGCAACTTCGACTCGCGCCTGCACATCGCGGAACTCGACCGCTACACGAAGGAGCTCGAGGCGGCCAAGCTCGCGCCTGAGAACACCACCCTCACCGAGCAGCAGGTGTTCCTCACGCAGGTCGCGCTGCTCGAGACGTCCATCGGTCGGCTCGAGGACGCGCTCGGCGGCACGCGCTTCGACGGCGCGGCGGTGGACTCGAATGGCACGGTGAAGCCGGGCACCTTCGTGATGGCGGGTCCCGTGGCGGTGTTCCGCTCGGGAGACGGCCTCGCGGTCGGTGTCGCGGAGCAGCGCCTTGGCTCGCTCGAGCCCGCGGTGCTCCCGTTCGGCAAGCCCGAGGACGCCGCTGCGGCTTCGGACCTCGTCACGATGGGCGCGGGCAAGCTGCCCTTCGACGCCAGCCAAGGCAATGCGCTCAAGGTCGAGGCGATCGAGGAGACCGTGGTCGAGCACTTCCTCGCAGGCGGTCCGGTCATGTGGCCGATCCTCGTGCTCGCGGTCGCGGCCTTCCTCGTGGCGCTCTACAAGTGGGGCTCGATGACGCTCCTGAGCATGCCGTCGCGCAAGCAGGTCGACGGGCTCGTCGACGCTTTGGCTACGCGCGACGAAAAGCTCGCGAAGGAGCGCGTGTCCGCGATCAAGGGCCCGGTGGGCGAGATGCTCTCCGTCGGCGTCGCTCACTTGCACGAGCCGAAGGAGCTCGTCGAGGACGTGATGTACGAGAAGATGCTCGCGACGAAGCTCAAGCTGAACAGCCTGCTGCCGTTCGTCGCGATCAGCGCCTCGGCCGCCCCGCTGCTCGGTCTGCTCGGCACCGTGACGGGCATCATGAACACCTTCTCGCTGATGACCGTGTTCGGCACCGGCGACGTCAAGACGCTCTCGAGCGGCATCTCGGAGGCGCTCATCACGACCGAGTATGGCCTGATCGTCGCGATTCCTTCGCTGCTCCTGCACGCGTTCCTCGCCCGCAAGGCGCGCGGAGTGCAGGACGAGATGGAGAAGGCCGCGATCGCGATGATGAACCAGGTCGCGAAGACTCCGCTCGCCGAGGCGGCCTGAACCGGACGCGACATGCAGCACATCGGCGGCATCGAGGCGCTCGGAAGCCTGCAGGCGATCTGGGACCAGGCCTACGCGATCTGGATCGCGGGGGGCTGGGGCATGGCCGCGATCGCCATCAACGCGCTCGTGCTCTTCGGGCTCGGCATGCACATCCAGCTGCGGCTGCTCGAGAAGGGACTGCTGCGCGCCCTGTTCATGAAGGACCAGCAGGTGCGAGAGTGGGTTGCGCAGCCCGCCCAGCGCAAGGGCGCCATCGGCGAGTTGCTCGACTTCGTCACCGGCGAGCGCAAGCTCGATGACATGGGCACGGCCTTCGCGGGCATCAACGCGATGGAAGTCGCTCCGTTCGAGCGCGACCTGCGGGTGATGAAGATCTGCGTCGGCACGGCGCCGCTGTTCGGCCTGTTCGGGACCGTCACCGGCATGCTCGCGACCTTCGGGGCGCTGGCGTCGGGTTCGGGCGGCGACCAGACCATGGCCCAGATCGCGAAGGGAATCTCCGAGGCGCTGATCACGACCGAGGCAGGCCTCGTCGTCGCACTACCCGGGCTCTTCTTCCAGTGGATGCTCGCGCGCCAGCACGACATCTACCGCACCTTCGTCGCGCACCTCGAGACGATCTGCACCCAGTCGCTGTACCGCGAGCTGCGCCAAGGCGGCGCGGCGGCCTGAGCGCGAGAGAACCACCACCATGGGACGCTTCAAGAACTCTTCCGACGACTCCGGCAGCGAAGGCGGCATCGACATGTCGCCGATGATCGACTGCGTCTTCATCCTGCTGATCTTCTTCATCGTCACCCCGACCGTCGTCGAGGAGACGGGCATCGAGGTCGACAAGCCGCAGGCTGCGAGCGCCGCGCGGCTCGAGAAGACGAGCATCCTGATCGCGATCACCGACAAGGGCGACATCGTCTACGGCGGTCGACAGATCGGCGTCGCGGGCGTGCAGCCCCTCGTGCGCCGCATGCTCCAGAAGGAGAAGGTGCCGGTCATCGTGCAGGCCGACACGAACGCGCAGTCGGGCCTCCTCGTGCGCGTGATCGACGAGTGCAAGCTCGGCGGCGCCGAGAAGGTGAGCGTGGCGACCAGCCGCGCCAAGAGCTGAAAGCCCACGAACGTGCGTCGTACTCGCGCTTCGACCCTGCTCGGCAAGCTCGTCCACGGCCTCGTCGTGCTCGTGGTGGGCTTCGCCTGCGCGCTGGGGTTGTTCCTGCTGCTGCCGTTCCTGCAGGCCATCAGCGCGACGACTCCGGAAGACACGACGCTGCGCACCGTCGCCACGGCGGACGTGCCGCCTCCTCCTCCGCCGCCCGAGCAGGAGCCAGAGCAGGAAGAGCAGCAGCAGGAAGAAGCCAAGCCGCCGGAACTCACCGAGGAAGCGCCACCGCTCGACCTCTCGCAGCTCGAGCTCGCCCTCAATCCGGGCATGGGCGGCGACGGACTCGGCGGCGACTTCGTCGTGAAGCTCAACGTGGCGGCCGCCAGCGGCAGCTCGGGAGGCGGAGAGGAAGTCGATTCGCTCTTCTCTCTCGCCGACCTCGACCAGCAGCCGCGCATCGTCTACCAGCCTGGACCCACCGTGACCGCGGACATGCGCAAGAAGCTGCCCGGCAGCGTCTCGGTGTTGTTCGTCGTCGACCAGCAAGGTCGTGTCGAGAGCCCGATCGTCCAGAAGTCCACCGACCCCGTGTTCGAGAAGGCGGCGCTCAACGCCGTCAAGCAGTGGAAGTTCGAGCCCGGCAAGCGCAAGGGACAGCCCGTCCGCTTCCGCATGCGCGTGCCGATCACCTTCCCGGAGAAGTGATGTCGATGAAGATCTCCCTCAGTGCCCCGCTCGTCCTGCTCGCAGCTTCCTGCGCGTCCGCGCCCGTGGTCGAGCCGGTGTCCGCGCCGTCGACGCCCGTGCTCGAGCTCGCGCTCGTCGAGGCTGCGGCGCCGCTGGACGAGTCCGGTCCGTCCGCGACGGAGCCCGTGTTTGAGCCGATCGCGCAGCAGCGCACCGCTCAGAAGCCCGGCGACGAGCTGTGGAGCGACGCCACCTTCCGTCGGCGCCTGATCGAGAGCTACGCGTCCGAGACGGACATCGAGCCGAAGGTCATGCCGCTCGAGCGCGAGTCGATGCAGAAGGTGCTCGAGCTCATCTCGACCGAGAAGCTCGACCTCGCGGTCGTCGAGATCGAGAAGCTGCGCGGCGCCGGCGCCAGCGCGGTGATCGACTTCACGCTGGCGAACATCCACTTCCAGCGCGAGGAACTCGACAAGGCGATCCCGGTCTACGAGGCCGCCGTCGAGAAGTTCCCGCGCTTCCGACGCGCATGGCGTAACTTGGCGCTGATCCACGTGCGCCAAGGCGATCATCGCTCGGCCTCGACCGCGCTCACGCGCGTGATCGAGCTCGGTGGCGGCGACGCTCTGACCTACGGTCTGCTGGGCTTCGCGAACTCCAATCTGGAGGACCACCTTGCCGCTGAGTCGGCCTATCGCATGGCCAACCTGCTCGATCCCGCGACGCAGGACTGGAAGATGGGGCTGGCTCGCTGCTTCTTCAAGCAGCGCCGTTTCGACGACGCTGCCGCGCTGTGCGGCACGATGCTCGCTGACCAGCCCGATCGCGCCGACCTGTGGATGCTGCAGGCCAATGCCTACATCGGTCTTGGCCAGCGCATGCGAGCCGCGGAAAACTACGAGATCGTCGAGCGCATGGGTGCCGGCACCGCGGACAGTCAGAACATGCTCGGCGACATCTACGTCAACGAGGAGCTGTTCGAGCTCGCCGTCGCGGCCTACACGCGCGCCCTCGAGCGCAACCCGGCGCAATCTAGCGACCGCGCCGTGCGCGCGGCCCGCGTGCTGATGGCCCGCGGCGCGACCGCCGAGGCTCGCCGACTCGTCGAGGACGTCCAGCGCCTGCGCGGCGAGCGTCTGCAGGAATCCGAGCGCAAGGATCTGCTCAAGCTGCGTGCGCGCCTTGCCGTCGCCGAGGGTGCGAGCGGTGACGAGGTCCTGATCCTCGCGGAAATCGTGGCCCTCGATCCCCTCGATGGCGAGGCCCTGATCCTCTTGGCCCAGCACTCCCAGCGCTCGCAGGATCCTGACAGGGCGATCTTCCTGTTCGAGCGCGCCGCCGCGATCGAGGCCTTCGAGGCCGACGCGAAGGTCCGCCACGCGCAGCTGCTCGTGAGCCTCGGCCGCTACAGCGAGGCTCTGCCGCTTCTACGCCGCGCGCAGACCATCAAGCCCCGCGAGAACATTCAGGAGTACATGGAGCAAGTCGAGCGCGTCGCGAACTCGCGCTGAGCGGGCCACATCAGGGAAAGCAGAGCGGGCGCGGCCGTCGTTGGTCGCGCCCGCTCCCGTTTGGCACCCGCGCGCCGCTCAGAGACGCACGGTGAACTCGAGACCGTCGGAGAGGTTCGTCGTGCCGGACGCCGCGGGGTCGCGAAACCACGCCTGCGCCTGCACGAGCTGGCCCGAGACGAACGGGTTGCCGAGCGCCGTGGGACGCGTGGCGCGGAACGCGTTCCAGTCGATCGAGAGCGTGCCGAGGCAGGTACCCGAGAGGCCACCCGAGTTCTGAGACGTCATGCGCTGCACCGGCGACTTGACGCACAGCACGCTCGTGTTGTTCGGCGCCCAAGGGGCCGCGTTTCGGCCGCTGAGGCCGTAAAAGATCAGTCCTTGACGGTTGCCTTCGACCTGCGTCGCGGTGAGCGTGAAGCCCGAAGTCGCCGTGGCGCTCGCGATGCCCGCAGCCGTGAGATCGGCGGCGCAGAAGCTCGAGGTGAGGCCGGGCGTGCAGTAGCTGGTCGGATTCGAGCCGCCGCCATCCGTCACGTTGCCCGTGAGGCACAGGCCGAAGCCTTGGTTCGGCGTCGGCACGTTGGTGGCCGTGATCGTCAGGCTCCACGTGCCTGCCGTGGGAGTCTGGATCGCCACGCGCTCGACGTTGTTCTTGAGGTCCGCCGTGCCGCCTGTGGTCGACCAACTGCTCGCGAACACGTTGCCGCGGTACACCGTGCCCGTCGGGCTCGTGACCGTGAGGTCGAGGTTGTTGACCACCGGGTTCGTGGCGTTGGTCGAGCCCGGCGCGTCATGCCACGCGAGCGTGATCTCGAGCGGCGTCGTACTCGCGTTCACCTGAAACTGGCGTACGAAAGTCGCGCCCGTGGTCAGGCCCTGCGCCTTGCGCACGTCGACCGCGATCATTTTGGCCGCGTCGCCCGTGAAGAACAGGGAATCGTCGAGGTTGAGACGTCCCCAGCCTTCCTGGTTACTCGGATAGCCGCCGATGGCCGTCATGTCTTGGGCCGTGTTGACGAGCACTGCCTTCACCAGCGCGCCGGTCGGCGTGAACGCGTTGGCGGGGACCGCGGCGCCGGTCGGGTAGAAGCCGTCCATGAAGTACTCGCGCACCAGCGCTGCCGCGGCTGTGGCGGACGGGCAGGCCATGCTCGTGCCCGTGAGCGAGGTCGTGCCACATGTGCCGGTACTCGCCGAGACCGTTCCGCAGCCCGGGGTCATGACCTCGGGCTTGCGGCGACCGTCTGCCGTGGGGCCGGTGCCCCCCGAGCAGAAAGAGTTGACGTTGGGCGTGTCCTGTGTCGCGCCGACCGCGAGCAGGTTCTTCGCGTTCTCGGGGTTCTTCAGCGTCCCTGTGTTCGTGGTGGAGAACAGCACGAGGTTCTCCTCGTTGTTCCACTGGAACGTGTCGATCGAGCTGCACAGCGAGTCGTAGGCGGTGGTCGCGTCATTGCCCCACGAGTTGGTGTGCACGCGCGCACCGACGTTCGCGTGTGCGACGCCCGTCGTGTTGAAGCCCGTGATGGGGAGCTCCGTGTGCGCGATCTTGGCGAGGTAGGCGAGACCGCGGTTCGCCGTCGAGCCGTTGACGGGCTGCGCGTAGCCCGCGGCCGTACCCGCGGTGTGGGTGCCGTGGCTGTCCGAGCCACCACTGCCGTTGCGGTACACGATCTTGCGATGCGTCGCGCCGACGGGGGCGCCCGTGGGATCGGAGAGGTAGCACGAGGTCGTCGACAGCAGCCCGTCGACGTGCCCGATCACCTGTCCCTGTCCGGCGAGTCCCTGGTTCCACACGCGCGTGTTGCCGGAGACGTTCGTTTGCACGACCCACACGATCGAGTCGTTGCGCAGCGTCATCTCGGGCGCGGGCTCGATCCACTGCACGTCACGGCCACGGGCGAGCGCGCGCGCCACGAGCGGACTCGCTCGGACCTGCACGAACCAGCGACCGTACTCTTCCCAGCTGTCCTCGATCGCCACGTCGCTCGCGCTGACCTGCTCCGACAGCACCGCCAGGCTCGTGCCGCGGAAGCCCATCACGACGAGCGGCCGCGGGAGCACCGCGAGCGCGTCATCTTGCGAGGCGAGCAGCAGGCGCGGCTCGATGCGGTAGGCGGGGTGGAAGTCGCCGGTCCAGACGCGGGCCGCGACCCTGGTGACCGCCGTGCGCACACCGACGTCGCCGCGCACGAGGAAGGCGTGGTTCGGGATGTAGTCGAGCAGCTCCGCCCCGGTGGCCGCGAGCTCCGCCCGCAGGTCCTCCGTGATCGCGCCCGAGAACTGGGCCAGGAAGTAGCCGGCGTTGCTCTCCGGTTCGAGCGCGAGATCCTCGGGGATCGTGGGTAGCTCGCGGCTCGTGTCGAACTCCCTGTAGGCGAGCGACAGCCAGCGCGGCTCTGCGGCCAAGCCGTTGGCTTCCTCGAAGGTCCAGCCTTGCTGGAGGTTGTCGGGGAGCTTGGGCAGTTCCTGCGCGAACGCGGGAACTAGGCCGAAAGCGGCAAGGGCGATGGCTAGGTGGGGAGTGCGCCGCATGGTGTACGAACCACCGCACGACGAGGGTGCGGCGGGACGTCACAATACGACGGTCGCCGGTGTCCACAGGTTCGCTCGCCACGCCCGGCTAGGGCTGGACAACGAACTCGACAGCGTCCGTGAGGTTCCCTTGGCCCGGCGCGAGCGGGTCACGGAACCACGCCTGAGACTGCACCAGCGCCCCGGGGCCGAAAGTCGCCCCAAGCGACCACGGGCGCGCGCTAACCCACGCCGACCAGTCGGTGAAGAACAGCCCGTCGCAACCGCCGAGCGTCCCACCGCTGAACTGGGTCGTCATGCGCTGCACCGGCGGGCGCACGCACCAGAAGCTCGAACTCTGGAACGTCCAGCGCACCGAAATGCGACCGCCCGTGCCGTAGAACACGAGTCCCTGACGCTGGCCCTCGACGCCGCTCGCCGCGAGCGTGAAGCCACCGCTCGCTCCCGCGCGCGCGATACCCGACGTGTGCAGACGCGGCGCGCAGAAGTTCGTCGTCTGGCTCGTGGCGCAGTAGCGCGTGGGGGACGAGCTCCCGCCCCACGCGATGTCGCCGGTGGCGCACACGCCGAGGCCCTGCGGACCCTGTGGCACGTTCGCGCCGCGCACGCGGAGCGTCCAAGGGCCGAGCTCCGGCTGGCGCACGATGACGCGCTCGACGTTGTTGAGCGGATCCGCGGCTCCGCCGCCCGTCGATGCGCCATTCGCGAACACGTTGCCGAGAAACAGCGTGCCCGAGGGCGAGAGCACTTCGAGGTCGAGGTCGTTGACCACCGCGATCGCTGCATTGACGGAACCTGGCGCGTCCATGAAGGCGAGCGTCACTTCGAAGGGCAGCGCGCTCGACTGTACGTGGACCGTCCAGCTGGTCGACTGCCCGGTGCCAAGCCCTGCGACGTGCCGCAGCTCGGTCGCGAAGAGCTTCGACTCGTCGCCGACGAAGTGCAGCGCCTTGTCGAGATTGACGCGGCCCCAGCCCTCGCGCATCGACGGATAGCCCGGCGCGCTCGTGACATCCTCGCCCGAGCTCACGATCACGGCCTTCAGCAGCGCGCCGCTCGGCACGAACGCATCCGCCGCGCTGGCGCGTCCGCTCGGGTAGAAGCCGTCGAGGAAGTACTCGCGCGCGAGGGTCGCCGCCCCGCCGACTGCGGCCGTCGCCATGCTCGTGCCGTTGAGCGTGCCCGTCGCGCACGTGCCCGGCGCAGCCGAGACCACGCCGCAGCCCGGCGCCATCACCTCGGGTCGCCGCCGCCCGTCGCTCGTCGGGCCGAGCCCGCCGAAGCAGATCCGGTCCGCGTTCCCGCCGTTTTCCGTCGAGCTCACCGCCAGTACGTTCTTGGCGTTCTCCGGGCTCGTCACGAAGGCGCCGTTGGAGACCGAGAACACCGACAGGTGTTCCTCGTTGGCCCACTGGAAGGCGTCGATCGAGGCGCACAGCGCGCTGTAGGACGTCACGCTGTCGACGCCCCACGAGTTCGAGTGCACGCGCGCGCCGTGGCTGCCATGCAGCGTCGCGGTCGCGGAGTAGGACGCAACCGGCAGGTCCGTATGCGCGAGCTTGGCGAGGTACGCCATGCCGCGGCTGAGCGTCGAACCCGTCACTGGCTGCGCGTCGCCCGCGAGCGTGCCGGCAGTGTGCATGCCGTGCACGTCAGCGCCGCTGCTCGAGAGGTACACGACCTTACGGTGCCCGGGACCGATCGGCGCGCCCACCGGGTCGCGGAACCAGCAGTTGTTCAGCACCGAGATCGGGCTGTCGATGTGCCCGATGACCTCGCCATCGCCGCGCAGCCCGCGATCCCAGACCTTCATCAGCTGGTTCTGGTTCGACTGCACGACCCACGCGACCGAGTTGTTGCGCAGCGTCACGGGCTGTTCGGCCTCGATCCACTGCAGCGCGTCCTCGCGCGCGATGCGCCGTGCGACGGTCGCGCTCGCGCGGATGCGCGCGAGCCAACGGCCTTGCTCCTCGATCAGCTCGGTGACGCTCGCTCCTTGGCGGCGCAGCGCGAGCTCGAGCGCAGCGCGCGAGCCACCGCGGAAGCCGAGCGCGACGAGGTCGTGCCGCACGGCGGCGAGCGCCGTATCGAGCGAGCCTTCGCGCAGGCGCGAGTCGATGCGCCACGCAGGGTGCAGCTCGCCGCTCCACGCCACCTCGGGTTGGCGCTCGAGCTGCGCGCGCTGCGTGGGCGTGGCGCGCACGAGGAACGCGTTCGTCGGAAGGTACTCGAGCAGTTGCGCCCCCGTGGCGAGCGCGCGCTCGCGCAGCGCTGGTGACAGCGCGCGATCGAACTGCACGAGGAAGCACGTCGCGCCGCCGCGCTCGCGACGTTCCCGGCGCAGGTCCGCCGGCAGCTCCGGTTCGTTGCCGCGCGTGTCGAAGCCACCTGCGCGCAACGCCAGCCAGCGCGGCGAGCGCACGAGCTCGGCGGCCTGTTCCGGCGCCAGCGCCACCACCGCCTCGGGCGGCAACGACTGGCCGAAGAGCTGCCCCCCGACGAGGAGAGCAGCCCCCGCGAGCACGAGGGTCGGGCTGGAGAATCGCATCGCCAAGGGCTTCCAGCCGGGAAGCCCTCCCCGGCCGCACGGCCCACCTCACTCTAGCCCCAGAAAACAGGCTGCGGGGGCTCCGCACCCTCGTGGGCGGCCCACGCGATGTGGAAGACCTTTCCCCGGCCTGCCGCTCAGACCTTGGTGGTCGCGGGGCGGGCGGCGGGGCGGCGGTGGTAGTGCTGCAGGCGGCGGACGAGGTACTCGCCCCCGTGGAGCGCCAGAAGCGCCTGCACGATGGCGGAGATGCCGGCGCGGGTGGTGATGCAGGGGATGCCGCCCATGATCGCGGCCGAGCGGATCTGCTTGTCGTCGTAGCGCGTCTGCTTGCCGAGCGGCGTGTTGAGGACGAGCTTGATCTCGCGGTTCTTGATCACGTCGACCACGTGCGGGCGGCCTTCGTGGATCTTGTTGATGCGGCTCGCCTTTACGCCGGCGTTCTTGAGCGCGTTGTAGGTGCCCTCGGTGGCGCACAGCTCGTAGCCCATCTGCGCGAGCAGGCGCGCGTCAGAGAGGATTGCGCGCTTGTCCGCGTTCTTCACCGACACGAACACCTTGCCGTTGCGCGGGAGCTTCATGCCCGCGGCTTCGAAGGCTTTGGCGAAGGCGAAGCCGAGATTCTCGTCGATGCCCATGACCTCGCC
>SXGS01292328.1_pt1 | contig 23981 bp, 10 predicted proteins | sample 3174681 | NCBI WGS metagenome assembly SXGS01 (sample SAMN11356861, study PRJNA531348) | freshwater metagenome | isolation source: freshwater sample F1-80 | place: China: Fuxian Lake, Yuxi | collected 2017-12-25
ACCCACGGCGAGAGCGGACTAAGCACCAGCATCCCGTCGAGGTAACCGACCGGAGTCGCCGCCGGTGAAAGGAACGCCGCGATGCCGCTGGCAAGGCACGCGCCCACCGTCAGCCACGCGCCCCATTTCATCCGGGTGGCCAGGTCTTCGCCGCGCAGCGTTGTCAGGTCGATGAACAAGACTCCGAGCGCCGCGATGACCAGCAACGTCTCCGGCGCGAGCAGCGTGAAGAGTTCGGAATAATTCACTGCGCACCGCCCTTCACGAGCTTCTCCATGAGCGGAGAGTTCAGCGCGGGAACAATGAGATCGAGCAACACGCGCGGATACAGCCCGACAATCAGCGTCGTCGCGATCAGGATCACCGTGCCGATGCGTTCGGGAATCGAGATGTCGTCCCAGTCATGATCCGCTTCGTGCGGTTTGGGTGCGCCACCGAGCGCCGCCGTCCCACCACCGACGGCGACCACTTCCGGCGCGTCTTTGAAGAACGCCTTCTGAACCGCGCGCAGCGTGTAGGCCACACCGATAACGACACCCACACCCGCGATGACCGCAAAGGTCGGGAAAGATTTCCACGCACCGATGAGCACCTGGAACTCCGCAACGAACCCACTGAAGCCCGGCATCCCCATGCTCGCGAGGCCCGCCACGACAAAAGTCACCGCTGCGAACGGCATCGATTTCGAGAGCCGCAACCCTTCGAGCTCATCCAACTGACGCGTGTGCGTGCGGTCGTAAACCATGCGCCCGACCACACCGAACAGCAGTCCCGCGATGATGCCGTGCGAGAACATCTGCAGCACCGCGCCGCTCAGGCCGATCGTCGAGAGCGTCATCAAGCCGAGCAGCACGAAGCCCATGTGACTCACGCTCGAATAACCGATGACGAACTTAAAATCCTTCTGCACCAGCGCCACCATCGCGCCATACGCAATGCCGACAGTCGCGAGCAGCCCGAACACTTCGCGCCACGACGCCAGCCCGAAGAACGGCGTCGCCCAATCGCTCATGCCCAGCGGGAAAAGCACCATCGCCACGCGCAGACAGCCATACGCGCCGAGCTTCATGATAACCCCCGCGAGCAACATCGACGCGGAGGTCGGCGCGGCGGAATGACCCGTCGGCGCCCATGTGTGGAAGGGCCACATGCCCGCGAGAATGGCGAAGCCGGTGAACACAAGCGGGAAAGCCCACATCTGGAATTCGCGCGGGAACGGGAACTTCGCCAGCTCGATGAGATTGAAGGTCGTGCCGCCCGCGACCACATACGCCGCGAGGAGACCAATGAGTACCATCGCGCTGCCGACGAACGAGTAGAGCGCGAGCTTCATCGCCGCGTATTCGCGACGGGTGGAGCCCCAGATGGCGATGAGGAAATACTTGGGCACGATGGCCAGCTCGTAGAAGACGAAGAGCAGGAACAGATCGAAGCTGAGGAACACCCCAAACACCCCGGCAATCAGCGCGAGATAAAACGCGAAGAACTCCTTCGCGCGCTTCTCGATGTTCATCGAAAACAGAATGCCGACGAACGACGCCAGCCCCGTCAACACCAGCAGCACCACGCTGATGCCGTCCACCGCGAGATGATAACGAATGCCCAGATGCGCCACCCACGGGACATTCGCCACATCGACCAATCCCGCCCCGGCACTGTATTGGAAGGCCCCCATCAACGCCGCCAGCAAGCTCGCCCCGCTCGTGAGCAGCGCCACGCGGCGCGCGCCCGCGGCGTCATCGGACTTCAACGTAAGCAGCCACGCGACGCCGATGAACGAGATGTAAATGGTCCAGGCGAACATGGTCAGCCGCAGCGCTGGGTTGGGAAGCGACGCCCTTCCGTCGTGAAGTCAGCGCAAGGCGACAAGGTGGCCGGTTCAGATAGGATTCCGTTCATGCGCGAAGGTTGCCGGGGTTGTAACGGCCGCCGTGGCGAACATCAAGCGGAGACCTCTTCCGGTTGCGCGGGGCGCACGTGCCTGATTCACTCGCGCGGTGCCGTTGCCCTACAAGATCGCCACGCTGCTCTACGCCTTCAACCAGCGCGATGACGTGCTGTTGCTGGAACGCGCTCAGGAGCCGAATCGCGGTTTGTGGAGCCCGAGCGGCGGCAAGCTCAAGACCGACACTGGCGAATCACCCTGGGCTTGCGGATGCCGCGAGGCGGAGGAGGAACTCGGTCTCAAGCTCGCCGTGACGGACCTGCATCTCACCGGCATCGTGAGTGAACACGGTTACGCCGGACAAGCGCACTGGCTGATGTTCCTCTTCGAGATCAAACCCCGGCTCGCAGCCGCACCGCAGCCGCATCGCGAAGGGCGCTTCGAGTTTGTGCCGCGCACGGAACTCGCCGGGCGCGCGCTTCCAGAGACGGATCGCGAACAAATCTGGCCGTTGTTCTGGCGGCATCGCGGCGGATTCTTCGCCGCGCATTGTGTCTGTTATCCCGACGGCCGTTATGAATGGCGCGTCGAGCAATCCAGCCCCGCCGGGCCTGTCGCGGGCCGCACCGCCTGACTTCATCTCATGGACGATCCCATCATCGACTTGCAGAGTGACCAATACTTCATGGGCGAGGCATTGCGCCAGGCGACGAAGGCTTATGCCGCCGAGGAGGTGCCGGTGGGTGCAGTCATCGTGCGCGCCGGCCGAATCATCGCGCGCGGCTCGAACCAGGTGGAATTGCTCAAGGACGCCACCGCCCATGCGGAGATGCTCGCGCTGACGGCCGCGCAGCAAGTGACCGGCGACTGGCGGCTGACGGATTGCACGCTCTACGTAACGAAAGAACCGTGCCCGATGTGCGCCGGGGCGATTGTCCACACGCGACTGGAGCGAGTGGTCTTTGGCGCGGGCGATGCGAAGGGCGGCGCGGCGGGTGGCGCGATGAACCTCCTCCAGTTCCCGACGCTCAACCACCAATGCGCGATCACGGCTGGTGTGCGGGAGCAGGAATGCCGGACGTTGCTCCGCGCGTTCTTCGCGGAGCAACGCGGCCGGAACAAGAACAGTTCCGGCGAATCCGCGGGGCCGTCGGAGCTGGTCTGATCCAAGCCGGTGCCGTTTGCGCCGGACGGAGTCGCGCGAAGAGGCGAAGGGCGCGAAGGTAAGAAGTGATTTCCAGATCGAACTGTGGATGGACCGTTTGTCTTCGACCAAACGAAGCCGCTACTCGGTTTTCTCCTTCCCGTTCTTCCCCTCTTCGCGCGACTCATGATCGAGGCTCGAAGGGTGAGATCCCAATCACGCCGCGCGGCGTTCGTCCACCCAGTGGACGGCGTTCATGAGCAGGCTCTGCCAGTTGCCTTCCACTGAACGCGGGGGGAACGTTTCACGCACCACCTCGATCGCCCGTCCGCCGCGCCAGCTCACGATCTCGTTGAAGGCATCGACACCATGCAACTCACCGGCCTCGGCGTGGAAGACCTCGCCATCACGAAAATAGATTCGGCCCCGGCCGCCTTGTTCGCCCAGGAACTCCAGCGCGACGGAAGAGCGGCCCAGGCACTTGAGCTGGATGATGTCCAGAGTCGTCAACTGCGTGAGCATCGCCGAAAAGCCGCCGCCGTTGCCGCTGCGCGACGCCACCCAGCGTTCATGCTGCTCGCGCGCGACATCGCCGAGCAGACGGCTGTCGGCCGGCTTTTCCATGAAGTGCAACACGCCGAACGCCTCTGCCTGATCGCGGTAATGCGGCAACGGAACACCGGTCAACACCGCCACGCTTGCGTCCGGAACATGCACCTGCACGTCGTGGAGAAAATCGAGCCCGGAGCCGTCCGGCAGTTGGATGTCGAGCACGCACATGCGCGGCCTATGCTCGATGAGCAGGCGACGGCCTTCCGCCAGCGTGGCGGCCACGATCACCTTTGCCTCGGGAACGGCGCGTGTCAGCGCCTTGGTGGAGGAAAGTTGCGAAATCTCATCGTCCTCAAGGAGCAGGACTTCAAACTCGGCGGGTGTCGGTGTTGGTTTCACGTCGTTCACAGGGCAAACATGTTGCGTTCCATTCTTTTTCGGCGTGCCGGGCGCTGGAGGTTAGGAGGTTTTTCGGTTGTTGTGCGGGGCTGCTTCGTTGTTAGCTCCCGGCGCGGCCACGAATGAATCCTGAACCGACCACCAGCCTGCCCGTTCCCGTCGGCACGATCGTGAACGCCTTGGGGATCCTCCTCGGCGGCTTGCTCGGCATCCTCCTGCGCCGCCAGCTCACCCCTCCGACGCAGATCGCCCTCAAGGGCGCCCTTGGTGTTCTCGTGGTGTATGTGGGCTTGAAGATGACGTGGACCAGCCTGGGCGGCGGCTTCTTCGGCGTGATGAAGCAGATGACCATCGTCATCCTCGCCATGACCGCCGGGCGCATCACCGGGAAGCTGCTGCACCTGCAAGCCGGCCTGAATCAGCTCGGGCAATACGCAAAGGAACGCTTCACCAAGGCGGCCACCGGATCGAACGCCCGCTGGAGCGAGGGCTTCGTCACCTGCACCATTCTCTACTGCGTCGGTCCGATGGCGATTCTTGGCAGCATCCAGGACGGCCTGAGCGGGCAGTGGCAGACGCTTGGCGCGAAGGGCTTGATGGATGGCTTGGCCACGATGGCGTTTGTCGGCACGTTCGGCTGGGGTGCCATCGCGGCGGTGATCCCGGTCGTGGCGTATCAAGGATCGATCACGCTCGCCGCCAAGACGCTCGCACCCTTCTTCCTCGACCCGGCCAACGCGCATCTGCTCCAGGCGCTCAATGCCACCGGTGGGCTGATGGTCTTCTCCATCGCGCTCGTGATTCTCGAGCTCAAGAAGCTCGACCTCGCGGATTACCTGCCGAGCCTGGCCTGGGCACCGTTCATCGCGTGGCTGTGGAAGTAGCGGAGAACGAAGTTCAACCGCTGAGACGCGGAGGACTGCAACGAAGCATCCCTGCGTGCGCTGCCCTCGCCCGCCCTCGACAGTGAAGGCTGAAGCCGTTCCGATCCGTAGCTTCTGCCTCCGCTCTGCGCCTGCCCGTCTCAGCGGTTAAACCCGAACGCCGAATTCAGCGTCACGGCGCGAGCCGCGCGCCCACGGGCACCAGTTCCAGCAATCGATCCACGTCCTTCTGCTTCGCCGCCCAGGCGATGCCGCGCAGCACGATGACCCGGTAGAGCGGATCGTCGAACGTCCACATGTAATGCCCCGGGATGCTCCCGAACACGCGGCCATTCTTGTGTTCGTGCGTCCAGAGCTGCGTCTGCGGCGCGCCCTCCTCCGTCGCCTTCGCCAGCACGCGCAGGAGCGATTCGTTCCCGTAGAACGCCCAATACGTTTCGTCGATCAGCTTGAGCCGTTGGAAGCCGCGTGTGATCGGATGCTCCGCGCCGGTGAAGTTCAGCTCCATCTCGCCGTGGCGATACTTCGAGCCCTTGCCTGTGGCCAGGCCCACGAGCTTCGCGTAACCGAGCTCGTCCTTGTCACCCGCCATCGCCCAGTGCAGCAACACGACGCCGCCGCCGCGTTCCTGAAACTCGTCCAGCAACGCCGCACGCGCCGGGTTCCAGCCGGAGTTCCGCGAATAGAAGACCATCACGTCCGCCGCCGCGAATTGTTCGCGGGTGGGAAAGGTTTTCGCCGTCGTAACCGTGACGTTCTCTGCCAGCGCGAGCAGCTTCGCCCAACGCTGCTGCCAGAGCGGATAATCGTGTTCGTCCGTCCCGTGATCCTTGTCGTCCACACACAGCAGGATTCGAAACGGTGACGAAGCGTCGGCCGCGGCGCCGCCGGCGGACGGAAGGAAAGCCGCCACCTCGGCGCGTGTCCGCGCGGGTGGCATCGGCGGATCGAGCCGCGTGATGCGAGTGGGTTCGAGCGGATTCGTCAGCAGGAAGGTCAGCAAGTCCTCCACCTGCGCTGGGCTGAGAGTCTGCGCGACGTTGTCCGGCATGAGCGAAGTCTTGAGCGGATCAACGCTGGCGACGTCGCGACGCGGACGTTCGAGCTTCGCATTCGCCGGCAGGCGCAGGACGACGCGCTCGTCGCTCAACACGTCCACGATGCCGCTGGCTTCCGTGCCGTCGCGGAACTTCACCAGGCTGCCGGTCACGTCCGGATTGATCGTCGCGGACGGCTTCAAGATGTCCTGCAACACCGAGTCGCGGTCGCGGTGAACCAGGTTCGACAGGTCCGGCCCGAACCCAATGCCCTCGCCGCGAATCGTGTGGCACGTCGCGCAACCGCCGTCGCCGAAGAACACGCGCCGGCCATGCAGCCAGTTCCCCTTCACGTCCGTTCGCGCCACGCTGCCATCGTTCACTCTGGAAGGCGGCGCATCAGAGGCCCACGGCACGAACATCCGGTCCAGCGCCAGCGGTCGCCGATGTTCGGCGAGCACATGGCTCAACCCGCTGCCGGCCAGCGCGAGCGGTTCGTTGAACGCGATCTCCAGCGCTGCGACGGAACTCTTGCCGGCCTTTGCCACTGGCACCTGCTGCTGTGCGCTTGTGGAGAAATCCTGGCTCACGGTCATCGTGCGGCTCGCGAAAGAGTCAGCCGCCATGTCCCAGTCCAGCGACGACCCGGACTGTACGGCGGGCACGAAGATGTTCGCAAGTTTCACGCCCGTCCGGAGCGTGAGCCGACGCCCGGCGGCGGTGGATTCCAGCCGGCGCAGGAAGCCCTCGTGATCCGCAGAGCCGGCCGTGAAGGCGCGAGCCACTGCGGGCGACGGATGAGGAAGGACAACGCGCTCGGTTCGTCCGGCGACTTCGAGGTCCGCCTCGATACCGTGCAACGTCACCGCGAGATCCATCTCGGACCGTTGCGCGATGGCGCTCTCCACGCGCCAGTTTGCGGGCGTAGGCAGCGTGATCGAATAACCGACCGGCTCTGTCTGCTGCGGCATGCGCAGGACAACAGTGCGCCGATCCGCACTGAGCGAGAGGCTCTGCACCTCGACCCAGCGGCGCGGCGCGGTCATCTGGTCGCGCACCACTTGATAGCCCGGCCGCATGACCTCGAAGCGATCCCCGGCGGCGACGTAGCGCCCGGCTTCGATGCGCGTCTTCTCCCGGGCACCCGCCCAGTCCGCGTCCACCAGCGGCTTGTCGAAGGCCACGCGCAATTCGCCCGGCCCCGCCGCCCAGGTGTGAACAGGCTGCGGCATTTCGGGCCGCGCGTGGCGCAGCCGGAAAATCTTCCCGTCGCCGGCCGGGCCGGTGCCCCAGTCCGGCGGGCCGCTGTGGCAGGCCAGCAACAAATCGCCGCGCGGCGTCACGCATGCATCGACGAGCAACATGCCGAGCGCGGCGATGATCTGGTTCTGTGCGACGTAGCCCTCTGCGGTTTTCACGAGCCGCGTACGGTAGAGCTTCCCGCGCGATTCGCCGCAGAGCAGCGCGTCGCCTGCCCAGGTCGCCGGGCCGAAGTGCGGGCCGCCGTTGACGCCCTCGTTGAAGATCATTCCGACCGTGCTCTGGTGCTGCGGGCCGTAGTCGAAGGTCGAGGGTTCGTCGATCACCTGCGGCAGGTGCCTCGGATGACGCGGCGGAAAGCCGTAGTGCAGTCCGCGCCGGATGTGCAGCAGCTCGTCGAAGGGATTGCCGTTGGGCAGCCACGTCGCGCCCTCCTGTTCGCTGGCGAAGAGATCGCCGTGGCGATTGAACGCCAGGGCGCAGGTGAAACGAATGCCGGTGCAGATCGTTTCGCGTGTTTTGAAGTCCGCCGAGACGCGCTGAATGGTGCCGCGTTCATTCGTGAGGTCGAAGGCGGATTTGCCGGTCGCCTCGTCGATGAGATAGCCGTTGGCGTAGTTCGCGGTGCCCAGACAGAAGTAGAGCGAGCCGTCCCTGGGATCGACCGCGAGGCCGACAGCATCGACGCTTTGCGGAATCTCCTTCCACCCGGTGGCCACGATGATCTCCTCGTCACCCGCGCCGTCGCGATCCTTGTCCACGATGAGCGAGACCTTGCCTTTGCTGGCGACGAACACGCCTTCGCCGCGCGGATCGCCCTTGGGTAGAAGCGCCATGCCGATCGGGCCGCGCAGTTGCGACTTATCCCAGAAGATCGTCGAGGCGTCCTCGCGTCCGTCGCCGTCGGTGTCTGTCGCGAGATGAATGCGGCCGTCGTAGCCGAGTGCGATCAACTTGCCGTCGTGGCGATAACGGACGCCCGTGAGATTGCGGAGCTTGAGCGGCAGTTCTTCCGCGCTGAATCCGGGCACGAGCATCTGCACGATCGGCGCGTCCTTGAGTACTTCGAGCGCGTGGCCGCGCGCGCCGGAGGTCAGGGCATTCAGCGCGGGGGTGCGGGCGAAAAGCGTCTGCTCGATCTGTTCGCGTTCGGCCGTGCTGACGGCGCGGTCGTAGAGCAGCACGGCCGCGATGTCGCCATGGAAGAAGCTTTGCACGTGCGGCAGTTCGGCGGGGTCATTCGAGAACAGCCGCGCGCCGATGGCGAGTTCGTCGAAGGCGATGGAGGAATCTTTGCGCTCGCGATCGCCGAGCTTGATGCCATCGAGAAACAGTTCGCTGCCCTTTGGCCCGACCCTCGAGCGAACCGTGAAGACGTGGAAGCTTCCGAACGGAAGTTTGGCGGCGAGGTTCTTGCCAGGCTGGAGCAGATTGCGAAATCCGTCGCTGCCGGCGGACTCGACGTTGAGTACGCTGAGATCTTGCGTGGTCTCCGGACCTTGGTCGAGGTTGAGGCCGCTGGTGTAGTCGTTCTGGCCGGCCGCGGCAGCACCGAATATTCCGGAGAACGAGCCAGGATTTCCACGCGGCGAGGCGAGGATGAACAGAGTGAGTTCCTTCGCCCGCCGCCGTGGGCCGGTAGCAGTCAACGCGTCATTGGTGCCGTCGAAACGCAGGAACGCCTCCGTGCCGTCGGCGTGCATTTGCGGCCGGGAGTCGCGCGAAGACTGTGCGACGGCGGGCCAGTATCCGGCGGAGGCCAGCCAGCGATCCGCCGTGGCACGTTTGCCCAGGGCGGGCAATCGGGCGGCGACTCGCAGGGCTGTTTGCTGTGCGGCGTCGAGATGCAGTACAAGGCCGTTCGTCGGGAGCGCGTCGGCCGCGACGAGCGGGAGCGTCGCCAACGCGGCGAACGCGAAGAAGACGAGGCCGGGGAGTCGAAGAAGGATCTGTTTCATGAGCGTCCTGCGATGAGTGGTTCCGGCGCAGAGTGGCAAAGGGCGATGCGGCTTGCTAGCGCGGAGATGCTGCGTTGCGTTGAGGGTGTTGAGGTGGAGGTGGGTGTGAACGAAAGTTTGCCCGTTCCTTTCGATCATACTCTGAGTCCGTGGTCGGAATGCTTTTCCAGGCTGATCTGGCAGGCTCCTTGTTGGCAGCCCCTCATCGCGCCGGAGTGATTCTGCGAAAAGAAAAATCCCTCTCCCCGTTGCCAGGGAGAGGGATTGCGATTCTTGACCGGTCGCTTACGGCCGCTTCGGCGTCGCGATGCGGTAGTAGCGGTTGGTGGTCGGCGTCGGGTCGGTGAGGGTCGCCGTCCAGTCCACGTTGCGCGGGACGATGTCGCCCAGGCGGTTCCATACGCCGGCGTCAATGCCGTCGCGGTATTCGATGGTGTACGTCTTCGCAGCCAGCGCGTTGAAGGAGATGAGCGCACCCCCTGTCGCCGAGATGCTCTGAACGCGGAGATAGCTGGCAGGATTCGTCGGATCGGTGCCCGCGGTGTATTCCTCCCAGTTCTTCGAGCCGTCGTTGTCGCTGTCCAAGTTGCGATCCGCGCCGGTGGGGGAGCCGAAGTAGGCGGTTTCCCATGTGTCGGGCAAGCCGTTGCCGTTGGAGTCGGCAAGTACACTGACGATAAAGTTCGTCCGGGCGGCGTTGAAGTTCGTCCAGACGATGTTCGACAGAATCACGGCCCAGGATCCGCCGTGGATGCCCGAGATGTTCGAGATCGTGAGGAAGTCCGTATTGCTGTTAACGACACGGGTGACGGTGGCAGGTGATGCTCCAGTGCCCACCATACGACGCCAGCGATAGCCGATCGGCAGCGTGCCAAAGGTCTCTGTGCCGAAAGTGATGTTCTCACCCGCGACAGCGGTGATTTGGATCGGTCCGGCCGGTTGGACGACTTCGCAGCGCGTAAGCACCTTGAGGTAGGCTTCCTGGCTGAATGAGGAGGTTAACGGATCCGTGACACGGACCCGGTAGGTGCCCTCATTGATGTTCGTGATCATGGCCAGGAAGTAGGACGCGCCCGTGGCGCCCGGAATGTCAGCGCCGTTGAACTGCCACTGGTAGGTGACGCCGACGGGGCTGGAGACTTGAACCCCGAACGTGATGTTCGTGAAGTAGATGTTCGTGGTGCCGGCAACGCGGTTGGTCTGGTTGACGGGCTGCGTGATGATGTCCACGGGCACAAGCACAGTGACGGTCGCGACGGAAGAGAGCGCCGCGCCAAACGGATTCATGACCATGCACTCGTAGTCGCCCCCCTGGTTCACACGGATGTTGGGCAGTGAGAGGGACTGGCTGGTGGCTCCGCCGAGGATGTTGCCGTTGAAGCGCCATTGATAGCGGAGCGGGCCGGCACCTGTGGCGGCGACGGACAGCGTCGTGGAGTTGCCGCGGACGACGGAACGGGAGGTCGGTTGTGTCGTGATGGTCGGGCCGGTACCGCCGACGAACGGAGCGGCAGCGGACGGCGCGCCCGCGCCCCAGTTCACGACATCATCGCCGTAGGCGGAGTCGCTGATGCGCTGGAGGGAATGGCCGTAGCCGTCCGCCGCGAGCGCCCAGGGCGCGTTGTCCGAGTAGTCCACTTGATCGACGAGGACATACGGAACGCGGCCGGCGTTGTTGCCGGTGGGTTCCGGGTTGTCCGGACGGAACAGCGCGACGGTTTCGCCAGAGTTGTCCAATTGGCCTTTGTAGGGGCCGAGGATTTGCACTCCGACGCCGACGTTGTATTTCGAGCGGAAGGACGCGAGCTGCGCCGGTTCCGTTGCAGGGTTGAAGTTCACGACGAGGAGGTAGCCGCCGGGGGCGATCGTCGTGTTCTGAGGGAACGAGAATTCCACCGCGCGGTCGAGCTTCCAAGCGTTCGTCGCGTGGGTGCCATGCTGGAGGGTTACCGGACCTCCACCGATGTTGCGCAGTTCGATGAACTCATCCTCGCTGTTGTCCCAGTACGCGCCGTTGGCCAGCACGTCCTGTGGGTGATACATGATTTCAGTGATCACGATCGGACCGACGAGGATCGGGGCATTGGCCGCGCCGAGCGTTGCCGCCGTCTGCGCGACGAAGGCTTCGCCGGTGCTCGTGACGTGACGGCCGTAGGTGACGCCGTTGAGCGCCGGACCGAACTCGAAGCCGTGATGGTACCCGGTGAGGTTACCCGCGCCGTCGCCAGAGAAGACATACACTTCGTCGTCACCGGAGGAACTGAGCGCGAAGGACGAATTGCCCGGCAGCGGCGAAGCAGAGTTGAAGGCTGTCTCGTCGAATGTGATATAGCCGTTCGCCGGGATGGTGACGCCGTTCGGGATGCGGAACTTCTTCGGGTTGCGGAAGTCGTCCGTGAGATACCAACCGCCGATGTTGGCCTCGCTGTCCGAGAGGTTGCGCAGTTCGATGGTGTCGAACGGCGGAGCGGGGTCGCTGTGGGTCAACGCCTCGTTGATTACGACACGCGGGATGGAAGGCGATGCGCCGTCGTCGTTGCCGGGGTTGCCGTTCAACGCGCCGCTGGCGTGCCAGCTCGAAGCCAGGCCCCAGGTTTCGCGGGCGGCATTGGCGTCGTTGATCACGAGCGAGAAGCCGAAGCCGTCTGTGATCGGGTACCAGGCGTCGTTGTAATCGAAGTCCAGGATCGGCTCGCGGAAGCGGCCTTTGAGGACGAGGCGGTTGCCTTCGTTGGCGAGGTTGCCGGTGTATTCGCCGGCAACGGCGGCGCTCAGGCCGGGGTAGCGGGCGTTGAAGCCGGCCACGTCATTCGCGACCACGACGTATTCGCCGGCGGCGAGGACGCGGTTCGGGAAGGTGAAGCTGATACCGCCGCCGAGGGTGTAGCCGTTCAGGTTGAGCGGCGTCGCGCCAACGTTTTTGAGCTCGACGTATTCAAACGCGCTCTCGGCGTTGGTGCCGCCGAGCAGGCCGGGGGCCGGGTGATACATGATCTCGGTGATCACGAGGCGCGGGCGGTTCACGACGTAGGTCGCGATGGCCGGCGGGCTCCAAGTGGTGCCGACGCGCGCACGGGCAAAGACGCGGGCGTTGTTGTTGATCGTGATGGGCGCGCTGTAGGTGAGCGCGCCGGGGGCGACTGCACCGGCGGACTTCTGAGCGCGCGGGTCGGTGCCGTCGGTGGTGTAGTAGATGGTTCCGGCGAGCGCCGAGATCGAGACCGTGGTGCCGGCGGCGACGTCGCCTTCGGGCACGTCGAGGGCCGGGGACTTCGGGAACTGACCGTCGATCCAGAGGTAGCGGCCGTAGGTCCACTTCTTCATCTCGGAGATGATGAGTTCGTAGGTCGGCTGGGTGTAATCCACATGCCACGTCGGCGCGCCCTGCGGGTTCGGCCACTGATAGGTGTTCAGGTAGTTATACTTTGTAAAGTTACGACCGGCCGGGCTGTTGGCACCGCTGGTGTTGTCGCGGAGAAGGTTCGCGATTTCATCGATGCGGTTGGTGAGGCGGGTGCCGTTCATGACGTTGGTGCGGAGCTCGCCCCAGCGGTCGATGAGTTTCTGGACGAAGTCCGGATCGCCACCGCTGTTCGGTAGGGCCAGCGCACCCACGATGCCGCGCAGCATGACGTGGTCGGACGCGCCGAGCTGGGTGTAGTACCAGCCGTTGGTGTTGCCGCCGTCGAGGTAGTCGGCGTTGCCGAAGGAGAGGTTCCAGTCCCAGATCGGCACGTTCTTCACCTTGCCGTTGCGATCCTTGCTGAAGAAGTTGGAGATGCGGTAGCCGTCGATCTGCTTCGGCATTTCGACGATCCAGTGCGAATCCACGAAGGTATCGACATCGATGTAGTTCGAGTAGTGGTTCGTGTCGGTGTCGGGCTTCGTCCAGTTCGTGGCGTTCATCGAGTTGTTGAGCTGGTTGATGTAGCTCACGAGATAGGACAACTGGTTGCTGGCGGCCGGTGTGTAGCCGGCACCAGGGAAGGTGGTTTCCGCTCCGGTCAGGGAGTTGCGCATTTCCTTGGGCTTGGGCTCATGCAGCTTGTAGCCGTTCCCGCCGGCGTTGAAGTTCAGGTCGCCGCCGCTGGCCTTGTCGCGCTTGAACATCCAGCCGCCGGTGATGGAGGGCTGGTTGGTGTGGGACGGAGTCAGTTCCGAGATGTCCACGCGATCGTTGCCGCGCTCAATCTTCTCAAGGAACACTTCAACGCCGATGTAGTCGCCCGGGTAGGCCAGCCGACCGCCGCCGGTATCGACGAAGACCTCGACGAACTGCCGGCGCACGGAGTAGTTGCCCATCTGCTCGAACATCTCGTAGGCGAGGTAGTCGTTCATGAGGCACTTGTCGGCGTAGGGATTGCGCAGCTTCCAGTCCGCCTCGGCGGGCATGCCGAAGAAGGAGGCCTTGGCGTCCACGCCAAATGCGTCCTGGATTTCGATATTGTAGGGCTTCTTCGCGAACCCGGCGGAGGTCTGGCCGAAGATTTCGAACTCAGCCGGCCCGATGTGATCCGGCGGGCGATTGAAGGAACTGCGGCCGCGGAAGGTGTCGAAGACCACGAACGTACCCTTGGTCCGGGGGGAGCCCGCAGCGACGCTCTCGACCATGTTGCGACCCTCGGTGCTCAGGACGAGCACGGGGATGTTGGAATTGAATCCCGCCGTCGTGCCGTCGAGGAAGAGGAAGTTCCGTACAACAACGTCGCCCGGAAGCAACGAGCCCGAGGTCGGATAGGCCCGGAGCTTGATGGTTGTGTTGTTGGCGATGTTGATCGGGCCGGTGTAGGCGGTGGAAGTGTTGGTCGGGTTCGAGCCGTCGGTCGTGTAGCGCACGGTGGTGTTCGCCGGAACGGTGACGACGAAGCTGAGGGTGGCGTTCGTGTAAACGCCGCTTTCATGAGAGACGACCGGCGCAGGGGTGAAGCCGGTGCCGCTGGTGGAGTTCGCCGCGCGCGGCGTGGGGCTGCTGAAATAGCCGGTGAGGTTCGGGTTTACGCGGTCGCGGCCGTAGGAAACGTTGGCCACCTGTGCAGGATAGGTCGGGCCGGTAAAGACGGAGACGACGTTGGTGGCGGGATTGACCAGCGCGAGATAGCTGCCGGCACTGCGGCTCAGACGGAAGTTCGTGTGCAGCGGAGCGGAGGGGTTGATGCGATTTTTCTCGGAAGCCCAGATAAGCGTGTAGCGGCCCGCGCCAAGGTTGATGCCGGGAATGCGCCACTTGGTCGGGTTCAACACGTCGTCCGTCAGGAACCAGCCGCCCAGGCCGGTGTCCACCAGGCCGGGATTGTAGAGTTCGATCCAGTCTGACCGGGTGCCGTCCTCATCGCTGATGCCCGAGGTGTTGTCGGCCATGAACTCGGAGATGATGACTGCATCAGGAACGATGTTCGGGTCAAGCGTGTAGGTCCACGATCCGCCGGGAGCGAAGGCCGTGGGCAGGCCGTCTGTGTCGAAGATCTGTGGGCTCACGCTCCAGTTCACCGTCACCGTGCCGGCGGGTTGTGCTGCAAACGTGAAGGTGTAGTCGCGGGGATTGTTGGTCGTGATCCCAGTGGCGACGACGCCGTTAATCACGAGGTCGTTGGCGGTCACGCCGGTGACGTTTTCGTTGAACGCCACGTTGATGAACGTCAGCGACTGGAGGATGCTCGACGGCGGGGGATCAATCGAGGACACCACCGGGGCTTCGTCCACTTCCGAAGTAAGGCGCGCGTCGATGAAGATGTCGCTGCTGCCATCGGTCGCATTGAAGAGTTGGATGGCGAGGGTGTTGGTGCCTTCCACCAGAACGGCCGAGTTTGGCGTCGTCACCGTCTCGCCCACGGTCACTTCGTGATCCGACGCCAGCGTTGTGATACTCAGCGGGTCCACAACATTTCCGCGGCCCACTTCCACACCATTGATCCACGCGACAAATCCGTCGTCATGCTGCACCTGAAGGCTCAGTCCCACGATGGCGTTGGCACCGGAGACGGTGAATTCCTTGCGCAGGAACACGCACCGATAGGCACCGGCGGCGCTGGTTGGAATGGAGGTCTGGATGGAGCCTTCCAAGTCAGCGGAACCCGGCGTGCTTGGATATCCAATCGGCGCGCTGGCCGTGCCCATCGCGGGCAGCCAACCCGTGATATCGAAGCCCGGCGCGCGCCAGGCCTCAATCGGCGTCGAGGCTTCGGCCGTGCCGAGCTTGTAACTCCAGCCGCCGGAGCGGAAGGGAATGATTTCCGCAGCCTGACTGGCGACCGTCGCGGTCAGCAGCAGGGCCGCACTAAGGATCCTAGGTAGGGTTCGCATGAGAACAAACGTGGGGTTGAGGTTGGTAAAAAGTCGGGTGGGGGACAATTTCATGGAGGCGACGCGATGCTCGCCGGGCGCGAAGGAGGCAGGTTCCGTGAAACGGTCCCGCTGGCTTCACCCGCCGAGAGCATTGCTGTTTCTTTCATTGATACGACAAACGACATTGAGACACTGGCAATACGGCCTGTGCCGCACGGGGATTAAGCGATGTATATCACACCGGAAGTCATCCGCACAATACCAAGTTCTACTCATGCGCCCGCCTTGAGCGCGTGTTTCCCCACCGTTTTCGGACGAAAACCCTCCTGCTGGAGCGGAAAAACGCTCCGCCCGCCCCGGCTTATTCGGAAACCTCTTCCACCAACGCCGGGGTTCGCCGCGATTTCCGGCCCCATTTGATCTCCGGTAACAGCAGCAGCGTCGCCATGACAATGAGCGCCGCGCTGAACACCGCCATAGCCCCGAGCGACCAAGTCGCCGCGAAATGAAACGCCGCCAGCGGTGCCAGCACTCCCCGCACTCCCGTCAGGAACGTGTGCACCGACATGTAATCCGCCACCCGGCCCGGCGGCGCGAACTTCGTCACCCACAAGCTCCACGCCACGTCCCCGCCCGCATTCGAGATGCCGAAGATCACTGCGCCAAGGATCATGCCAGCCATCGTCTGGCTGGTGAAGAACGTGAAAATGCCGATGGCGAAGCCCACGTTGAGCGTCACCCGCAGCGCGAAGAAATTCATCCGGTCGAACAAATGCCCCCACACCGGGCTCAACGCCAGACGTGCCAGATTCGGAATCACCCCCGTCAAGAGCGCGATCATTCCCACGCTCACCGCCTGCCCATACTTCGGGTTCGCCAGATACTCCACCCGCAGCGGCAACATCATCAGATTCGCAAAGCCCATCAACATCCAGCAGATCAAGGTCCGCCGGAACAGGGCATCCTCTCGCACAAACCGCATCGCACGGAACGGATGCGCGCCGCCATCGTCCGCCATCGGCCGCGTCGGACAACGCGACAGGCAAAAGCTCGCCAGCGCTAGTGCCCCGCCAAACACCGCCAAGAGCCAGCGATATCGTTCGATGTGCCCGTCCAGCGCGTCCCCCGCCAGCTTGCTGAAGACGACCGCCATCGCGATTCGCACCATCACCGTCCGCGAGAACAGCCGGCCGCGCTCCCGTTCCGGGTAATTGTCCTGATACATCTGCGTCAGGAGCGGAATCACCGCGGCCGAGCACGCCATCCCGAGCACGCTCCCGAGCACAAACGCCCAGACTCCCGGCACCGCCGCCGCCGCCAGAAACGCCATCGCGCCCGCCACCAGGATTCGCGACGCCGCAACGCTTGGCGGCAACCCTGCGGCCTTCGCGAACCAGACCGACAGTGGCGAGAGCAACAAGCCGAGGCTTCCTGCGCCCGCCACAACGCCCTTGGCAACCGAACCGGCGGCAAACTCCTTCACCGCGATCGTCAACAGGAAGGTTGTCCCCGCTGTCTCGATGATTCCCGCCGCCGTCGATCGCCACAATTCATGGCGGTAGGTCGTTCGTGTGCGGCTCGCGGCATCAGACATTTCGCCGTGTAGAGTAAAGCCGTGGCTCCGGCTCCGGCAGCAAAAAGTCTCCCTGTCGCCGGAACTGTTGCCTCCAATCTCGTACGCAGGCACCAGGCAAGGCAACATGCTTCGCCCTGCCACGGATTGTATGGTTCCGGCTCATAACCCATGGAGCCATCCAAGTCGGAATTGGCCTCACGCAAAGACGCCAGGCCGCAAAACCCGAACAAGCAGTGTCCGAGGACTTGGGAAAAGTTCCGATACAAGCCAGTCACGCGTAACGCGACTTGTCACTCGGTCCCGCGAATTCTACTGTCAGAAGTGCCTATAAACCCGCCTCAAGTGCCGTTCGACCCGGGCGCCGAACACCGGCCTCGGCGATCTGGCATCAGTGCCTTGGTTCACGCGATCGTCTTGATCAGCCTGGCATTCATGGTGGGCGTCCACCTTCCAGCATCGCTTAGTGCAGCGCCGCACGAGACGAATTACTTGGTGGATACCTGGACGGTGAAGGACGGGCTCCCGCACAACAGCGTGCGCTGGCTGGCGCAGACGCCCGATGGTTTCCTATGGGCGGGCACAATCCAGGGGTTGGCGCGGTTCGACGGCTTGCGGTTCAAGACGTTTGAACCCACCGCTAATCCGGCACTGGGCGACGCACGTATCAAATCGCTGTGTCTGGATCCTGGCGGCGCGTTGTGGGTGCTCGGCGAGAACGGTTCCATTGCAAGGCGCGAACAGGGCGGCTTCGTCGCCGTGACGGAGGCAAATGGAGGGCTTCAAGGGTCAGGACATGGACTGTACTCGGACGGCGCGAAGACGTTTGCGGTAAGCGATGTGAAGGGCCGGGTGCATCGGTTCGAAGGCGATCGCCTCGTAGAATGGTTGATCACGAGCAACGCGGCGAGCGGGCCGTTCATCGGCATCAATGTGGATTACGACGCCACGGTGTGGGTGCGGCACGGCAATACATTAAGCTGGTGGACCGGCGACCGGTGGCAGCGTGTGGTGGCACCGGATGGTTCCAGTGATTTCGTCGCGATGAAAACCGGGCCGAGCTACGCCGGCGGCATGTGGATTTCGAGCGCCGACGGGTTGCGGCGTCTGCGGCGCGGCGTGTGGGATCAGCGATTCCTCGCCTACGAAACTCCGGTGCCGTCGATTCAGGCGGTTCTCGAAGATCGTGCGGGCAACGTCTGGGTGACGCACGGAGGCGGGCAACTTCTGCGATTCGATCCGGCGGGGGGTCTCACCCAGTCGCGCCGCCATAACTCGCTCGCGGACGACGCAGTGAAGCATTTCTTCGAGGACGCAGAAGGCAATCTCTGGCTGGCGAAGGAGTCCGGGCTCACGCGCTTGCGGCCAAAGGTGAGGGCGAATCCGCCACGACTTGATGACCAGGGCCCGCATGTTGTGCTGGAGGAAATTCTCGCCGATGGCCGCCCAATGGAGCAACAGACCACCGCGACGGGAGAAGGCCCGATTGTTCTGCCCGCCGGAGTGCGCGCGCTGGAGTTTCGCTTCACTGGCGTGACCTTCGACGAGCCGGGCCGCGTGCAGTTCCGTCACAAGCTCGATGGGTTCGACTCGGACTGGGCGACCGGCGCGCGGCGGGTGGCGACGTATTCCAATCTGCCACCAGGCCGCTACTACTTCCGTCTGTCCGCCGGTCGTGAAGGTGGCTCGTGGAACGGTCGCGAGGTGACTGCGGGCGTCACCGTGGAGCCGCACGTGTGGCAGACGTGGTGGTTTCGCGGCGGAGCTGGGCTGGTGTTGCTGGGCGGGACGGTTCTCGCGTGGCAGCGCCGTGAGTCGCTGCGCCGGCGCGAACGGGTGCAGCAGGATGAATTTTACCGGCGGTTGATCGAGTCGCAGGAAACGGAGCGCCAGCGTATCGCGCGCGAGCTGCACGATAGCCTTGGGCAGAACCTGCTGCTCATTAAAAACCGCGCTGTCATGGGCCTCAAGGACACCGCGACACCGGAGAAGATGCGGGAGCAGTTGCAGGAGATCTCCGAGGCCAGTGCGGGATCCGTGGAGGAGATTCGCGCCATCGCCCGTGCGCTGCGCCCGTATCAACTCGACCGGCTCGGACTGACGAAGACGCTGGAGGACGTGGCCGCAACCGTGACCACCGCCGGCGGACTGTGCATCGAGACCGAGGTGGCCGACGTGGACGGCTTGTTCGCACCCGATGCGGAGATCGCGCTCTACCGCATCGTGCAGGAAGGTTTGAACAACGTGCTGAAACACGCGAACGCGAAGTCCGCGCGGCTGTCGGTTCGGCGGAGTGTAGACTCGGTTGCGGTGGATCTGGAGGATGACGGAAAAGGTTTCGATGCCACGCGCAAGGACGGCTTTGGGCTGACGAGCCTGCGCGAACGGGTTCGCCTGCTGGGCGGCATCGTGTCCATCCAGTCCGTGCCCGGCCATGGCACGAGGCTACATGTTTCCATTTCCCTGCCGAAGAACCCGCCAGCAACCGATCGCACCAGAACATGAGCAAGCCCATCGCCATCGTCATCGCCGACGATCATCCGATCTTCCGCCGCGGCCTGCGCGATGTCGTCAAAGAAGACCCGTCGGTGCATCTCCTTGGCGAGGCGTGCGACGGCGCGGAAGCATTGCGATTGATCGAGGAGCTCAAGCCGCAGGTGGCCGTGCTTGATCACGACATGCCGAAGCTCAACGGCCTGCAAGTCGCCCAGGCGGTGCGACGGCAGAACGTCCCGGTCGGGTTGGTGATGCTCACGATGTTCAAGGAGGAGCGGCTCTTCAACGAGGCGATGGATACGGGCTTCCTCGGCTACGTGCTCAAGGAGAACGCCGCGAGCGATTTGATCCAGTGCATCCGATCCGTTGCGCTCGGAAACGCGTTTATCAGTCCGGTGCTGTCGTCCTATCTGCTCCAGCGCGGGGCACGCGCGGCGGCGCTTACGTCAGAAAAGCCGGGCCTCGACAAGCTCACTCCCGCCGAACGCCGCATCCTCAAGCTCATCGCCGCAGATTTCACGAGCAAGGAGATCGCGGAACAACTCGGCGTCAGTTTTCACACGGTCGAGAACCATCGCTCGAACATCAGCGCCAAGCTCGGCCTGAGCGGCAGCCACAGCCTGCTCAAGTTCGCCTACGACAACAAATCGAGCGTGTAACGGTTCACCCGAGGCGATGCCCGCAGATTCAGGGAAGCCACAGAACGGACATTCCTGAATAGCCATCTGTGGCTTTCCTGAATCTACGGGCGACCACCACGAAGTGAACTTCTCGCGCTGCGCAGAGGAGCCCGGGCGCGTGCCTTCTTCGTAGAACGTTCGGAACGCAGGCGTGTTTTGTCTCAGCGCGAGAAGACCCACCTATCTATGTCGTCCCCATTCGAACTCAATTGCACCGGCACCGTTCTCGCCATCTAGGGGGACACCCCTATCTCACGCAGGAGGAGGCACCCATTCTCAACCGGTGGGAATCTGGTATAGGATTGGCAAAATCAGCTTGGCCTCCGGAATCGTGCCGTTGCACATGCCGGGCCTCGAACCCAGACAACCTTTCGCCTGACAGGCGTGCCGTAACCCTAAACTAAAGTCGTGCCCATGAACCTCCCCCACTTGATCACAAACCTCGCGTCCTGCATTTGCTTCCGGGGAATCCGGCCGGCGTGCGTCGGGTTGCTCCTTGCCGTTGCCTCGTCGCAGGCGGCGAACCGCACTTGGGATGGCGGCGACCCGGACCTGCCGGGTTTCTGGAACGCGCCCACGAACTGGAACGGCAATACCGCCATCGCTGCGGGCGACGCGCTGTTCTTTCCCGGCACGGCGGCGGTGAAGACGATGAACAACAACCTTTCCATCTCGAACTTCACCAAGCTTACCTTCAATGACGACAGCTACACGCTGAACGGCAATTCGCTGCGCCTGACCAACGGCATCATAGCGAACTACACGCCCACCGGACCCACGCGCATCAATGTCGGCGTCATGCTGGGCGACGACGCGGCATTCGAGGCAGATGACAGTTCGGCGACGCTCGAACTCAACGGGCCGGTGAACATGCTCGGCTTCATCCTCACCAACCAGGGTGTGGGCAATATCACCTGGCTCGCGCCGTTCCGCAGCACGGTGGGGGGTATCCTGCGCAAGCGCGAGACCGGCACCGTCACGGTGCGGAGCACGAACGCGAACTTCCTCGGCACGGTGGAAATCTCCGGCGGCGATTTCAACGTGAACGGGCGGATGCCCGCCGGGGCCGTCGAGGTCAACACCGGCGGCACGCTCGGCGGCACCGGACTGGTCCATGCCGTGACCGTGAACAGCCGTGGTATCATCGCGCCCGGCGGCGCTGCCCGTGGCGTGCTGACGGTGACCAACGGGCTGACGCTCCAGGCGGGCGGCGTTTTCGAGGCGGAAATCTTCGGCTCAACCGCAGGGACGTTCGATCAGTTGAATGTGCTGGGCACCGTGAACATCGCCAACGCCACGTTGAACCTCACGCTCAATTTCATCCCGGTCAGCCCGACCGCCATCACCATCATCAACAACGACGGCGCGGACGCGGTGCTCGGGACGTTCAGCGGATTGCCTCAGGGCGCGGCGTTTATCGTCAGTGATTCCATCCGTGCGACCATCAGCTACACCGGCGGCACGGGGAACGACGTGGTGATCACCGTTTCCCCGCTGGACACGCTGACATGGACGGGCAGCGCCAACGGCCTGTGGAGCGTGGGCGCGAACTGGGTGGGAGGCGTCGCGCCGCAGCCGGGCGATTCGCTGGTGTTCCCCGTGGTGAACGTGCGGAAGGCGGCGACGAATGACTTCCCGGCGGACACGATCTTCGGGCTGATCCGTTACGAGACGAACTACACGCTGACGGGCGCGCGGGCGACGTTGCGGCGAGGATTCCACGCGTCGTTCCAGTCCCCCGCCGCAGGTTCCCTCGATCTGCCGCTCAAGCTTGCGGCCACGCAAACGTTCACGAACCAGTTTCAAGACCTGACCTACCGGGGCGGCATCGAACTGGGGGGATTCAACCTCTCCTTTCGGAACGCAGGCGGGGCCGAGCCAACGATCTCATCCGAAATCAGCGGCGTGGGCGACGTGACCCATCTCGGGGCGAACAGACTTTCCTTGAACGCTTCCAACAGCTTCACCGGCGTGCTGCTCGTACAGACGAACCGGCTGGATGTAGGGCACCCCAACGCGTTCGGCACGGCGGCGGGGGCTACCGTGGTGAGGGAAGACGCAGAAGTGGCGTGCCTCGTTGCCATGTCGGCGAACAGCGTCGTCAACGAGCCGGTGCAATTGGCCGGAGCCTGGCGGGTGGCGGCGACGAACCTCACTTGGACCGGTAATTTCCAGTTCGATCATCCTGGCGCGATCATGGAAGTAGCAGGAACTCAGGTCTTCACTCTCCTCAGCTCGACCCTCGGCACAAACGGCTTCCTCAAAATAGGCTCTGGCACCCTGCGGCTGGCCACGGTCCAAGCGGCTCATGGTGGTACGACCCGCATCTTGGGTGGCACGCTGCAAGTTGACACGGCTTTGACCAACAGCATCCTCAACGTCGGCAACAATGGGATCGTCACCGGCACGGGCGTCGTCCGGCAGGCCACGTTCCAAGCCGGTTCGACTTTCAGTCCGGCGGGCGAGGGCTTTGGCGATGGTGCCAGTTCGAGTGCCACGATGATTGTCACCGAATCGCTCACGTTTCAGAGCGCATCCGTCTTCCGTGTCAACGTCAACGGCCCCTCGGCCAACAGCTACGACCAGGTGGATGTGGTGGGCACGGTGAGTCTCGGCGCGGGCACGGCCACGCTCGACGTGGCGCTGGGCTACGCCCCGGTGCTCGGCCAGAGCTTTGCCATTCTGGACAACGACGGCGCGGACCCGGTATCCGGCTCCTTCGCCGGCTGGTCCGAGGGGGGGACGAACGTAGTGAACGGCCACGCCCTGCGTATCACCTACACTGGCGGCACCGGGAACGACATCGTGTTGACCAAAGTCCCCGGCACGCGCACTTGGACCGGGCTGGGCGCGAATAATCTTTGGACTACACCTGAGAACTGGACCGGCAATTTCCCGCCCGAGACGCTCGATCGGCTGGTGTTTCCGCCGACGGCGTTGCAGAGGACGAACGTGAACAACTATGTCCCCGGCACCAGCTTCGGTTCACTGGATGTGCGCGGCAGCTACCAGTTGGATGGCGCAGCCATCGGCTTGCAATCGGGCGTGTTCGCGGTTTGCGAAGCTCAACGCTGGAGCATGAACGTGCCCGTGACATTGCTGGGCAGCCAGACCTTCAGCCTGTCGAACAATTTCAACTTTGCCATGGTCTGGGAGAGCCCCATTCAACTGGGAGCCCATACGTTGACCTTGGAAGCCTTGGGACCGAATCCGATGCTTGTTCGGGGCGCGATCTCTGGCGCCGGCCAGATTCGGAAAACTGGCCCGGACATCATCGCCTTAAATTCTGACAATACGTACACCGGACTGACCCGGGTTGAGGAAGGTGCTTTGGAATTACGGAACCGCTTCAGCCTCGGTTCGACCAACCCCGGCACGGTGGTGAGCAGTGTCGCCGTGCTGACAATGAACACCTCCGAGCTGGCGGAGCCCGTCACACTGGAGGGTCGGCTGCACTTCTTGGAAGACGCCTTCGCGAGCGTGCCCCTGACCGTCTCTGGGAATGCCACCATCCGAGCAATCATGGACCGGGACGTGACATTCTTTCAGCCCATTTCTGGCGACGCGACACTGACCTTCAGATCGTTGAGCGCGTTTGGCGACGGTCCGACCTTCCATCTGGCGGCCGCCAATCCCGTGTCGGGCGTCATCCAAGCCCTGGGCGTTAACCTTGATGTGGACGGTTCCATTCCCAACGCCCCATTGGTGTTGGCAGCTGATATAGCCAATCAAGTCGTTTCCACGCTCACCGGCACCGGCCTCGTCCGTGCGCTCTCGGTAGGCGCGGACTGCATCCTCAGCCCGGCGGGACTCAGCGCCGGTGACGGCACG
>SXGS01699132.1_pt1 | contig 23970 bp, 24 predicted proteins | sample 3174681 | NCBI WGS metagenome assembly SXGS01 (sample SAMN11356861, study PRJNA531348) | freshwater metagenome | isolation source: freshwater sample F1-80 | place: China: Fuxian Lake, Yuxi | collected 2017-12-25
ATGAGGACATAGGCGTGAACCTGCCAGCCCGTCTTGACGCAAACCTCGCCCAGCGTCTCGACGAAGCGCTGGCGATCCGCACATATCAATATCAAGAACTGACCCCTTTATTGAAGATCCTCAACCGCGGGCCTCCTGCCCCCCGCCGCCGCCTTCCCCCCAGCTTCGGCGGGGGGCAGGAGCTTCCGCCAAGCGTAGAGCAGGCTTTCGTTGAGACCAAATTCCTTGGCGATGACAGCAGCAGACTTACCGCTCGATAACCAGTTGCGAACGACCTCGCATTTGAACGATTTATCGAACTTCCGGCGCGTTTTGGTAGGGGAGTCTTTGATGATGGATTCCATGGTACAGAATACCTCTTACTCTCCGTCCGAGAAATCGAAGCAACCTCAGTTTCTGAACTCGAGCGTGCAGGATTCGTTCAGGTGTCTGGTGGCAAGGGCTCGCATCGGAAGTTTCGGCACACGAAGCTCACAGGATCATTGATCCTGAGTGGCGGAGACGGTGACGATGCCCGGGACTATCAGGAACGCATGGTCCGCAACGCCCTTCGGGCGACCCAGGAATGAAACCTCAAGACCAATACCTTAAATACGTGCGCTGGGAGGAATCCGATCGTTTGTACGTGGGTTACTGTCCCGATCTATTCCCATGGGGCGGCGTTTGCCACGGCATCACCGAAGAGGAGACCTACCGGGATCTTTGCACCCTCGTGCAGGCGGAAGTGGAGGAACGACACCGAAGCGGCCAAGAACTCCCTCCGGTCAGCACCCGACCGATGAGAGACGCCTGTCTGGCCTAGTCGGGTTGGAATCCCGGCCGGCTTTGTTTGTTGGGAATTGGCTTTTTGACGCCTTGCGATCAGCGAGCTCACCGACACTGGCGCTGGTCGGTCATTGCCGCCGGAATGCCTCCGCCTGCAGCGGGGCGGCGGTCCAGGAACCTCGGTTTGACTCCGGGTATGCGTGGGGCAAGCTGGACTATTACATAAACCCGCAGCTTCCCGCATGAAGATCCTCTCTCTCACACTCGCGATTCTTTTCGTTCTGCAGGGAACTCTCGCCGCGGCCGATTGGTCGCATTACCGGGGGCCCGAGGGCGACGGATCTTCACCCGAGCCGATCCGGACCGACTGGGCCGCCCGCTCCCCTCGGGTCGTCTGGAAACGGGCCATAGATACGGCTTGGAGTTCCGTTACGGTGTCCGGCGGCAGGGTCTTCACGCAGGTCAACCGGCGCGTCGGAGGCCAACGACGAGAGCTCTGCGTGGCGCTCGACACCGCCTCGGGAGCCGAACTCTGGTCCGCGGACCTCGACACGGCGTCCTATCCGGACGGAGGCACGGGAAGCACCGACGGGCCAAGGTCAACACCCACCGTCGAGGGCGACCGGGTCTACGTGCTGACGTCGTACCTTAAGCTGCATTGTCTGAGAGCCGACACCGGTGTCGTCGTCTGGAGCCGGGATTTCCTGGCCGAGTTCCCCGGCACGTCGGTGATTCTCTGGCAGAATGCCGCCTCGCCGCTAGTGGTGGGGGACCGGGTGTTCTTGAACTGCAATGTCGCCAACCAGCGCCTGATGGCGGTCCGGGCCAGCGACGGCAAGACTTTGTGGAGTGGCCAGAATGACGTCATGACCCACTCCTCGCCGGTGCAGGCAACCTTGGGTGGGATTCCGCAGGTGGTATTCGTGACTTCCCGGGGGACGCTCGGTCTGTCGCCCGAAACCGGTGACGTGCTGTGGCGCCATTCCTTTGCTCCGTCCTCCACATCGATCGCCGCCAGCCCGGTGGTGGCGAACGACATCGTCTACGCCTCCTGCGCCTATGCCCTCGGGGCTTGGACGGCGAAGGTCACCCGCAGCGGATCGGACTTCACGGTCACCCAGACCGACTTCAAACGCAGCAGCGCCCACCAGAACCACTGGGCCTCCCCGGTCCACCACGAAGGTCACCTTTACAGCATCGTCGAGCGCTCGATGCGCAGCCTCGCCTGCTTCAGCCTCTCGAGCAGGACCAACACTTGGATCACCTCGACCGTCGGCTCGGGCAACCCCGGTTACGGATCGATCATCAAGGTGGGAGGCAAGCTGGTGGTGCTCACCGAGCGGGGCGAACTGGTGGTGGTCGAACCCAATCCGACTGCCTACTCCGAGATCGCCCGCTTCCAGACCCTTTCCGGTACCGCTTGGAACCATCCGGCCTTTTCCAACGGGAAGCTCTACGCCCGCAGCAACCTTGAGATCGTTGCGCTGGATCTCGGTGCGACCGCGCCGCCGTTGCCACCGCTGAGTTTGGCGGCGGAGCTACGACCCGGCACCGATCGACTCGCCCTTCGGGTCACCTCGCCGGGCGGACTGGCGCTTTCCTCCACCGAGGCCCCCAGAATCCGCCTGGAGACCTCGGCCATCCCCTCGGGCGGCCCTCCGATCTGGCGTCCTGCCACCCTTGAGTTCCTCGCGGCACCGGCCGACGGGGCCCTGGAGGCCGAGATGGACGCTCCGGACAACTCGATATTGCTCCGCGTGGCCGAACGCCTCTCGCAATGAACCTCACCGAACTGCCGATGGTTTCTGGGGATCTCGATGCATCGGAAGCTTCGCGTGGCCGCCGGAAACGAGGGTTTTATCGGATCTTCAGGATCCGTAAGGGCTTCACCCTGATCGAACTCCTCGTGGTGATCGCCATCATCGCCATCCTGGCCGGCATGATCCTTCCGGCGCTCGGGGCGGCCAAAGAGCGGGCGCAGCGGACGGCCTGCCTCAACAACATGAGGCAGTTCATCCTCGCCGCGCTGCTCTACGCCAACGACAACGAGCAGTATCTGCCGCAGGGAGGCACCGACAAGGCCGATGCCAAGGACACCCACACACCGGTCTTCTCGAGTGCCAACCAGACCAACCTCCTGCGCTACACCACCGATCTCAAGGCATTCGACTGCCCGAACTTGACCCGTTGGATGCAGCGACCGGCCTGGCGCAACCATCCCGACTACGGCATCGCCATCGGTTACCACTACCTCGGAGGACATCCCAACTCGCCCTGGGGTCTCATCGACGGCGTGACCAACACCTGGGTCTCGCCGCAGAAGGCCACCGAAGACCCTTCGCTGGTGCTTTTAGCCGACCTCAACGTCGACTCCCCGGCCTACCAGCGGATTCTGGTGCCGCACACCGCTCGCGGGCCCCGCATCGCCGACGACGAGTACTTCGACTCGCACCCCCAGGCTTACGATCAGCGGCCCGCCGACCTTGGGGCCAAGGGCGGCAACGTGGGCCTGCTCGACGGATCGGTCCGTTGGAAGGACATCCGCCAGATGAATCGCTACCGGGGCTCGCAGATTTGGGGTGCCGACGGTTGTTACGGATATTGGTAATCCCTGCGGTTCAACCGGCGGCCATTCAGGCACACACCTCCGGCGCAAGCTTGCCGAGGTGCAGCGGCCCGGCGTGTGCGGACGCCGAGTGAGGGTTTCGGCTTTGGCGTCCGAAAAAGACTGTTTAAACACTCAAAGTCGGCGTTTAACAGGTATTAGTGAGCACCATTGACCAAAAATCTCTGAACCGGGCTTTGGGCCGTTTGGGGACCTGATGCGGGTTCGGCACCATCCGCCCATCCACCTGGTCGTTTGCGGCGGGTCTGCACTCATCGCCCTGAGGCTGGTGACCCGGACCACGCAGGACGTGGATGTTCTGGCCGCGCTGGAAAACGGCCAGTTGCTCTGCGCCCGTCCGCTGCCGGAGTGGCTGCTGGCCGCTGCCGAGGCCGTTCGCTCCGAACTCAGCTTGCCGCCTCATTGGCTTAATGACGGACCGGCGAGCGAAAACCTCTTTCGCCTCGGTCTTCCTGTGGGAGTGGCCGAACGGCTGGTCGTTCGAGACTTCGGCGCTGCGCTCCAAGTCAGCTTCATCAGTCGCTATGATCAGATTCACTTCAAGCTTTACGCGGCTGCCTACCAGGGCGGTCGGCATTTTACCGATTTGCGGAAGCTGAATCCCGCGCCGGAGGAATTGCTGGCGGCCGCCCGGTGGACCTTCACGCAGAATATTTCCGACGCCTTTCGCCAAGTCGTCGTCGAAGTCCTCCAAGCCCTCGGCCACGGAGATCTGCATGAACGCCTCTATGGAGCACTTCCAGGAACAGGTTCTGGGCTTTCTGTGGCGTCAATGGTCCGCGCTGGGGGTTGCGGGTCCGTCGCAATCGGTGGACCGCTGGATGCTGGATCCGGAAGCGCTGCTTCTGGCCACCACGAGCTTGGGCCGGGACCCTCGGTTGTTCGACGAAGTGCTTGATTGGCTCAACACCAACGGCCAGTTCATCAACCTCCAGCGGTTGCAAAACCTCCGCTACCGAGCCTGCTTGGAAGCTCCGATGCTTCTGCGGCATGAGGGAGGTGCGGATGGAAAACCTCCGTCGGAATCCAATGCGAATCGAAGGTTGAAAGCAGTCAGCGTTGAGGCGCCGCAGGACTACTCGGCATAGAAACCTCAGTCCATGGTACTCATCGATCTTTTGATTCTGTCGTCGCTGGTTCGCCTGTTGATCCGGTTCGAGCAGCCGTGGTGGTGTGCTGGGCTGTACACGGCCTACCGGCTTGCCCTGTTCTTGGCGATGCCTGGGCTTGCAAATGAACCCGTGGCTGGCGGCTTGCCTCGTCGCCGCTGCCAGCAGCGCCTATTTCTGGCCGTTGAGCCGGCTCGATTCCGCGGGCCTGCTGTGGTGGTTGGTTGCCATTCCCGGCCTGTTACTGCAGTTGTGGCTGGTGATGTGGATCAGACGGATGGATCGGAGTTGGTGTTTTGGCGCTCCGCGATCCGAGCCGTGGCTGGTTCTTTTCAGGAGTTTCTGGGGGGCGGCAACGTCGACCGCAGACTCTCGTTGCGCAGGGATCAGTCTCGAGGGAGCACACCAGATTAATCATGGGTGGTCGAAACGCGGCTGAAGAAACTTCGGAAATCGTTCCCTGACCCATTTTCCTTTCTAACGTTTGCTGGTGATCGGATCTCTCTGGTGGATTGACGAAAGTTGAATCTCCACTAAATTGATGGAGCACTGTTTTTTACATGGTCAAGACGCAGATCCAGATCCCGGATGGCTTGCACAAGAGGCTCAAACGCCTTGCCGATGAGCAGGAATGGTCGTTCGCCGAAACCTTGCGTCGCGGGGCCGAGTTGCTTTTGGCCACACGTCCCGTGGCTGGTTCGCAGGATACTGCGGCATGGTGTTTGGAACCGCCCGCCAACACCCGACTCCGCAAGGATCCCTTCGCCACTGAGGACTGGCGTTTGGAGGCCAACCTGGGGGCCGATCCGAAGGGCCTCGCAGGTGATTGACCTGATTTGCCGGACCCCGCGCCTCGGATGATCGCCTGCGATACCCATGTTCTGTTCCCGGCGCTGGAGGCCTCCCATCCAAGCCATGGGCCCGCCCGAGCTTGGTTGGAATCCATGATTGAGGTCCGCGACTTTGCCCTGTGTGAGCTCGTGCTGATGGAGGTGTATACACTGCTCCGCAATCCGGTCGTCTGTGCCCGACCGCTCAACGCCTCCGAGGCCGTCCGGATGATCGACAACCTGCGGCGCAATCCCCGCTGGACAGTCCTCGACTTCCCGGGACCGGGTCTGATGGACGCGGTGTGGCAGCATGCCCGCACGAGCGACTCGGTTCGCCGCATCTATGACATCCGCCTGGCTCTGACCCTTCGGCACTACAACGTGACGGACTTCGCCACCGCCAACGAAAAGCATTTCCGGGGCTTCGGCTTTTCGCGGGTGTGGAACCCGTTGAACCCGTTGAACCCGTTGAACCCTTTGAACCCGTTGAAGCCGTGAGGTCGAAGTGTAGTTCGGGCCTCCCCGAATTCACCGCCCCCAGCGGGTGTTTTTTAGGAACTCGATGAGGTCGGCCAGTTCTTGGCGGGTGATTTGCTCGTCGAGGCCGGCGGGCATGAGGGAGACGGTCGATGGGGTCATCGCGGTGATGTCGGCGCGGTCGATTTGCAAGGTCGAGCCGGGGCCGGTGATCAGGGTCACGCCTCGGGCGTCATCACGGCGCAAGATGCCTAAGCGTTCCTCGCCGTCGCGGGTGGTGACCGAGACAGGCTCGTAGCTGCGGACCAGGCTGGCCGAGGGCTCCACGATGGCCTCCAGAAGATCGTCGGCGGAGCGCACGGTGCCGATGCTGGTGAGTTCGGGACCCACGTCGCCGCCTTGGTATCCGAGGCGATGGCACTGGATGCAGGCGGCTTTGGGCGAGTTGAAGACGGCCTGACCGCGGCGGACATCCCCGGCGGGCAGTTCGGAGCGGATCTTTTCGAGGCGCTTCCGGCGACCGGCCAATCCGGTGTCGAGCGTCTCGAGGAAGCGGTCGCCTTGGGCGCGGATTTCGGCGGGATAGCCCTTGAGGGTGGCTCGCAGCGTTTCCGGGCGGACGGCGGTGCGGGCCTTGGACTGGCCCAGAGCGGTCAGTAGGGATTGGCCGGCGCGGGCACTGGGTTGGCGTTCAAACGCGGGAAGCACCTTGTTCAGCTCCAGCGGGCCGATCTCTGGCAATGCGCCGGCAACTTGGTCGAGCTGATGGGCCTCCAGAGCGGCCTTGGAGAGGGCTTCGGCGGCCGAACCTTGTCGGTCCCGCAAGCCCGTGAGCAGAAACGCGAGGTCGGTGTCGTTGGCGGACCAACCTCCGGGCAACGCCGCGAAGGCCGAGAGTCGCAGCGAAGCTGGCAGGGACTGAGCCCGTGCGGATTTTAGGAGGGCCTCGCGGAGGGCGGGCTGGCCGTTGAGGGTCCGGGCTGCGCGGAGGACCGATGAGAGGGTCTCCGGCGGGTTAGATGCCGAAGGCGCCTCGAGCAAGGCGCTCAGGGCCCGGCTCCACGACTCCGGCGGATTCTTTGGTGCATGCTGAGCCATGGCGCTCAGGGCTCCTTGGCGGGTTTCCGGGTGCACCTGCGCTGTGGTGACTGTGGTGAGCACATCGGCCACCAGGGCTTGCACGGCCGGTGACGACATCAATCCGCCCAGCAAGCTGCTCAGGCCATCGCGGCCTCCGGGCGGAGGCGTGCCGGCCATCAAGCGTTGGCGCAGCGATCCGGCCAGGGCGTCGCCCCAGTCGGCATGACGCTGTGCCACCCACACGGCTGCGTCACGCGCTTGTGGGCGGTCCGAAAACAAGACAGCACCGACGTCTTCGGCGCGAAGCCCGCCGCCGGGAATTTGCTCCAAGGCATGCAGCGCGGCCGCTTGGACCCGAGGGTTCGCATGGCTCAAGGCCTTGCGCAAAGTGCTCGTGTCCTGGAGGTCGGCCAGTGCGGCCGTGGCGGCCATGCGCAGGGCTTCGTCTTCAGGGCCTTCGAGGGCGCGGAGGATGGCTGGGGCCGCCGCGGTGTGTCGCAAGCGCGCCAGGGCAGTGATCGCCGTGAGTTGACCGTCACGACGACCCGATTTCAGCGATTGATCCAGGAGAGCCGTCGCCGCTGGAATCCCGGCCGGGTCGCGTTGGTCTCCCAAGCGGCGGACGCGGGCCAGTTCGCTCTCGGGGGCCGCCGCGGTCGGGGCTTTGGGGCGCTGGTGGGAAGCTCCGGTTTTGGTGACCCGGTACACGCCGCCGAGCACGTCGGCCTTCCAGAGCTGCGAACTCGGGCAACACAGCTTGTACCAGCCGCCCGTATCGAGGATGAGCACCGATCCGTCGGCGTCGGCGAGCACGTCGGTGGGGTGGAAGTCGATGCTGCTGCTCACCACAAAATCGCTGTCCTTGGCCCGGAACGACGCGCCCTCGCGTTCCAATTGAATGCGGGAGATCTTCCGCAAATTGAAGGCCGAAGCGAACAGGTTGCCCGAGTAGCCCGCGCCGAAAGCGCTGTGGTCATAGGCGGCCAATCCGCTCGGAGCGGCCGCGCCGAGTTGCGCGATAGGATGAGCCAGGGCCGGGCCAGGCCGGAACACCGCCCGGTCTTCGAGCACCGAGTTGGCTTTGCCGAAGACCGCCCCAAAGGAGGCATGGCCCACGCCGTCGCGGAATCCGGGCTGGGAAAAGTCGATGAAGGTGCTGGTGAAGAAGGCCTCGCCGTCGGCGTTGAAGACCACGTCCACCGGATTGTCCATGCCACCGGTCATCACCGACTCCATGGCCGAGCCATCGGGGCGCGCCCGGAAGATGTGGGACGCCTTATCTTGATGGACGGTTCCCGTGAAGCCGTTGGTCCAACGCACGGGTTCGAAGGCTCCCTTGGTCCAGTAAATCAGGCCGTCGGGACCGGCGTAGGGGCCGTGGACTTCATTGCCGCAATGGGTCGACGGATGACCCACATTCCACCACTCGTTGCGCCGTTCGGCCCGCCCGTCGCCGTCGGCATCAGTCAATTTCCAAATGGCCGGTGTGCCGCCCACATACACCGAACCCTGATGCCACAAGATGCCTTGGAGCATGGGCAATTTGTCGGCGAAGACGACCGATCGGTCGTAGCGTCCGTCGCCGTCGGTGTCCTCAAGTCGGACCACCCGCCATTGTGGGTTCTTGGCCTGTGTGGCCGGCGGTTCCGTGGAGCCGTTCGAGTCGGTGACGTACAGGCGGCCCCGGTCATCAAGGGATCCGTTCACGGGCCGGGCGACATGGTCGGTCGTGGCCACGGCCTCGATTTGAAACCCCTCGGGCAGGGTGAAGGTGTGGGCACCGATTTGGCGGGTGGCCGCGCTGAGGGAAGTGGTGCTGAGAGTGGTGGCCAGGCTGAGGCCCATCCACAAGAGATTGGCCGATCGGGCGCTCAGGAAAATCGATGTCATGTCAGGTGGCGGGTGGGAGTCGGTTTTCTTGGGGCGATGGAGGCCTCTATCCCTTCGGCAACTCGGTTTTGCCGATTTTTCGAGCGTAGGGAGAGTGTAGGTTGAAATAGATCCCGCACAGCGGCTTGGTGCCGGAACTTTCGCTGAGGATGACCGTAACCTGGCGGTTCAGAGCAATCCCGTGTTTGAGGCCAGGAGCGCGGTTTTCGAAGGCCTGAATGGCCTTCTCGATCAGCGACTGCAAGGCACTTTCCATTTCTTCCGGCACCTGCTCGATGCAGACGATGTGACGTTCGTAGCTTTGGAGTGCTGCCCGCAGTTCTGGCGCGAACAAGGTCGTGGCCAGGGTTTCGGGAGGAGTGGTGTCGGACATGGGAATTCGGATGGGGACGGTGAGGGCTGGAAAGATGCCTGAAAAGATTCTTCCGGCCCCTCGGCCTTTGGGCTTAGGCCATGATGCCCCGGACGACCTTGCCGTGCAGGTCGGTCAGGCGGAAATCCCGCCCGGCGTGGTGGTAGGTGAACTTCTCGTGATCGAAGCCCAACAGCGCCAGCAAGGTGGCGTGGAGATCATGGACATGGACCGGGTTTTCAGCGGCCGCGAATCCGAACTCGTCGGTGGACCCATACACAGTGCCGCCCTTCACGCCGCCGCCGGCCAGCCACATCGTGAACCCATGGTTGTTGTGGTCGCGGCCGTTGATCTTGCCAGAGTTGGCTCCCGGAGTCGGTAGTTCGACTGTGGGGGTGCGGCCGAACTCGCCGCCCCAAATTACCAGCGTGTCTTCCAGCATTCCGCGCTGCTTAAGGTCGGTGAGTAGACCCGCGATACCCTGGTCGCTTTCGCGGGCCAGCTTGCGGTGGTTGACTTCGAGGTCGTCGTGGTTGTCCCAAGGTTGGCCGGCTCCGTGCCACACTTGCACGAAGCGCACGCCCCGCTCGACCAATCGGCGGGCAATGAGCAATTGGCGCGACTGGGTGCCCTCGCCGTAGAGCTTCCGCACCGACTCCGGCTCGCGCTGGATATCGAAGGCGTCGGCCGCATCCATCTGCATGCGGTAGGCCAGTTCGAAGCTTTGGATGCGGGCGTCGAGCTGAGGATCGGTGGTGCGAGCCCGTCGGTGTTCCTCGTTGAGTTTGCGCAGGAGGGCCAACTGGCCTTTCTGAGCCTCGGGCGTGGTGCGGGCGTTGTTGATGTTCTCGATGAGCTTCTCGATCTGCGTGTGCTTGGTGTCGATGTAGGTGCCCTGGTAAACACCCGGCAGAAATCCGCTCTGCCAGTTCTGCGATTCCTGAATCGGATAGCCGCCGGGGCACATCACCACGAAGCCGGGCATGTTCTGGTTGTCGCTGCCCAGGCCGTAGGTGACCCACGAGCCGAAGCTGGGACGCACCTGGCGCGCCTCGCCGCAATTCATGAGCAACAGCGACGGCTCGTGATTGGGCACGTCGGCCTTCATCGAGCGAATGACGCAGATGTCATCAATGCAGGCGGCCGTCTTCTCGAAGAGCTCGCTGACCTCGATGCCGCTTTGCCCGTATTTCTTGAACTTGAAGGGCGATCGCCACGCGGCACCGGTCTTGCGTTCGGTGTTGTGGTGGATGGGGATCTCCTTGCCATGCCAGCGGTCGAGCGAGGGCTTAGGATCAAAGGTGTCTACATGAGACGGTCCGCCATTAGCGAAGATGTGGATGACGCGCTTGGCCCGGCCTAAAAACTGCGGAGCCCGCGGCGTGAGGGGATTGAGTGAACCAGACTCGCCCAAGGCCTGGGAGGTAATCAGACCGGCCGATCCCAGCAGGGAGCTCAGGGCCACCGATCCCATGCCCATGCCACAGCTGCGAAGAAATTCCCGGCGGGGCAGGGAAGCGGTTCCAAGGGGTGAAGAAGGCTTTGACATAGCTGAACCTCGTGTTGACGCAGAACCATCGGTAAATGTTCGGAGCAGTCACAAGGAAAACTCGGGGATACTGCCCCCAGAGAGTCGACACCCAGAGCTCCGATAGGGATGGCGTCCTCGGGCCATTGAGGCGGCGGACCGGGGTAGACTGGGAACGGCCCTTGCCAAAGGGGACCCTGTCCGCGACAAACGCTTTTGCCTTTGTGTCCAGCCCCGCTTCTCCAACCCCAGGATCGGTGATCCCTCTGGATTCGCCCCAACGGCGTCGCTTGCCACCCTTGCTCCGGCGGGCCTGGTACAGCCTCAACCAAACCTTCCGCCGGCGAATTGCCCATACCGGAGTGACTCCGGATCAGTTCACCGCTCTGCGGACGCTGCTGGAGGGCGATACGCAGGGGATGACCCAACGCAGCCTGACCGAGGTCATGTCGAGCGATCCCAACACCGTCGCTTCGCTGTTGGAGCGCATGGAAGAAGCCGGTTGGATCGAGCGACAGGCCCATGAGCGCGACCGCCGGGCCTACCGCATCCGCCTGTTGCCGTTGGGCCATGACAAATATCGCCAGGTGCGGGATGTGGCCGTGGGATTACAGTCGGATGTGTTGGCCGACTTGCCCGAATCGGAGCGGGAGCGATTTCTGGAACAGTTGGAGGTCGTAGCCATGGCGTGTCGCCGCGCCGCAGAGACTTCCGCCAAGACCACTTCCCGTTGACCCATGGAACCCTCGGAATCTTTCCCGCCCACGGTGGCTGTACCGCCTGTGATTCCGTCCCAGGGTGGGATTCCCCCGGTGTTGACCCACCCCGACGCGCCTCATCCGGGTGCTCTCCGGCCACGCTGGCGCTCGGTAGCCTTCCTGATGCTGGTGGGTTTTTATCCGCTAATTCTCGGGGTCTTGAGTCAATTCCTGCAGATCGGCGGAGCCTCGCGAGGCCCAGCCCTGCCTCCGACGATCCAGGGACTGATCTTGGTTTGTCTGGAGAGCGTGGCGGTGTTTGCTCTCTTCTTTGGCGCGGGCGCCTGGGTGGGCCGACCCACCCGCAAGGAACTCTTTTGGCGACCCATGCGAGGGTGGGATTGGTTCTGGGGAGCACTCTGGTCCATCGGAGTTCGATTGGGGGCCGTGGTGGTGGTGTATGGGGCCTTGGCTCCGTTCCTCCTCGTCGAAGCCCTGCAATCCAAGTCCGCCGGGGAGGCTGCGGCCGGACCTTCCATCGAAGAACGCCTTCAGCAATTTCGACCCAAGCTCGAAGCATTGCTCGAGTTCGACGCGTTGGCCGATCCGATCTACCTGCTTTTGGCGATCACGCTGTTGAGTTTTGTCACCGCTGGGTTGCGTGAAGAACTGTGGCGGGCGGGATTCATGGCCGCCGTTCGAGACTTGCTGCCTCGTTCTTGGTGGATTGCTCGGCCGCGAAAGCCCTCAGAGCCCTGGCTGCGTTGGCAACTGCGTCGGCGCGGGCCCACTCTGTTGGTCGCCGGTCTGGCTGCTGTGGTCTTTGGTCTGGGCCATTTACCGCAGGGAATCGGCGGCGTCGTTCTCACGGGAGTCGTCGGGTTCATCTTGGCCCTGGTGATGATCGGGCACCGATCACTCTGGGCCGCGGTCATTGCCCATGGGTTTTTCGACGCCAGCACTTTTGTGCTGCTGGCCGTCATCGTCTGGAACAAGGAATGGATCCAGCGCATGGCCCCCGACCTCCTCAAGCAGTTGGGGATGTGAGATCCCTAAACAGGGGCTACACCAGCGTTTCCACCAAGACCTCGGCCAGGCGGACCGAAGCGTTCTGGGCATTACCGCCAAAGCGAATCAGGGCAGGGATTTTCCAGGGTGCGCGGGCGATCTCTAGGGCCAGGCGACCGGGATGGAGGGTCATTTCGGCCGAGTAAATGCGGTTGAAATCGAGCACCAGGTCTCCGTGGGCGGTGTCTGAGACGGACCGGACGGTGGCCGAGGGAATGCCTTGGGCTCGTGCCATGTCTCGCAGCACGGTCGACTCCATGTCTACTAGGTCTGCCTGGGTTTCTGAGCGGAGTTGCGCCTTTTCCAATTGCGTGATGACCACTCTGTCCCGGGTGACCATCCGCCCTGGGTTCGAGGCCGTGGCCAGAAGGCGATCGATGCCCGGAAATGCTGTGTCCGTCTCGTGGTAGACCCAACCGACCTGGGCTTCAGGATTCAGGGCTCCGGCGACTCCGCAGGTGAACAGGCGCTCGGGTCGACCTGTTTCGAGGGCAGCGTGGCCACTGCGCAGGGCGTTTTTTGGTCCCATGCCGGTTACCCAGACCTCGAGACCCGGCGCGACAAAGCGTTGCAGGGCGCGGCCAGGGAGGGGCGAGGCTGTTGGTTTTAGGGGCCATCCGCGATGGCGTCCCAGTTTCACGAAGGCCGCGGCCTCCTGCTGCAGCGCAAAGAAGAGGAGGGTTGATTCCACGGTCAGTTGGAAGCGATGTCGTCCGGGGTTTCGGCTAGAATTCGTTCCTGCCAGTTGGAGCGCTGCCGGAGGAGGTTCTTCCAAAGGTCTTGAGAGGGGGTCTCGAAGATGAGTGAGAGGTTGGCGGGTGCGATGAGCCAACTGTTCTGGCGCAGTTCGTTGTCGAGTTGTCCGGGGGCCCAGCCGGCGTAGCCTGAGAAGACCTTCAATCGCAGTTCCGGCGAGCCGGAGTTCATGAGCTCTTCAAGTTCTTCGATTTGGTGTCCGACCGTGAGCTGGGGCAACACATTGCCGAGCAAATGCCCCGCTTGGCTGTAGAGGTAACTCAGTGCGGTCGGCTGGACGGGGCCTCCTTCGAACAGAGGGATTCCCTGAAACGGAGGCGGCACCTCGCCCGGGAGAGAGTCTTCCAGAAGCTGGGTTCCGGGTTGAGTGAGGACTAACCCTAATGCCCCCTCGGGGGTATGTTCGCATATCAGTACCACCGATCGGTGAAAGCACGACCCGCCCAAACTACCTCCGTCCAGGAGCAATTGCCCGTGGAGGGTCGTGAATGTTTTTTTCGAGGATTTTGGCATGGTCCGGTCGGATCCGGGCACTCACTCCAGTGTGGCTGGAAGGGGCTCAGGCAGCACCACAACACTAATAAAATCCCGGGATTTCAACAATGGTTGAAGCACGCCGGGAATTATCCCAATCCAAGTGAGGCAAGTTGCCCGGGGCTCAGTGGGGCCAGTTCGCACCGCGGGTTTGGGTGCGGATGCGCAGAAGCTTGCTGTCGGCCGTGATGTAGAGGGTGCGTCCATCATTGCCCCAGGCGCAGTTGGCCGTGGCCTCTCCCGTGTTGAGGACACCCAACAGCTTGCCCTCTGGAGAAATCACCAAGATGCCGCCCGGACCGCTGGTCCAGAGGTTGCCCCGCTCATCGACCTTCAATCCGTCCGGCAGCCCTTTGTTGCCAGCCACCCGGGGCGTGGCGTCGAAGAACAGGCGTCCCTCGCCCACGGTGCCATCGGGCAGCACCGAGAAGGCGGTGATGGTCGCGGCCTTGGGGTCCGACTGGTTCACATAAAGTGTCTTTTCGTCGGGCGACAGGGCGATGCCATTGGGGAACTCCAATTTACGGGAGACCAGTACGACTTCTCCGCAGGGGCGGCGCAGGTACACGCCGTTGAACATCAGCTCCTTGAGTGGGCTCTGGTTCAATCCTTCGAGGCCGTACGGCGGATCGGTAAAATAGATGTTTCCGTTGGAGGCCAGGCAGAGGTCGTTCGGCGAATTGAAGCGGCGTCCCTGATAGTGCTCGGCCAGCGGGGTGAAGCTCCCGTCGGCTTCCAGTCGGGCGATTTGCCGGTTGCCGTGCTGGCAGAGGAGGAGTCGCTCACCGCGGTCGGAGGTTAATCCATTGGAGCCTTGCTCGCGGAACTTGAGTGCCTGGCCGGAGTAGCCGCTGGGATTCAGGGCCACGCTCAAGCCGTCCTTTTCAGTCCAGCGATAGACTTTGTTGACCGGCACATCGGAGAAGAGGAGTTCGCGGTTCTTGCGAATCCAGACCGGGCCCTCCGACCAGTCGAAGCCTTCGGCCAGGAGTTCCATCTCCGAGCCCGGGGCGACCAGGGAGTCGAACTCGGGGGCCAGGCGTTCTACGCGGCCGGTGGTGGCGTACTTCGGCGCGGGATGGCCCGGCTTGAGCGCGGCGGCTGCGAGGTCGGGTCGGGCGGCCTCCAGCGAGGTGTGTTGTCCGATCAGGGTTGCGGCAAGGCAGGATGCAAGGGTCCGAAAGGGGAACAGGCTCATGGTTAAAGCGCAGTCGTAACCGTTCGTCCGGATTGAAGCAATCCCACGGAAGGACTGCATTGACCGGGCCGGGTTCAGATCGGCTCCTTGGGCGGGCAGTGGGTAAAGCCCGCTAGGGTCGGCGTGCCTGCCGTGCCAGGGCACGCGCCTCAACGTAATTACCAATGCAATGGGCGAGGCTGCCCTTGGCTCCGGCCCAGTCCACGCGGCCGATGAGGAGATATAGGGCTAGTTTGGCGGCACGGATGAAAATTCCGGGCAGGCTGGGACGGTGTGGTTCGATGAAGCGAGCCATCGCCCGGTAGTCCACGCGGCCTTTCTGATAAAAGGCTCCCATGGATCGGCGGTTCCGGTAGTGAACCCCGGCCGCATGCACCGCGGCGATGGTCTCTCCGGCCTTCAGGGCATCGAAGTACCATTGGAGGTCTTCACCGCCGCCGATCTCTTCGTCGAAGGGCCGTCGTTGCCAGGTGCTGCGACGGTAGAGACTGTTCGGATTGCCGGCTCCGAATCCGAAACCCCGGCGGAGGTCGTCACCTTCAAACAATGTGATACCGCCACTCAGGGCCGCATCAAATTCGCCGAGGATGGGGCCGACAGCGGCTGTCACCGATTCCGGAAATCGCCCGATGGCTCGTCGGTAAGACTCCAAGAACAACCGATCCGCAGGAATGGTGTGAGCACTCAGACTCAAGACCCAATCATGACGGGCGGCCGAAAAGCCCCGGTTGAGGGCCCTGCCATAAGTGAAGTCGTCCTTTTGGATGACGAGGATCTCCGCGCCGTGGCTTCGGGCCAGTTTGACCGTGCCGTCCGTTGAACCGGAATCCACCACGATCAATTGGTCGGATTCACCGCGGTGGAGCCCCAGCAGCACCTCCCCAAGGGTTTCGGCGGCATTCAGGGTGCGAATCACAATGCTGACAGGGGGGCGTGACATGTCGATCGGAGGTCTATGGAGTTAGCAGAAGCTTGAGACCTCGGAAAGACTGGAGAGAGAGGGCTGAAGGTTGAGCTGTATCGTTCCGTTGGGCAGTAGTCTGCAAGGTTGTAGGAGGAAAACTCCGGAGTCGCCCCGAGGTTGCGCCTCGGCCAATTTCGGTTTTCTATACGAGCCAAGGAATGAGCGACCACCTCGATACCCATCAGAAAGCACTGCAGATCAACCTCGACCCGACCAAGTACGGCGTCTTCGCTGAGATTGGTGCCGGTCAGGAAGTCGCGCGGTGGTTCTTCCGAGTCGGCGGAGCCAGCGGCACCATCGCTAAGACCATCTCCGCGTACGACATGACGGTGAGTGACGCGATTTATGGCCATAGCGACCGGTATGTGAGCAGCAAGCGGTTGATCTCGATGCTCGATCACGAGTACCCGCTCTTGGTCGAACGCCTCCAAGGTCAGCGTGGCGCGACCACCAAGTTCTTTGCCTTCGCCACCACCGTGGCAGCCAAGAGTTTCCAGCGGAAGGACGAGACCCACGGTTGGATGGGCATTCGCTTCCAGAGCGATCCGGGTTCCGAACCCAGCGACATCTTGTTGCACGTGGCGATGTGGGACCGTGACAGCCTCCAGCAGGCGGAGGCCATTGGCATTCTGGGCGTGAACCTCATCCACGCGGCGATGTACTTGAACTGGCACCCCGAAGCCATCGTCAATGCCTTGCTCGACAACCTCTCCATCGAGCGCATCGAGGTCGACATGATCGAGTTCCGCGGCAAGGAATTTGCCTCGGTCGACAACCGTCTGCTCGCCCTTCAGTTGGTGGAGAAGGGGCTGACCAACGCGGCAATGTTCATGCCCGACGGACGCATCGTCCAGCCGGCCGATGCCTTGTACAAAAAGAGCATCCTCGTGGAGCGCGGCTCATTCCGGCCGGTCACCCATGTCACCGTCGACATGCTCCGCTACGCACAGGCTCAGTTCATTCAGGAGCCCAATGTGGACGGCAAAAACCTGGTGGTCTTGATGGAAATGACCCTCAAGAATCTGAGCGCCGAGGGGCGGATTGATCACCAAGACTTCCTCGATCGCGTAGACATGTTGACTACGCTGGGTCACCCGGTGTTGATCTCCAACCACGGTGAGTTTCATCGCCTGGCGGCCTACCTCCACCGCTTCACCAAGAACCCCATCGGCTTCGTCATGGGTATTCCCACCCTCAAGGAATTGTTCGAAGAGCGGTATTATTCCGAGTTGGCCGGCGGCATTTTGGAGAGCTTCGGGCGGATGTTCAAAAACGATCTCAAGCTCTTCGTTTACCCGTTCAAGGATCCCGAGAGCGGGGCGATTATTACTTCGGGCAACCTGCGCGTGGCTCCGCATTTGCGGCACCTGTACCTGTTCTTAATGGAGAACTTCTTCATCCAAGGCCTGCGCGATGTGAACGAGGCCAACATGAGCGTGTTGAGCCGCAATGTTCTCAAGATGCTGCAAGACAATGAGCCGGGTTGGGAACCCATGGTACCCAACGAGGTAGCCACCCTCATCAAGCAGCGACACCTCTTGGGGTACAAGGGCTAGGGCAGGGCCAAGAACGTGCCCGGAGGGTTCGTTGACTTGGACAGGGTCCGTTCGTAGCTTGAACGTACAACAATGATTGCTGGAAAAATTGGAGCCGCCGTTAGTCAACTGCCGTCCTTCCGGGTGGGGGATGAGCGGCTCATTAAGCTGACAGAGAACGCGGGTCGCAAGGTATCGGGTTTGCTGACCAAGCAGGGGCGTCCTCAGGGCGTGCTGAGGGTTTCCGTGGTCGGCGGTGGTTGTTCGGGCCTCCAGTATAAGATGGACCTCCAGGACAAGCCTCAAAATCGGGACATTCTCGTCGAGAGCGCCGGTGTTCGTGTGGTGGTGGATCCGAAGAGCGCCTTGTACGTGACCGGCAGTGAATTGGATTATGCCGATGCGCTCCAAGAGGGTGGCTTCAAGGTGAAGAACCCCAATGCGGCCACCAGTTGTTCCTGCGGCGAGAGCTTCAGCGCCTGAACCGAAGTTCCTAAGCCCTCTCCGGTTGCCTAATACCAGCCTTCCTGACCCCATGCCGGAGACCGCTTCACCCATTGTCCAGATCCGAGATCTCTTCAAGATCTACCGGCAAGGCGACATTGATGTGAGCGCCCTCAACGGAGTCTCGCTGAACATCGCTCCCGGAGAGTTCGTGGTGCTCATGGGTCCGTCGGGTTCTGGTAAATCGACGCTGTTGCACATCTTGGCCGGTATCGACACCGCCACCCGCGGAACCGTGGAGGTTCAGGGCGTCAACGTGGCCGGGTTGAACGAGTCGGAATTGGCCGACTGGCGCAACCAGAACGTGGGCTTCGTCTTTCAGAGCTTCAACCTCATCCCAGTGCTCACAGCCTTCGAGAATATCGAATTGCCTCTTCTGTTGACGGCGTTGTCTAAGGCCGAGCGGCGCCGCCAGGTCGAGACGTCCCTGGAGTTGGTGGGCTTGGCCGATCGCGGACACCACCGGCCCGATCAAATGTCCGGAGGTCAGAAGCAGCGGGTGGCCATCGCCCGCGCCATCGCCACCGATCCGACCCTGATCATTGCCGACGAACCCACGGGCAATCTCGACTCTAAATCCGCGTCCGACGTGTTAGGAATTCTCCAGTCCTTAGCTCGGGATGCCGGCAAGACGGTGGTCATGGTCACCCATGATCCCAAGGCGGCCAGCTATGGCACTCGAAGCGTTCACCTCGAAAAGGGTGAGTTCGTGGCATGAACTCGGCGGACTCCCAGCGTGCGACTTCCCCATCGGAGCGGCGGCCTCGGGCCTCGGGTATCACCATTCCCGGGTTCGTTCTCAAGAACGCGCTGCGCAACGGGCGTCGGGCCTTGCTGACGGTCCTCAGTGTGGCCATGAGTTGCGCTCTCTTGGTCACGTTGCTGACGTTGCAGCGCGAGTTGACCGTGCCACCGGAAAGCGAGGCGGCTTCGTTCCGAATCATCGCGCGCAACAAGGTTTCGTTGGCCCAACCCTTGCCGGCGCGCCAGCGCACAATCATTGAGAAGATCCCCGGCCTGCGGCAGGTGTCGCCCTTCACTTATTTTGGCGGGCTCTTCCGTGATGAGACCACCACGAGTTGGGCGCAATTCGCGGTCGATCCAGCCCGGTTCCGCGAACTCATCTTGGAGGGCAAGATTATTGAGGGTTCGTACGACGCCTGGGTCAAAAACCGCAATGGGTGCATGCTGGGTGCCGATACATTGCGCCGCTACGGACTGAAGGTGGGAGACAAGCTGCGCTTCACCGGCACCTTTTATCCGATGGATTTGGAGCTGACCATTGAAGTGGTCTATGCCGGCACCATCGATGATCGGAACTGCTTTTTTCACCATGCCTTGTTGGACCAATTAATGGACGACTGGGGCATGGTGGGTACTTGGTACATCATGGCTGATTCGGCCGCCGCGGTGGACGGCGTCATCGAACGGGTGAACGCCGCCTTTGAGAACACTTCGGCCGAGGTTCGTGCGGAGACCGAACGGGCCTTCCAATTGGGTTTTGTGAGCATGTTCGGCAATGTGAAGATGCTCTTCGGCAGTATTAGCGCGGTGGTGGTCTTCACGCTCATTCTGGTGTGCGTGAGCACCATGAGCATGGCGATCCGGGAGCGATTCCGGGAATTGGCCGTGCTCAAGGCCTTGGGATTTCGACGTCACGAACTCTTCGCCTTCATCCTGGCCGAGAGTTTCGGACTCTCCATGGTTGGGGCCTTCGTCGGCATCGGTGGCGCGTGGTTATTCTGGTCCACCATCAATCTCCAGAAGCTCTCGCAAGGGTTCCTCGTCCATTTCGAAGTAACACCCCACATCATGGCCACCGGTGGGATCGTTGCGGCCCTCTTGGGGATATTGGCCGCCATAGGCCCCTCGATTTCTGTGGCCCGAATGAGCGTGGTCTCCGGTCTGAAAACCCTCGACTGAGCCGAACCAGCCCCCTGCATAAGCCCACGCTCCATGGCTCTCCCACTCAAATACAACTACCGCAACGTGCTCATCCGGTGGCGGACGACGTTGTTCACGGTCGTCGGGGTGGCTGCGGTCGTGTCAGTAGTCATCTTGCTCAAGGCCTTGGCCAAGGGCATTGAATCGAGCAGTGCCCGCACGGGCGAACCGGGCAACATCTTGGTGGTGCGCAAAGGGTCGCAGGCCGAGTCCGGCAGTCTGGTCACTCGAGATCAGTTCCAGACGTTGCAGTTTTTCGAAGAAATTGACCGCAATGCCGGGGGGCAGCCGGTGGTGTCGGCGGAGTTGGTAATGATCATCAACGCACCGCGTCGCGCGGCTCCGGGATCGGCCAACACGCTCATTCGTGGCGTCACACCGCGTGGATTGGAGCTGCGGCCCAAAGTCTCTTTGGTGGAAGGGCGCTGGTTCCAACCGGGCCAGCGTGAAGTGACGGTATCGAAGAAGCTGGCGGGTCGGTTTGAAGGCTTCGAGTTGGGCGGGATTATCCGGGCCGGACCGGACCGGCTCCGCGTGGTCGGGCTCTTCGAAGCGGGCGGCAGTGCCTTCGATTCGGAGGTTTGGATGGATGCCGATGAAGCCCGTTCGATCTTCGACCGCTCCGAGATGTACTCGAGCATTCTGCTGCGTCCGCGGGATGAGGCGGCGATGCGCTCGCTCACCAACCGGATCGCCCAAGACAAGCGGTTGGGCCTGCGCGCCGAGCCGGAGACCGAGTATTATTCCAAGCAGACGGCCACCGCGGTGCCCTTCAATATTCTGGCCGGACTCTTGGGCACGGCGATGTCGGTGGGCGCGGTCTTTGCGGCCATGAACACCATGTACGCCAACGTCGCCTCGCGGACCCGTGAGATCGGCACGTTGCGGGTGCTGGGCTATTCGCAGACGGCCATCGTGATGTCCTTCCTCATCGAGGGCGTGCTGCTCTCGGGGTTGGGTGGTTTGCTGGGCTGTGCGTTTTCCTTGGGCATTTATGCGTATGTGGTGGCTCGGGGTGTGACCTTCGGGACCATGGATTTCCAATCCTTCGCCGAAACGGTGTACCAGTTCCGAGTGACCCCTGACTTGATGTTGTTGGGCTTGCTCTTCTCGCTGGTCATCGGACTTTTTGGAAGTTTCCTGCCGGCCTTGCGCGCTTCGCGGTTGCCGGTGATTTCCGCCCTCAAATCCTTATGAAAGATGATCGTCTCGAACGGCTCCGGATTGCCTCCCACCAGAAGCGGCGCTCAGGGCTTCCGACCGTGCTCATCATTGGCGGGGTATTGGTGATCACCGGTGTGATTGCCTGGTGGGCTGTCCCGCGGGCCAGCGACGACGTGCGCGCCGGCATGAAGTCCGGTTCGAAGGCCACTCGCACGGAAGCCGGAACCCCGCTGGAGAAGGCGGGTGCCGACCGTTTGGCGACGGGAACGAACAGTTCGACGGGGCAGGGCGCCCGCGTGGAGCGCTCGGCGGGTTCAGTCGCGGGTTCGGTGCTGACGGTCTCGGGCTACATCATCGCCCGCGAGCGTATTGAGATTAGCCCCCGCTTCATGGGGGTTGTGCAATGGATCGGGGTCAAGAAGGGCGATGCGGTCACCAATGGGCAGGTGGTGGTTCGCTTGGATGATTCTGAATACCGTGCCCGGCTGGCGGAGAACAACGGAGCGCTGGCAGTGGCGGATGTGGCCTTGGAGCGGTCGAACGTGGACCTCCGTCGGTCCGAACCGTTGGTGTCGCAGCGCATCGAAACCCAGAAAGCCCTTGACGACGCCCGCTTGGCGGTGCGCAGCGCCGAAGCCCAGCGGACCCAAGTGTTGGGTGCCCGCCAGAGCATCGAGACCTTGCTCGAGTGGTGCATCATCCGCTCGCCGGTCACCGGCGTGGTTCTGGAGAAGCTCGTCGACCCCGGCGAACTGGTGACCCCGCAGACCTTCGGAGGCACCCGCGGACCTAGTTCCTCGCTGGTGGCCGTGGCCAATCTCCAAGACCTCCAAATCGAGGTGGATATCGACGAATCCAAGCTGGCCCGCGTCTCGCTGGGCCAACGCTGTGTCATCTCGCCGGTCTCCTATCCTGACAAGCGTTACCAGGGCCAAGTCGCCGAGATTGCGCCCGAGGCCAACCGGGCCAAAGGCACCGTGCAAGTGAAGGTGCAAATCCTGGAGCCCGACCGTTTCCTCACCCCCGAACTCAGCGCCACCGTCGATTTCCTGGACGGCGCGAAGTGACGGGGGCGGTGCGCACAAAACAACTAAAACAAAATGTTTTAGTTGTTTTGGCGAAATCCGGACAAACTACTAATCTATCTAAAATTAGTAGAAAATTGACAGGAAACCGATGCGCATCCCGCAAACACCCCCGAAACTGGACGCTCTGGGGGCAGAAGTGATGCAACCGGAGCGTATGCTGCGAATTTTTTCCCTGATGAGGGAGATGAAGACGCAACGGCACTACTTGCACTGGGACAAACTGCGACGTTACTCACCACCCGGGGGGATGAACCACCGGGAGTGGTGGCTGGTGCAGAAGCTTTCTCGGATGGACGCGCTGAAACCAATCCCGCTGAAAGATACAGCGCAGAGAACGTTTCAGTTTGCCGTGACGGAATTGGTGATGGAGGAACTGCACCAGATTGACCTTGGCGCGGGAGGGTTGGTGAGCATCCCGGAGCCAATCACCAATCCGCAGACGCGCGACCGGTATCTGGTGAGTTCGCTGATGGAGGAAGCGATCACGTCCAGCCAGCTCGAGGGCGCGGTGACGACACGCGAGGTGGCCAGGGAAATGATTCGCACCGGTCGCAAACCGCGTGACAACAGCGAGCAAATGATCCTGAACAACTACGCGACCATGCAGCGCATTCGGGAGCTCAAAGCGTCGGAGCTGTCGCCGGAGCTGGTTTTTCAGATCCACCGGCTGGTGACCGAGAATACGCTGGATGATCCGACTGCGGCAGGGCGCTTTCGTCGCCCGGATGAAAAGCGTGTCGTGGGCGATAATTACGGTCAGGTGTTTCACGACCCGCCACCGGCCGAGGAACTGACAGAACGGATGGCCGCGATGTGCGCCTTCGCCAATGGCCATTTGCCGGGTTCCTTTGTACATCCGGCGGTGCGGGCGATCATTCTCCACTTCTGGCTGGCTTACGATCACCCGTTTGTGGACGGCAACGGGCGCACGGCGAGGGCGCTGTTCTACTGGGCGATGCTGCACAACGGTTACTGGCTGTTCGAGTTCATCTCGATCTCCAACATCCTGCGCAAGGCGCCGATGAAGTATGGTCGCTCGTTCCTCTACACGGAAACGGATGACAACGACCTGACCTATTTCATCATCGCTCAAACCCAAGTAATTCGGCGGGCCGTCCGGGAGTTGCACGAATACATCGAGCGGAAAACGGCTGAATTGAAGGATGCCGAGTCATCCATGCGGGCGCTGGATTTGTTTAACCACCGGCAGGTGGAGATCGTCAGCCACGCGCTCAAGCATCCGGGGCAACGTTACACGTTCGCCAGCCATCAATTGAGCCACAATGTGGTGTACCAAACCGCGCGCACCGATTTGCTCGATCTTGCCGAACGTGGGGTCCTGGAGAAGCGTAAGAAGGGCAAGCAAATGATCTTCGTCGCCCCCTCGGATTTGTCAGCACGACTGCTGAAGCTGGAAAAGGAGGCCGGTGCATGAGCCTCGCCGAATCCGTCCTTGAGGGCTTTGCCCTGAACTCAAATCCGCATCCCGCCTCCGCGTTGACAACGCTCTAGCGGAGATGACGGCCATCTCTCTGCGATCGTGCCAGTTCAGAAAATGGTTCATCTCCCCGCCAACTGCACCGGCTCAACCGATTGCTGGAAAAGACAGGAGATTATTCCGCGGTATAAACGATGAACAAATCGTTCTCTTGCCACGCCAGTCCCCCGTCCGAGGTTCTCGACTTCCCCCGGGGTGGCCGTAAGACTCTTGTCCAGAACCTGTATGTCGGAATCTGAACCCACGACGCCTCCCGCCCCGGCAGACTTCATCCGCGATATTGTCGCGGAGGATCTGCAGTCCGGGAAGCACCCGCTCAGCGTCACCCGCTTTCCGCCGGAGCCCAATGGCTACCTGCACAT
>SXGS01245940.1_pt1 | contig 23969 bp, 22 predicted proteins | sample 3174681 | NCBI WGS metagenome assembly SXGS01 (sample SAMN11356861, study PRJNA531348) | freshwater metagenome | isolation source: freshwater sample F1-80 | place: China: Fuxian Lake, Yuxi | collected 2017-12-25
GGAAGAGGAAGCGGAAGAAGACGAGGACGAGGATGAGGATGAGGATGAGGACGACGGCAGACCTTCTGGCCGGCGAGGATGAGCATGAGGACGACTGAAACCGGGAAAGGCAGGCCGAAGATGGGCAGAGCCTGGTGGGTGTGCCTGCTGTTCCTGCTCCTCCTGGGAGCGGCAAGGGCCGGCGCCGCCGAGAGGCCCTATGTGATCAAGGTGGGGCCGGCCCTGGTCTACCTGGACCTCGGGGCCCAGCAGGGCGCGGCGGTGGGCGCGATCTACGCCGTGGTCCGGCCCGACGCCGAAGGGGACGCGCTGGTGGGCTTGGTGGACATCATCCGGGTGGAGGAGAATTTCTCCATCGCCGAGATCGGCTACCGCGCCGAGGGCGAGCAGTTCGAAATCCTACAGAGGGCCATGCCCCTGAAGGACTGGGAGGAGGCGAAGCAGCAGGTTTTGCCGCCCGAGCCGGAGCACCATCCGCAGGCAGGCAGCCATGCCGGGCACGGCCGCTGGGCCCTGCACCTGACCGGCGGCATGGAATGGCCCGCCGAGGAACACAGCGAGCGCACGCTGGGCCTGGCCCTGGGCCTGGAGCTGAACGAGCGGGCCGCCCTGGATCTGGGTTTCAAGCTGGCCGGCGAACTGCCCTGGGAGCGCAGCCAGTACATCGGCGAACTGAGCGCCAAGTACTTCCCCTTTGGCAGCGCGGGTTTGCGGCCCTATCTGGGCAGCGGTTTGAGCCTGCGCCAGCTCAGCCACCACGGGCATACCGCCATCAAGTGGGGGGGCCACGGGCTGGGCGGGGTGGCCGCGCCGCTGGGCGCTGGCTGGAAGCTGATGCTGGAGGGGGGCTACCAACAGGTGGCCGTCTGGAGCGGGCTGATGGACCTGAGCGGCTGGGTGGGCCAGCTGGGGGTGGGGGTGCACTTCTGAGCCGCGAAACAGGGATGTGCAGGGCCGGCCGCAGGGAAGGGGCCGGCCTTTTTTTATTCTGGTTTGGGCTCGGTCGGAGGTTGCTCGCGCCTTCTGCTGCCGAAGCGGCAGATCAGGATACTGAGCTCGTACAGGCCCATCAGCGGCACGGCCATCAGGGCCTGGGAGAAGGGGTCGGGGCTGGGGGTGAGGACGGCGGAGATGATGAAGATGGCCACCACGGCGTAGCGGCGCATGCGCCGCAGCAGGTCGGCGTTGATCAGCCCAACGCGCGAGAGGAAGAGAGCCAGCACCGGCAGCTCGAAGACCACCCCGAAGCCCAGCAGCATCCACAACACAAAACTGATGTATTCCTCCACTGCCCACTGCGAGGTCATGCCCTGGGGCTCCATGCTGAGGAAGAAGAGCAGCCCGGTGGGCAGCACCACGCCGTAGGCGAAGAGCGACCCGACCAGAAAACAGGCGACGCTGAGCACAACGATGGGCATCACCAAGCGGCGTTCCCTGGGCAGCAGGCCGGGGGCCACAAAACGCCAGAACTGGTAGAAGACCACGGGCAGGGCCAGCACCAGGCCACCCATCAGCGCGATCTGCATGCTCAGCATCAGATAGGTGGTGGGCCTGAGGGCCTGCAGCCTGCGGCTGGGAGGCAGGCTGTAGCCTTTGGCCGCCAGGCTGTCGGCAGGTTGGGCACTCACCGGCGCGAGCACAGCGGCGGCGCTTTTGTACCAGCGGGCGACCATGCCCTGCAGCGCCCCCAGGGGGCTGGTCTCGCCGGCGGTCTCCAGGCTGATGACCGCATTTTCGTAGGGGTAGGTGAGGAAACCCAGCAGTTCTTTGGCATAGATCAGACTGATGATGGCGCCCACGACGATGGCGGCAATGGATTTGAGCAGGCGCCAGCGCAACTCCTCCAGGTGGTCGAGGAAGGGCATCTCAACGCCTCTGCCCTTGCGGGTGGGCTGGGAGGTACCTGAGCTCATCGGTTCATCCTCGCGCCCTGTTCCGGGCCGTTTCCAGCATAAAGAGCACCGAGATCAGCAGCGCCAGTTGGGCGAAGAGATCGCCGTGGTGGGTGTAGAAGGTGCCCCCCCTGCCGATGGGCAGGGCGGCGACCTTGGCATCCTCGGTGAAGAGTTCGGTGGCCTGGGTCATGCGCCCAAAGGGATCGACAAACATCGAGATGCCGGTGGAGGCGCTGCGGGCCACGGAGGTGTGGTTCTCGACGGCGCGCATCACCGCCAGCTGGGCGTGCTGGAAGGGACCGGCGGTCTGCCCGAACCACGAATCGTTGGTGATGTTGACCAGCAGCCGCGCCCCGCCCTGCACGTGGCGCCGCACCAGGTCGGGAAAGACGGATTCAAAACAGATCAGCACCCCAAAGGGGGCGCGGGGGTGGGCAAAGAGGGTGCGGGTGCGGCCAGGCGAGAACTCGGCCGGACCCAGATCACCGGTGAGGGCCGACCAGTCGATGTCGCGCAAGAGCGGAATGGCATCCCTGAAGGGTGTGCGTTCGCCAAAGGGCACCAGGTGCATCTTGGCGCAGGACTGCAGCTCGGGCTGGCCGGGTTGGAAGAAGAAGGCGGCGTTGAAGAGTTCGTCGGTGAGGGTGTCCTGCTCCGGGGCGCCGGTGAGCAAAGGCACTTGCAGTTCGGCGACCAGCCGCTCCAGCCGCTCGCGGCACTGGGGCCGCATGGTCAGGTAACAGGGCAGGGAGGTCTCGGGCCAGACCAGCAGTTCGGGCTCTTGGGGGGCAGTCTGGCGCGAGAGCCGTTCGAGGGTCGAGAAGCTCAGCTCTAGGCCGTCCATCCCCCATTTCTCCATCCCCATGTTGGGCTGGATCACCCCCACCCGCACCTCCTCGAAGGCCGGGGCGGCGCCCATCACCGCGCTGCTGTAGTACCAGGGGCAGGCGAAGGCCAGGATCAGCGCGCCGCCGGCGCTCAGCCGCAGTCCCGGCTGCAGCCCGACCGAAAGCACCAGGTAGCCCAGGACATTGACCAGCACCACCCAGCTGGAGACCCCGTACACGCCGGTATAGGCGGCGTACTGAATCAGGTGTGGGTACACCGCCTGGCTGTGGCCTAAGAGCAGCCAGGGGAAACCCAGTTCCCCCAGCGAGAGCAGGTACTCCTGGCCGGCCCACAGCAGTGGGGTCAGCAGCGCGGCCAGCGAGCCCCACCGTCTGAGCAACAGGGACAGACAGCCGGCGAAGAGGCCGGTGAAGAGCCCCAGGTACGCGGCCATGAGCAGGGTGCCGGCCACCACGGCCATGCCGCCGCCCTGGGTATGGGCAACCCAGTAGAGGGCCAGCAGATTAAAGATGAGTCCACAGGCCCAGCCGCAGCGGAACCCCTCTTTGAAACTGCCCGGGGGCAGGGCCAGCAGCAGCGGGATGAGGGCTACACAGGCCCAACTGGCATCGAAGAGCAGGGCCATTGGATGGCGGGGGTGGCAGGGAAAGGACAGGGCCAGCAGCAGGCCCGAAAGCAGAAAGGGCGCCCAGCGGTACAGTTGGTGTTGGCCGGCAGGCGCAGCAGGGGGGGAGGCCAGGGCCGGTGGCATGGCCTCAGCGCGGGCAGCGATGGGAGGGCGAGGGGGACAACAGGGCGGTGATCATGGTGGGGAAATATAGCAGCGGCTCGGGCTAGGGGCAAGAATACATGGCACGGAAGCTGCTACCTGGCTCCCCGCAGGGCTGGCGGTGGCTGGCGGTGTGCCGGCTGGGCCACAGGCCCGTCACCTTTTTCATCCATTCGAGGGCACTGATGCGTATCGATCATCGCTGGAAAGACCCGATCGGCGCGCTCATCGCCGAGGGCGGGCCCAAGGCCCTGCTGCCGGGGCTGGCGCCTGCCGATCTGCCGCGGGAACGCCTGGGGCGCCTGGGCCCCGAAGCGCTCAGGGACGAGGAGTTGCTGGCTCTGATCCTGGGCACAGGCTACCGCGGGCGCAACGTGCTGGAGGTGGCCCGCGCCATTCTCGAGGCCCACCCGGCCGCCGAGCTGATGGGCCTGGGCTTGGGGCGCTTGGCCCGCCTCAAGGGATTGGGCAAGGCCCGGGCCGCGCAGTTGGTGGCCGCCATCGAGCTGGTGAAGCGCGGCCTGGAACGGGGGCTGGGGGTATTGCCGCTCATCTCGTGCCCAGCCGAGGTGGTGCCGCTCCTGGCCGAGATCAAGGACCAGCGCCGGGAGCATTTTCTCTGCCTGTACCTCAATGCCCGCAACCAGGTGGTCCACAAGGAGGTGATCTCCATCGGCAGCCTGTCGGCTTCGATCGTCCATCCGCGCGAGGTGTTCCGGGTGGCGTTGCAGCACGCCGTGGCCAGCGTCATCCTGGCCCACAACCACCCTTCGGGAGACGTCTCCCCCAGCAAGGACGACCTGGAACTCACCCGCCGGCTGGTGAAGGCGGGCGAGTTGATGGGCATCGATGTTCTCGACCATCTGATCATCGGCGCCGAGGAGTTCGTGAGCCTCAAGGAGAAGGGTTTGATGTGATCCGCATCAACTTGAAAAATGCCCGCGATGGAGTATATTCATACCGTAATGGCGCCCGCTGCAGCCCCGGCAAACCCAAGGCCCTGAGAGGGAGCTCTATGAAACCTGGAGATCAACGACTGATTCCCGTGCAGATCATCGGGGTCTATCCCTTTCCGGAGGTCTCTGCAGCGCCCGAAGCCTTCCTCGCCCTGCTCAAGGGGGAGTCCGAGAAGGTGGTGCCCATCACCATCGGCGAGTTCGAGGGCAAGGCGCTGCAAATGGCCCGCCAGCAGCTGAATTCCGCCCGCCCCCTGACCCACAACCTGATCCAGAACCTGCTCGAGAAGGTCAAGGGCCGGGTGGAGCAGGTGGTCATCCACACCCTGAAAAAAGAAACCTTCTACGCCTACCTCTTCATCCAGATCGGGTCCGAGTGTTTCTACCTCGACTGCCGGCCCAGCGACGGCATGATCCTGGCCACGCTGATGGGGGTGCCCATCTTCATGAGCCAGGAGGTGCTTGAGGAGGCGGGGCAGGAGGTGGCTGGTCTCTACGGCAAGATCGACGCCGAGGAAGCGGCGCTGCTGGCTGGCGAGGTGATGGAGGCCTCAAACCTGGTGCCCATCGTCGCCAAGGCCTCCGGGTCCCTGAGCGAGGGCAGCGAATTGGACAAACTCAAGGCCCAACTGGACCGGCTGGTCGCCGAGGAAGCCTACGAGGAGGCGGCCAAGCTGCGGGACCAGATCAGCCGGATGGTCGCCAGTCAGGGAGAGAGCCGGCAATAGCCGCGCTCCAGACCAAAGGAAAAGCCCCTTTGAGCCGGCGCTCGAAGGGGCTTCGTGTTTCCGGGGTTTCCCGGGGCTCAGGCGCGGCGGCGCTGAAAGAGCTGCCAGCTGCGGCCGGGGTTGTCGGCGCGGAAGGTGACCACGTTGCCGCGGGCGGCCTCGGTGACGTAGCAGGTGCGCCCGTCCGGCCCGCCAAAGGCGATGTTGGTGGGGCTCTTGCCGGGCAGTTCGATCTCGCGCAGCACCTGGCCGGAGGGGGAGACCACAACCACTGTGCCTTTGCCGTGGCGGGTGATGTAGAGGTTGCCCTGCACGTCGCAGCGGTGGCCGTCCATGCCGAAGTCGGGGAACTCGATGAACAGGCGTTTGTCGCGCACCTCCCCCTCGGATGACAGATCGTAGACCCACACCTTGCGTTGCACGGTCTCGTTGACGTAGAGCTTGTCCTCGCCGGGACTGACCTCGATGCCGTTGGTGGTGCCCATCCGGCCTTCGAGCCGGGTGACCCTGCCGTCCACGCCCACCCGCCAGATCTGGCCGGTGGAGGCGCCCCAGTTGGGGTCGCTGGCGTAGACGATGTCGTTGGCGCCGATGGCGATGTCGTTGGGTTGGTTCATGGTCGGCTCGTGGGCGCGCACCGCGATCTGCCGGGTGTGCATATCCACCCTGAGCACGTTGTGGTTGGTGTAGTCGGCGATCAGCATGTAGCCCTGGCTGTCGAAGCGGATGCCGTTGCCGATGCTGCCATTGGGCAACTCTAGGAAGACGCTGGCCTCGCCGGCCGGGGTCACCTTGCCGATGGTGTGCTGCCTGGCGTAGTTGACGGCGTAGAGATTGCCCTCTCGGTCGCAGGCCGGGCCCTCGACCCCGCTGGTGAAGCTGCCCGGCGGGGTGAAGTCGCGCGCCACAAAAAGTTCCTCGCTCACAGTTTTGCCCTCCCTCCTACTTCAGCCATTCGATGACGCCGCAGGCGACGCGTTTGCCGGCGTTGCCCGCGGTGTTGGTGGAATCGGCCTGGACGTTGTCGTCGTCGGCCTTTTCGTGGATCACCACACTCGAGCCGTCGGCGTCGAAGAGCGAGTTGGCGCCTTCGCCGAGGGTGACCATGGCGGCTTTCATCACGGCGGCACCCACACTGTCGGGGCCCACTTCGAGGTTGGGCAGGTCGCCGGCGTGTGGGCCGTGGGGATTCTTGGTGCCGTGCTGCTTGCCAAAGGGATTGAAGTGCGGGCCGGCGGACTTGAAGTCGGGCGTCTCGGCCTTGCCCACCGCGTGTATGTGCAGGGCGTGCAGGCCGGGGGACAGGCCGCGTACGTGTACCGCCAGGGTGAGGCCCTCGGCGCCCTGGGAGAGGGTGGCGACGCCGATCTTCTGGCCCTCGGGATTGATGAGCTGGGCCACGGCCATTTCCCCGGCGCCGGCGCCGGTGGCCAGGACCAGGCCAAAGATCAGGGCCAGGATGCGGGCACTATACATGGATTCCTCCTCTGCGGGGGGATGGGATGATGGAAAGAATAAATGCAAAGGAGAGGGGCGACACAACAGGAGTGGACTCAGCGCAAGAGCAGGAGTTTGCCCAGTTGGCGCTGGGCTTCGCCTTTGATGGCGTAGAGGTAGATGCCCGAGGCGGCGGGCAGGCCCTCGGCGTCGCGGCCGTCCCACAGGGCGCGGTGCCAGCCGGCGCCCTCGTCCTCCACCTCCAGTTGGCGCACCAACTGCCCGGCCAGGTCGTAGAGGTGGAGAACGGGCACCTGGGTCGGGGTCGAGAGCTGAAAGTGGATGTGGGTGGAGGTGTTGAAGGGGTTGGGATGGTTGCGGGGTTTCAAGGGGCCGGCGGCGATCAGGGTGTCGGCCCGCTGCGCCGGCGAGGTGCTGGGCTGCAGCAGCCAGCGCCGGATATAGGTCTCGTGGCGGACCCGCACCTCCACCTCGACGGTGTCGGGTTTTTGTCTCGGCGCGCAGCGCACCAGTTGCTGGGTGCGGGCCTGCTGGGGGGTGCCGTTGACCGACCAGGTGCAGGCCAGGGATTCGCCGGCCAGCGAGCGCACGGCAAAGGACAAGGGCAGGCCGATGGGGGCGGCGAAGCGATCCCAGGAGGGGGAGAAATCCAGGCGCCTGGGCAGAGGGTGCTGAACGGACACCTGACAACTGGCGGCGAAGGTGTCGAACTGCACCCAGATCCGGGCGCGACCCGTGTCGGCGGCGGCAACCAGGCCCTGGCCCCGCAAGGGGGCGACGCTGTTCGCCGTGCTGTGCCACTGGCCCGGCTGCTCTAACTCCTGCAGCAGCCCGTCGCTGTAGTGGCCCACCACCTTGAGCTGGGCGCGCTCGCCGGCCACCAGGAGCAGGCGCGGCGGATCGAGGCTCAGGGCCTGGAGTTGGGGGCGGGGTTTGCCCGGCGAAAAGGGGTCGCGCCCCGGCCACTGGCCATGCAGCACGGGGGCGTCGTTCCCCGGCAGCCAACACAGGGACTGGTTGGGTTCGCGGTCCAGCTGGTAAGTAACCCTGGCCAGGGTGTCCGGTCCCGCCGGGTCGATCAGGTAGAGGGCGCCCTGGCGGTTGTTGAGCCCCTGGCCGAGGCGGCCCCCGGCGGAAAAATAATAGGGCTCCTCAGGGGGATCGTCGCCAAAGACCAGGGCCCGGGCCCCGGCGGGCAGCCGGGTGCCGGCGGGGAAACGGAAGAGGGCGCTGCTGTTGTCGTTGGCCAGCACCCAGCCGCCCAGGTCCAGGGGGTCGGCCGCTGCGTTGTGCAGTTCGATGAACTCATCGGACTGGCTGTGGCGCTGGCCGTCGCCGTTGGCGTCACCTGCCAGGCCAGGGGGCGGATCGGTGAGCACCTCGGCGAAGCGGATCTGTGGCAGGGGGACCAGATGCAGGGTGTAGCTCAGGCTGGCCACCCCGCCCTGGCCGTCGTCGACCTCCACGGCGATCTGGGCGCTGCCCGGCTGCAGTGGCACCCTCCCAGCTAAGGTGCGGGTAAGGGGGTCCCACTGCAGCCAGGTGGGCAACAGGGTCGGGGTGTAGAGCAGGGTCGAGCGCTCGGGATCCTCGGCCAGCAGGGTGCAATGATAGAGGCTGCCCACAAAGGCCTGGGTGTCGGAGGTGGAGACGAAACGGGGTGTCTGGTTGGGCGGCGGCGGTGGTGGGGGCGGGGCCTGCACCTGGACGAGGGTCGAAGCCAGGAAAAGCGCGGGGGTCCAGGCATCCACCAGGGTCCGGCCCGGCCGCAGACCGCTGGCCACCCCGCTCCGCTCCACCTGCAGCACGCGCCGGTCCTCCACGTGCCAGAGCACCCGCGCCGGATCGAGGATCTCGCTGCCTCCGGGGAATTCGCCGCGCAGCACCAGGGTCTGGCTCTGCTGGGTCTCCAACCGCAGGGAGTCGAGGCGAAAGCCGGTGTAGAGAGGGCGCGCGAGGCCGGGGGAATAAGGCGTGCGACCCGGCAGTTGGCCGTGGGGTATGCAGGGGGTATCCCCTTCGCAACTGAGGGACTGATTGAGATCCGGTTTGCTGGTATACGCAAAGCTGAACAGGGTGTCGGATGCCGGCCCGCCGATAAGCAGCAGGCGGTCGCCGCTGTTGGCCAGCCCATCCCCCAGGGAGCCGTCGTCGGCAAAGACCAAACCGGGAAGTTGCCGGGCAGTGCCCCCCCCGAAGAGCACCAGGCGCTGGCCGCTGGGCAGGAGGGTGCCGGATGGGAAACGGAACTGCTGCTCGGGTGAGGTGTCGTCGTCGGAGAGGCGCCAGCCGCTCAGATCCAGGTCGGGCCCGGGATTCAACAGCTCGACGAATTCGTCTTCATAGCGGTCGGCCCGCCCGTCGCCGTTGACGTCGCCGGGGGGATCGGCCAGCACCTCGGTCACCACCAGGGACACGGGCGGCAGGTGCACCAGGGCGGCCGTGGGTGAGGCCCGGGCCCTGGCCCGGCCGGCGGAATGGGGCTCGCCGGTGCCAGGCGGGTCGCCGTGGGGGGCAAAGTCGCCGCCGCTTTCGGGGTGCCGCACCACCGAGCGGCGGGTGGGCCAGTTGCTGCCGGCCACTGCATCTATGGTATCGCCCAGGGCATCCAGCAGCAGCACGGTGTCGCCGCCGTTGCTCAGGCCGTCGCCGATGCGGCCGTCGTCGACGAAAACCGGGACGCCAAATCCGGTGGGGTTGCCCCCGCCGAAGAGCACCAGGTAGCCGCCCGGGGCCAGGCGGGCGTCGGCGGGAAACTGGAACAGGGCCCCAGGGGCGGTGTCGTCGTCGCCCAGTTTCCAACCCTCCAGGGAGAGGGTGTCGGGGCCGGGGTTGAACAACTCGACGAACTCGTCGGCATAGGTGTCGCGCACCCCGTCGCCATTGGCATCGCCTGCCAAACCCTCGGGCGGATCGGCGAGGATTTCGGAGGCGAAGGCCCGGCCGGAAAAAGGGCTGCGGCCGGGCGGGCGCGGCGGTGCCGGCGCCGCTGCCATTACACCGGCCCGGCCGGGGGAGTACGCCTCCCCCTGACCCGGCGGATCGCCGTGGGGGACAAAACCGCCCTCGTTATTGCGGGTCACCGAGCGGTCCACCGGCCAGCCGCTGCCGGGCACTGCATCGATGGTATCGCCCAGGGCATCCAGCAACAGCACGGTGTCGCCGCTGTTGCTCAGGCCGTCGCCGATGCGGCCGTCGTCGACAAAAACCTGCGCGGCAAAACCGGAGGGGCCGCCGCCGCCGAAGAGTATCAGATAGGCGCCCGGAGCCAGGCGGGTGCCGGGGGGGAACTGGAAGAGGGCACTGGTGGCCGCGTCGTCGTCGCCCAGTTTCCAACCCTCCAGGGAGAGGGTGTCGGAGCCGGCGTTGAACATCTCGACGAACTCGTCGGCAAAGGAGTCGCGCACCCCGTCCCCGTTGCTGTCGCCGGCCAAGCCGTCGGGTGGATCGGCCAGGATCTCGGAAATGAAAACCTGGGCTGGGGCGGTTGCCGGCAGCAACAACAGGCCAGCCAGGATCAGCATCCTCCTGAGCAGGGATTGGGTGCAGATCTGAATCACCGCTGCCTTCATGGTCGTCGTCCTCCTCTCTGCCGGGTTGCTGGCAAAAGCCGGGCCGCCGTGGCGGCTGTACGGCAAGCGCTGGGAAGCCAAGGGGTTGCCTTGCAGCGAAAAGTCTGCGGCAGCCCTGTGGGTGTTGCGCTTTGGAAACATCAGCGGTGCGCCGATGAGCCAGTGGGTCCGCGCTGGGGTCGGGCGCCGATCTGGCGCGGTTGCGCGCCCCACCTTCGGCGTGTATAGTCCCTTCGTTTCCCCTCCATCATTGAAGAGGTGGCCATGCACCTTGCCCTGCTGATCTGCACCTTGGCGGCATCACCCCTGGCGGCGGCGATCACCTTCACCGACCAGGCCCTGCCCGCCGGTGTGGGGGTGGTAGGTGAGGCCAACGGCGCGGCCTTTGGCGACTACGACGGGGATGGCCGGCCGGATCTGCTGGTGAGTCGGTTGGGCCACGATGAGGAGCCGCTGTTGTTCCGCAACCGGGGCGACGGGACCTTTGCCGGTCGGAGCGCGCTGTTGAGCGACGCGGCGGGCCCGGCACTGGGCGCCGCCTGGGTGGATATCGACGCCGACGGCGACCAGGATCTGTACCTGATCCGCTTCCGCGATCCCCACCTGATCTTCCGCAACGAGGGCGGCCGCTTCACCCGCATCGAGAAACCCCGCGCACTGGCCGACCACCAGGCCTCCACCAGTGTGGCCTTCGGCGACTTCGACGGGGACGGCGAGTTGGATTTGTTCGCCACCCACCGGGCCGCGCAAGCCAACCAGTTTTACAGCCATGTACACGGGCAGGGTTTTGCCGATCACAGCGAGCTGCTCAGCTCCCTGCGCTCGGGCCAGGACAGCTTCAGCGCCACCCCCTTCGACAGCGATGGCGACGGGGACCTGGACCTGTACGTGGCCAACCTGCGTTATCCCAACCTCTTCTACCGCAACCAGGGCCATGGCACCTTCCGCCAGGAGGCGCTCAGCGCCGGCCTGGGCCGCACCGGCGCCAGCCTGGCCGGGTTGCCGGCCGACTTCGACAACGATGGCGACCTCGACCTGTACCTGCTCTCCGGGGCTGGGGAGCGCACGACCCTCTATCGCAACGAAGGCCAGGGGACCTTTGCCGACTGGACCGGGGAATCGGGCGCCGGCTTCAGCGGGGTAAGCTCCGGCGGTGGCTGGGCCGACTTCGACAACGACGGCGATCTCGACCTGCTCGTCTCCAGCCTGGGGCGGCCCGCGGTGTACGAAAACCTAGGCGAGGGGCGGTTCACCCTGAGCCGGGCCCTGCCCGCGGGTGCGGCGTGGAACACCGCCGGGGCCACGCTGGCCGACTACGACCTGGACGGCGATGTAGACGCCTTTATGGCGGGCGTCGACCAGGCCGGTGTGCTGCTGCGCAACGACAGCCAGGACCAAGGGAATTGGCTGGCGATTCAGCTGCGCGCCGCCGGGCGCAGTGCCCTGGGGGCGCGGGTGACCGTACACACGGCGGCAGGCCGGCAGTTGCGCGAGTATACCACCGCCTCGCTCCTGGGTTCGCAGCACGGGGAGTTGCTCCACTTTGGCCTGGGAGCGCAGACGGTGGCCACGGCGGTGCAGGTGCGCTGGCCAGGGGGAAATCGCACGGTGTTGGCGCAGGTCAGGGGGGGGCAGGTGTTGGTGGTGGACGAGATGCTGCCCGATGGCAATCTGGCCCTGCGCAGGGTGGTGCAGCCGGATCTGGCCCCGCGCTGGACCGCCCTGGCCCCCGAGGTCGAGGTGGAAAACCGCGGCCAGCAGCGCCGCGCCGGATTGCTGCGTGCCGAGCTCCGCTTTGGGCAGGAGGTGGTGTACGCAGAGGAGGTACCGGTGCCGGCGCTGGACCCGGGGGAGCGGCGCGTGTTGCGCCTCCCTGGGTGGCAGCCCTCCTGGAGCGGCACCCATTGTTTTGCGTTTTCCCTGGAGGGTGGGGACGAGGTGGCCGAGGACGATGCCTGGGGGCGCTGCCATCACCTTTATCCTTTCGAGGAGGTGGCAGCAGAACTGGGGGCCGACGATGCGGGCAAGGGCTGAGCCGGCGCCTTTTCCGATCATGATGCCGACGGGGATCTGGACCTCTTTGTCGCCAACGGCGGTTCCCTGGGACAGGGGGAAAGTGCCCTCTATCGCAACGAGGAAGGGCGGCGTTTCGCCAACCACACCCTGGCCAGCGGGGTGGCCGACTCGGGCAACGGCACGGGCCTGGTGCTGGCCGACTTCGACGGGGAAGGGTTCCAGGACTACTTCCTCGCCAAAGGCGGTTTTGCACCCGAGGGAGAGTCCAGCCGCTTCTTCCGCAACCGCGGCGACGGGACCTTTGAGGACCGTTCGGCGGCAGCGGGTCTGGACGCGCTGCAATCGAGTTATGCCGGGGTGGCCGGCGACTACGACCAGGACGGTGCCCTCGATCTGTACGTCTCCCGTTTTCGCGGGCAGTTCAACAGCCTGTACCACAACGAGGGCAGCGGGCGTTTTGCCGATCTCAGCCGCGAGAAAAACATCGTCAGCTACTTCCGCGCCAGCGGCGGCTCCGCTGCTTTTGCCGACTACGACGAAGACGGGGACGTGGACCTGTACGCCAGCGTTTACGGCGACTACGACCTGTTCTACGCCAACGAGGGAGAGGGTATCTTTGCTTCCCGGCAGGTAGGGGACCAGCGCAACGCGGTGGGTGTGGCACCGGGCGACTACGACGCCGACGGCGACCTGGATGTGTACGTGGTCAACGTGGACGGGCGCAGCGGCCTGTATCGCAACGAGCTGGAATCCCATTCCTTTGTGGATGTGGCTGCCCAGGCAGGGGTCGAGAATCTGGCCCAGGGCACGGGCTGCGCCTTTGGCGATTACGACGCCGACGGCGATCTGGACCTTTTTGTGAGCAATGGCTTCAGCCCTGGTCGGGTCTATATGAACTACGGGGACGGGACCTACACCGATCAGGCCAGGGCCTATGGCATGGACGCGGCCACCCGTTCGCGCGGGGTGATGCTGGGGGATTATGACGCCGACGGGGACCAGGACGTGTACGTGGTCAACGAGGGCAGCCCCAATTTCCTCTACCGCAACGGCGGCAGCCAGGCGCATTGGCTGCAGGTGGCGGTGGAAGGGGTCGAGAGCAACCGCGACGGCATCGGCACCCGACTCTACGCCTTTGCCGGGGGCCGGCGCTACACCGGCGAGGTGAACGGCACTGCCGGCATGTCCCACAGCAGTAGGGCGGTACACCTGGGCCTGGGGGCTTCAGCGCACCTGGATTCGCTGGTGGTGCGCTGGACCAACGGCCAGGTCGATACCTACCAGGGCGTGGCCGCCGACGGATTGCTGCGCCTGGTCGAGGGCCAAAAGATGACGGCGGTCGAGCAGACCCTGCCGGCACCGGCCTTCTCGCTGGCCCCCAATTACCCCAATCCCTTCAACCCGACCACGGCCATCGAGTTCAGCCTCGCAGAGGCGGCGTTGGTCCGGCTGGTTGTGTACAATTCACTAGGGCAGCCGGTGCGCCAACTGCTCGACCAGACCCTGGAGGCCGGGGGCCATCGCGCCATGTGGGACGGCCGCGACGGGCGAGGGCGGCCCCAGGCGAGCGGCGTCTATTTCTGCCGCCTGCGGTCCGGCGACCGGGAACTGGTCCGCTCCATGTTGTTGCTCAGATAGGGTGTTCCCATGCAATACTGCTGGCTGTGCCTGCTCTGCTGGCTGGCCGGATGCACCCAGGAGGTGGGTTCGGTGGAGGAAGACGAATTCGCCCGGCTGCGCCGGCGTATGGTCGAGGAACAACTGCGGCGACGGGACATCACTGCGCCCGAGGTGCTCAAGGCCATGGGTCAGGTGCCCCGCCACCTCTTTGTGCCGGCGCGGCTGCGGGAGTACGCGTACGAGGACCACGCTCTGGCCATCGAGGAGGGGCAGACCATCTCCCAGCCCTATATCGTCGCCTGTATGACCCAGGCCCTGCAGGTGGGCAAGGGGGACCGGGTGCTGGAGATTGGCACCGGGTCGGGGTACCAGGCGGCGGTGCTGGCCCAGCTGGGCGTGCGGGTCTACAGCATCGAGATCGTCCCCAGCCTGGCCGCCAGCGCCCGGCAGCGCCTGCGCACGCTGGTGTATGACAGCGTCGAGGTGCGGACCGGAGACGGGTATCTGGGCTGGCCGGAGCAAGCGCCTTTCCAGGGGATCATCGTGACCGCCGCACCCGACCACATCCCGCCGGCACTGGTGTCCCAGTTGGCGGAGGGGGGGCGGCTGGTATTGCCGGTGGGCCGGGGGGAGCAGGAGTTGCTGCGGCTGACGCGCAAGGGCGGGGAGACCCAGATCGATACACTCTTGCCGGTGCGCTTTGTGCCGATGACCGGCAAGGCGCAGGAGTAGGGTCTAGAAACGTCCGCTCAGGGCCACCCGGTGTACCTCGCCCAAGTCCTCGTAGGAATTAAAGGCGTAGTCGAGGTGATAACCCTGCAGGGCCAGGCCGGCCCCGGCGCTCAGGCCCAGGGGGGCGTCGCCCTCGGCGCCGGTCTGCTGGGTGCTGTACCCGGGGCGCAGGTACAGGCCGTGGCCCACCCCGATCTCGGCGCCAAAGGCCAGGTGCGGATCGCCGTCGTTGGGCATGACAAAATCCGCCAGCACCAGTAGGGGCAGCGGGGTGTGGGCCGGGCGGTGGGCCAGGCCCAGGCGGAGATTGACCGGCAGCAAGTCCTTGAAACTGCCGGCATAACCGCTGCGCACAAAACCCACGTTGGTCAGCGAGGCGCCGATGCTCATGCCCTTGAAGGGGCCATTGACCAGGGCGCCCAGGTCCACGGCATAGGCGTCGGACGAAAATTCATCGATGCGGGAGTAGATGGCCTTGAGGTTGGCCCCCACCTTGAGCCAGGGCTTCCACAGCGGATGGGCCACACTCAGGTACGCGGCCAGGTCGAAGGGGCTGAAGCTGCCCTCCTCCACCCCGTCGGCGCTGGTGCGAGTGAGGCTGCCGTAGGAGAAGTAGTTCATACTCAGGGCCCAGACCCTTTTCTCCCCGGGGAAGGCGGCGCTGAGAAAACCGGCCTGGGTGTCGACCAGGTAGCGGCTCACCGAGAAGGTGGCGCTGCGCTGGTCTAGGCCCCACAGGCCGGCCGGGTTCCAGTGGCTGGCCTCCAGATCGCCCGAGACCGCGGCAAAGGCGCCTCCCAGGGCTGCTGGCCGGGCGCCCACCCCTACCTTGAGAAAACCAAAGCCGGTGATGCCGACGTTTTCGTTGGCTGCCAGAGTTGGAGCGACGTGCAGAGCCAGGACGGCGAGGGCGGCGGCGAAATAGGGGCGCATGGTTTTCCTCAATTGAGTGAAGTAGCTTGCTCCAGCGCATAGGCGGCGCGCAGCAGGGTCTCTTCGCCAAAGGGCGCGGCCAGCAGTTGGGCGCCGATGGGCAGCCCGTCGGCGGCGAGGCCGGCCGGCACCGAGATGCCCGGCAGTCCGGCCAGGTTGACGGAGACGGTGTAGATATCGTTGAGGTACATCTGCAGCGGGTCTTCTAGCTGCTCGCCCAGGCGGAAAGCGGTGGTGGGCGCCACCGGCGAGAGCAAGAGGTCACAAGCGGCAAAAGCCCGCTCGAAGTCGCGCCGGATCAGGGTCCGCACCTGCTGCGCCTTGAGGTAGTAGGCGTCGTAGTACCCGGCGCTGAGGGCATAGGTGCCCAGCATGATGAGGCGCTTCACCTCGGCGCCAACGCCCTGGCTGCGGGTCTGGTGGTACATAGCCTGTAAATTCCGAGCGCTGGCGGCGCGGTGCCCGTAGCGGACCCCGTCGTAGCGGGAGAGATTGGCCGAGGCCTCGGCCATGGCGATCAGGTAGTAGGCGCCGATGCAGTAGTCGGGGTGGCCGGCCACCGGCAGCGAGATCTCCACCAGTTCGGCCCCTTCCCCTTCGAGGCGGCTGGCGGCTGTTTCAATGGCGCGGCGGATCTCTCCATCCAGGCCAGGCCCAAAGTGTTCCCTGGCCAAGCCCACCCTCAGCCCTTTCACCCCCTGTGACAGCGCGTTTTCGTAATCGGGCACTGGCTGGTCCGCCGAGGTGGCATCGCGCGGGTCGCAGCCGGCGACGACCCCCAGCAGCAGGGCCGCGTCGCGCACGTCCTTGGTCAAGGGGCTGATCTGGTCCAGGGAGGAGGCGTAGGCCACCAGCCCGTAGCGGGAGACCCGACCATAGGTGGGTTTGAGGCCCACCACCCCGCAGTACCCGGCTGGCTGGCGCACCGAACCGCCGGTGTCGGAGCCCAGGGCCAGAATGGTCTGGTCCGCGGCCACGGCTGCGGCAGAGCCGCCGCTGGAGCCGCCGGGCACCCGGTCCGGGGCGCGGGGATTGCGGGTGGGGCCGAAATAGGAGTTTTCGGTCGAAGACCCCATGGCGAACTCGTCCATGTTGGTCTTGCCGATGAGCACCGCGTCGGCGCGGCGCAGCTTTTCGACGACGGTGGCGTCGTAGGGGGCGAGAAAATCTGCGAGGATATGCGAGCCGCAGGTGGTGCGGCCGCCGGCCACGCAGATCAGATCCTTGAGGGCGACCGGGATACCAGCCAGGGGTCCGAGAGGTTCCCCCTGGGCCCGGCGCTGGTCCACGGCGCGCGCCTGCGCCAGGGCGCCCTCGGGGTCGACGCTGATAAAGGCGTTGATGGCCGGCTGGGTGGCGTCGAGGTGGTCCAGGACCGCGCGGGTCAACTCCTCGGCGCTTAATTCCCCCCCCTGCAGGCGGGGGCGAAGCTCATGCGCTCTGAATGCGTTCAGCCCCATCGGCCCTCAGGCGGCAGGTGTTCCGGGCTGTTCTTTCTTTTCGGCTGTCGCCTGAGCGGCAACCGGGGCCGCAGCCGGGGCTGCCTGGTGCGGGACCTGGTTGGCCGGCGGGGTGGGGGCCAGGGTGTTGGGGCTGTGGGTGGGGGTAGAGGAGATGTCCACCTCCTGTTGCACGTCCTTCATCGCCTTCTTGAATTCTTTGATCCCCTTGCCCATGCCCTGGGCCATCTCGGGAATACGTTTGGCCCCGAAGAGCAGGAGGATGAGCAGGAAGATGACCAGGATTTCCATGGGACCGATGCTGTTCAACATGGCGGAACCTCCTCAATAGGAGTACTTGAAGTAATACCAGCCGACAAAGATGCCCATCAGGGTGATGAAATTGAAATGCAGCGAGAGCGCAAAGGAGAAGGAGAGGATGACCAGATTGACGTCGTAGGGCCCCAGGCTGTAGATGTAATTGCGCAGGATGCCCTGCTCGACCACGGTGCCCTCGCCGGCGAAGAACTTGAGCAGCACCCGCAGGGTCTCGCCGATGATATTGGCGCCCAGCATGCTGAGCAGCAGAATGACGATCAGGTGGCTGAGGGGCTTGTCGCGCTGCAGCATAGGTCTCTTCTCAGGGGCTCAGGCGTGTTGCGTGACTTCGTCGCTGAGCAGGGCGTTGGCCCAGCGATAGAACCCCGGCAACAGGTAGAGCATGGTCAGTGGGAAGAAGAACTCCTTCGAGGTGCTGGGGTAGACGATCAGGACCAGCGTGACCAGGAAGTAGAACTGTTTGAAACGGGCCCAGGGGGTGCTTGCCCGCAGGCCGGGCATGGTGTCGAAGGGGATGCGGCTGACCATCAGCGCGCCCAGAAACAGGATCAGGCCCACCCCCAGTTGCGCCGCGTGGTCGCTTTCCCAAGCCCGCTCGGTGAACACCACGTACTGGCTGAGGATGAGCGCCGCGCAGGGGATGGGCAGGCCGGTGAAGAAATCCTTCTTGCCCGAGCCCTGGGGCAGGGTGTTGAAGCGGGCCAGGCGCAGGGCGCCGCAGGCCAGGTAGAGGAAGGGGAAGACCAGTTCCCAGCCGCTGTTGAGCAGGCTGAAGTAGATCATCAGGGCCGGGGCCATGCCAAAGGTGCAGACGTCGGCCAGGGAGTCGAACTCGATGCCGAAGTGGGAGTTCTTGCCCAGGTGGCGGGCCAGCTTGCCGTCCATGTTGTCGAGGGCCGCCCCCAGGACAATGAGCCAGGCGGCGGAGACGTAATTGCCCCCGACGATGTAGTGGATGGCCAGAAAGCCGCAAAACAGGTTCCCGATGGTGAAGAGATTGGGAAGGATGGCCCTGCTCGTCATGATGGTCGCTCCCTGAACTTCGTTGCTCAATCCCACCGCTGGCGGGCCGAGGGCATCTCGGCCAGGCTCAGGCGGCAGGTGCGGGTCTTGCCGTTGCGGAGAAAGGTGAGGGTACAGGACTGCCCCACCCGGTATCCCTGGAGCAGGCTTTTGGCCTCCTCGACGCTACGCACCTTCTCCTGGTCGATCTGGATCAGCACATCCCCTCGCTCCAGCCCAGCCAAGGTGGCCGGACTATCGGGGGCCATCTGCACCACCATGGCCCCCTCGGCCGAGGGCAGATCGAAATAGCTGACCACGGCGGCAGTGAGCGGGCGCAACCCGAGGATGCCGCTCCAGGGCCGGCGCACCTTGCCGTGGAGTTCGATCTCCTGCAGGAAACTGCGGGCGGTGTTGATCGGGATGGCAAAGCCGATGCCGATGGAGCCGATGCTGTATTCGCCACCGGTATAAATAAAGCTGTTGATGCCGACGACTTCGCCCAGGGCATTGATCAGCGGACCGCCGCTGTTGCCCGGATTGATGGGCGCGTCGGTCTGGATCACGTCTCTATAATAGTACTTACCCTGGGGCTCGGAAAAGTCGCGGTTAACCGCGCTGACCACCCCGACGCTGACCGTGGGACCCAGGTCAAAGGGGTTGCCGATGGCCACCGCCCATTCACCCACCAGAATATCGGCGGAATCCCCCAGCCGCGCAACCGGAAGATCTGGAGCTTCGACCTTGAGCAGTGCTAGGTCGTAGGAGATGTAAGTATCAATATACTTTGCAGTATAGCTCCGGCCGTCCGGCAGTGATACCGAGATCTTGTACGGGTTGTCCCGCAGCCCGACCACATGGTCGTTGGTGACGATATAGCCGCTCTTGGAGACCACCAGCCCTGAGCCGCTGGAGGTGCGTTCCTGTTCCCCGGGGATCAGGGCATAGGGAAAAAAGAAATCCATGAAGGGATCCCGGGAGCGGTAGAGGACCTGCTGCCGGTAGGTGACGTGTACACTGACCACCGATGGTTGAGCCAGCTCCACGGCCCGCACCACGGCGGTGCGGCGCGATTGGGCGATCTCGTCGGCCCCAGAGGCCGGCCCGCAGACGGCAAAGAGCCCCAAATGACAGAAGTAAAGGAAAAACAGCAAGGTCCGCTCCATAGAGGAAATTTAACCACCAAGTGGGGGCTTTACAAGCGGCCTTTTGCTCCGGGAAAGATGAGGAATGGTGATGAGAAAACGCAGTTTTCCCAAGCCCACCGAGGCTGAACTGGCCATCCTGAACGTGTTATGGGACCAAGGCGCCACTACTGTGCGCGTGGTACACGAGCAACTCAAGGGGGAGTGCAAGACGGGTTACACCACCACCCTCAAACTGCTCCAGATCATGCACGAGAAGGGGTTGGTGTGGCGCGACGAGTGTGCGCGTTCCCATATCTACCAGCCCCGCATGGGCCGCGAAGAGACCCAGCGCCTGCTGGTGGCAGACCTGCTGCTGCGGGCGTTCGGCGGGTCGGTATGCAGTTTGGTGGTGCAGGCCCTGGCGGTCAAAAAGGCCTCCCAGAAAGAGCTGGCGGAAATGGCCAAGTTGCTGAAGGGGACAAAACAAAGAAAAGGGTAGGAGTTCTGTCTGCCGACCTGCAAATGCGGCTCTTTGCAGCCGCCGTGTACCTCGCTCCCCATGGGAGCTTTTTCTATTACTCGTAGTTGACCCTCACCAGGCACAACCCCTGCGCCGGCGCCGTGGGCCCGGCCAGGGCGCGGTCGCCGTAACCGAGCAACTCGGCCATCTCCTCAGGCCGGCGCCGGCCCCGGCCAATCTCGGCCATGGTGCCCACCAGGATACGCACCATGTGGCGCAGAAAGCGGTCGGCCTCGATCTCGAAGACCATTTCCCTGCCGTGGCTGGTCCAAGCGCAATCCCGGATCCGGCAGACGAAGTTTTCGGGCAGCGGGTCCTGGTTGCAGAAGGCGGCGAACTGGTGGGTCCCCGCCAGGAAGGCGGCTGCCTGGGCCATCGACTCCAGATCCAGAGGTTGGTACAGGCTCCAGACCAGTTGGCGGTCCAGGGCGCTCCTGGCGGTGCGGATGCGGTAGCGGTAGCGTTTGCCCTGGGCGCTGTAGCGGGCGTGGAAATCGGCGGGGGCCTCCTCGACGGCGAGCACGGCGATATCGGGAGGCAGCAGGCCGTTGAGACCGCGGTGAAGGCGCTCCACGGACAGGTCGGAGTGGGTGTGCAGATGGGCCACCTGGCCCAGGGCGTGGGTGCCGGCGTCGGTGCGGCCGGCGCCCACAGGGCATACCGGCTCGCGCAGCAGCACCTGCAGGCAGCGGGCCAATTCCCCCTGCACGCTGCGGCCCTGGGCCTGGAGCTGCCAGCCGACAAAGTCGGTGCCCTGGTACTCGATGAGCAGGCGCAGGGTGCGGGCAGGGGAAGCGCCTAGTTCCACGACGGCCACAGATAGGATCCACCGCAGATGGCCAGCGCGGCGAGCAGGGCCACCAGTGCCGCCCGGCCATCGCCTGGGCCAAAACGCAGTTCGCGGTAGCGGGTGCGCCCTTCCCCGCCGCGATAGCACCGGCTCTCCATGGCCAGGGCCAGGCGGTCGGCGCGCGCGAAGGCCGAGATAAAGAGGGGGACCAGCAGGGGGATCAGGTTGCGGGTGCGGCGCAGGGGATTGCCGCCAAAATCGGCGCCGCGGGCCAACTGGGCTTTGTGCAGGCGTTCGGCCTCTTCCACCAGCACGGGGATGAAACGCAGGGCGATGGAGACCATCATCGCCAGTTCGTGGGCCGGAAAACCGAAGCGCCGCAATGGCGAAAGCAATTTCTCCAGGCCGTCGGTCAGCTCCATGGGGGTGGTGGTGAGGGTGAGCAGGGAGGCGATGAGCACCACTGCGGCCAGGCGCAGCGAGAAGAAAAGGCCCAGCTTCACCCCCTCGACCGTGACCGGGCGGTCCAGGTAGGGCAGGTGCCAGAGCGTGGCGCCGGGGGTCAGCAGCGCATGCAGGACAACGGTGAAGAGGAAGAGCCAGAAAAAGGGCCGGAGGTTTTTCAGCACCAGGCCCGGCGGCACCCGCGAGCACCAGATGAGCAGGGCCAGGAAGGGCATCGAGAGCAGCAGGGGCCGGAACCCTTCGGCGGCGAGCAGGGCCATCATCAGCGCGGTGGTGGCCAGGAACTTGGTGCGGGGATCGAGGCGGTGCAGCGGCGAGTCGACCGCGACATATTTCCCCAGGGTGATATCGGCCAGCAGGGGCATCAGGGCATGAAGCGGGTGGTGAACGCCTCCTCGGCCTTCACCGCGCCGGCGGCGATCAGTTCGGCCTCGGTCATCTGCTGCAGCAGGGTCTGCCAGCGCTCCGGGGTCATGCTGCCCAGGGGCTGGCCGGGCACCAACACCAGCGGCCGGGATTGCTCCACCCCGTAGGCGAGGATATCGAGGCCCATCTCGGGGTTGAGCTGATGGATCTGCTGGTTGGTGGGCTCTGGGTCGCGCAGGTAATGCTCCCACCCGGCCAGGCAGGCGCGCACCACGGCGGTCACGGTCTGGGGGTGCTGGGCAAGGGCCTGCTCGGTGGTGATCAGCACGCTGGCATAGGGGTTAAAGCCGGTTTCGGAGACCATCAGCACCCGTGGGTCGGCGCCCTGCTTGCGGGCGACGAAAGGCTCGCTGAAGACATAGGCCTGCTGGGCGAAGGTCGGGTCCATGAGGAATTGGGTGACGTTGCCCGGATAGGGCACGATCTTCACCCCGGTCAGGGGGTATTTCTTGCGCAGGTAGTGGGAGAAGGCGGGCCGCTGCGAGAGGCCAATGGTGAGGTTCTGGAGCTGGTCGATCCGGGTGATGCCGGTGCCGGCGTGCACCATGATGCAGCGGGGGTTGGTCTGGTAGGGAGCCAGCAGCGCCACCACCGGGGCCTGCTGCGCCCGGGCGTTGAGCACATCGTCGGCGTTGCACACCCCAAACTCCACCGAGCCAGTGGCCACCCGCTGGATCACCGGGGCATCGGGTCCGCCGGCGAGGAGCTCGACCTTCACGCCCTGCTTCTCGAAATAGCCGTGCACCTGGGCGGCGTAGAAACCGCCGTGTTCGGCCTCGGGGAACCAGTTGAGAGCCAAGCGCACCGCCGGCGGGCCGCCAGAAGGGGGGGCGGGGATCTCGCCGCAACCCAGCAGCGAGAGGAGCAGGCTCAACACCAGAGTCAGGGTTTTCATCAGTCCTCCGCGCCGCCCCAGCGGGCCAGCAGCAGGTTGCTCAGCAGATTCACCGAGGAGAAAATCGCCAAACCGAGCAGGGTGCAAAACAGGATGCAGGCAAAGAGATAATCGGTCTTGGCCTGGCCGTTGGTGAGAATGATCAGGTAACCCAGGCCAAAATCCTCGGTGCCGTAGCCGGCGAAGAACTCGCCGACGATGGCCCCGATCACCGAGAGGCCGCTGGAGATGCGCGCCCCGGTGAGCATGCTGGGCACGGCGCTGGGCACGCGCAGCCGGCGCAGCACCTCCCAGCGCGAGGCATTGTACATGGCGAAGAGATCGAGCAGATTGGCCTCGACCCGGGTGAGACCGGCAGTGGTGTTGGCGATGATGGGGAAGATGGCGATGATGAAGGAGACGGCGACCACGCCGGCAAAACCGTGCCCGATCCACAAGATTATGAGCGGGGCGATGGCGACGATGGGCACTGTTTGTAAGAAAATGGCGTAGGGATAGAGGCTGCGCGAGATCAGGCGCGACTGGGAGAAGAGCAGCGAGACCAGGAAGCCGGTGGCAAAACTGAGCAGAAAGCCGCACAGGGCGCCCACGGCGGTCAGCAGGGTCGCGTGTACCAAGGCCTCGAAGTGGGTCTGGACCGCAGCGGCCACCTGCAAGGGGCTGGGCAGCAGAAAGGGTTTGATGGCGAAGAACACCACCGCCCCCTGCCAGAGCACCACCAGGACCACGAAGGAGGCCAGTGGCGGCAACAGGGTGTCGATGGCCCAGGCGAGTAATCGGCGGCTCATAGGTGGGTCCGGTGCAGGTGCTGAGACACTTGCTCGGCGATCTGGTTGAAAGCCGGCGAGGTGCGTAGGTCCGGGTCGCGGGGATGGGGCAGGGGCACGGCCAACTCGGCCAGCCAGCGGCCGGGCCGGGCGCTCATCACCAGCACCCGCTGGCTGAGGAAGACCGCCTCGGCCACGTTGTGGGTGATGAAGACGCAGGTGAAGCCGATCTGGCTCCACAGGCGCAGCAGTTCCTCGTTGAGGCGCTGGCGGGTCAACTCGTCGAGGCCGCCGAAAGGTTCGTCCATCAGCAGCAGGCCCGGATGGGTGACCAGGGCGCGGGCGATGGAGACCCGCATACGCATGCCCCCCGAGAGCTGGCGGGGATAGGAGTGGGCAAAGGCCGTGAGCCCCACCAGCTCGAGGGCCTGGGGCACGGAGAGGGCATCGATCCGGCGCTGCCGCTGGCTCAGATCCAGGGGTAGCGCCACGTTCTGCTCGACGGTGCGCCAAGGCAGCAGAGTGGCGTCCTGAAAAACAAAGGCCAGGTCCTGGCGGATGCGGCGCGCCTCGCTGGGGGGCAGGCCGGCGATGTGCAGACTGCCGGCGGCCGGGAGCACCAGGCCGGCGATCAGCCGCAGCAGGGTGGATTTGCCACACCCCGAAGGCCC
>SXGS01481130.1_pt1 | contig 23969 bp, 22 predicted proteins | sample 3174681 | NCBI WGS metagenome assembly SXGS01 (sample SAMN11356861, study PRJNA531348) | freshwater metagenome | isolation source: freshwater sample F1-80 | place: China: Fuxian Lake, Yuxi | collected 2017-12-25
AGTTGTAGCAGATGGCATCTTCGGCTAATGCGGGTGCAGCCGTGGCTGTTGCGAAGAGAACGGCAAGAACGGTAAGTTTCATCGGTTCATCCTTGGTTGAGCGTGAGGTTCATCAGGGAGAGCAGACGGCGGTTGGGTGGCAGCCCGACCGTCGTCACCTTTTTCCGGGTTCGGCGCGGCAAGCGTGGCCCCGGCCCGGAAATGGAATGGCAAGGCGGGCGGCTGAACGGCTACGCCTCCTTGCAGCATATCGAGAATTGCGCGAGCCGCCTGGCGGCCCATGGCCTCCGGCGATGTCTCGACGGTGGCAAGCGGCGCTTCAAGAAGCCGGCCCACTTCAATGCCATCAAAGCCGGCAACGGAGAGATCCTGCGGCACCCGCCAACCAAGCAGACGGGCCGCCTTCTGCACGGCGATTGCCAGGAAATCATTTGAGGCAAAAATCGCGGTCAGATCCGGATGCTGCGCCAGGATTTCGGCCAGGCATTCAGGCTTGGCGGCTTCGGCTTCGCCGATCTCGATCAGGGCGGGTGCCGGCAGGCCCCGAGCGATGCATTCCCCGTGAAATCCGGTGTAGCGATTGCGCGAGCGATCAGAGGTCGAAAAGCGCAAGGCAACAAATCCGGTGCGCTTGTGCCCGAGATCGACAAAGTGGCGCGCCACCTCTTTGGCGGCCTCGAAATTATCAATGTAGGAGGTGATGAAGCCCTCTACGGGATCATGAAACATCAGCGCGACCGGCAGACCACGTTTGCGCGCAAGCTGCATGGCGGGACTGCGATCAGGCGCCACCATGGTTGCAACAAGCGCATCCGTTTCCTTCGACAACAACATCTCGATGGCCGCATCATCAGCGGCTTCATCGTAGTTGGAGCAGGAAATCAAAAGCTGGTAGCCCGTACCGAGAAGCTCCGACTGGAGGCCCTGCACGGCCTCGGCAAAGACCGGATTGGCAAGCGATGGCACGAGGCAGCCAACAGTCATCGACCGGCGACTTTGCAGCGCCCGGCCAAGTGCAGAAAAACTGAAACCGAGATCGCGGGCAGCACGCTCCACCCGTTCGCGCACGTCAGCACTGGCAGAGCCGGACCTGTTGAGCACGCGACTGGCCGTCGCGATACCGCATCCGGCCGCCTGTGCGACATCTCTGATTGTCACGCTCGTGCTAGCGCTCTTGGGCATGGAACCGATCCGTTGGAAACGTTTCCAACGGATAACACAAGAACGACTACAGGTTTGTGACAGGCTACCCTCGCATTCGCTTGCGCTCGCGAGTCTGGCTGCAAGGCCAGACCGATAGGCTTGACCAGGCTCACCAAATCGGTGAGGCGCGTGACGTCAATCAAAGACGCTTGAAAAGATGGCTGTCACTGCGCCTAGCTGCCCGACGAGAATGCTCCAGTCAGCAGGCTTTGTGCTACTGGCCCAAACGATCGCAGCTCTTCAGCCATGTTGACGACAACCCAAAGCCAGGGCGAAAAGACGGCATCCAGTGTCGCTAGCGGTGAAAAACAAAAGGAAATCAGAGGCATTTTCTTACACCCCTGATTTCAGGTGAGAATCCAGGTTCTCCAGGCAAGCCATTTTCGGTGTGCTTGTCATCGAAAATCAGTGCCCGTTTCTCACAGAAAAAGCGACGCCTTCTCAACAACTTGAGCATTCGTGGTTGCTGTTCTTGAGGCCATACGTCGTTCCGAAACGGGTCTCGCGAAAATTGGCTGGGGACCCGCAAGCGATGTCCTTTATGGGGCCGGAAGCAGACTGTCCGATGTCGGGGTGACATAAAGTGAGAGGCGACATTCAAACATCCGGCCATATAGACTGGGTTCGGCCCCGACGCGGTCGTTGGTGCCCGAACGTCAAGGTGTAGATTTGCGCCGTCATTCTGGACGTTAGCGAAATTCGTCTGACCATCCAAAAGCCGTCTGTCTTTGCCCACTGTTCCAGGGGAACGCAACCATCGGCAACCGATCTGACGCTCTACTCGGATGGGGCGCCAAACACGAACTCGACCGACATGAGCGGCCAGCAGCCTGAGGTCCACTCGATCGTGCAGCCATTGCCGTCCTCGTTGCGGGCGTTCAGGTGAAACACCGGCGTTCCCGGCGTCAGTCGCAGGTTGTCGGCCTCGTCCGCCGACGAGAAGCCGCCACTAATCCGCGTCTCGACCCTCCGGAAGGCGGCGATGCCATTAGCGCGGAAGACATCCGTCACCGACTGGCGTTCAGCATAGAGCGCCTCGAAATCGGGAAACCGATCGGCGGGAAAGTGCTTGTCGTTCACATAGACCGGCTGGTCGCCGAGCAACCGCAGACGCCGTAGGTGGATGATGCCTGCGCCCTCGGCAATGCGCAACCGCGCTGCGAGTTCGGCCGTTGCCAGTTCGCGCCGCACAAAGCGTGTATCGGTGGTGATGGGTGCGCTGTGGGTCTCGATATTCTCACGGAACGGATGGCCATCGCGGACGGAGAAGATTGCCGGCGGGCTTCGCACGAAGATGCCGACACCCTTGCGCGCCGTCAGGTGCCCCTCGTTCTGCAACTGCTGCAGGGCCTGGCGCAGCGTGATGCGGGTGACGCCGAGGCTTGCTGCGAGATGCGTTTCTCCGGGCAATTGCCTGCCTGGCCTCAAGGTTCCGCCTTCGATCAGGCTAAGGATATGGTCGCGGATCTGCTGCCAGATCGGCATGTCGCTGCGTGGTCCAAAGACCAGTCCGTCGAAGGCGGCGAGAGGGATTTCAGGCGTGTCGAGCATTATGGTTTCCGGTTCAGGCAGCAGCCGAGGCTATCGCGCGTTCGGGCTCTATCAGAGTCTGCGCCGAATAGACGAGCCGACCGCCGACGAAGGTTGCCATTACCTTCGGGTAGCGCATGTCCTTGGCATCCACGAGGATGAGGTCGGCGCGTTTTCCCTGTTCAAGCCGCCCCCGGTCGGACAGGCCGGCGGCGGCGGCGGCATTGGCCGACACGAGGTGCCAGACCTTGGCGAAGCCAGCATCGTCAGGGGATGCCAGCCGGAAGGCTGCATGCAGTGGGGACGGATAGTGGTAGTCGGAGGCGAGCACGCTGCAGAGCCCGTCGCGAACCGCTGTCGTTGCGTCGAGTGCGCCATTGTGGCTCCCACCGCGCACGACGTTGGGGGCGCCAAGAATGACATATTCGCCGGCGGCGCGGGCTTCGGCAGCCGTCTCCAGCGTCAACGGAAACTCCGAAGACGCGGCCCCCAGCGCCCGGAATTTTCGACGCTCTTCGGGCGAGGCCTCGTCATGGGCGAGGAGCACGTTGCCGTTGTCGCGTGCTGCTGCCGCCAGTTGTTCGATGGCGCCTGCTACCTCGCCGCGCCGTGCCCAGACGTTGTCGAGTAGCGCCATGTAATCATCACGCGGCAAGCCGGAGCGCTCGGCCATCTGACCGATCTTGCGGGCGATCGTCCCCTTCAGCACCGAACCCGTCGTATGGTCGTTCAGGGCCACGAGTGGCTTCGGATCGAGCAACAGCCATTCGATCACCTTCGGCAGCGCATCCAGCGCGAAGGTCTCCCAGCGCAGGTGCAGGCGGGTATCGCAGGCCAGATGCGGGCGTGCAGCGGCAAGTGCGGTGACGAAGTCGCCGGCGGCCTGCAGGGACCTAAGGCCGGGCTCCCAGGACACCGTCACGCCGTGAAAGGCGGTGGTGATGCCGTTGGACACCAGTTGCCGATCGGTGTCGCGCAGTGCCAGACCGACGTCGAAGCGCACGCCTGGTCGCGGCATGATCTGACGCTCGAAGCCGTCGCCGTGGATATCGACAATCCCTGGGAGGACGAGCAGGCCTGCGGCGTCGATCTCGCGCCCACCATTGCCCCTGTCCGACAGCATGCCGCCGTCGATGAAGAGGTCAGTGCGTTCGAGCCTCTTGCTGCCCAGAACGGTGCCGTTGCGGATGGTCCAGTTCATCGCGTCTCTCCGGTTCGTTTTTCGCCCTGGGGCCGGAAAACTGTCACGTGCCCGTCACGTCTGGTCGCTAGGGATAATCGCAGAAGATGCTCCTGTCTATACAGCAAAGGAAGATATCATGATCCGCTCCCTTCTCGCAGCCTGTGCAATCTCTCTGGTCTCTCTCTCGCCAGCCGCGGCCGAGAGTGTCAAATTCGCAGTCACCGACATCGAGGGCATGGAAGCCCTGCAGCAGGAATTCGGCGGCTTTCAAAAAGCGCTTGAGCAGGCCTCCGGCCTGGAAATCGAGCTCTTTCCGGTCAGCTCGCGCACCTCTGCCGTCGAAGCTCTGAATTCCGGACAGGTTGATCTCGTCCTCACCGGCCCGGCCGAATATGTCGTCATGAAGGAACTTGCACAGCCGCAGATCGTCGTCGCCTGGCAGCGTCCAGACTACTTCGCCCAGATCGCCGTGCTGGCCAATGGTCCGATCCGTTCGCTGGAAGACCTCAAGGGCAAGAAGGTGTCCTTCGGCTCGGTCGGATCCACCTCCCAGCATCTCGGTCCGGCCCAGGCACTGGCTGATTTCGGCCTCAAATACAATGAAGACTACGAGCCTGTGATCCTCGCCCGCAACGTTGCCGCAGAAGCGCTGATCCGTGGCGACATCGCCGCCATCGGCCTCAATTTCGGCCACCTTGCCTCCGTCCGCGAAGCCTTCCCGGATGTCGCCTTTGCCGTGGTTGCTCGTGGTCGTGACCTGCCGAACGACATCCTGGTTGCCCGTAAGGACCTGGCCGAGGAAACCGTCGCAAAGATCCGTACGGCCTTCGTCGAAAAGGGCACAGACATCATGGCTGCCGTTCTCCAGGGCGAAGACAACCAGAAATTCAAGGGCGGCTTCTTCCTGACCGACGTCAAGGACAGCGACTACGACTACGTCCGCTCGATGTATCGCACGATCGGCGTCGATACTTTCAACGACTTCGTCAACTGAGCGGGTCGCCCCCAATTCTGCCATCGGGTCGGCGCCCACAGCGCCGGCTCCACGCCATATCCGCAGAAAGAATACCACCATGGACGTTATCAGCACGCAGGGCCTGAAGAAGGGGTATGCCACCGGAAAACCGGTGTTTTCCGGTGTCGACATCCGAATCCGCAGCGGTGAGCGCGTGGCGCTGGTCGGATCCAACGGGGTGGGCAAGTCGACGCTGCTTAAGTGCCTGATCGGCCACACGCCGTTCTGCGATGGCGAGATCTCGACGCTTGGCGAAGCCTTTTGCCGCGCGCCGAACGGTCCGCAGCTCAAACGCATGCGCCAGCAGATCGGCTTCGTATTCCAGCATCACGGCCTCGTGCGTCGGCAGTCGGTGCTGACCAATGTCGTTCACGGCAAGCTTGGCCTTCCCGGCACCTGGCGCGCTTGGCACCAGGCGATCGCCGAACGCGAATGCCGGGAAGAGGCGATGGACGCGCTTGATCAGGTGAAGCTCTCCCACAAGGCGACCGCTCGCGCCGACGAACTTTCCGGCGGTCAGGCGCAGCGCGTCGCCATCGCCCGCGCATTGGTGCGCAAGCCTAAGCTGATGATTGCCGACGAGCCGGCAGCAAGCCTCGACCCGACGGCAGGTCGCGACGTGATGGCGCTGTTTTCCGATCTCGTGCGCGAAAGGGGCATCACGCTGGTCTACACGACCCATGACATGGAGCATGCGCTGAGCTTTGCCGACCGGATCGTCGCGCTGAAAGCAGGCCACGTGCATTTCGACCTCCCAGTGGCCGATGTTGACCGCGAGCGCCTGGATGGTGTGTTCCATGCGTGATGCTGTTCCCACCCGTTTTTTCCGCGCCTCGCCGTTTGTTTTTGCCATTCTCGTCGCTCTTGGCGCGCTGCTCGTCGTCTCGGCCACGCAGGTGGCGCCAACGCCGAGCCAGCTTCTGAACGGTGCGCCACGCATGGCGAACCTGATCGAGCGCATGCTGCCGCCGAGCTTTGAACCCGGTTTCCTGATGCGCGTGACCTGGCGCACGATTGAGACGCTGCAGATCGCCTTCGTCGGCACCGTCATCGGCGTGCTGCTCAGTCTGCCGATCGCCTGGCTCGCTTCGCGCACGCTGTCGCCGATCGGGCCCTTCCGACACGTCTTCAAGGTAATGATCTCGCTCTTCCGCACCGTGCCGGACATGGTCTGGGCGCTGCTCTTCGTCGCCTCCATCGGGCTTGGCGCGGTGGCCGGCACCATGACCATCATCATCGACACGATCGGCTTCTGCGGTCGCTTCTTCGCCGAAGCGATCGAGGATGCTGACAAGGAGCCGCAGGAGGCTCTGTTCTCCGCCGGTGCGGGACGTTTTTCTGTGCTCTCCGGCGCCGTCGTGCCCGATATCATGCCGTCCTTGATCAACACCTCGCAGTTCGCGCTGGAAAAGGCGGTCCGCTCGTCGGTGGTGCTCGGCCTGGTCGGTGCCGGCGGCATCGGCCAGGAACTGAAAGTCGCCTTCGACCTTTTCCAGTATCGCAACGCCTCGACCATCATCCTCGTGATCTTCGTGATCGTTCTGGTGATGGAGCTTGCGACCGACCGGCTGCGGCAGAAGGCGCAATGAGGCGGCAGACATGCACCTCATAAAGTGCCTTCAGACAATCTCACCAGTCCTTATGGCATAGCGCGAACGCTTTCGTTGGCAGAGTCGATGAGAGCGGACAGTCTTGTGTCGGCCCCGAGCCGGCCACCAATAGGCTTGGAGCCAATACCCGCTTGGTGCACAGTCGACGTGACGCCGCCACTGAGCTAAGTCCGCTCTCCGGCCTGAGCAATGATCACGTCTAAGACGGAGTTGAAGGCGCATCAGTGCCGTGGCGATATTCGGCCCAAATCGTTCATTGGTAGTCGCAAGAATTCGCCGCGGCACTGCAGTTTTTCGACAGAGTTTGCAGCGAGAAGCCTCGAACGCTTTCAGGAAAGACCGGATTGTCGCAAAGCCAGTATATACGCGACACCGCGCACGTAATCTGCACCGTCGCGACCTTAGCGCCTGTCGGGCGGCAGGTCCTTGATGCGCTCCACATGCGCTTTGATGTCGTCGAGCGTAAAAGGCGTGTGATGACGGACCGCGGTGGTCGGATGATAGCGCAGCCCCAACCGCTTTTCGGGACGCCAAGCGTTAGCTGGCCGTATCGGACGAGGTGCGAAGCCGCCGCCGCAGGTGGGGCAGACGTTTTGCAGGACTGATTCCACACAGTCCACGCAGTAGGTGCATTCATAGGTGCAAATGCGGGCATCGGCGGAATCCGACGGCAAGTCACAGTCGCAAAACTGTCATCGCGCATGAACCGCAGCTGGCTCGTGCAATGGTCTTGGCGGGTGTCATAATTTTGAACTAGTTCGAACCGACGGCTTGAAAAACAATAAGCCTCGGCTCCGTGAGTCGTAGAAATTAGCACCAAATGGTGCTAACTAGACCATTCATCGTCAGGAGTCTTGATATGCGATCTACCATAAATCTCGATGACAATCTCATGGAAAGGGCCAAGTCCCTCACGGGCACGAAGGAAACAGCAGCTCTTGTTCGACAGGCGCTGGAGACCCTTGTGCGTGTGGAATCTGGCAAACGGCTGATCGCCCTTGGTGGCTCAATGCCAGAGGCTGAGGCGTCACCGCGCCGACGGAGCGACGTAGCCAAGTGATCCTGGTCGACACCTCAATCTGGATCGACCATTTTCGATATGGTGACGCAGAACTAGGGAAAATCATCACTGATGACCTACTGCTTTGCCACCCTTATGTTGTCGGCGAACTGGCGCTTGGTAGCCTACGAGAGCGGGATGCCGTCATAGCTTTCCTAGCCGCTCAGCGCGAAGCAACGATCGCGACCCATACAGAGGTCATGACGGTAATTGATCGGCATTCGATATTCAGCATGGGGATCGGTTACACTGACGCGCACTTGTTGACTTCAACACTGCTCGACGGGCGCGCAAGCTTGTGGACAAGAGACAAACGCTTGGCGGCCGCAGCACAAAAAGTTGGTGCGACGCTTTACCAGCAGGCGCAAGCCGCTCATTAAAGCCGTATTGCAGAACGGTTGGCGATAGATAGGTGCCGATGGCATACGAACCCGCGACCTGTCGTTCAACAGCTGTGCCGCACTGTTACTCTCCGGTTTGGGCAAGAAACGCCGCTTTGGATTCGGCCGCCCTTGGCCGCGAGCCGGCTGGCGGGTTCATAGATGGGCCAGGCGACATAGCGGAAACTCATGTTGATCGCCCGAACCGCGCCTCAGCTTCCTCGAGCTGGCCATTCATGCAAACTGTGGCATCACACAGAGGCCAAGCGCCGACTGCGGGTTGCGGCCTCGATCTTGTAGGTCGCACGAGACTTGGGCCGGCTTCGCAACCGGAAGATGATTTGTCGATCTGCGTCCTGACCCTTCCTCAACGCTGATCAGCAACACCAGGGTAAGCCCCGAACTCGAACGCCCCGTGGCGATCACCATCTTTTTTCGACACAAACATCTCCAAGGCCTGTCGAAATGTATCGGCCCCGCCGCACACTATGATGAGCGGGTACGAACACGCTCAACCATCAACGGGCCGTCGACTTACGGTCATTCTGAGAAGAAGGGCGATACCGATGCACTTCATGCTTCAATTCTACGAAAACCCAGAGGAACGGGGCAAACATCATGATCCCGCGCAGGTCGAGGCCTATTTCGCTGGTTGGACCGCCTTTATCGGCACGCTTGCACAATCCGGGGCCATGGTCAGCGGCAACGGGCTGCTGCCACCCGATACCGCGACGACGCTGCGTGTCAAGAACGGCACGCGGCAGGTCGTTGATGGCCCCTTCGCCGACAACAAGGAAATTCTGGGCGGTTATGTCATCCTTGATGTGCCCGATTTAGACGCAGCGCTCGAATGGGCTGCACGGGCACCCTGCGTGACAGCCGGGTCCGTCGAAATCCGCCCGATCCTGCCGCCGCCCGGCGCATGATGGGCGACGCGCGCCGCGATGCCGCCGTACACTTGGTTCTCGCGGCGTGCGGGTCCTGCTGTATATTGCACGCGATTTTCGCCGTGCGTACGCCCAGCCATCGACAGGTCGTCAACTCACAGTCATCTTCAGCAAGAAGGCTATTCCAATGCACTATATGCTGCAATTTCGCGAAACCCCCGAAGAAAGGAGCAAACCCAACGATCCCGCGCAGGTCGGCGCCTATTGGGGTGGCTGGCAGGCCTATATAGGCGCACTTGCGCAATCCGGCGTCATGATTGGCGGCAACGTATTGCGCCCGCCCGAGACCGCAACGACGCTGCGGGTCGAGAATGGCACCCGGCATGTCGTCGATGGACCATTCGCAGACACCAAGGAGCAACTGGCCGGATTTGTCATCCTCGACGTGCCCGATCTTGACACAGCCCTCGAATGGGCCGCACAGGCGCCGTGCGCAACGCGCGGCTCGGTGGAGGTTCGCCCCGTGCTTCCACCACCCGCCTCCTGATGGACGAGGCGCGCCGCGATATCGCCGCGCAAGCGACGCTTGCGGCGCGCGAGTCCTATGGCAAGCTTATCGCGATCCTCGCCGCGCGCACGCGCGATGTGGCCGCCGCCGAGGATGCGTTGGCGGACGCCTTCGCGGCCGCGCTGGCGCAGTGGCCGCAAGGCGGTGTGCCAGCTAACCCTGTCGGCTGGCTTCTGACCGTTGCGCGGCGCAGTGCGGGCCACGCCGCAGCGCGACGACATACCGCCGACCGCAGTCTCGCGATGGTGCAAATGCTTGAGGAAGAACGCAACGACCAAGCTTCGGACGGATTCGGCGACGACCGCCTGAAGTTGATGTTCGCGTGTACCCACCCGGTTATCGCCGAAGACGCGCAGGCGCCCTTGATGCTGCAGACGGTCTTAGGCCTTGATGCCGCGCGCATCGCAGCAAGCTTTCTGATCGCGCCCGCCTCGATGGACCAGCGGTTGGTGCGCGCCAAACGCCGTATCCGCGATGCCGGGATCGCGTTTGTGATCCCTGAGGCAGAAGATATACCTGCGCGGCTGTCCGTGGTGCTATCAGCGATCTACGCGGCCTACGGCACCGCCTGGGACGACGTGGCCGGTGCCGACCCGCGGCTGGCAGGCCTCACCAATGAGGCGATCTGGCTTGCGCGGCTGACGGTGCAGCTCGCGCCCGAGCAGCCCGAGGCGCTCGGCCTGCTTTCCCTGATGCTGCACTGTGAAGCGCGACGGGCGGCGCGAAGAGGATTGGATGGCGCTTTCATCCCGCTGCGCGACCAAGACGTCGCTTCGTGGTCTCACGACATGATGGCTGAGGCGGAAGCCGCCCTGCGCTCAGCCGCCCGTGCGGCACGGCCTGGGCGGTTCCAGACCGAGGCCGCAATTCAGTCGCTTCACGCGTAAAGCCGCATCACCGGCGAGCGCCCGCACGGTCCGCTCGCAGAGCTTTACGACGTGCTGGCCCGGTTCGCGCCCACCACCGGCGTGCTGGTGTCGCGTGCTGTCGCGCTCGCAGAAAATGGCGCGGTCAACGCTGCGATGTTGCAGCTAGACGCGATCACGAATGCCGAAGCCTATCAGCCCTGGTGGGCGGCGCGTGCCCGCATCCTCTGGCTCGGCAACCAAGAGTCAGCCGCTCGCGAGGCTGCGACCCGCGCGGCCGGTCTCAGCAAGGATCCCGGCATCCGGCGCTTCTTGCTGGCGGGCGGATATCAGGACAGCCCGAGACAATAGATCCGCCGTCGTCGTACAGACTGTCAAAAACGGGGTGGGTCTGCCAATCAGACCAGGGTTAAAGCCGCCGCGCGTCATGATAGCGAGCAGCCCATGGCCTTGCGGGTTAGCGCACAGCCGCCAGTCTGGCGGCCGGAACGGCTCGCACCAGCAGCGAAAGTGAGCTTTGCCGACCCTGATGAACGGCAAGCCTGCACTTTTCGACTGTCTGCTCTTCGCCCTTTTGACACCTTCAATCTGTTCGCAGAGAATGAGCACTATTGTAACAGACAAGACTTAACGCACATGGCAGAAATGAAGGCGCGTAGCCGCACCTGAGGCCGCCATAGCCTCGTTTCCGCTTCTGCGCACCTTTGACGACTGCACCTTCGTCCGAGATGAAGGCGCAAAACTGCCAAGGGTAAATGCTCGCCTCACCTCTTCAAGCCATCCGTCGTGCTCAAGCGGGCCACTCAAAACTGGCTGGTGACCCACAGCCGGTGTGTCTGGCACTGTGAGTGGATTGCTCAGACAAAGTCCGCATTCGCTATTGATACCCGGTTGGAGACCTCTGCGCCGTTGGACTTAAGGTAGTTCCATGGCGCCCAGGTCGCCCCAACGCCGACGGTGCCCGATGGATGGAGGCAAACTTTCATCCATCGGGCATGGAGTAGCGGCAGCCCTGCGCGACAGTTGCAATCTTCGGTCCGAACGCGCTGCCTGAACGCAGTCTGGTGGCAAGGAAGATCGTTTCACACGACTTTGTTGCAGGCCGAGAGCGAGCCCTTTTACAGCGTGCGACAGCCTAGCATATTGGTCCGATAGCAGGTTGGCGTCGTGCCATGTGCTATGCGAAATGCACGGGCGAAGCTTTGAGAACTGTCGTAACCCAGAGACAGGGCAATTTCGGTGATGGTCAAGCCAGAACGGGAGAGCAGCATGCGCGCCCTGTCCATGCGAAGGGAGACCTGGAACTGGTGTGGCGCGATACCTGTCGAAGCCTTGAAGGCACGAGCGAAGTGATAGACCGATAGGCCAGTCAATGCGGCAAGGTCGGCCAGCGATACCGGCTGATCGACCTGAGCGTGCAAATGGTCGGAAACGCGCGAAAGCTGCCAGGGCGCCAGCCCTCCGGCCGGCGCCCGCAGCTTTCGTTGCGACTGCGCCATAAGCAGCGCAACCATCTGCATCAACGCCCCTTCGATGAACATCGGGCCGCTGGGATTGCCGGCGCGAATCTCGCGCGCGGTCTGTATGAACAGGACTGTCAGTTGTGGAGAATTGATGTTGGCACGGTGGGCTGCACCGAAGTCGCCGTCGGGCGGTAGATCATGACCGCCGCAGATCGACTGCAGTGCCGTATAAGGAATGGCCAGGAACTCGACTTCGTTCGGCCTGTCGAGGAGGATCTTTGTCGGCGTGTTCGGCGGCGTGACGACGATGGAGTTCCGGGGTATGGCGGCGCGGAACTGTCCGGCCCCAAGATCGAGTGTCGCCGGAATCTCGCGCGACAGGCCGCGCGTAATCACGAGGTCGGGCACAGCCGCGTCGGAATAGTCGCCAGCGCCCTGCCGGGCAGAGAGCAGGGTCGTTCCCAGAGCGACCGGCCTATGGACTTCGACGAGGGTTTCCGAATAGGCGGCGCTATAGAACGCATGCATGCTATCAAAATACAGATTCGTATCGAGCATGGGATCAAGCCAGTTTGGCGGGGCAACATAGCCGGGTGCCACGCGGAAATACTCGGTCCCGCCCTGAAATCTGTCAAACAAAATCGATAACGACGCTGCGATCACAGCAAGTTTTGCCACATGGCAAGTTCTGGCGGGTCAAAGAACGGCACAGACCTCAGATACGGTCTTTCGCAGCCAGGCGTGTGCAGGATCCTTTCGCAGATTGGGCGACCACAGCATGTGCAACGTCCATGGTTCCAGACCGAGGAAGCCGACGTCGAACGTCTTGATGCCAGGCCCAAAGCAAGCTGCTGCTCTGGCCGGCACCGTCGCTATCAGGTCTGTTGTGCGCAGAATCTGAGGAAGCGCCATAAGGTGTGGCAGTGCAAGTCGCACCCGGCGCACATACCCCTGGGCTGCCAGTGCGTCGTCCACGACACCGCGGCCTTGTCGCCCTGCTGTGAACAGCGTGTATAGCGCATGGTCGAAGGTGACAAAGGCATCCATATCGGGTGGGCCGCCAAGAATTGGATGCCCGTCTCGGGCAACACCCACGAATTGCTCTTCCAGCAGGGGAGAGGCGACCGCGCGCTCCGGAGGCTCTGAGAAGGCTCCGATGATCAGATCGAAAGCACCGCCGTCAATCAGGCCCCCCGCCCCTGCCTTGTCATAAGCCAGAAGCTGAAGGTCCATCCCCGGTGCTTCTGCTGTCAGCCGTGCCATCAGTGCAGGCGCGATGACGGCAGTGGTGTAGTCCGTCACGCCGATGGTGAAGGTTCCGTCAGCGGTTGCGGGATCAAAGACACGTTGTTCCCCATCAAGCGTCACGCGGATACCTGCAAGGGCTGCAAGCAGTCCAGGTGCCAGCCGTCGCGCAGCGGGGGTCGGCTGCATCATGCCCCCCGCATAAGTGAACAGCTCATCCCCCAGCGCCTTGCGCAATCGCGACAAGGCAGCACTGGTGGCGGGCTGACTGAGGCCCAAGAGCCGTGCTGCGCCGGAAACACTGCGCGCCTTGTCCATCGCCTCGAAGGTCAAAAGCAGGTTGAGGTCGAAGGTCATTAGGGTCGCCTGTCTATTCATTACGTGAATATCAGTCATTTGATCTGCTGGATAGACAGAGCGCTATGCCAACCCAATATTTTCGCTTTCAGTGAAACAAAGGACCTGATCATGACCTCTCCACTTGCCATTATTGCCGGCGTTGGCCCCGGCGTTGGCGCCGCCATTGCCCTCCGCTTCGTCCAGGGCGGTTTCCGCGTCGCGTTGATCGCCCGCGATGCCGATCGTCTGGCGGCTCTCGCCGCTCCCATGGTCGCTGCCGGCGGCACTGCGACAACCCATATTGCTGACCTATCGGACCACGCTGATGTTCGCCGCGTGCTCGCAACCATTGCCGCCGAACATGGCCGCGCGACCCTGCTTGTGTGGAATGCTGCGGTCTGGACCGAGGCGCCTGCGCTGACGCTGGACCCAGGAGATTTCGACCGTCAGCTTCGGTTGGGCCTGACTTGCGCGCTGACCGGTATCCAGACGGTCGCACCGTCAATGATGGCGGGCGGCGGCTCGATCCTGCTGACCGGTGGCGGCCTCGCGCTGATGCCTCAATATGGGGGGGCGGTTCCCGCTCTCACTGCGGTCAAATCAGCGCTGCGAGGATTCGTCCACGCAAGCGCGTCCGAATTCGCCACGCGCGGCCTGAGGCTGGGCATGGTGACGATCGCGGGCCAGGTCGCGCCCGGCGGGCCCTTCGACCCTGCCCGGATCGCCGAGGCTTTCTGGACCCTGCACACCGCGGCAAAGCCCGTGGTGGAGCATGTCTTTGACGGTAGCTGACGAACGGGTCCCGCCGCAGGATTTGCCACCTTGGCGGCAGGCTTGGCCGAGATAGGAACCAAGCGCCTGTTTCTGAAGAAGAACATTGGCTCCGAATACCCTCTCCCTGTCTCAGCAAGTTTTGGCAAGCGGGGATGGGGGTATGCCGGGCACTCTCAATCTGACGCTGCCGAACCTCCCGATCACCCAAACTCAACAAGGATTGACCAATGCGACTGCACCATCTTGGCCTTGCCCTGGCCCTTGTGTTTTCCGCTTCCCCTGCCCTGTCCGAGACCGCGTCCGACCGTCTGGCTGCGCCCGGCCCCGAACATGCCTGGATGGACCCGCTTGCCGGGCGCTGGGATGTGGCGATGCGCGTCTGGCCCGGGCCTGAGGCCGAACCCTTCGAGATACCTGGCATGACGGCCGAACGTGAGCTTGTTCTTGGCGGGCGCTACCTGCGCGAAATCCTGATCTCCGGCGACGGAACTGCGATGCGTGAAGCAACCATGGGCTACAATCGGCTCGACGGTCGGTTTGAACTTGTTACCGTCGACAGCTTCGAACCCGGACAGATGGTCTATATCGGCCGTAGCGCCGCAACCGCCGCCGGGATATCGATGTATGGCGAGAGTACCGAGGCGGGAATGGGTGCCGAACCCACGGGCCGCAAACGCGATCTTCGCTTTGAATTCGTGATCGAAAACGAAGACGCGAATGTGCAGCGCATCCACGTCCGCTATCCCGGGGGAGAGGAATACCTGTTCGTGGAACAGCGCTTTACCCGCACCAAGTGATCCCCGGCTCTGGCCATTTTGCCAAGGAAAGGACATCCCATGACAATTCTATGGCGGGCCAAATTCTGTCTCATCCTGGCGCTTGGGGCGACCGTTGCCCAGGCTGAACCTAGCCGCACTGTCGCCAGCTATCCGTCTGGCACTTTCCTCGAGAACATCGCGGAAGGTCCCGACGGTGCACTTCTCATCACAAGTTACTTCGATCGGACGCTCCTGTCATGGGACGGCGTCGGAGCGCCCGCGCCTCTCGTCGCGCTCGACCTGCACCCTGTGGGCATTCGCGCGCGCGCCGATGACATGGTGTTGTCTGCGCATGGAACATCTTTCGCCGAGGGGCCTCAATTCACACAGACCAACGCCTTCCTCGTCCTTTCGGCGGATGGCCAGGTGATCCGCACCATCCCTGCGCCTCAAGCACTCTTTCTCAACGGGATTGTCGAGGTCGCGCCCGGAACGATCCTTGCTGCAGATTCCCTGGCAGGCATGATCTGGCAGCTTGACCTTGCGAGCGGCACCATTGCCGAATGGCTGGCCGATCCACTCTTTGCCACCGATCCTGCCGCAACGGGGCAAACGCCGGGTGCGAACGGGCTCAAGATCCGCGACGGATGGCTCTATGTCTCAAATTCTTCGCGACAAGCACTCTATCGCGTCGCGCTAGACGGGGCAGGTCCGAAGGGAGCGCCTCAACTCTTTGCAGCCACCGGATCGATCGACGATTTCGCTTTTCTCGCCGACGGCACGATTGCGGCAGCCTCGCATGGAGCAGCGCTGATCGGTATCGACACAGAAGGTACGGTTTCCACCTTGCTGGCAGCAGGCTGCGACGGCTGCACCTCCGTCATACCCTATGGCCCCTCAGAAGAACTCGTGGTGCTGACGACCGGAAACCTCCTGGAAGGTGGCTCAGACGCGGCGCGCATCTTGGTGGTCCCCGCGAAATAGACGAAGGAAGAGGTCATTGGACATCGGGATCATCGGTGCAGGCATGATCGGAGGGACGCTTGCCAAGCTTTTGGCCAACCGTGGCCATCGGGTTCAGGTCGCCACCCGGTCCCCTGACGACCCCCGCCTTGCGGCCCTGCCGCCAGGCGTTGGCCGCACGACAGTCGCCGAAACGGCCCGCTTCGGCATAGCGACCATCGTTGCCGTGCCCTTTGCCGCATGGCCGGAGCTTGTACGGTCGGTCGGAGCAGGGTTTGATGGTCGTGTAATTCTGGACACGTCAAACGCAATACCGGTTCGGGACGGTGAGGCTGCAACTGCGGCGCTTTCCTCTGGGCAAGGTTCGGGGGTCTGCGTGGCAAAGCTCGTTCCTGCCGCTCGCGTGGTGAAGGCATTCAGCTCGGTACACTTTGCGACCCTTGCTGCCACGGCCGGAGCACACCCGCCAATCGGCATCCCGCTGGCCGGCGACGATCCGGGTGCTGTTGCCATTGCCGCAGGCGTGGTTGCAGCGGCGGGCTTCGCTCCCGTTCCTGTCGGGCCGCTCTCTGCGAGTGCGCGTTTTGATTTTGGAACGCCACTGTTCAACGTGCCTCTATCAGAGAGTGAGTTGCGCCTCGCATTTGCCGAAAGAAAGGGAGCATCGTGATACATTGGTTCTGAGAGGTTCTCAGGCCGTATATCTTGCAAGTGTTGCCGCCTTCGACAAAATCTTCAGGCAAACACCTCGTGGTTCACCAAGACAGCAGACACTGAACGTCAGCATGTAGCGAAGGACGGTCGCTCCAAAATCATGGCACTGGGAGAGGCTCTCTGCGCAGCTGTTTGCATATCGCGACACTGCGCTACTGCCGGTCAATGGCCAACAACAGAGGCCATGAGCTTGTGACGCGCCGACCTGTAGCATGACGACTTAACGGTGCTTTTGCGCCCCCCGGGTGCTTCCGCGTGTGACCCTCTCTTTTCCGAATGAACGTAGATGATCCCTTTCACAATCTTGCTCCAGCACGCTGAAGGACTGTTCTCATGGAAAGCTCTGCCGCCGATTTAGCAACATATGTCCGCCGTCCGCTTTCTGATGCCCACGTGGCGTATCTAAGCAGGATCGGGCAAGAAGTTCGTTACGCTCCGGGCGAGACAATGGTGGCTTTCGGCGCTGCCAATGACGCGTTTTTCTACATCGTCGAAGGTGAGGCCGCGGCTTTCGACGAGGTGAATGGAACGCGCTACGGCAATGCCACGCTGGGTCCAAGTCAGTTCACTGGCGAGATGAGTTTCCTCAGCGGCGGCACGGTGCAACTGACCACCCGAGCCGAAACCCATCTGACCGCAATACGGGTCCCACGCGGCGCGATGCTGCAGGCGATGGCCGACATCCCAGAGATGAGCGACATCATCCTGACGGTCTTCGCCGCGCGCCGCCGTCGCCTGATCGAGAGCGGGCAAGCGGGACTTACACTGATCGGCCCTGAGACCGATCGGGCCATACGCAGGATCGAAACATTCGCGGCGCAGAACCTTATTCCTTACCGCACGCACGCTCTACAAAGTGCCGAGGCACTTGAACTGGCCGGGAAGTGCGGAATACCCAGTGATCGAGGTGCCGTCTTATTGGGTGAGCGTGCCGTCATCAACGACCCAACACCACGTGCTCTGGCGCGGCGCTTTGGGCTTGACCTCGCGGTCGAGGCGGGCGCGGAGTTCGATGTGGTGATCGTGGGGGCGGGGCCGGCGGGTCTTGCTGCGGCAGTCTATGCCGGGGCCGAGGGACTGCGCGCATTGGTGATCGACGAACTGGCGGTGGGCGGACAGGCGGCGGCCTCTTCGCGGATCGAAAACTATATGGGCTTCCCGACAGGCATATCCGGCCGGGATCTATGCGCGCGTGGCGAAATCCAGGCACTGAAGTTCGGCACCCGTTTCGCCGTTCCACGCCAGGTCACGGGGGTGTCGCGCGAGGCGTCTGGCTTTACCCTGACACTCGAGGACGGCGTGACGGTCAAGGCTTCGGCGATCGTCGTGGCGAGCGGCGTACAATATAGGCGTCTCCCGCTGGCTCGGCTGGAGCATTTCGAGGGGGCGGGGGTATCTTATGCGGCAACTGAGCTTGAGGCGCGGCACCTGCGGGGGCGCAGTGCAGTCGTGATCGGCGGGGGCAATTCTGCGGGTCAGGCGGCGATGTTTCTCAGCCGCCAGGCATCGCGGGTGCATCTCGTGGTGCGCGGCCCATCACTCGCGGCATCGATGTCGGACTACCTGATCGAGCCCATCCGGAAGAATGACGACATTGCGCTGCATTTCGATGCGCAGGTCACCGCGCTCCACGGCGCGGAAACGCTCGAGGCCGTAACGCTGCGGGCTGCAACAGGCGATCTGCATCTGCCTGCAGCGGGCTTGTTTGTGATGGTGGGAGCCGCGCCCAATACCGGTTGGTTGTCTGGCATTGTAGACCTGGATGGCAAAGGTTTCGTGGTGACGGATGGCGACCATTCGGCCTCCATTCCCGGCATTTTCGCGGTCGGAGATGTGCATGCGGGATCGGTCAAACGCGTGGCATCAGCGGTGGGAGAAGGCTCGGTTGTGATCTCGAAGGTCTGGGAACATGTCAATGCTGCACGAAACAAATAGACCATCCTGTCTATCGGATTGACCGTCAGGCAACATCTTTGAATTGACTAGTCTTGCATGCCGATCAACAGGCACCCAAAGCCCTTCCTTCAGAGTTCGCATCGGTCACAGCGGAAATTGTCTCCCGTAGCAGACCATGCTGTGATCTGATCTCAAATGACGGTTTATCCGTCTCCGGGCTGAGCAAAACTGGATCGGATCGGGAGGCAGCTTGCAGGCCGTCTATGCACAGTGACAGTCATAAGTCAGGGGCTGCGATTTGAGGCATCGGGTCGCCGAATGAACGATCTGCAAATGGTTCATGCGATGCGAAGCAGCGATCCTCACCGCGCATCTTGGCGTGCTATAGGCTTCTCCACACGCGCAAGCTCTGTCCCAGAACGCAAAGCCGCCAGAATGGACCAGGGCATTACTACCCCGCGCGGAGGAGAAGGACTGCCATGCCCAAATTTGCGGCCAACCTGTCAATGATGTTTACCGAGGTGCCTTTCCTCGATCGCTTCGCGGCGGCTGCCGATTGCGGCTTTGAGGCCGTTGAATATCTATTCCCTTACGATCACCCAGCCCAGGTGGTCGCAGAACGGCTGCAGACTGCCGGCGTCCTTCAGGCGCTTTTCAACATGCCGCCTGGCGATTGGAACGCTGGCGAGCGTGGCATGGCAGCATTGCCGGGTCGCGAGGCAGACTTCGCGAAAAGCCTCGACACAGCGATTTCATACGCGACAACTATCGGCACACCACGCCTGCATATGATGGCCGGTCTGGCCCCGGCAAGAGATCCAAAAGCAATCGCGACCTATCGAGACAACCTCAAGCGCGCTATCGACCGGACAGGTGAGGTCGGGATCGGTCTCGTGATCGAGCCGATCAATGGTCGAGACATGCCGGGTTACTTTCTCAGCGACTTCAACCAAGCGCTGGATTTCATGGCCGAGATGGATGCCGCGCATCTGAAGCTGCAATTCGATGTCTATCACCGCCAGATCGTGCATGGCGACGTGATCATGGGGCTGAGAGCCTGCGCGCCGTTAATCGGCCACATCCAGATCGCGTCTGTGCCCGACCGGCACGAGCCCCTGACCGGCGAACTCGATGACCTCAGGATCTTCGCCGAGATCGATGCGATCGGTTACAAGGGTTATGTCGGGTGCGAGTATCGTCCAGCGCATGGCACCCGGGAGGGATTGAGCTGGATGGAGAGGGTCTAGAGTAGAGCAGTTGCTGATCACGCGGGACCGCGAATTGGCTCGAGCAATGGGTCAAAATAGACGAACGCCACCTGAACCACAGATGTCAGTTGAGGCTGCGTTCATGGTTTCGGCATCAAGCCGACCTCGACCTATCAGTTGTCAAAGGCGGAGCCGTCCCTAGCCTGTAACAACCAGCCCTGGCGCACGCGACAGCATCGACGATCCCACCAGATTTGCGGCGCCATAGGCAAAGATGACCCCCAGGGCAAAAGGCGGAAGGGACTGTCGGGTGATACAGGTACGGAGTGCGGCCACGCCGACCCATAGGGTTGCCGCTGTCCGCCGCGTCGAGCAGCTTGCTATAGCGCCATCTCCGGCCCGCGAGCAGCCCGTGTCCAGCTTTGCTGGTGGCATCAAGGTCTATCGCAACACTTTAGGCTTTTCGGAGCCGTTTTGTGATCTCTGCCGCGCCTCTTCTTCCTGACGCAGGAGGTGGCGAATTTCGCCGAGTATTTCCTTACGGCGAACTGCCTTGTCTGTGAGGCAGCGGACGATCTCTGCCTCCGTCACCCCAGACTTGAAGTGACAAGACGCCTCGTTCTCGGCGATATCGCGAAGAATGTTCATGAGCACGAGGTTCTTCTCGTGCATCTGCATCACCATTTCCTTCACCTGCAAACGTTCGGACATACTCATCACTCCTGCTGAAAACCAACTTCGGGCTATAACCGTCCAGCGGCGGAATGGTCCCAGGCAGTGGCCCAAATTCGTTATTTCGCTCAGCTACGCGCAAGCTTCGGGCTTGTTCCATAGACGTGCGATCGACACCGCCTCAATGACGACGCCTGCGAAAGGAACCCGGACAAAACTTACTACCGACGGATCGAGACAGCACCAAACAGATCTCGGTCCGGACGACAGCTGGACGTTGCAAGCTGGCGCAGTCGTCCCGATGAAATCGACAGCCTCGTCGCGCTCAGACATCCTCGGCAGGTAAGGACCACACCAGGATATCGAAATGACCCGTGGGCGCATTCAACCGCGGATCAGACGGTAACGATTTTTCTAGAATATCACCGCTTCCATGCCCTCGTTGGGCATGGAAGCAGAAATGACTGGCATGTGGGCGCAAAGCCGAGCCGAAGTACCTCAGGCATCTGAACAACGACAGAAACGGCGTCAAGCGGCGCGCAGGCATTGGTAACGTGCCGAGGTTCTCACCTCTTCCGAAGCGGGTTTACCAGCGTTTGTGGGGTTATCAAATGCAGCCGCTCATCCTCTTTCGCCAAACTCTCGACATCGCTTGAGAAACCACTTCTGCTGAAAAACAGGTAGTGCTTACCCGTCGTTCCTGCCCCGTAGGTCGTTTTTTCGGATCGCTCACGCAACAATCGAACGTGGCCAAGGTCGATCACTCGCGATCGCCATTTGCATTCTCCGTAGAAATACGCACCATCCAACAATCGCCCCGCGAGATCGATGTCGAAATCGGGATGACCCCAAATCTGGCCGACCTCCTGCGTTGGGACCGCAAGGACTTCCTGCAAATGAAGCCTTGCAAACTGAAGGGCGATCGGTTCGAACGCAGTCCCCATGTATTCGGAGAACCGAGGCTCCACGACGCGGTCGTAAACCTCCTCGCCAAACCCACTGCTAATCGCGCTCAGGTTCGGTCGCACGAAACGATGCCAGAACGACATCAGGCTGTCTGCAACGCGATAGCGGCGGTTTCGACCCCTTTCGTCGGCATCCAGTGATTTCGAATTGTCAACCAAATCGAGTGCGAGCAGTTTTGCCAGATACGGTCCAATGGTGTCTGCTTTGACACCCAGTCGGTTTGCGATTTCGGACTTGATGTTGGATCCGTCAGATATGGCCGCAACAACGCTTGAGTAAAAGGATGGCTCTCTGAGTTCGGTCTGAAGCAGCGTGTTCGGTTCGTCGATCAACGTGCCTGTCTCTGTGAGCAGGAGTTTGATGACATTGGTGCGAAGCGGTTCCTCAGCGTCGCAAAGCTGAAGATAGTAGGGGATGCCACCGAAGATCGCATAGGTCATGATAATGTCGTCGGCCGTGTAATTTGGGAAAAACTTGGCGACATCGACAAGGGGCAACGCCTTCATGTCGAGCGACAAGGTTTTGCGCCCGTAAAGTGGGTTCCGTTCCGCCAACAGATCTTCCATCTGAGAAATGGCAGAGCCGCAAAGGATCAGTTTCATCGCACCGGCTGCAAGCGCGCCAGAATCCCAGAATTTCTGAAGAATCGATGGCAGTGCTGGCTCGTCATTAAGCAGATAGGGAAATTCGTCGATCGTGACGATCAAACCCGGATGCTCACCAGCTCGCTCGGCAACATAGTGCAGCACCCCCTCCCAGCTCGACAAAGCCTCGAGCTGAGGATTGGATCCTATTGCCTTGCCGACATCGGATTTGAACTGCTCCAGATTCAAGAGTGATGAGACGCGCGTCGCCTGAAAGTAGATTTCCGGGCGGTTTCTGGCGGCCTCTCGGAGAAACCGCGATTTGCCGATCCGCCGTCTGCCGAAGACGATGACAAGGGAAGCTCGTTGCGAATCCAATTCGGTCCGCACGAGCTTGAGCTCACGTTCGCGCCCACGGAACTGCATCTGCCTGCCTTATGATAGCTGGAGAGAGTAATCACAATTACCGTAATCGTAATTACCTTATTTACGATTACGGTAATCACAATTACCTTAGAAATCATCTCTTTGTCAAGCTCGGCGCTCGTCGACCTTTGGCATCCGCTATTTACGGCAGACGCTGCCCGCACCAGCTCTTGCCAGTTGGCACGCGCCCTTGTTCGATGTTCGAACACCGTCCCTCCTCCGGCCTTCGTCAAACCCCGCTTCATCTCCTGACCATTGCAGAAAAGCCAGTTGACACCCATGTGAAAGAACTAGAACATAGAGTGAACAAATGAGGTGGATCATGAACGAGACAGGCACGAATGACGTCGTGGCCAAGGCCCTTGCCGAAGTGGCAAAGATGCGCGCATGGCGGGAAAAGGTCGAAGCGGAAAGACAAAAGACTTTCGGGGCGATGGGGATGCGCCAGTCAGTCTATGTCCTTGCCCGTCAAAAGCCGTCGCAGACCGAAACCAAGCCCCAGTAGAAGAAACGGCTCATTAGGTTATCACCACGTCTATGCCGCAGGCATCGGCCAGCATCTGGCGCACCAGTGCGCTTTAGCCCGCCCCCTCGGATCACGATACGTCTGACATTCGCCGCGACACGGTAAAGATCCGATCCAGATCCGGATTCAGTTCAATCCCGAGCCCTGGGCCTGGCGGAACCGTAATCATCCCGTTCTTGACCTCAGGTAGTTCTGTCACCAAATCACGATACTAGGTCTTATAGAAGGCCCTGACGTTTTCCTGGACAAGCGCATTGGGGGCGTTGAGCGACAAATGCGTCGATGCACCGAGCACCACCGGCCCCGTGCAGTCATGAGGCGCCACGGGCAAATGCCAGGCTTCGGCCATCGAAGCGATTTTCCTCGCCTCAGAAATCCCGCCACACCAGCTGATATCCAGCATGACGACACCGGCTGATCCTGTTTCCAGCAAATCCCTGAATGCAAAGCGTGAGCCGAGCGTCTCGGAAGAGCAGATCGGCAATGGAGATACTGTGGCATAGCGCGTGAGGCTTGAAACAGGCCCCGCCGGTGAGTGCAGGCAACGGGACCTTTCACGCGGTGCTACCAACACTCACTGGAGCGGGTAGCGCTCTAAGACCGCCCTGTCGTTGCTCACCAAGACGCGTTTTTTCGCGCGATGCGGAATGGCACGCAGTGTGGACCAGTCGTCGCTTTCACAGTGTTGCCGCAGACCGAGGGCGCATCTTGGGTGGATGGAGATAGCACCCAGGAGCCTCATCGAGGACCCTGTGTCGAGACCAGCGCAACGCGCGGCTGTGGTTGACGCCAGCATCCACCAACTTCGCATAACACACTGGGGCATGGTGTCAGATGACAGCACCGAACAAGAGAACGAGACGCGCCTGGATCCTTAGGAGAAGCGCGCAACACGGCAGATAAAGCGCGCGGAGGCCTCCTCGGTGTCCACGCTCAGCCGTTACCGCGAGCGCTCGGTGCCAAATGAGCCGTGGCGCAAAGAGATCGTGATCGCCTTGAAACACATTCGAACCTGAGTCCTGCCTTTCTGATGGTCAAAATAGCTGGAGGTTTAGCTCGATCGTGTGTGAGGCGTATGATCGACCTGAGGAAGAATAAGAATGGCTCGAAAGTCGTTGACGTTGGTCAGGGTC
>SXGS01474322.1_pt1 | contig 23958 bp, 17 predicted proteins | sample 3174681 | NCBI WGS metagenome assembly SXGS01 (sample SAMN11356861, study PRJNA531348) | freshwater metagenome | isolation source: freshwater sample F1-80 | place: China: Fuxian Lake, Yuxi | collected 2017-12-25
GGCCTGCTTCCTACTCGGAAACACTCCTACTCGGAAATCGCCACCGTCTCCTTGGAAAAGAGAAAGTACCTCAGTACTCCACTTTCCAAGTGGCTCCATTCCTCATAGCACGGGCGGCTCCATTTCGGCTAGCGCCGTCGAGACAAGGGTGTGGAGCGAGAAACCATCGTCGTTTTTCTTTCTGACAATGGTCCTGAGCCGATCCCGGCGTGATCCCTCTCACTTCACTGCGGCCAGTTCGGCTGCGAGGAGCTCTTTTGTCTTGGACTTTGCGTCGGCGAGTGAAACTTCCCCCTTGTCCAACTTCGCCAGGAATGCGCGTTGTGCGGCATAATCCTTGTTGAGGACACCCGCCTTGCTCTGGAGCATGCGCCACGCTTTGCGACGTTCCACGGCGAACAGCACCATTTGTCGGCTCACCGCGAAAAACTTCATCTTGCCGTTGATCTCGGCCTTAATCGAGCACCCGAAATTCGGAACACAGCTGCGATGATTTGGGTCAAATACCCGGCGTTGGACGACGTCATCCTGAGTGATGAACTGCAGCATGTCGTCCATCGTTATCAAGGTGGAAGCCTCCTCTTCGGAAATGCTCTTCACGTGTTTCCGGAACCGACCCTCGGTAATGGCCCAATGCGCCACGGTGAAATTATATTCCTCACCGGTGCTGGCGTATTTGGAGCGCCACCAATCGCGGTCGTTGGTTGGGTTGCCTCGGAGGTCAAACGATTCCTGCGATGTCTCTCCTTTGCGTGGATTGAAGATGAATTCGGGCATGCCACGAGAGTCACGGACCATTTTGGCTTGATCGGCGCTCATGTTGTCGCCGACACCATGCTCGGGTTGGCAGGTGGTGTAGCATTGGAAGAATGCGGTGCCGCGATATTCCAATCCGTCCAGCATGGCTTTATAGAGCTTGGCCGAGTTGGCGATAGAAACCTGCGCGACGAAAGGTGAGCCATGGCCGCTCGTGAAGGCTTCGGCGACGTTCTTCTTCTCGATCAACTTGCCTTGGGAAGCCACGCCGAATTGGTTCATGTCGTAGCCGCCCAACATGGTGGAGCTATCCGAATTCTGGCCGCCGGTGTTGGAATAGACCTGGGTATCCAACATGAGGATCTTCACGTTGGGACGATTCTGAAGCATGACTTTCGAGACGTTCTGGAAGCCAATATCTCCCAAGGCGCCATCGCCTCCGATGACCCAAACCTTGGGCAGTTCCCGGATTTCCTGCTCCGTCATGAGCGCATCGTCGAGATGGGTGAGTGTGAAGTACTCTGCCACCGTGATCACGTGATCTGTCTTGTCCAGGATACGGTCGGCCAGTCGTTCTGGCACGACAGAACTGCGGGCGTGATGGATGATGACTGATTCCGCCATGAGCCAGGAAATGGTGGAACCATCCTGGAACAAGGAATTCATCCAAGGGTACGGATGGGGATTCGAGGGGGGCGTTGAACCGTAGACGGTGTTACACCCGGTGCTCGCGCCCATCATCATGACCGACATGCCATTGGCGCGGCGGCCATCCACTGCCTGAAGGTCGCGGTGATTGAAGGCGTCCTGGCGCAACACCGCCATCAACCCTCCGATGAGTTTTTGGTCGGTGATTGGGCCATTTTGTGCCTCGTAATCGGCGATACGTTTGGCGGTATCCTTGTCGTTCTCACCACCCAATCCGATGATGACATGGGCGAACGTCTGGCGAAACAGCTGATACTCCGCCTCGTCGCGAGCCTTGAGTGCGGCGAGTTTGTCCACCCCTTCATTTTCGAGGCGGTCGGCTTTCGTCCGCAGGCGGTCGGCTTTCTTGTGATAAAGCGGGCGCATGAGGGCTTCGGTCGTGCTGGCCACGGCGCGGAGGATCGATTTCTCGCCGCAACCGGCGCAGGCGCCGTCCCCGGACACCAGAGCCTCGTAGTTGCGCCGGACCATGAGATGATTGCGCAGGGCGGCTTCTCGCGAGTTCGCGGGATCGTTGTCATTATAGAGGCCGAGGAATTTCTGCGGCGTATCGGGCAACAACCGCGAGAAGATCTGTGCGGTGGTCAATTCCGCATTCAGTTCCTCGGTTTCTCGGGTCATACGCAGTGCATCATGATCACCGCATACTTGAACGCATTCACCACAACCTTTGCAGAGGTCGCTGACGAAGATCGAGAAGAGTCCACCGCCGCCTGGAGTTTTGGATTCAACCGATCGGAAGATGGCGGGAACGTTCGAATACGCGAGCGGGAGTTTGGCGATAATGCCGGAGAACTCGGTCTTGGCTCCGTCAGCGATGGTGCCGAGAGACTCGATCTCCGCGGCGATGATATCCTTGAAAGGAAGATTCGTCTTGGCTTTCACCGACTCATTCATTCGCACACGAGCCCGCTGTTCGACGCCGGTCAATTCGCCGATGAGTTTCTTGCGTTCGTTCACATCGCTCACGTAATTCATCGCGGCGGTTTTCAAGACGGTGCCCACATCCTGCGCGGTATTCGGCAATGCGGTATCCGGGCAGGCGGTGATACATTCCATGCATTGGGTGCAGTTTTCCGCGATGTAGACCGGAGTTTCGCGGCGCGCGTTATATTTGGACTGTGTGGCGCCTGAGCCGGCGCCCATGACGCCGACCGATGCGAAGGCGCCGGCAGGTTGGTGATAGCCGAGCCCGGCTCGGAACTCACTGTCGAACTTGCCGAGAGATTGCAGAGGGACCCTCGATTGGGTTGCTGGCATGGGCAGGCCACCGCAGGCCGAGCCGCACCCGGCGGTTGGCAAGAGTTGGTGATCCCCGAGCGGACGGAGGGGAGGGTTTCGCATGGAAGAACGGTCTACTTCCTCCAGCTCGCCGTAGCGGATTTCCTGAACGCGGGAGAACCCCTCGTTCATCACGGTCATGTTCGAGGCAACGACAGCCTCGCCAAAACGGCCGAATTTCTTTTGGTATTGTTTCTGAACGCTCTCGTGGAATTTTTCCTCGCTCAGCCCGAATTCCTGAAGGAAGGGACTGACCCGGAAAAAGGCACCGAGGAACGAGTTGCCCTGCATGCGGAGCTGCAGTTCCGTCTGCTTGGTGGCTTTGCGGGCGATGTCGAAGCCTGGCAAGATGAACACCCGGATTCCGTGCTCCTTCACGAACCGTCGGTGCTTGGCTGGAATCCGCGTCCAGGCCGTCTCGGGCGTGTCGCTGGATTCCCAGACAAAGGCGCCGCCTTGCTTGAGCCCATCCAGGGGGTTGGTGTGGGTGAATGCCTTCGGATCGCAGCACAGCACCACGTCCACGTGATTCAATTCGCAATTCACCTGGATGGTTTTGGGAGCGACCGTCAGGTAATAGTTGGTGGGCGCACCTTTCTTCTCCGAGCCGTACTTCGGATTTGCCATGACATAGAGCTTCTCGATCAGGAAGCCGGCCTCATCGTATTCGCCGTCACGTTCCGAGATATACTGGCCAAAATCACCGACCAATTCCCCAAGGTTCTTGCCGGTGGTGATCATACCCCAACCGCCGATCGAATGAAATCTCACGGCGATGGAGCCTTCCGGCAGCAGGGAGGGTGTTTCCTTGCTGATAACCGCATAGGGATGGTCCACCCCCAAAACAAAAAAGGTTTCGCCTTCCGCGGCGCTGGCTCCGTCCTTACGTTGAGTTGTTCCTGTGGCGAATTCATAGGCCCCGAGCGTGTGTTCGGGACGGAAATCGCGGGATCCGATGCCATAGGCCCCACGGAAGAGACGCGGGGTTTCCTCGGGGGACAACGCAGGGATTGTCCCACCGAACTTCACCGCCTCGTTGGCCTTGCCAAGCGCGACCCGGATATCACGGGCCAGGGGATTGTCGCCGGCCAGTCCTTCGTCGGTTCGTTCGATGATGATGACATTCTTTTTCCCGCGCAGAGCCTCAATCACTGCGGCTTCGGGGAATGGACGGATCACGTTGATGTGGACGGAGCCGACCTTGGCCTGCCGAGTCTTTCGGAGGTAATCGCACGCGGCTTCGATGTTGTCCGCGGCGCATCCGAGCGAGACGAACACGGTGTCGGCATCCTGGGTTTTGTATTCCGTAACGAACTCGTAAGAACGCCCGGTCAGTTCACCAAATTCTGCGTAGGCGGTTTTGAGGAAGCCCAGGATGGGTTCGTTGAAATTATTGCGCCGCGCCACGACGCCGTTCATGTGATGTTCCTGATTTTGGACGGGGCCGAGCAGCACGGGGTTTTTCAGATCCATCATCTGCGGCACGCGGCGGCGTTTTGGTCCAAACAATTCGCGCTGCGCCGGTGTGGGACAGTCGATGAGTTCATCGGCGGCTCCCAGGAATTCGCGAAGCAATTCTGCTTCGGGCGCCAAGTACATGCGCTCCGAATGAGTCGTGAGCATGCCGTCCTGAATGTTCATGCCTGGATTCAGGGCGAGTTCGCAGACCTTGCGCAGAATGATCGCCTGATCCGCGGCCTGCTGGGCATCCTTGGACATCAGCATGATCCAACCGGTGTCGAGGGCCGCGTAGAAGTCGTCGTGGCCGCAGTGGACGTTCAGCGCTTGTTTTGTCAGCGCACGCGCGCCGACCTCGAGGACCATCGTCGAGAGTTTGCCGGGAGCGTGGTAATATTGCTCCATGGCATACACGATCCCCTGACCGGAGGTGAAATTCACGGTGCGCCGACCGGTCACCGCATAGGCCGTTGCGCCGCCTTGCGCGGCGTGTTCCCCTTCAGTTTCGACAGCGACCTTCTGTTGTCCCCAGACGTTCAGTTCGCCCTGGGCGTAAGAACCTTGATAGATTTCGCCGCCTTCCGTGCTTGGTGTAATTGGATAAAACACACCGCCTTCGGTAATGCGTGTCTCGACGTGTTGGGCGACGAGCTGATTCCCATTGCAGGTGACACGGATGCCGGGGTAACGATGCCGATGCCGGGGGTTCGCTGAACCTTGAGTGGGGGTGGCATCGGTTGTATTGCCGACATTCATTCGCGATTCGTTTGAGGCCATAGTCTGTACCTGATCATGCGTCTGCCGCGTAGGGATTTCTCCTGGGCGGTGGATGCGGTTCTTGCGGACCATGCCGTAGCACTCGGCGGAATTTCCGACAAGTAGCAATCCATTACGGCAGAAAGGAAATGTGCATTGTCAGTCGACGCGGTGGGCGATTTATCCTGCTCGCCTATTGGACCCTGCGAACTCAAGCGGACGAAACACCTGGAGCGTTGTGGGAGGAATTCTAACGCGAGTGCTTCGCCTAACTGCCTGTGGATCAATGCTGCAATCATTGTGCGTTGGCAGTGGTTGTCTCGAATTGGGGTCGTTTCTGTACCAGACCCGTTGCGGTGCCTAGCGGCGCTGTGATCCTGGGGTGGATTTCGGCAGCGAGTTCCAGGGTCGTACTGGGCTTGGTAATCACTCCGGCGCGACGAACTTCCGTGGAGTTTGGGGAAAACCGGTTGATGAGCCAATTGGGGGCGCATCCCAGGATCAGGACGGTGCAAGCCATCGCCACGATGCACGCCGATTCTGCAGGGCGGAGTTGCACTGGGGTTGGTTGACCCACGCTCTCCACCACGTAGACTTGTTTCAAGATTTGGAGGTAATAGTAGAGCGAGATGGCGCTGGTCCCGATTGCGAGCATGACAAGCCAGATCAACCCCTGAGACGTGCCGGATTGGGCCGTCGCGATGAAGATGTAGAATTTTCCGAAGAACCCGGCCAAGGGTGGGATGCCGGCGAGGGAAAGCACAAACACCAGCAGGCATAACGAGAGCAGTGGTGAGCGGCGGCTCAGCCCGGCAAAATCAGTGAGTGATTCGCCATTCGGGGCTTGGACATCTCGTTCAATGACATTCACGACGGCGAAGGCACCCATAGCGGTCACGGCATAAGTGACCACGTAGTACAGCAGCGATCCCATGCCTTGTTCCGTATTGGAGAGGATTGCCAGCAGGGCATAACCAGCGTGACCTATAGCCGAATAGGCGAGCAGGCGCTTCACACTGCGTTGCGCGATGGCGGCAACATTTCCAAGGATCATGGAAACCACGGCGAGTGCCGCGACCAGGGGTACCCAGCCGGGGGTGGCGCCACTCCAGGCCGCGCTTCCCGCTGTTCCCGGCAATGCGGCCATGAAAATTCTGGCGAACATGTAGAAACTGGCAATTTTGGAACCGGACGCGATGAATGCAGCCACGGGTGTGGGTGCTCCTTGGTAGACATCCGGTGCCCAAAGATGAAACGGCGCAGCGGCCACCTTAAACGCGAACCCGATCAGGGTCAGGATCAAAGCCAAATAGACAATCGGTTCTGACCCAGCGCGAAGCGTGGTGGCGAGCTGGGTCCATGTGATCCCACCGGAGAGGCCATAGAGTAGGCTGATTCCGAACAAGAGACAGGCCGCCGAGAGGCTGCCGATGAGGAAGTACTTGAGCGACGCTTCCGACGAGGACGGTGACTCCTTGTTGAATGCTGTCAGGACATAGAGCGGCAAGCTCGTCAGCTCCAAGGCGACAAACATCAGCAGCAAGTTGTCTGAACTGACCAGGAGCATCATGCCGACCGTAGATAGCAGCAGGAGAGTGACATATTCGCCGGTGTGCTGAGTAAACCGGGATTGAATCGAGAGGATCCCCGCCACGAGCGCCAGAACCAGGAGGGTCTGCTTGAGGAACGCGGTCGTCGAGTGGTTGATGAGCAGACCGTCCATCCAAGGTGGCGACGGTGCAGCGACCGAGAGGGCGATGATGGCAGCCAGGATGCCGACGGCCGTTATGGATACGGCCACGACCTGCCGCGCGTTCTGGGGGGCTTGGCGCAGCACTAACAAATCCACCGCGAGCGCGACAAGCGCTGTGAGCACCACGATGGCCTCCGGGGCGAGCGCGCCCAAAAGTTCCATGTAATTCATAGCCCAGCTCCTTTCAGCAGCGGCTTCATGAGGGGCGTCTCAAAGCTCGGAAGTATCAGATCCAACAGCACCCGAGGATAAATGCCTACGAGCAGGCTCGTTCCCAGCAATAGTAGGGCTCCGATGCGCTCGGGAATGGAGATTGGCGCGTAGTTTTCATGAGTTGCGGCTTCGATGGTTCCGTTCGATTGGCCGAAGAACGCTTTCACAAGCACACGCAGGGTGTAAGCAACTCCTATGAGAATCCCGATCCCCGCCAGTGCGGCATAGAGTGGGAACGTTTTCCAGGCGCCCATGAGAACCTGGAGTTCCGCGACGAACCCGCTGAATCCTGGCAATCCCATTGACGCCAGGCTTGCCAGGACAAACGTGATGGCGGCGAATGGCAGGGCACGCGATAGCTGCAGGGATTCCAAAGCCGACAGCTCGCGCGTGTGGGCGCGATCATAAATCATCCGCCCCACGACGGCGAACAGAAGGCTCGCGATGATACCATGGGAGAACATTTGGAGCACCGCTCCGGACAACCCGGTAACCGAGAGCGTCATGAGGCCCAGCAGGACGAAGCCCATATGGCTGACGCTGGAGTAACCCACGACAAACTTGAAATCTTTCTGGATGAGGGCGATGCCTGCGCCGGCCAGGATGCCGATAACCGACAGCAAGGCGAGGGGGTCGCGCCACGCGGCGAGGCCCTCCGGAAACAGCGGCATGGCCACCCGCAGTGCTCCGTAGGCACCCAGCTTCATGACCACCCCAGCCAACAACATTGAGGCTGCGGTGGGTGCAGCCACATGGCCCGTGGGTGCCCAGGTATGGAACGGCCACAAACCGGCGAGTATGGCAAATCCGACGAATACCAGAGGAAACACCCAGACCTGAAACGATGTGGGCAGCGGTTGGCGAGCCAACTCGAGCAGACTGAAAGTCGGGGACCCTGCGTGGGCATAGGTGGCGATGAGACCCACCAGGACCAGTGCGCTGCCGACAAACGAGTAGAGTGCGAGCTTCATCGCCCCGTATTCCTTGTTGGTCGATCCCCAGATCGCGACCAAGAAGTACTTTGGAATGATGGCGATTTCGTAAAAGACAAAAAACAGAAAGGCATCAAAACTCAGGAAAACCCCGTAAACCCCGCCGATCAGCGTCAGATAAAACGCAAAAAACTGGTTCGCACGGTGCGTGATGTTCCAGGAGAACAAGATGCCCGCTACAGCAGCGATGCCTGTGAGCAGCACCAATGTTAGGCTGATCCCGTCGGCAGCGAGTAAGTAGCGCGCATGAATGGCGGGGATCCAGGGGACATCCACAATGGTTTGAAGCGCCGATCGATTCGTCTGATGGAGGATACCTGCCAAGCCGATTCCCAGGCCGAGCACGGAAGTCGTCAACGCGATCCAGCGGGCGATGGTTGGGCGATCCTTGGGTGCCAACGCCGCCATTGCCGCACCCAGAAACGAGAGATAGATGGTCCAGGCAAGCATATCAGAACATCCACTGTGTGAGCAGCCGTTTGACGGTTGGGTTAGAGATGGCCAAAAGCAGCTGCGGGAAAACCCCGAGCAAGAACATCGCGGCCACGGCTGGCAAAACCGTGAGACGCTCTCCCAAACTCAAATCCACCCAGGAAGATTGTCGCCTCAACGGTCCCGTGAAAACCCGCTGATACAGCGTCAGTAGGAAAATGGCAGTGGCCAGAATTCCGAGTGTCGAGAACGCGGCAGCCCAAGGCTTCAGTGCCAACGCCCCTTTAAAAATGAGAAACTCTCCGACGAAGCCATTTAAGCCCGGCAAGCCCAGGGACGAAAAGAGTGATATTCCCATCAACCCCGTTAGCACGGGTGCGGCTTTCCTTAGGCCGCCAAAGTCATCGAGATTTCGGGCGCCTCCATTGCGCTGCTCCAGGAAGCCGACGAAGCAGAAGAGGGCACTTGCTGTCAGTCCATGATTAAACATTTGGAGGATGACTCCATTGAGTGCTGCTGCGCGATCGTTGAACAGGCTGGCGTCCCCGCGTTGGAGCACGACAAACACTCCCAGTAGACAATAGCCGAGGTGGTTGATGGAGGAATAAGCGATCAGGCGTTTGAGATCCTTCTGAGCAAAAGCCGCGTAGGCCGAAAATAGAATGGTGGCAACCGACAACCACAACAGTGGGGTCAGAATGGCGCGCAAGGTTTCGGGGAAGATCGGCAGGAGTATGCGAATTAGCCCGTAAACCCCCATCTTGGACATCACGCCGGTCAACACCATGGACGTGGTGGTGGGCGCTTCCGAGTAGGTCAGGGGAAGCCAGGTGTGGAATGGCAGGATAGGAATCTTCACGGCGAAGCCCAACAACACCCCGCAACCCATCATCATCATGAGGGTTTCCCCGGTGAGCCCAGTCCCAGCGAGTTGGGCTCCCACGTTTCGGGTCAGCTCCCCGCTGCCCGCCAATTCTGCCAGTTTCAGGAAATCGAAGGTATTGGCGGCGAGAAACAAGGCCGCGAACGCCAGGAGCATGGCGATGCTGCCCACCATCGTGTAAACGAAGAACTGCATGGCTGCCGCGCTCCGTTCGGGGCCACCCCAAAGTTTAATCAGGAAGAAGGCAGGCACCAAGCTCAGTTCCCAGAAGAGGAACCAGTGGAAGAAGTTCAGCGCGGTAAATGTCCCAAACAAACCCGCCTGCAGAAAGTGCAAGAGCGCAAAGTAGAGGCGGCCCTGTTGTGACGACGGCGTCGCCGCGATGGCAAACGGGACCACCAATGCCGACAGAAGTACCATCAGTAAACCCAAACCGTCGATTCCCAGGAAATAGTCGACACCGAGTGTCGGAATCCAGGCGTGCTTTTCGATGAATTGGATGGCCCCAGAACTGGCATCGAATTGGCGCCAAAGCAATCCCACCAGTAAGAGCGGCAAGAAGCCAAGTCCTAGCGACAGTTTGTGCGAGCGGCTCCCTTGGGATCCGACGAGCAGGACCAGCAATCCGCTGAAGAGTGGCAGAACCGTGAGCAGTGTGAGGATCCACCCATTCATGAACGAATCCTCCAATCTGGAAGGGATTTTGAAGCGTCCGCTTTGCAGCCGAGGGCAGCGGGATGAGGGCGTAGTTTTGTGGTACTCATCGGCGTCTCTCCCATAACAATACCACCACCAAGGCGACCAAGGAGAGGCCGATCACGCGAAGGTAGCTCTGAACCTGGCCGTTTTGCAGGCGCGCGAATCCTCGGGCTCCCTGCTTCAGCCCGCCGCACCATCCGTCGAATCCGAGGTTGATAACGAATTGATCCAATGCCTTGCCGACGGACGCGAGGGCGATGGCCATGAGGGAAACCAACTGGACCAACCCATTCCACAAAAATCGGTCCAACACATCACTGGTGACGCTGAGGAGATGATTCAACCGGATTACCGTGGCCTCGTAGAATTCGTCGATATAAGCACGGTTCTTCAGTACTCCGAACACCGCGGGTTGGGCAGCCTCCAACGGGTCCAACGCTTGGGGTGAACTAGGTGTTTTGCGGGTGTAAAGGCGCCAGGCGCTGATCATACCGAGTGCAACGACCGCGGTGGAGATGAGCATTAACGTCGCAGATTTAGCCAGCGCGCTCAGATCCAAATGGAGCTCATGTCCGGTGAGATACGCGTGGAGCCATGGCCACGCGGGTGTGCCCCAAAAACCGACCAGTACGGCGGCGATGGCCAGAATCACCAGGGGGATGGTCATGACTGTTGGGCTCTCGTGAGCCTCCTTGCCAAGATGTTGTTTGCCGAAAAACACGAAGAACATCTGCCGCGTCATATAGAACGCTGTGAGAACTGCGCCAAATAGACCGAGGTAAAAGGGCAGGCGGGACACGGGCCAAACGCTGGCGGCGTGCAGGATTTCGTCTTTGCTCCAGAACCCCGAAAACAACAGAGGAACACCACTCAGCGCCATCATGCCGATGGCGTAGGTGAGGAACGTGGTTGGCATTTGGCGGCGCAACCCTCCCATGCGGCGGATGTCCTGCTCCTCATGGCACCCGTGAATCACCGATCCAGCTCCGAGGAAAAGCAACGCCTTGAAAAAGGCGTGGGTGAGCAAATGAAACATACCGACCGCCACGCCTCCCGCACCCAAACCCAGCATCATGTAGCCCAACTGGGAAACGGTGGAATAGGCGAGAATGCGCTTAATATCGTTTTGACCAACCGCGATGAGCGCCGCAAACACCGCGGTGACAGCGCCGACCCAAGTGACCACCGACAACGCAGTCGATGAGCCGGCGACATTTGCGGGGTCGACGTCCATCAACGGGAAAACCCGTGCTATTAGAAAGACCCCGGCGGCAACCATGGTGGCGGCGTGTATGAGGGCGCTCACTGGTGTTGGGCCTTCCATGGCATCCGGCAACCAGACGTGCAGCGGCACCTGGCCTGATTTCCCGGCGGCGCCGCAGAACAAGAGGAGGGAGATCGCGGTGGCAACGCCCATTCCGCCGGCTGTGGTTAGCGTGTTGAGTCGGTTGAGGGCGGATTGCTCCAGGCAACCGTTGCCGTTGTCATAAAACAAGAGCGTGCCAGTCTCTCCATAGAGCCAGAGCAAACCCAGGAGGAAGCCCATATCGCCGATACGAGTGGTGATAAAAGCCTTCTTTGCCGCAGCTGCGGCACTCGGCTTATGATACCAGAAGCCGATCAGCAGGTAAGAAGCGAGGCCCACCAGTTCCCAGGACATGAACAGCAAGAGCAGGCTGTTCGAGATGAGAATCCCCAGCATTGCGGCGGCAAACAGTGACAGGAAACAAAAGAACCGCGCCGCGTTCTCGTCGTGTGCCATGTAACCGACGCTGTAAATGAAGATGAGCAACCCGACAAAGGTGACCATCACCAGCATGGCTGCGGTCAGTGGATCCAGTACCCATCCCAACCGCAAGGTGGTGTTTCCGAACTCAAACCAGTCCAGGTTGTGTACCCAGCGCTTGACACCACCGCCGCCTTCGATTGGACCCAGAGTTGGTACGAACGCCGCGATGGAAAGACCCAATGAGATGGCTAGAGAGCCTATCGACAGCGAGGCGCTGAGCGAGCGGTGCCTCTGTTTGAGGAGCGCAATCATACCTGCTGCCAGCAGTGGCAGCGCGGGTATGAGCCAGAGGTAATTGACGATCGATGGCATTTAACCTTTCAACCGGTCCACATGTTGAAGTTGAGTCGATCGGTGGTGGCGGTAGATGGAAATAATGATGGCCAGGCCAACCGCAGCCTCGGCGGCGGCGATGCCGATCGAAAAAAGGACGAACATCAATCCAACCAATTCGTTCGCAGTCGGGCTGTAGCGCCAGAAGGCGATGAAGTTGAGGTTGGCCGCGTTGAGCATTAACTCAATGCCGATAAGAACCAGGATCGCGTTGCGACGCATCAATGCGCCGGCCAAGCCGACGCTGAACAGCAGCGCCGCGAAGATCAGGTAGTAATGGAGCGGCGTCATGGACGTTGAGACGATGAGGTTGAGGATGACGAGTTCAAGGCTGTCCCCGCGGGCGAGTTCGAAACTGACCCGGTATCCTTTTGATTCTGTGGGCTGGGTGAGGGATCATTTCGTTCCGGATCATCCCGCATCGCGATGACGACCGCTCCGATCATGGCTGCGGTCAGGACCAGTGCGAGTGCTTCCAGTGGAATCACGTATTGAGCCATGAGTTTTTCCCCGATGCGTTGAACCTGGGCATCGGGCGCTAAGGATTGAGCCGGCAATCGTCGCAGGGAGGGCGACGTCACCAAGGGCAGAACCAGGCTTCCACACACCGCGATCGCGATCCCCAACCCCACCAGCGACGATTGAGAAACTGGCGATAGGGTCACCTCCGCGTTGCGCGTGAGCAGGATGGTGAACACGATGAGAATGGCGACGGCCCCGACGTAAACGAGGACCTGGGCGAAGCCGACAAATTCGGCGCTCAGGTGCAAGTACGTTGCTGCGAGACCTACGAAGGTCAGGACCAAACAGAGGCCGCAGTGGACGAGATTGCGCAGGCTCATGGCGCACACCGCACTGACGAGTGTCACCGCGGCGATCATCAGGAATGCGATGGGAATATCACTCAGCATACGCATAGACCCGGGGCGGGAATTGATTGGTGTGAAGCGCCCGACCGAGTGTCACGTAGGCGCCTCCGATGAAACCAGCGCCGAGCAACCAGCGTGCGAAGATCGCGCCTGGAAACTGCCAGGTGCCGCTAAAGTGCCAAAACGCTGCCACGACCAGATTGACCAGCGTGAGTGGCACCAGGAATTTCCAGGCGAACTTCATCAATTGATCCATGCGCAAGCGGGGCACGGTGCCACGCACCCAGATGAACAGTGCGATGATGGCACCGAACTTGGCAAAAAACCAAAACCAAGAGGGCGTGGTGGCGAGGAAGCTCACGGGAGCGGTCCAACCACCCAGGAACAGAGTGATGCCCATGCCGGTGATGGCGAACAGACCCAGGTATTCTCCCATGAAGAAGAGAGCGTATTTGAAGCCGGAATATTCGGTCAAATAACCGGCGATGATTTCGGATTCAGCTTCGGGAAGGTCGAAGGGGGCACGGTTGGCCTCGGCGGCGCCGGCTATCAAGAAGAGAATGAAGCCACTCAATCCCCAGGGGGTGAAGACATGCCAAGTCGGCATTCCGAAAACATAGGCGGATTGTGCTTCGACGATACTGGGGAGCGACAAGGAGCCCACACTCATGACCACCGCAACCGTGGAAAGTACCAGCGGTACCTCGTAACTGATCATCTGTGCGATCCCGCGCATGGCGCCCATGAGCGCATATTTGTTGCGGCTGGACCAACCCGCCATGAAGACAGCGAGTTCTGACGAGGCTCCCACGGCAAAAAAGAACAGGAGCCCTGCATCCAGATCGATCACCGTCATGTTGCGACCAAATGGCAGCACTGAAAATGTCAGCCAAGCTGGGACCACCAAGGCGAATGGAGCCAGGAGATGAACCACTTTGTCGGCTTGGGCTGGCACCAGATCTTCCTTGATCAACATCTTGAGCCCGTCGGCCAGCGGTTGCAACAGACCGAACGGTCCGACTCGGTTGGGTCCAAACCGATTTTGAATACGACCCAGGGCCTTTCGTTCGACGATGGTCGTGATGGCAAAACAGGAGGCAAAGACCGTGATGAGGGGCCCGATGGACAGCAGGATGGTTGCCAGCCAAGCCAAGGGCTCAGGGACGCGGGCCACGAGCCAGTGCTTGGCGAGGACGAATATCTGGTCCAGTGTTTCCATGGAGTCGTTCAGTTAGTGGGTGATTTGGCGGCCCCGCCGACTGGAGGCGCTTTCGGGTCAGTCCCAGTCGTCGCAGCAGCGGCAGCGGCTGCCTTGGCTGCTGCTGCGGCCTTGGCCTTCTCCTCCGCCTTGCGTTTCTCCTCCGCAAGACGGCCGTCAATTTCCGCGGCGTCTGTCGGGTGGATTTGGTGAAAATAAGCGTTTGGTTTGGCGAGTGTCGTCTTCTTCAGCAGGAGTGTGGCAAACCGGTCCGACGTACTAAGTTCGAACACTTGATCCATTTTGATCGCATCGAACGGACACACTTCGACGCAGATCTGGCAGCTCATGCAGACCGAGACGTCGATATCGAAGGTGGCTGGATATAGTTGAGCCTTGCCGGTGTAATCGGGTTTCTTGTCCTTGCTCTTGACGATATAGATGCACTTCGGAGGGCATTCCTTTTCGCAGATCTGGCAGGCAACGCAGCGCAGGCCTGCCTGCGGATCCTCGCCGTCATAAACCAGAAACGGAAAATTCCTGGAGTTTTCTTTCGCAGGGATTTTCTCCTCGGGATACTGCACCGTCACGAGACGAGCTTCATCGTGATAGCTGCCGACGAAGTTCTTCGCGGTTTCCATCAGTCCCTGAATGAGGCCAGTGCCGAGCATGTTGTTGACTGGGGTTAGGTGTGGGGGTGGCGGCGGTGATGTGCCGAGCGCCCGTTTGGGGTTGGGCGGGCGTCTCCATGTCGCATGTGGGGGTGTGCCGATGGCGGGGTCATCGGTCAACCTCCCCCAGGACAATGTCCACGCTGCCTAAGATGATGACCACGTCCGCGACATTGTGGCCCAGGCACATATCCTCGAGAACGGTCAAGTTGATGAGGCTGGGAGGGCGGACCCGGTAACGGAACGGATTGGCGCTGCCATCGCTGATCAAATAGAAGCCCAGTTCACCTTTGGGCCCTTCAATGCGACCATAAGCCTCGCCAGCCTTGGGTTTGAACCCGCGCAGCTTGGACTTCGGATCCATGATGGGGCCTTCTGGGATGTCGGTGAGCGCCTTGCGTAAAATACCGAGGGACTCGCGCATTTCCAGAACCCGGACCATGTAGCGATCAAAGACATCCCCGTGCGCGCCGATCGGCACGCGAAATTCGAACCGTTCGTAAATGCCGTAGTTATCGACTTTGCGGATGTCGTATCCCACTCCGGCGGCACGCAGCATGGGACCGGTGATGCTGGCATTGATTGCCAGATCCTTTGGCAGCACTCCGACGCCCTGGCTTCGTGCCAAGAGAATTTCGTTGCCGGTGAGCAGCGCCTCAAATTCATCGAGAAAATGGGGAAAATCCTCGACGACCTGGCGGGCCTGCTCCAGCCAATGTTTCGGCAACTCACATCGGCAGCCTCCGAATCGCATGTAATTGCACATCATTCGAGCTCCGCTGAGCGATTCGAACAAATCGAGGATCTTTTCGCGTTCACGAAACGCGTACATCATGGGTGTTCCCAGCGCACCCATGTCCTGAAGCAGAAATCCGATTAAACACGTGTGGTTCAGCAGGCGTGTCAGTTCTGCGGTGATCACTCGAATATATTGGGCACGTTCGGGGACCTGCAACCCGGCGAGCTTTTCCACGCTGAGGGCGTAGGCCCAATTGTTGGTCATCGAGCACAAGTAATCGAGCCGGTCCGTGTAGGGCATCGATCCGAGGTACGACGTGTTCTCCGCGATTTTTTCGTGATTGCGATGGAGGTAGCCGAACACCGGCTTCAGCTTGACGACCGTCTCGCCATCCAACACGACGTCCATCCGAAAGACACCGTGAGTGGATGGGTGATGGGGGCCCATGGAAACTTCGAGCAGTTCCCCGCCGAGATCTCCGGGATCGGGCTTGGGGCTGCGACTGAATCGTTGGACTGATTCTGTTCCATTGGCTGAAAGTGCTCCGAATGGGTTGGCGGCGCCGGTGGACGTCAAACTCATGCGTTGGCCTCCTTTGCGGCTCGGCTTTGAGCCTTTTCCAAGACCTCATCATGCGGCGTTGGCTCGTACTCGTAATCGTCCGGCTCCACGTAGTCTTTGCGCATGGGATGATCCTGAAAACCGTCCCACATGAGGAGGCGTCTCAGGTCCGGATGGCCGTCGAACACGATCCCGAACAAGTCAAAAATCTCGCGTTCTTGGAATTCGGCACCACGCCAAACAGGGGTAAACGAGGGGAGCCTCACGGAGTCCGTGCGGTTGGCGGTTCGCAAGCGAATGACCAGCGGTCCGTGTTTCCGGGTCATGGAATAGAGATGATAAACCGCTTCGAGAAACCCGGGTTTGACGACGGATTCCTCGACGTCGGTCTCCTGGCCTTCCACGACCTTTTTGACCTTGGTTTTGACGGTGGTATCGGGCCAATCGACGCCGGTGACATTTGAAGCATAGTCGAAGCTGAGATCCGGCGTTTCCCTTAGGAATCGGGCGCACTCGACCGCGTGCGCTGCATCAAGCCAGAGAGAGGCTTGGTCGGCCAAGGCTCCGTTGGGAACGAGTTCGACCCGTGCCCCAGGCACGGCCTGCTCGATCCGCAGCTTGATTTGGTCGAGTGAGAGCATGGTGTTCACGAACCGCGGTCGATTTTGATGGGACGCCAGACTTCGGGGTTTGAAGGCGGTTCGAGGTCGTGCGCGCCGAACGTTGGGATGGGGAACTCCCCAGTCTGATTCGGGTCCATTTGGCGCGGTCGATTGATGCCTGTCAGCGATTGTTCTTCAATTTTCTTCTGCAAGGTCATGAGGGCATGCAGCAGGGCTTCTGGACGCGGTGGGCAACCCGGGATATGAACGTCGACGGGTATGTAACGGTCGATGCCCTTGAGCACATTGTAACCTTGTTTGAATGGTCCCCCCGAAATGGCGCAGGCCCCCATGGCAATGACAAATTTGGGTTCTGGCATTTGGTTGTAGAGTCGTACCACTTGAGGGGCCATCTTCTTGGTGACCGTGCCAGCGACGATCATGAGGTCTGCCTGGCGGGGAGAGGGACGGAACACTTCAGCGCCAAACCGCGCGATATCAAAGCGCGCCATGGACGCGGCAATCATTTCAATGGCGCAGCAGGCCAGTCCGAATTGCAGTGGCCAGAGCGAGTTCTTCTGTCCCCAGTTATACAGTTCGCTGAGGGACGTGGTGAATACACCGGCCTTGCTGAGTTCGTTGCGCAATCCTTCGTCCATAGCTTCAATCTGACGGCTGCTTGGTCACCTTTGTTTCGTTCATGCTCCGAGAGTTTTACTTCCAGTTCAACACGCCTTTGCGCCAAGCCCACACCAATCCTTCAACCAGCAGCAGAAGGAAAACGAGCATGGCGACGACGGCTCCGATCGGGAGCGATTTGAAGGACACGGCGAATGGCAGTAAAAAGACTGTCTCGATATCGAAAACCAGGAAAAGGATTCCGTAGAGGTAATAATCCGATTTGAACTGCACCCAGTTCTTAGTACTGGACTCTAGACCGCATTCATAAACGTCCTTTTTGACCGTGCCGGGCTTTCGTGGTGCGAAGCGTTTGGACCATAACCAAGCGATGGCGAGGGGCGCTGCTGCAAACGCCACCGCCATACCCAGAAAGACCACCAGTAACGTGTAGGCACTGTCAGTCATTCGTGTCCTTCCTAATCGTTTAAACCATCGGCCAAACTGTCGGCCAAACCGCTGATTCCAACTGATAGCCAAGCCTGCCTGCGCCGTCCTTTGCCCCGAGCTTCATTGGGCGCGGCGGCGTTGGCGGTGCTGAACCGTTCGGATTGGCGTGGCGAAAATGAAATCGGATTTGGCGAGGGTTGGGAATCAGAATTGACGAATTTTTGCACCGTGCACTGCGCGACTGTCGATGGATCTTGTGAAATTCCGGCTGACCACGGTTTGAGCGGCCGTATTCAGGCGACTCAAGAGACATTCGAATCCCCTACGAGTTTTGGGTTGGGATCCAATTCGGCGATGACGCACCGGGGATAACGCACGTTATGGGAGATTCCAACCCCTCGGCGAGTATTGAAGTCGCGGGTGTTGGTTGGTGCAAGGCTGTATCGCCGTGGCGCCTCTCCGAGTGCGCGTTTGGAGATCGGTTGTGCTGGCAATTCCCCAAAATCGGTGGAGGGCCACCGCACTCGTGCGAGAGTCTTTCGTCGATGACAGCGGGACTCTCGGGTGACCACTGGATCAACCGACGAGTGCCGCTCGGAGGAATGGCCGATACAAGTGGGGCTCTAGCAGGAATGAGTCGTGCCCCTTGTCGCTGTGGAGTGTTATGCGCGTGGCATTGACCCCGGACTTTTTCAATACCTCCACCAGCTCCGATTGTTCGCTTGGGTAGAAACAGGCATCCGAGTCGATGGTGAACACGAGATACGACTGATTCCGGCAACGTCGAAATAAGCCGACCAAATCAGTCGCCACTGCTTCGCGAGCGAGATCGAATCGATTCCAGGCATCCAAAATTCGGAGATACGTGTTGGCGTCAAATCGGCGGACAAATTTGCGGCCTTGATGGAGCATGTAGCTTTCGAGCGGACTGCGAATTTGATACCAGGCCAGGAGGTCGTCCCGCCGAACTACTTCGTCTCGTGCCCGCTCCTCCATGGCTCCCAGCGATACGAAGGTTTTGTGCCCGATCATCCGAGCCAAGGCCAATCCACGATCGGGTGTTTCCCTGCCGTAGTAATCGCCCCCGCGGAAGTTGGGGTCCGATTCGATGGCCACGATTTGTTCGATATTGTGCAGTCGTTGAAGTGCGGTGGTACGAATCCCGGTGGCAAACGGGATGACGGTCTGAACGCGGTCGGGGAACCGAGTCGCCAAGCTCAGACTTAACAGTCCTCCCAGAGAGGCTCCGACCGTGGCATGCAGTCGATGAATGCCGAGATGATCGAGCAATGCCATTTGGGAATTGACGATATCCGCGATGGTCAATTGCGGAAATCTGGGTCCATAGGGGCGTCCTGTTCGTGGATCTGTCGAGGATGGTCCCGTCGATCCGTAGCAGCCTCCGAGATAGTTGGCCGCGATGACAAAAAACTGGTTGGTATCGAGTCCTCGACCCGGGCCGATAAACTCGTCCCACCATCCCAAGTGGTTTTCCTCGGTCCAGTGGGAGCCGGCGCTGGGGACGGCGGTGTTGAGCCCTGCAGCGTGCTGGCTGCCGCTGAGTGCATGAAACACGAGGATGGCATTATCCCTCGCGGCGTTGAGTTGGCCGTAAGTTTCGTAAGCTAATTCCGCAGAAACCAGCGCTTCACCGCTCTGCAAAAAGAAGGGCTTGGCCTCGGTCGATAGGACGAATTGCTTCGATTCGACGCGGTTCATTTAGAAGGCGTGGGCTGCGGGACATCCAGCGTCCATTTCCTGTGCGCGGAATTGTTTCGGTTGGAGAGACGCATGGCCCGCGTGGACGGGCACGGCACTAGGTTGCGGATTTTGCGAGAGCTTGGTCGATGTCGGTCAAGATGTCCTCAATATGTTCGATGCCGACGCTCAGTCGGACCAAGTCGGGCGTGATTCCCGCCGCTTGTTGTTGGGTTTCGTCCAACTGAGAATGGGTGGTTGTAGCTGGATGAATGGCCAATGATTTGGCATCGCCGACATTAGCCAGGTGGGAAATGAGACGGAGATGATCAATGAAATTCTTTCCGGCATTGAGTCCACCGCGGATACCGAACACGACCATGGATCCCCCCTTGCCCCTGAGGTACTGCTGGTTTCGCGCAAATTCTGGGTCGCTGGGTAACCCGGGGTAACGCACCCAATTGACCCGGGGATGGGATTGAAGGTGTTTCGCCACTGCCAATGAGTTCTCACAATGACGATCCATGCGGAGTGGCAGCGTTTCGATACCCTGGAGAAACATCCAGGAATTGTCCGGCGCGATGCAGGCTCCCAGGTTTCTCAAGGGCACGGTGCGCATCCGCAAGATATAGGCCAGGGGGAGCAACGGTTCAGGCAGGTCGATTCCCCAACGCAATCCATGATAGCTCTCGTCCGGTTTGGTGTAGAGTGGATGTTTGCCGGAAGCCCATGGAAATCGGCCCGATTCCACGACGATTCCACCGATTCCTGCACCATGACCGCCAAACCATTTTGTCAGCGAATGAACCACAATGTCGGCACCGTGGGCCAAGGGTTGGGTGAGATAAGGGGTGGAAAACGTGGAGTCCACAATCAGGGGAATGCCATGGGCGCGGCTGACCCGACTGATCCCCTGGAGGTCGCTGATCTCAAGGGCTGGATTGGAGACTGTTTCGCAGAACAACGCCCGGGTACGTCCGTCGATCGCCTTGGCGAAATTCTCCGGATCGCGGGAATCGACGAATCGGACTTGGATGCCCAGCGTCGGCAGAATACTTTGAAACTGCGTATAGGTACCACCGTAGAGGTTTCTGGCGGAGACAATGTTGTCGCCGGCTTCAGCGAGATTGATGATGGAGTAGAAGATGGCGCTGGTGCCCGATGCCAGGCCGAGCCCGGCCATTTCAGGCGCGCCTTCGAGCAACGCGACGCGCTTCTCCAGCACATCGGTTGTGGGGTTCATCAATCGGGTGTAAATGTTTCCCAATTCGCGAAGTGCGAACAAATTGGCGGCGTGATCGCTGTTCTTAAAGACGAATGAGCTCGTCCGGTAGATGGGAACCGCCCGAGAAAGTGTGGTTGGATCTGGTTGTGAACCTCCGTGAAGGCAAAGGGTCTCGAGTTTCATGCGTGGTGAGAATAGTTATCCTTCGATGGATAGGTCGGCAATACAGGACCTATTCCAAAGGTTTATTCCTCCGATAGTAGATGTAGATGGGAGTTCCGGCCAGCACCAATGCCAGACCTAGCGCGCAGTTCAGCAAGGCAGGTTTGCCGGCGGCGACAGCGGCGCGGTAGGAAGTGATGTCGTTGGCGAACGTTTGCACGAGGTACAACAAACCGAAACCGATGAACACTGCCGGGACGACTGGATAACCGGGAACCTTGAATGGCCGCGGGGTATCGGGCTCGCGACGGCGCAGCACGAAAACCGCGCCAACGGTGGCGACATAGAAAAACCAACTCACAAAGATCAACGTATCCGTCAATGTATCAAAGGTACCGCTGAAGAGTAACAGGAGACTCCAACCCGCCTGGAGCAGGAGCGACGCAGCGGGTGTGTGGAATCGAGGGTGCGCCTGGCCGAGCACCGCCGGAAACAGGCCATCACCACCCATGGAAAAATAGACACGTGCGCTGGTGAGAATCACGGCATTGGCGGCTCCAAAGGTGGACAGCATGACGGCTACGGCGATCCATCGGCCCCCTCCCTGGAAGCAACGCTCGGCGACATCCGCAGCGACCAATCGGGATTGCATCATCTCGTCAATGGGCAGCACGAAAGCATAAACCGTGCTCATGAGCATGTAGAGCGCGGTAACCAAGAGGATCCCGAGGATGAGACTGCGGGGCAAATCACGCTGGGGTGATTTCAATTCGCCTCCGATGTAAGTGATTTTTTGCCAGCCATCGTACGCCCAAAATGCTCCCTGCAGCGCGGCCGCAACGGCGGCCCACCACGCCAGGCCCGTGGGGTGAATCGTGCTGCTGACAACCGTGAGATTCGCGAGTTGGCCGACGCCAGGTGTCACGGCGACAGCGATAGCGAGGCCAACCATGGCGCCCATTTTGGCGATCGAAAATACGTTCTGCACCACGCCACCGAAGCGCACGCCGAGATAATTGATGGTGGTCAACACCAGAATGACGGTCGCTGCAAGGCCCTTGACCCCGAATTCCTTGAATGGTGCCACATCGCCGATCAGAGGCACGTGAAACGCGAATGCGGCCAGCGATGGCGATGCCTCCGGCAGGGCGACCAATCGGGTGGTGTACTCGGCAAAGACGTAGGCGAGCGCGGCGATTGATCCTGACTGGATGACGGCGAATAAGGCCCAACCGTACAAAAACGCCACGAACGGGCCGTAGGCGCGCTTGAGAAAGATATATTGCCCGCCGGTTCGCGGCATCATGGAGGCCAGTTCGGCGTTGCTTAACGTACCGAACAAGGAAACCACACCGGCTAATAACCACACACCCAAAAGCAACAGCGGGGAGCCAATCTGGGCGGCCATCACACCGGGCTTGCGGAAGATTCCAGAACCGATGACGCCGCCGGCAACGAGCATTGTGGCACTGAAGATCCCGAGGGTGGGGATCAGTCTCGGTGGGTCGCGTTGCGGCTCAGACGGCGTATCGCTCATGGGGGTGCTGGTGGGGACGGTATCGGGAAGTCGTGGCAGGGCCAAGGTTCTTGCAGACAACTTGCGGACAAGTATTCGCTTTCCGTGGTCAGGCTTGGGTCGCAATGTTGGCCAGAGATCGATGACCCTCCGGTCCTTTATGAAAAAGCCATTCCATGCGGCTTGGATCCTCGTGATGACGTGGGTTGGGCTCGGTGCGCAAACGCCAGGCCCACAAGGTGCGCCTGGGGCTGTCCATGCTCGGGTGGCAAGCAATCTTCCGATCGTTTATCTCGATTCGAAGGCGCCGATTGTTTCAGAGCTCAAAAATCCTTGTTTTGTTCGATTGGCCGCGCCCGCCGGTGCAGACCCTGGTGAGACTGGGAGGCTGGCCGGAGTCGTGCGAATTCATGGCGCCACGTCGCAGATGTATCAGAAGAAGTCTTTCGCCATCACGTTGGAAAAACCCGTGGGGTTGCTGGGGATGCGCGAGACAGCCCATTGGGTTCTTAATGCCGCGTATGTCGATCGTTCGATGATGCGGCACAAACTTTCGTACGATTTGTTTCGTGCGTTGTCAGGGCCGGACGGAAAGCGTTATGCCGCTTCCAGCCGTTTTGTGGAGGTTCATCGAAACGGCAAGTACCACGGAGCCTATCTGCTGATAGAACGCGTGGACGCTGGGATGTTGGAGCTGCAGCGATTTCAGACCAATGACGTGAGCCACGCGGTCATCTACAAGGCCATCAATCATGGTGCGGATTTTTCTCGCCCAGATCACGCGGCCTATGAGCAACGAGAGCCGGATCCGCTCGTGAAGGTCTATTGGAAACCATTGGACCAATTCAACCGGTTTGTGAGCGGCGCCGCAGACGGCGAGTTTTTTCATCCAACCAAGGGTATCAGTACCCGGCTGGATATCGGTAATGCCATCGATTTCCATCTGCTTCTCCTCCTGACGAGCAATATGGACGGGTACGACAAGAATTTGATCATAGCCCGCAATGCACCGACCACCAACGCGCCGACCCCTAAGTTTTTCTTCGTGCCCTGGGATTACGACGCGACCTTTGGCCGCAACTGGAATGCCCTGCCCGTCGAGACGACCGCCTGGTTATCCAATTATCTGTTGGAACGGCTATTGGGGTACCCTGAGTATCGACACCAATTTGAAGGGCGGTGGAAGCAGCTTCGCGCGAGGGAATTCTCGGTGAAGCAAATCCAGCGGATGATCGACGACAATGCCCGCACACTCGGAGACGGGGTTCGCCGAAATGAAGTGCGTTGGGACACACTGAACGGGCAATACCCGGATCAGCTCAGTTTCCAGCAAGACATTGCGGAGATGAAAGAATGGGTGGCGGCGCGGGTGCGGTGGTTAGATCGTGAGATTGCCCGTCGCACGTCGGGTCCATAAACTCCAAGCCCAATCGCCCTGCGGTGTCCATTGGGAGCGCGGTGGCCCTCCCTCATCTTTGTCTCTAAAATGGCTCTCTAGACATTCTCACCATTTTGCTTGGGAATGTCGTGCTTGGCGGTGCGTGAGTTCAGGGGTCTCCGGTATCTTGTTTGGCACACTCGCCCGGAGCAGATCGA
>SXGS01660031.1_pt1 | contig 23955 bp, 28 predicted proteins | sample 3174681 | NCBI WGS metagenome assembly SXGS01 (sample SAMN11356861, study PRJNA531348) | freshwater metagenome | isolation source: freshwater sample F1-80 | place: China: Fuxian Lake, Yuxi | collected 2017-12-25
CGAGGCCGACGGCCAGGGCGTAAGCGAAGGGTTTCACGAGCATCTCCGTAGCGTATCGGGCGCTGCCGCCGGTCGTCGCCGTTTGGTCCAGCCCTCGGGAGCTGGCCTGCCGCCGCGACGGGCCAGCCGTATCCGACCGACGCGCCGCGTCTATGACGGCCACATGACGGGGACATGACAGCGCGGGCCGGCGCCCTCCTCTCGCCAAAATCCGTTGCGGATGGACCGGTTGGCGCTGTTCGGGCGTTGAGGGAAGCCGGGACGCTCAGGCCCGGTTCCGGCCGGGCATGCCCGGCGGGGCTTCGAGGCGAAAGAGGGGATCAGCGTGGCGCAGCCATCCCGCAGGGACGATCGGACGACCGGTCCCGAGCCGGGCGAGCCGCAGGCCGATGTTGAGACGACGGACCCGCAGGAGGCGGCCTACCTCGCGCTGCACGGCGAGCGCGAGGCGCTGGAGCAAGCGCTCACGCTGGCGCAGCAGCGGCAGCGCTTCGGCGACGACGGAGACGTCGAGGCGGCCCGCCTCAACGAGGCGGAACTGCTCAAGGATCTCGACCGGGTGATGACGTTGATCCGCGCCGCCGAGATCCGGCGCAACCAGCCCAAGGCGCGGCGCTGGCAATAACGAGCGTCAGGCGCCGCGGCGCCGGTCCCGCTCCTTCTGGCGCAGACGCAGCAGCAGTTCGACTTGGACGTCGGTGATCGGCAGCGATTCGCAGGGCTCGACATATGCCTCGCGCAGGGCGTGGCCGAGACGATTGCGCGTCTCGCCGCTGAGGTTCGGCAGAGACGCCTGGGGCAGGGTATCGGCAGCGTAGTCGGTCGCGAGCTGTGCCATGGTGGACCGAAGCGAGGATGAAGGTTCCGTCACCGCGGGAATGCGGATCGACAACCGAGCCTGCACTCTGCGCCGAGATGGTTAACGAAAGTTTATCGGCGGCGCGTCGATGAAAATCTTCATTGAAATCGCAGCAGACCGCCGCGCCCTCTCAGGCGCGACGGCGGGATCGTCAGCCGATCAGCAGAAGGTCGAGCAGGACCGCGGCGATGCCGCCGGCAACCGCGATCCCGAGCAGGACGACGCTGCTGACCTGATCGACGCTGTTCACGTCGTGACCGACGCGGTGGGTGAAATCGTTCGCGGACAAGGATGCCTCCGTCGTTTGCCTTCGGCCGACAATCGTTCGGGGCGGCTTTCGGTTTCAGGGCGCGGCGCCTCATACGACATCCGGTTGATCCCTTCGGGATGGCAGATGTCGACTTCGCTCAAGCGCCGCGCGGGCTGGCTGATACGCTGGCCGCTCTGATCAAGCGGAAAGCGTATCAGCCGGTCGAGGCGCTTTTGCGGATGCGCTCGACCGCCTCGTCCGGATCGAAGCCGGGCGACAGAAATTCGTTCAAGGTGAAGGGGCAGGCCCGGGGCAGGATAAGGTTGACCCGGCCCTCTTCGGGCTGGAGTTCCGGCGCCTCCGCCGCCTGCACCGCGAGGGTCCAGGCGCCGTCCATGCGGATCTCGGCCGGGTCCGGCGGATTTTCCCTCAGGGATGCGCGTCCCGTTTCCGCGGCCTGCCGCGAGGCAAGGCTTCGGCTGTCGTCGGACACCAGGGCCGCCTTGATCAGTTCGGCCAGGACATCCCTGACCCTCTCGAAGCGCTCGTTCATCGGTTCCTCGTTGGCAAAGCGACGAGGGGAGGGCAAAGGCGATGCCAGAGCGCTCAATACGGCGTGCCGCTCGCGCGCCGGGCCTGCAGCGCCTCGGCGTACCATGTCAGTTCGTCGAGAAATCTGCCGGCCGCCTTCGCCAGCCACGCCTCGGCAGGCTCGCCCGCCTCGCTCAGCGCCGTGTGGATGCGCGGGATCGGCAGGAGCGAGGGGATGCTCGGCGTGCCGAGTTCGGCCAGCATCGCCCGCAATTGCATCGCCGCCCGCACGCCGCCGAACTGGCCGGCCGAATAGCAGCAGATCGCCGAGGGGCGCCAGAAATACTCCTCCAGGAAGTGGTCGAGCGTGTTCGAGAGCGCCGGCGGAATCGAATGATTGTACTCGGCCGAGACCACGACGAAGGCGTCCGCGCGGCGATAGAGGTCGGCCAGCCGCTCCAGCGCTTCCGGGGCCTCGCCCCGGGGAAATTCCTTGTACATCCGGTCGAGAAGGGAGAGGTTCAGCGCGGCCGGATCCACCAGGGGCGCCGCATGCCCCCGCGCCACGATCTGCGCAACGAGAAAGCGGGCGGCGCGGAGGCCGTTGCGCTCGGACCGCACCGAGCCGAGGATCACGGGTATCGTCAGGGGCATGCGGGCCTCGCGCTCTCGATTTCGGGGGCCGGGCCACGGCCGGTACGGGGGCGCCGGCTGTCGTGGCAAGCCGATGCGGCACCAGAGCCTAGAGCATCGCCCAACGCGGCTCCAGGCCGTGTGGAACGCGCCGCGCGTCGCCGGATACGGGTGCCGCCTTGGGCCGCCGTCGCGGAGCGGATACCCACATTTGCCCAGGCGTGTGGCCACAGGGATGCACCTCGGCCTCCACACGCCGCCTCACTGATTTTTGTTGTTTGTCGAGACGCTTGAACGATGTGAGACATCGATCGTCGTGCCGTCGCGGGCGACGCTTCGACCCCGGCCGCCCGACCCGTGCGGCGCGATGGGGCCGGCGCGTCGATGCGAAGGGCGCCTCGAAGTGCAGAATTGGGCGCCGCCGATCCTCTGGCATCGGAGGGCCGCCCGCGGGGATCGGCGCCGATGGCTTTCAACCCGTTCCGGCCCGCGGCGCCCGCGATGCGGGCCCACGTTATCCGGATTATCGGTCCGGTCTCGGCTCATCGCTTCGCCGTGCTCGCGACCGATGCCGGCGAGGCCCTGGCCGCGGTGGTGGCCGATCTCGGCCACAGCGAAATCGCCGAGGTCACCGGTGATGTCCTCGTCCCGGCAGCGGCCGCGAGTCTCGGGCTCGAACCGGGCCGGCCGCTCCGATTGGCTTGAGCGCGACCGCTCGCGCTCTCAGCGCGCGACTATGTAGCGATCCATCAGGAAGGCGACCGTGAAAGCGGAGAAAATCCAGCCGAGGACGTACAGGTAATCGATCGTTACCGGAAGATCCGGCTCGTATCCGAGCCTGACCCACTCGATAACCTGCACCATCGGATTCCATTTCATGATCGAGTAGATTTGCTCCGGCATGTAACATGGCATGAACATGACTCCACTTGTCAAATAAAGTAGAATTACGAACCCGATGTAGATGATATTCCAAGCCGGAAAAAGCGAGACCATTGCAACATTGAAACTTCCGATACCCAATCCCATTGCAATCGCGGCGAGATAGCCCGTCATCGCCTGGGTGATATCGACCGGGATCGGATCGACCCCGAACGAAACCACAAACAGACACACGACGCCAAGGCCCATGAAGCTGCTGCAAATCTCCACGAGGGCGCGCGCCACCATCGTATCGACGCGCTTGACCTGCGGAAACCAGGTCAAGGCCTTGTGCGCGCTGTAACCCTTCATCATTTCACGAGACATGTACTTGAAGGCCAGAAACGGGAACGCACCCGAAGCGGCGAACAGCAGCGGCGATTCGCTCATGGGAGAAGGCATGTTGCGCCAGTACATGAGGCCGACGATGACGATGACGTGGGCGACCGGCCACAACATCTGAAGCAGGTAGCCCCAATACGAGCCGCCGAAGCGGCTGCGCATGTCGCGCAGGATGAGGGCGTTGAGGACGCGGAGATAGGCATCGGTTTGGGACGTATGCCCCTGGGGCCGATGCGTCGGCGGCGCAACCGCCGTCCGATGCAGCGTGACGGCCTGAGTCGATGCGGTCATGGAAATCCGTCGCAGGCAGGAAAGTATCCGCGAGCCTCATCGCCCGCAATCGCGCCGAAATCGAGGAACTCCGCCATCAGACGAAGTGGCGGAACACGACGCGCTCGTCCCGATCCGCTTCGTCCTCTAGGGTCGCATCGCTACCCGGCTGGGCCATGCCGAGACCGATCACCGAGACCAGCAGGAGCGACAACAGACGGGCGATCCGACGCGCGCGGCGCAGCCTCTCCTGGACGCCGGCGCCAACGATGCGACGATCCACCATGACCATCCCCCGCGCATCCGGCCTGCCGGACGAAGGCTCGATCTCTCCGACACGAGCTTGGCCCTTTTGTGGCGCAACCCTCCTCCGCACGTGGGGCATGAGAGCGGACACCGCGCTGCGCTCCGTTCGACCGGGGTGAGCGGGATGGGTTAGCGAGATGAGACGTCGCTCCAGGCCGTTCTCCGCGCAATGTCATTTGCTTCTCGCCAATCGCCGTGGCTCTGCTGACACCGAACGCAAATCGGAGGCGCGTCTTGTCCGAAGAGCGACGGCGTCTAACCCGCCTCAACGGTTTCAAGATCGGAACATGTCGGACGGCCGACGGAGCGACGGCAGTGGAATGTTTGATCTGGAACCACAACGAGCACGGTGCGCTGCTGGAGTTTCCTGACGCAGCGGGCCCGGACGAGGCATTCCAGCTGCTCTGCCCGGAACTCGGCATCGACACCCCCTGCCGCGTCATCTGGCGCGAGGGGCGCGAATGGGGCGTGGCCTACACCTGATCGTCGCAACCCACGGCTTGGTGGGCGGTGAGGGACTCGAACCCCCGACCCTCTCCGTGTAAAGACGAGGGTGCTCACGAATAAGTACATTGGCCAGGGTGCAAGAGGTCATGTACAAGTACATTCACTGCACCCTGTGCGCCCTTGCGACCCTCTCACATACCCCTTATGGCTCGTACTAGTACGCAGCCTGTTGTAGCGCCCGCTGCACCCTGGATGCACCCTGAGCCGAGACCACCATGGCGCGCCGCGCATCGTCCGACAACGTGTTCCGGTTTACGCCGACCGTCGTCAGTTCCCTGCGCCTGAAGCCCGATCAGAAGGAGCGCACGGTGTGGGATACCGAGACGCCCGGCTTCGGCTGTCGCTTGCAGGGCATACGGAAGACGTGGGTGATCCGGCCCCCGCGGCTCGGCGGACGGTCCTCCCTGCACACCCTCGGGCCTGTCGAGGCGTTCACCCTCACCGAGGCTCGCAAGCTCGCCGATGAGCGCCTACGTGCGGCGCGGCTCGGTGAAGATCCTGGTGAGGCGCGCCGGGCTAAGCGGGCCGCGGCAGCGGTCACGGTGGGAGGTGCGCTCAAGCTCTACGCCGCCGACGCCGAGAAGCGGTTGAAGCCCTCGACGCTCGCGAACCTGCGGACGCACATTAACAACCACTGGAAGCCGCTGCATGATATGGCGCTGGCGTCGGTGACCCGAGCCGACGTGGCGGGCTTGGTTCGCGAGGTCGCCGGCAAGTCTGGTGAGCAGGCCGCCATACGGGCGCGGCGCAACCTCTCCTCCTTCTACAGCTGGTGCATCGCCGAGGGCATGTGCGAGGCCAACCCCGTCACCGGCACCAGGGCGCCAGCCGATGAGGTGCGGCGAGAGCGGGTGCTGTCGGATGACGAGTTGCGCGCCCTGTGGGTTGCCTGCGGGGACGACGACTTCGGCCGCATCGTGCGCCTGTTGATCCTGACCGGCACGCGCCGGGACGAGGTAGCCGACATGCGATGGGGCGAAATTCTGCCTGGAAGGGACGTGTGGGTGATCCCGCACGTGCGGACCAAGAACAAGCTCCCGCATGCGGTGCCGTTGATGCCGCTGGCGCTTGCCGTCCTCGGCGAACGCGGCGACGCCGAGCGCGCACTCGTCTTTGGGACCGGCAAGGGGGGCTTCTCTGGCTTCTCTAAGCGCAAGGCCAAGCTAAGCCGGCAACTAGGCTTCTCGGAGCCTTGGCGCATTCATGATCTTCGCCGCACCGTCTCGACCGGCATGAACACGCTCGGGGTTCAGCCTCACATCGTCGAGGTCGTGTTGAACCACGTGTCTGGCTTCCGTGCTGGCGTGGCCGGCACTTACAACAGAGCGTCCTACGAGCTGGAAAAGCGGGCTGCGCTGAGTCTATGGGCCGACCACGTGGCCGCCCTGGTAACCGACAAGGAAGAAGGCTGACCATGCGTTCGGGGCTCATGATCGCGGTCGGCACCGTCGGGATAACGCTGACAGGCTGCAACCAGATGACGACGGCCAACTACCGCGGCGACAAGGCCGACTGGTCCCGGCCGAGCGCGAAGCCGCCCATCGAGGTGGCCGCGTGCATCTCGGATGGATGGGGCCAGCACACCCACCGCCACAAGAGCCTTCCGAACCCAAAGGGCCAGACGCTGGTCCTGGAGGGTGGGCCGCCGGAAATCCCCGTGGTCGATGCCGTGGTGGACATCGAGACGGCCGGGAAGGGCTCGGTGGTCCGGTACGGTAGCCGGCTGAGTGGCCTCGCAATTTCTTGGGTGGAGGGCTCAGTGGATCGGTGCCTCTGACGCTCATTTGAGCGCCGGCTCGCGTTCCTGGCCCTACGCCGAGATACAGCAGCACCCATGCGCCGCGCCCGCGTTCTTGATCGAAAGCGCGGGCGCTTCTTTGGGCGATTATCAGTAGTTCCTAACTGTTAGGAACTCAGATTTGCGCAGCAAAGCACCTATCGCCACTTATCAACTCACAGCAACCCTCGTCAGAGAGGCGGTGAGTAGTGGACAAGAATAAGGACTTCCTGACACGCAAGCAGGTCAAAGAACGGACGGGGTGGTCGCTGAACTTCATCGACTGCCGTCTCCCCCGCGTGAAGATCGGGGGCAAAATCTTGATCCCGGTCCGCGAATTAGAGCGCGTCTTGAGCGGGGAGACCGTCCGTGACTGATCAATGCCAAATCAGAAAATGGCAAACGCTCGACATCGAGTACGCCGAGGCCATCATTGACTTTATACTATATGTTATTGGTGCAACGCGGCCAAGGTACATGGACGCATGGGTATACGTGATTGTACGTCTCGCAATTGAATACAAACGCCAGAACAAGAACATGATGACAGCGAGCGACCCGTATATAGGGACTTTTGTGTTGAGCCCGAGAGGGTTAGTGGTGGCTAACATTTCAGTTCACTTTCTGAACTGGACTGTGGTGGCATTAGTAAACGGGCCAATCCAGGCAACTCAACACGAGCGCCACTTGCGCAACGTCATACGAGAGCTTTTGCAGATCTGGGATTTATGGGAGCGTTTTCAGCAACCAGAAGGCCGGCTGTCCAGTGTATCGCGGCCGCTGTTCGGCCAGCAGGGGGTCGGTCAGGAGGGGACTGGGCGTACCATTGGTGGATGTATCGTAACGGCATAGAACACCAAAAAGCTGCTGGTCGTTCGCCTCTTACCGAGGTGATGTGTGCGGGGTTCGTCCCGCGGGACAATGGTTAAATATCTGTTTTTTTATATATTTATTCTATCCTCCTATCGTAGGAGGAGAGGAAAAAGTGTGTGGGGGAGTAGCTGAACAAACGCTAAAGGGAGTTCGGACGAATTTCGAAAATTCTTTCGTTTTTCGTCACATATCTCTATAGGAAGCAAATGGCCTACTCCCCCACACACGGTTTTCCGCGCCAGCGACCGGCAAAAGACTTTAAGTTCAAGCTCTTACCGGAAAATCTGAGGAACAAAATCGAGCGTCAGCCAGGCCGCGGCCCGTTCAACGACAGCCACTGGCTATGGACTGGCGCCGTTCGTGCCAGCAAGCCGCGGCTTCGGATGTACCGGACCAGCCGAGACCCAGAAGGCAGATGGCAAACCGGCGGGTGCTACGAGAATGACCGTGAAACCCCCCGCTGTCGCGATCCGCACGAGGGCGGCACTCACGATGCTCACCGGGTGGTCTATGGCCTTCTGACATGCACATCAGTCCTTGAGGTGCCGGTACTTCAAAGGTGCGCCCATTCGCGGTGCGTGAACCCCCAGCATATGGTCGAGATTGCGCCACCACGTGGCCAGCGTCAGCCGCCCACTTTCGAGAGCCTTGAAGTTGAGCTGAGAGAGAACCAAAATACTGCCGTCATGACCGACGACGAAATCGTCGAACTTCTTCGTAAAAAGGATGCATCGCCTTATCAGATGCCCGACGAAGCGGCTAGTGAGTGTGGGTTGCCTCCTGGCAGTATAAGCTTCGGTGCTTTGAAAAAGTATGCTGAGTGGTGCGAAGAACATGATCGAGACGACGATAGCTAGCACTGTAGATATTATTAGAAAGCCGAGAGGAAAACTCGGCGCGCTCCCGCCGGCCTCCGATGTTGTGTTTCCAGGCGTCTATGCGTGGTCCCCCGTCAGCACCTCGGCACTCGTCACAGCCCTGGATGTGGACCGGGGGACGTGGGCTGTATGGCGCAACCGTCGCATCGCACCGGCTCCGCTCCCCGAAGCATGGTTCCGGCGCACCACCGGCTCGCCGCTGATTTACCGGGTGTCCGACATCCTCACCTGGCTCGCGGCCAGGCGCGGAGAACAGCTCACCACGCTCGACACGTGGCGCCAGTCCCTCAGCACCGGGCTCGGGGAGGAGGCCGACACCGCCGACCAGGTGCGCCGCCTGGTGCGCCTCTACGCCGAAGTGACGGGCCCGTTGGTGGAGGGCGTGTGCTTCACGCCGGCCGGCTTCGCGGCCTATCTCAACAGCCTGGGAGATGCCTGGTGAGCCGCTTCGATGACGAGATGGATCGTATCCGAGCCCGCATCCGGGAGGTCGTCGAGGAGCGCGAGCAGGAGGAAGCGGCGCCACTTCTGCACCAGCTCATCGCCACGTATCCGGGCACGCTCGGCCAGCGTGTCGCGTTGGCGCGCGGTGCCGACATGGCGATGCGGGGCCGGGCCGAAGCCGGTGGCGCCTTGGTCGAGATGGGCGGCGCGGAGTTCGTCCGTGCCCTGTTCAAGGCTGGCGCCTCGTCGCCGGTGCTCCAAAGCGCCATCGAGACCGCGCTCCTGATCCGGTATCGCGAGCTGCCCGCCTTCATCGGTGCCAACGGTGGACGGGCTGAGTTCGCCAGCTGGTGCCGGCAGGCCGAGTTCACCATCCCTGAGACCTTGCCCGACACGCTCACGATCTACCGCGGCACGATGGGCTGTAGCCCCGCTGCCGCGGCGACCGGGCTGCACTGGACCGACACGTTCGAGAAGGCGTGCTTCTTTGCGTGCCGGTTCGCCGACGAGCATCTGACGGGCGTCATCGTGCTCAAGGCCGAGGTCCGACGCGACGAGCTGGTGGCGTTCCTCGAAGCCGCCGGTGAGCACGAGCTGATCCCGGCTGCGGTGCCGACGAGCTACGAGGTCGTCACCGACCATGCGCTGATCGGAGCTGCTGGCCACCGGGCGATGATCCGCTACCGCGATCTGATCGCACAGGGTCACCCGTTCATCCCGACGCTCGGCATGGCCGAGCAAGCCGCGATGGCGACACGAACCCGGATGGCGGCGGCTGGCGTCGCGCAAGGTGCCGCCATCGTGGCGTGAGATACCTATCTGCGATCTATCTATTTGATTGCAGGTAGCTGAGGGAAAGCCACTTCGGCCTTCGTGATCGGGTCCGCGGGCCCGAGCCCGCTACAGCGTTCGAGAGACCTAACCAGCTTGATATTACACGGGGCCGCTTTCGACCCGTTGCGGACCCCGAAAAGGTCCGCTTCGAGGCTGTTGATGAGATAGGGTCTTACGTCTGGGTGGGGTGGTTTCCAGCCAGTCCGCTATAGAGTGGGAAGGTGGCGAAGCGGCCGTTGCTTCCCGGCCTGCTCACGACAGTAGGGCAACCGGATCAGGCGATGAGCTTGCACATCGCCTGCAACAATTCCCCTTCGACGAAGGGCTTCTCCAGCTGCGAGCACTGCCGAAAAGCGGCTGCGCCCGAGATCTTCACGTCACCCGTGGCGAACAGGTACGGGACGCCAAGGGCACTCAGCTTGTCGGCCACCGGGTAGACGGTGTCACCATTTCCGAGGTTGACGTCGAGCACCGCCGCGTCGAGGCTATCTTCCTCGATCAGGTCGAGGGCCTGCTCCACGCTGGGGACCGGCCCGATGACCGCGGCACCGGCGGCCGAAAGCCACCGCTTCACCTGCATGGCGATGAGATACTCATCCTCGACGATGAGGATGCGTCGGCCATTAAGAGGCTGGGTAGCGTCGGGCATCGGCTCTCCGCGCGTATCTCCGGCCCCTTACGCTAACCACGCCGAGAGAACCTGCGCTTACTTAAATCAAGCGAGGGGCATCTCGATCCGGCAACGCACACCGTCTGGACTTAGCGCGTAGTCGACCTTAGCCCCCATCGCATAGGCTAGCGCCTCCTCGATCAACTCAGTGCCGAAGCCCCGGCGCGTCGTCTGTACCGGATCGATGGCGACACCGCTTTCAACCCAACTCAAGGCAAGCCGCCGACGTTCGCGCCGGTCGAGAATGATCTCCCAGGTCACGGCGAGCCTGGCGGTCTCAATTTTCAGCGCGCCGTACTTCACAGCGTTGGTCGTCAACTCGTGCACCGCCAGGGCGAAGTTCTGCACTTGGCGTGCCCGCAGTTGGACCTTGGGGCCAGAGACCGTGAGGCGCGCCGAGCCCTCATTCGCGTAGGCCGCTAATTCGGCCCTGATCAACGCCCCGACCTCGATGGTATCGCTGCCCGCTTGGCTGAGCAGAGCCTGCGCGCGGCTGAGTGCCTGCAACCGCTCCTCGAATGCCTCGATCGAACCGCCCCGCTTCACAGTGCGATCCGCGACGGCGGTAACGACACTGAGTAGGTTGCGGGAGCGATGTTGCAACTCGTTGATCAGTACGTCCTGCCGCGCCAACAGCTTGTGATGGTCGGTGATGTCGATGTTCACGCCCGACCATTTGCGGATCGATCCGTCCGGATTGGTGATCGGCACGACGCGAACATTCGACCACCGCCAAGAGGCGCTCGGCGCGTGCCACAGGCGGTACTCGTGGTCGACAGCCGTTCGCGTCGCCACGGCCTGTCGCCACTTCGTCCCGGTGCCGTCCCGGTCATCGGGATGGATGGCGTTGATCCAGCCCCACCCGATCCACTCGTCCACACTCTGCCCTGTGAAGGCGCGCCACCCCGGACTATCCACCTCGATGCGGCCGTCGGCCGAGGCCTCCCAACTGAACTGGCCGAACCCCTCGACCAGCCCGCGAAACCGCTCCTCGCTCTCGCGCAGAGCCGCCTCGGCGCGAGCACGCTGGATAGCGGCCCACAATCGTTCGGCCGTCTCCTCGATTAACGTGATTTCAAGAGCAGTCCAATCGCGGGGACCCGTCTGCACCACACACAGGGCCGCTTCGAGGATGCCGTCCTTGGCGAGGGGGACATTCATCCAAGCGACAACGCCCTGAGCCGCGTAGAAGGTGCGCTCCTGCTCGGGTAACTCCTCGTCGGCCGTCACGTCAGGAACGATCCATGTCCGGCCGTCGCCGATGCGCTCGTAGGTCGAGCGAAACGCCTCAAAGGGATAGCGGCCCGCCAAGCTGGGCAAGCCCGGCTCGAGGTAATCGTCGGCCACCACCCCGTAGCCCTGCTCCGGCTGGTACTCGACGTAGTAGGCGCGTGAGGCGGAGAGATGCTCGCCGAGGAGCCGACAGGCTACCGCCCGTGCCTCATTCGCATCTCGGAGCGGCCTCAGCAGATCGCTGAGCTTGAGGAGAAAAGCCTGCCGCTCCGCGCTCGCCTTCAGCGCCAAGTCTGCGTGGCGGCGCGCGGTGACATCTTCGTACATAACCGTCAGGTGATCATCACCCGTTGGATAGACGAAGACCTCGAATGCACGGTCGAGTGAGGCAACTTCATGCTCGATGCGTTCAGGCCGGCCGTGGCGTGCGATACGGTCAAATGCCTCGTGCCACCACGGTTCAAGACCGGGGAAGACCTCACTCGCAGTTCGACCCTGAGCTTCGGCGACCGGGATGCCGAAAAGGCGCTCGAAGGCTGGGTTGAAGGCGATGTAGCGTTGATCCACGGCGCGGCCGGTCTCATCGCGGACGAGTTCTAGCTCGCAGTAGCCCTGGCCCATGCGCTGGAATAGCGAGCGGTATCGCTCCCCGTCCTCACGCAGGCTTGCCTCGCGGTCGCGAGCCGCATCAAGGGCAGCTTCTACTTCGGCGAGGCGACGATACACATCATCGTTGGGAACGTCGTCGGTCATGGTGCCAAAAGGGGCACGACGCAGTGTCCCACGCAACATCCGCTTCCGGCTCTCCACCGCTGCCGTCTTCGAACCAAAGCCTATGTTGCCTAACGCTCGGCTATGGCCGCTTTGGAGGAACGCCAACGGTACCCTTCAGCGGCCGGGTTGGGTCGGAGGCAGAACGTCCGCTTCAGGGTGACGGGCGAGGGTCGGCTCCCCACCGAGGCTGTGTGAAAACGCTGCAGTTCTGATAGTCTCTGCGGGACGGCGGAGGCGGCTATGGCGCGTTTTGTTTGTGGTGCTGATCGCCATCAAGTCACGCTTCTGCCGAACCGGCTGGACGATTACGTATCCGAGGACAATCCGGTGCGCGTCGTCGATGCATTCGTCGACGAACTCGATCTCGCGGCTATGGGTTTTGACGGCGTGGTGCCGGCCACGACGGGCCGGCCCGGCTACCATCCCGCGACGCTGCTGAAGATCTACCTCTACGGCTATCTCCACCAAGTCGCCTCCAGCCGCCGCCTGGAGCGCGAGGCCGACCGCAACGTCGAGCTGATGTGGCTGACCGGCCGCCTCGCCCCGGACTTCAAGACCATCGCCGACTTCCGGCGCGACAACGATCCTGCGATCCAAGCCGCCTGCCGCCAGTTCGTGGTGCTGTGTCGCCAACTCGGCCTCCTGGCCGGTGGTGTCGTGGCGCTGGACGGCAGCCGCTTCAAAGCGGTGAACGCCCGTGATCGCAACTTCACCCCAGCCGCGGTCCGGCGCCGCATCGAGCAGGTCGAGGCGAGCATCGCACGCTATCTCGCCGCCCTCGACACCGCCGACCGTCAGGAGGACGAGGTCGCGCGTGTGCGCAAGGTGCGCATCGCCGAGCGTCTGGACGCCCTGCGGACGCAGATGCGCGAACTGCAGGCGATGGAGACGCTCGTCGAAGCCGCGCCCGATCGGCAGATCTCGCTGACCGATCCGGACGCGCGGGCGATGGCCACGCGCGGCAAGGGCACGGGGATGTTCGGCTACAACGTGCAGGCGGTTGTCGACACCGAGCATCATCTGATCGTCGCCCACGCGGTCACCAACGTCGGACACGACCGCACCCAACTGGCTCACATGAGCCGCCAGGGCCAAGCAGCGACCGGGCATGAGGCGCTCACCGTGCTGGCGGATCGCGGCTACTTCTCGGGCGAGGAGATCCTGGCCTGCGATCAGGCCGGCATCGCGGTGACACTGCCCAAGCCTTTGACCTCGGGTGCCAAAGCTGAGGGGCGCTTCGGCAAACAGGACTTCGTCTACGAGCCGAAGGCGGACGCCTATCGGTGCCCGGCGGGCGAGCAGCTCTCTTACCGCTACGCGAACGTTGAAGAGGGACTGACGCTACGGCGCTACTGGACGACAGCCTGCCACGGCTGCGCGCTCAAAGCGCGCTGCACGCCAGCCAAGGAGCGGCGCGTGACGCGGTGGGAGCATGAGGCGGTGTTGGAAGCCGTGCAGCGTCGGCTCGATGCGGATCCTCACGCGATGCGCACGCGCCGGAAGACGGTCGAGCACGTGTTCGGGACGCTCAAGGGCTGGATGGGGGCGACGCACTTCCGGATGCGCCGGTTGAGAAACGTGGCGACCGAGATTAGCCTGCAGGTCCTGGCCTACAATCTGAAACGGGTCATGGCGATCCTCGGCACGGGGCCTCTCCTCACCGCCCTGCGGACGTGAGGGCACGCGGCACCTCGCACCCCGTCACCAATCCGCGCCGACACACCCAACCGCGTTCTCACACAGCCTCCACCCCGAGCGGTCATTCCACTTTTCGGGACCTATGTGCAGGAAAACGACCGCTGTTCAAATACTTAGATGTGTACCGAAATGGTGTGAGGAAATTCAACTGCGACCATTGGAGCCGTTCGCCCTTCCCAGGCTGCTGCGCCCTCGCCAGGGTCGCACACGAGAGGCCCAATGTGTCGCAGCGAACGAATATCTGTACGATTTCCAGCATAGTCTGACGTTAAATGAAGTGTCTGATTTCGTACCGTGCTCCAGCATTGGCGGTGTCGTACTTAGGTAATTCGCCTTGACTAGCGGCCATGGCTTTGCCCTCCGGCAACCAATTTGGGTGACGGACCTCGGCCATTGGGGTATGCCACGGCTAGACCCATCAAATGATTATGCCGCCCGCCTTGCCCTCCCCCGTCAGCGACCCCCAGCGACTCGAAGCGCTGACGAGCTACGGCATCCTCGACACCCCGGCCGAGCCGGGCTTCGACGACATCGTGCAGCTCGCCTGCCGTCTGTGCGCGACCCCGGTGGCGCTGATCAGCCTGGTCGCGGGCGAGCGGCAGTGGTTCAAGGCGCGGGCGGGTTTTCCGTCCTGCGAGACCGACCTCAACAGCTCGGTTTGCGCCCATGCACTGGCCGCACCCGATGACCTCCTGATCATCCCGGACCTGACCGCCGATCCACGCACAGCGGCCAACCCGCTGGTCACGGGCGAGCCCCTCATCCGCTTCTATGCCGGCGCACCCCTGCGCACACCGGGCGGCCTGGTGCTTGGCACCCTATGCGTGATCGACAGCGTAGCCCGGCCCGAGGGGCTAACCGCCCTGCAGGAAAGCGACCTGCGCGCACTGGCGCGACAGGTGATGAGTCAGCTCGAACTGCGCCGAGCAGTAGCCGGGCGCGACCAGCAACGTGCCATCGAAGCCAAGGCTTTCGGGGCCCGCGAGGCGCTGCGCGATACCCAGGTGGCGGTGACCGCGACCAGCGGCGATACGAATGCGCTGTTTGAGGCGGTTGTGGCCGGTGCACTGAAGGCTGTGCCGGCAGCCGAAGGCGGTGTGATCGAACTGCTCGACGGGACGGCGCTGGCCTACCACGCTGCGTACGGCAGTCTCGCTGCCCATCAAGGATTGCGTGTGCCGCTGGACGGCAGCGCCGCCGGTCATTGTGCGACCACCGGTCAGCCGTACCTGATGACCGATGCCGGCGGCGATCCGTACGTTAAGCGCGACCTGGTGGCGACGCTGGGGATCGGCTCGGCCGTGCTCGCACCGATCCTGCGTGGCGATGATGTGCTCGGCGTGATCAAGCTGCAGTCCAGCCGCTCCTACGCCTTCGATGCCCGTGATCTCGCCCTGCTCGCCCTGTTCGCCGGCATTGCCACAGCCGGGCTTGCCGAGGCTGCCGCCCAGGCGGAGAGCCGCGCCAAGGACACCCATTGGCGTGCCCTGTTCGACCGACTGAGTGAGGGGTTCATTGTTGGCGAAGTCGTCCGCGACGCTGCCGGCGGGATCACCGACTGGCGCTATGTCGAGGTCAACCCGGCCTGGGGCCGGCTGCTTGGCGTTGAGGTTGCCAGCGTCGCAGGCCGGACCATCCGCGAGGTATTTCCCGGGATCGAGGACGAGTGGATCACCGAGTTCGGCAAAGTGGTCGAAACCGGCTCCCCGGCCAACTTCACCCGCCAGGTCGGTACGCTCGGGCGCTGGTACGAGGGCCGCGCATTCAAGCTCGATGGCGACCGGTTCGGGGTCATCTTCCTGGATGTCACGCAACGGATCGAGGCCGAGGCCCGCCGCACAGCGATGTTGACCCTTGGTGACAAGCTGCGCGACGTACACACCATCCCCGAGATGACCCGCGCGGCAGCTGAGATCGTCGGGCGGACCCTCGGGGCTACGCGCGCCGGGTTCGGGCGGATCATCGGCGACGTGGAGTATGTCGAGATCGAGCCGGACTGGACCGCGCCGGGGCAGACAAGCGTCGCCGGACGGCACCGCTACGACGACTTCGGCAACATCCGTGCTCCCCTGCAGCGCGGTGAGGCGCTGGTCGTCGATGATGTAGCCAGCGATCCGCGCACGCGGGAGGATGCGCCGGTCTGGCAGGGGTTCGACATCAACGCCTTCGTCCACATGCCGGTGCGCGAACGCGGGCGTACCGTGGCGGTGTTCATCGTTCACGATATCCACGCACGAACCTGGATGCCTGAGGAGCTAGGATTCCTGCGCAACGTGGCCGACCGGCTTGAGGCAGGTGTGGCCCGCGTGCGCGCCGAGGAGCTGCAGACGGTCCTCAACGCCGAGCTGTCGCACCGGCTAAAGAACACTCTGGCGATCGTGCAGTCCCTCGCCACACAGACCCTGCGCGGCGTCTCGGAGAAGGAGCTTGTGCAGGCGTTCGAGCGGCGGGTGTTGGCGTTGTCGCGCGCCCACGACATGCTGATGCACAAGAGCTGGGCCGCGGCGCGGCTGCGTGCGGTCATGGAAAGCGTGCTGAGCATGCAGGTCGATCTGGACCGCTTCGCCCTGGACGGACCGGATATGGATATCTCTCCGCAGGCGGCGCTGTCCTTGTCGCTGCTGCTGCATGAACTGGCGACCAACGCGCTCAAGTATGGCGCGCTGTCGTCCGGCACCGGCAGGGTGCGCCTGGCTTGGCGCACCGAGGGCGATCAGAGCCCAGCGCTGGTGCTGGATTGGTGCGAAAGTGGTGGCCCAACTGTCACACCGCCCAGCAACCGCGGCGGCTTCGGCTCGAAGCTGATCCGGATGGGCCTACTTGGAACGCGCCAGGCGAGCCTCAGTTACGATCCTACAGGCCTTCAGGCCGAGTTTCGTGCTCCACTCGCAGAAATCCAAGTGTCTCTGCACTGACCGCTGATGGCCTCACAATACCCCCCGCGTTCCACCTATGTACTGTGCGTCGAGGATGATCCGATCCTGATGCTGGCGATGGTTGAGTTTGTTGAGAACGCCGGTTGCGAGGCCGTCGAGGCGATGACCGTGGCCGAAGCGATCCACATCCTCGAAACACGCACCGACATCCGCTTGGTGTTTACCGATCTCGACATGCGCGGCTCGACCGCCGGCATGAAGCTGGCCGTGGCGATCCGTGACCGTTGGCCGCCGATAGAGCTGCTGATGATCTCTTCGCAGCCCTGGGACCAATCGCAGATCCCCGCCCGCGGCGTGGTGCTCGGCAAACCGTTCGACCGGCGCCGGATCGAGGCCGCGATACGTCAATTCGCCAGCTGATCGATACCTTTCTCCATTGATCGTGTGCAACCGAATGAAAAGCTACGCATTACCTTAGCTGCGGCCCGGAGCTGCAAGGCTAATCGTCGGGCTTAATGTCTGCCTATGTTCTTCGTGCATCTTATTTCTTTATCGATCGAAAGGACGGTATAGCCCACAGCGTTGATCGGTTCGAGGCAGAAACCATAGCTGAAGCCATCGCGCAGGCGAAAGCTCATCAGCCTGCGAGTCCCAAACTGGCCGTTGAAGGGTTGGTCCTTTCGACAGAAGCCGGGCAGGTCCTGTGGACCTTCCGCCGTGGTAACCCGGTGGAGCGCGGCGTTGACGGATCGCCGTTCACGGGGTTGTGACGAGAGCGAGCGGTCACCACGCAAGACCTCACACGCACGTGACAGGCGGGCCTGGTTGGTCTGCTTGATCGGTTCTGTCGACCGATTAGGAACCGAGGCGGCTTCGGCGTTCGCGCCGAGGAGCACCGACGGGGCGGGTAAGAAGCCCCCCGATCACCTGCCTCGTCGGACCAAGCGCCCCCAGTCGTTCTGCTGCGCCTGCCGCACCCATCGCAAGGCTGCTGATCCTGCCGATTGGCCTAACTGGTGTGCCCGCAGATTGAGGGCTGCTGGCTGGACACAACCTCCATCGATCTCCGGCGAGGAGGGGAACAACCCCAACACATGATGCATTGCCGTTCCCAGATGTGCGTCTGATGGCTTAGAGAACACCTCATGACGCCCGCCTTCGGCAGTGCCTACCGGCTGCACCGTGGGTTCCAGAGCAACCCACACAAGGGGCCGTAACCGTGCCGAACTCCCGGCAACCGCTTCAGTCTGACGCCGCGGCCAGTGCACCGCTGGTGAGCCTGCGGCGTGGCGGAAGCCAGCTGTTCGAGACCGAGCGGCGGCTCAACGCCGTGCTCAACAATGCCTCGGTCTCCATCTTCCTGATGGATGACCGTCAGCACTGCATCTACATGAACCGGGCTGCCGAGGAGCTGACCGGCTGGACCCTGGCCGAGGTGCTGGAGCGTGACTGCCCGCTCCATGACATCGTCCACCACACCTATCCGGACGGACGCCCCTTCCCGCTGGCCGAGTGCGCGATCGACCGCGCCTTTCCAGAAAACAACCAGGAGCGGGGCGAAGAGGTGTTCGTGCATCGGGACGGGCGTTTTTACCCGGTCGGCTTCACCGCCAGCCCGATCCGCGACGATGGCGCCAACATCATCGGCACCATCATCGAGGTGCGCGACATCACCGAGGAAAAGGCGGCGGCAGAGCGCCAGCGCCTGCTGATCAACGAGCTGAACCACCGGGTGAAAAATACCCTCGCCACGGTGCAGTCGATCGCCGCGCAGACGTTCCGGGGGCAGGTCGAGCAGCCCGTGCGGGCCGTGTTCGACGCCCGCATGGCGGCGCTCTCGAACGCCCATAACGTGCTCGTCGAGGACAACTGGGAGAGCGCTAGTCTGCGCAGTGTGGTCGAGCGCGCGCTCGCGCCGCACCTCCTGGCCGAGGTCGATGTTAACCGCTTCCTGTTAGAAGGACCGGATGCGCGGCTGCACCCGAAAATCGCAGTCACCCTCGCCATGGCCCTGCACGAACTGATGACCAATGCGGCCAAGTACGGCGCCCTCTCCGTTCCCGAAGGTCAGGTCACGGTCCGCTGGACCTTGGCAGGTATGGAAGATGGCCGACAGCGCCTCGACCTGCGTTGGGAGGAACGTGGCGGACCGCCCGTCACTCCGCCGGCCCGCAAGGGGTTCGGATCGCGTCTGATCGAACGGCAGCTGCCGCTGGAGTTTGACGGCAGTGCCGTCATCACCTTTGCGCCCATGGGCGTGGTCTGCCAGCTGCAGATCCCGCTAATCTCTCTGGGTTGGGTGGGGCAGGACGCCATCGCTGGGCAGCCGACGTCATGAGCGTGCTGGAGGGGTGCCGGGTTCTGCTGGTCGAGGACGAAAGCCTTGTCGCGATGCTCGCCGAGGACATGTTGCTCGACCTTGGCTGTGAGGTCGTGGTCGCGATGCGCCTCGACAAAGCCCTGGATCATGCCCGGACCGGCGCGTTCGATCTGGCGGTGCTGGACGTGAACCTCGGCGATGCGCGCAGCTACCCGGTGGCCGACCTGCTGTTCGAGCGAAACACGCCGTTTCTGTTCGCCACGGGCTATGGTCGGCAGGGGCTTGAGGCTGCGTATCAAGCGGTTCCAGTGCTGCAGAAGCCCTATCAGGCGGCGCCGCTGGCGCACCTTCTGACCCACGTGCTCACCTGTGAGACGGCGGCCCGGCGGGGTGGGGGCGAAGCGTCCATGTCCTCCTGTGCGTGCCGGAGCGGTCATGTACCCCGGGGCCGACCATTCCGGGCTGATCCGGTTCAATAGCTTCACCGGGGCTCAGCGCGGGCCAGACACATAAAGGGGCACCCTGCGGTGCCCCTTGTTCGTCAGATCCTTACGTGCCGGAGACGTGTTCAAGCCAGCCGTGATCGACCTGGTCTGGTTGTCTCGATCAGCATCTCTCGAGCCTGCATGTGCTGGCGGCGCAGGGCCAGCAGGTTGTCAACGCTATGCCAAAGGGTCTCCTGCGCCGCGTCCGTATCGAAACCGGCATTGGCTAGAGTTATGAGCATATTGGTCTGCTCAGAAGTGCGGGCTTCCAGGAATGCAATCAGGCGCTCCATATGCGCCAAGATACCGTCATCAGCGGTTGAGATACTCACGAGCAGCGTCACGCATTCAGGGAGGTGATCATTCCATGATACCTCACCCGCAATCCAAAGGGCAGTGTCGTCACTGACGCGGTGCTTGGGCCAGCCTCATCTTTTCGTCGCAGGAGATGACGCTCACGGCCCCAAACCCTTACGACGCCTTATCCGGACAGGCGGCTATAGGAAGCGGTTCCGCGGGATAGTGTGCGAGACAGCGGTCGCGTTCCCACAGGGCAATCCCGTAAGCGCTCTTCACCGACGCGGCGATGCGACGAGCCTCGAGGTCGTTGGCAGCATCGATGATCTCAGCCCTGCATACGGCACCGTGCTGGTCAAGGTAAAACACCCGATACGTGAGCTGTTCGGGTTGTGGGGCCGTGAAGCGGAAAGGCGATTGATGCATGACGGGCCATACGTCGCGCAGGCGGGCGCACCAAGCGCTCAGCCGCCGGGGCCTGAGCTACTGAACCAGCGGTCGATCTGTGTGCCGACAGGCGGCGCAAAAATGATAGTCCAAAACCATACGAACGGCCGAAATCGTTCTGTGCCCAGGCGAAAACTGCTCCGGCGTTGCGCGATCACGCACCCTTGAAAGGCATGCCTCGTTCGCAAGCTTGATCGTGAGGCGGACTGCTTTTAGCTCCAGCTCGGCTTCGGCGTTGGCGCCGAGGAGCACCGATGGGGCGGGTAAGAAGCCCCCCCGATCACCTGCCTCGTCGGCCCAGGCCTTTCTCAGCCGTTCTGCTGCGCCTGCCGCGCCAGTCGCGCCGCCTTCAACCGCTCCGTCCGGTCGTCTACCGCTTGCCGCTGCGCCTCGATCTCGGCCCAGACTGTTGCGGCCTCCTGCTGCCGCTGAGCCTCTTTGGCAGCCCGCGTCTCAGCCCGTCCGATGGCTGCGCTGTCACGCTGGTCCACGTTCGCTCCTCCGGCTGTGAACCAGGATAACTCGAGGAACAGGCACGGATTTCCCGCTGGGGCGCCTATGCCGTAACAGCGGCCGGGCGGTCGAACCGACGCGACAGACAATTGAGGGGCATTGATGCCTGCCGCGCCGGCCCACTTCGGCATGGAGCCGAAGAAGGAGCAGCCCTCGCCTGAGAGACCGCTTGGTCAGGCGAGAGCCGCTGTATCGCGTTCACGTCGCCGTGTTCACGGCTGACGATGCAATTCCGTCTTAGTCGATCACCTCGACAATCCGGCGGCTGCCCGGCTCGACCAGCACCGGCCGGTCGTTGACGATGGTGTAGCGGTAGCCGCTGGCGCCGTACTCGGCCGGCACCTCGTAGTAGGTCACGCCGTTGGACGGCAGCACGGTGCCGACGCGGACCTCTTCCCCGTAGGTGTAGGACGGCCGGGCCTCGCGCACGACGTAGCTGCGAAAGCGCGGGTGGCTATCGACGCCGAGGATGCCATTGACGGTGCCGGTGGCCGCACCGATGGCGCCGCCGACGATCTCGCCGATCGGTCCGCCCTGCGCACGACCGACCGCAGCACCCTCCTCAGCGCCGCGCACGAGGCCCTGCGCCTGAGCTGCGGCCGGCAGGCTGAGGGCGAGCAGCGCAGCAACCAGGATCAGCTTACGGTTCACGGGAGTTCTTTCCTGGATGGGGCCGGCTGCGCGTTGCAGGCCCGGAGCAAGAGGGAAACGGGACGAGGCTCAGTTGCCGTAGGGCGACGGCATGATGATGCGGACCTTGCGCGCCGTCGTCGCGTCGCCGGCAGTCACCGTGCCAGCCGTCGTGCTGCCACGCAGCAGGTTGGCGGGTAGATCGATGCTAGCCGGGGTGCTGGATACGGTTGTCTGGCGCTCTTGAGCCTGCGCTGCAGAGACAATCACCAGGGACGACAGTGCGAGAGCAATGGTGGTGATCGTCTTCACGGCGAGCGTTCCAAGCGTGACTGTATGTTGCTTTCACAACGGTCAAGCTTGGCCGTGGTTCCGTGCCGGTCTCGCCCTAACCACCCTGCTCAGCAAGGCCCAGCCGCCGCGTTCCGGCAAGTCGCCATGTTGTGGCGACCATCACCTGCCTCACGAACGCGTGATAAAGGTCGTCCTTGGTGCCGCCATCTCCGCATGACAAAGGGGGACGATGTTTAAGCGTTCCTCTCCACCCTGTGAGGTCAAGATCGATGGAGAGTGGGTACGCGTTTCAGCGGACGAGGCGCATCGGGCGCATCGGGACAAACCGAAACGGTGTCCAAGATGCCATGGCACGGTGATCACCGCTGGCAGCTACACGAGCGAGCCAAGGATCAGTCTGCAGCATCGCAAGCTGCACGATGGCTGCGCTTTGATACCGCGCCGCTTCAGCGGGACAGAGTCACTGCACCCTGACCCTCTGGTGTAGGTGCGTTAAGTTCGCCGGACGGATCGACCATTCTCGGCACGTCCGGCGCTGCGGATCCCAACCGCGACACAGGTGGGGCCGCCCGCGTACGCGATAGCAAGCGACCAAGTTGACTTGATCCCGAGTTCCATCGCGCCCCGGCAGATTGCAGTAGCGAAGAGGCGGCAACCAAACCGTGCCAACAACCAAATCGACAACGCGCTGGCAACTTTGGTCTAGGACGTTAGTTGAAACTGCCCACGAAAGGCGGCACAACCTCTTGCTTCCAGGAATGCCATGATTACAGCCTCTCCCATTCGAGAGCTTGGAAAGGGGGCATCATGCTAGGTATGGAAAAGAGTGCGGCAGTGGATGACATAAACCGCACGGTCGATCTTGTCGTTGCTTACCTCTCCAACAATCATGTTTCGTCGGCCGAGATACCCGCTCTGATTGCTAACGTGCATGCGGCGCTGATTGGACTTTCAGCCACTGCGATGCAGACTGAGGCGGTCCAGAAGCCGACTCCGGCCGATATCAAGAAGTCGATCACTCAAGACCATCTCATCAGCTTTGAGGATGGCAAGCCCTACAAGACGCTGCGCCGGCACCTGACGCTCCGGGGGCTGTCGCCTGAGGCCTACCGCGAGAAGTGGGGCCTGCCGAGAGATTATCCGATGACTTCGGCGGGCTACTCCCAACAGCGCGCGGATCTGGCACGTGCGCTGGGCCGCGGCCAACAGCGCCGCCGCTCCTGGCAAGCCGGAACAGATGCAGGAGCGGAGGCCGACTTCGAGACGGCGGTAAAGCCGCGCGGTCGCCGCAAGACCAAGGAAGTGGCGGAGGCGTCGTGAGATAGAGGCGCGACGGCTTGGCATTTGTCAGGCCTCAAGTCGCTGGCTTCCCCTTTTGGGAAGCTGCCAACCCTGGCATCTGAACTCATAGCTAACCGGCCTCAGGCACCATGCAGGTGGCCAGCGTTGCGTATCGGCTCTTCGTCGTGTGGACACGACATGCCCCGCCAGCCCGTGAGTAGATTGGGCGGCGGGGCTGCTCATTGACCCTTAGCCGCGTCGTCCCCATCTCAGGAACATGCCAATCGCGACCCTGTCGCTCGATTGGACGCGGCCACGATGCCGGGGCTTGGGTGACGCCGGATGTACGCGCACCTTCGTCCTGGCTCTCGTGGCCGTTCGCTTTTCCAACGGCTTGAGGCGGCGGCCTGCTTCACGACCTCGGCGACCGGTTGGCCTGTTGACGTGCCGTTTCTCGTCTCCCGCAGCAGGCAGACGTTTCAGACCTTAGTCCCTTAGCCCTGGTGCGGGTAACGGCGCCCCATTTCGGTGAGCTGCCGGACTTCGCCCAGCAACTGTTGCAGCGCTCGACCAGCGTGTCGTCCACGCTCGCCTAGCTGCTGCAACTCCGCGTGCAGGCTGGCGAGTTCGCGCTCCAGATCGTCGTGTAGGATTTGGAGCGCATCGCTGTTAGCTTGGATGTGCGGGACCCTCGAGCCGAGATCCACCCCCGCCGCATGCGCCTCCGCCAGATCGGTGACGATGCGGCCGACCTGCTCGGTCGCGAGGCCCAGGGTCGGCAGGACGTGGATCTCGGCCTCGCTCATCAGGCGGCCCGCACGGTGTTGAGGAAGCGCGCGACCTCCGCACCGAGATGCTCGGACTGGCGCGACAGCTCGGAGGCCGCGGACAGCACCTGGCTCGCGGCGGCACCGGTCTCCTCCGAGGCCTGCGCCACGCCCGCGATGTTGCTCGTCACCTCGCCGGTGCCGCTCGCCGCCTGCGAGACGTTGCGCACGATCTCCTGCGTGGC
>SXGS01244915.1_pt1 | contig 23950 bp, 13 predicted proteins | sample 3174681 | NCBI WGS metagenome assembly SXGS01 (sample SAMN11356861, study PRJNA531348) | freshwater metagenome | isolation source: freshwater sample F1-80 | place: China: Fuxian Lake, Yuxi | collected 2017-12-25
TCCAAAAGTTCGCCACGCAGTTTCCCCTCGGCGTGACGAACGTGCCAGCGGAAGTCGGCGCGGTGCGCGATGGGCGTCCTTGGCTTGAGAAGGAGCGCGGGCCGGTCGAGGGCTTGATGGTCTTCTCACAGGAGAAGTCCGGCGCGGTGTGGCTGGGCGGCGATCAGGGCGCGGCGCGGTTTGATCGCAAGGCGGATCATCCGTGGGATCGCTGGCAGTATTTCCACGGGCGACGCTGGTTGCAGGACAACTCGGTGCAGTCCATTCACGTCGATGAATCCGGAGCGGGGCGGAAGGTGTGGGTGCGCACGCGCACTGGCGTGTCGTTGATCCAGTGGCGTCCGATGACGCTCGAACAGAAGGCGCAGTTGTTCGACGCACGCATCGAGGCGCGGCATGTGCGCCACGGCATGGTGGCGGATTCAAGGCTCGCGACGCCCGGAGATCTGTCGAGCAACGTGCCGTTCAGCAACGACAATGATGGGCTGTGGACGGCGATGTATCTCGGCGCGCAGGCGTATCGCTACGCCGTGACAAAATCGCCCGATGCCCGCGCGAAGGCCGAGCGGTCGATGCGGCTGTTGATTCGGCTCGAGGAGATTACGGGCATCCCGGGTTTTCCCGCGCGGTCTTTCATTTCGACCAACGAGACGAAGCCCCATGACGGCGAATGGCACGCGACGCCCGACGGCAAATGGCTTTGGAAAGGCGACACCAGCTCGGACGAGATCGTCGGGCATTACTATGGCTACTCGCTCTACTTCGACCTCGTGGCCAGCGATGCGGAGAAGGCGGACATTCGCCGCGTGGTCGCGCGTTTGACGGATCATTTGATCCGCAACGACTACGATCTCATCGATCTCGACGGGAAGCCGACGCGGTGGGGGCAGTGGTCGGAGCGTTATTTCAAGACCGAGGAAGGCAAATACGAGGCGGCGCTGCGGTCGCTGGAGTTGTTGTCGTTCCTCAAGACGGCGCATCATATCACGGGTGACGCGAAGTATGACGCGGCGTATCGCGACCGCGTGCAGCGCGGTTACGCAGCGCACATGCGGACGTATCGTCGGTGGACCGGCGGCGGCGAGATCAACTTCTCGGATGACGAACTCGCATATCTCTCCTACGACCCGCTGTTGCGCTACGAGAAGGAGTCGATGCTCCGCCGCATTTACCTCAACGGCCTGCGGTTCACCTGGAATCAGGTGAAGCCGGATCGGAACCCGTTGTGGAACTACATCTCCGCCGCAAGCGGGGCAGGGCGGTTGTCGAAGAGCCTGCGGCTGGACTCACAGCGCACGTTGGAGCGCATCCCGAACGATCAGATCGAGTGGAACATCCGCAACTCGCACCGCATTGACGTGCAGTTCCAGCCCGCGCGCGAGCGTTTCGGAAAGCGACAGATCACCGCGGTGCTCCCACCGGACGAGGGTGTCATGCAAAAGTGGAACGGCAATCCCTACGTGCCGGATCGCGATGGCGGTGGCGGACGAGAGGATGACGGCGCGTATTTCCTGCTGCCGTACTGGATGGGGCGTTACCACGGCTGGGTGAAGCAGTAGGTGCAGGCCCTGGCGACGGGGGAGATTGCCCGGCGCGTGGTGGAGGCATCGGGCGGCGCGCGGCAGATTTCGGCGACGATTGGAACGGTGAGCGAGGCGGCGTCCGAGACGGAAACGGCGGCAGGTTCGCTGAAAGGATCTTCGAGCGACCTGGCCGCACAGGCGGGATTGCTGCGGGACGCGGTGACGGGGTTATTGCCGAAGGCCGGTTCAGTGGGCTTGGCGGCCTGAGCGTGGAGGAGGATTTCGCGCCGCCGAGCCCGGCCCGGCGGCGCTTGGTCTGCCGGGATTATTCCTTGGCCAGTTCCTTGATGCGCATGTTGCGGAACCAGACGGTGCCGTGATCACCTTGGAGGAACATGGGGCCGGGTTCGGTGACGTTCTTGTCGATCTCCGAGCCGGTGGCCTTGTTGCACTCCACGTTGTCGTGAATCCTCTTTCCGTTGAGCGTCACGGAGATTTTGTTGCCGATGATGGTGGCTTCGACAGTCTGCCATTCGCCGGCGGGCTTTGATGCGAATTCGCTCGGCGCGGTGTGGTTGTAGATGGCGCCGTTGCCGCCTTTGGCGGTCTTGCCGCTTTTGAAGTCGCCGAGGATTTGGAGTTCATGCCGGCCGCGCAGGTAGAAGCCGGAGTTGGAACTGTCGGGAACTTGGAATTCGTAGCGCACGGTGAAGTTCCAAAACTTCTTGTCCGTGACAAGGTCGGTGCCGTGTTCGCCGGGCTTCACGGTGTTCTTGAGGATGCCATTCTCAATGGACCAACTGTTGTGGCCGTCCTTGCGGCGCAGGTGCCAGCCGCTGGTGTCCTTGCCGTTGAACAGCGGCACAAAGCCGTCTTCCGCTGCGGCGCAAACGTCGGCGGCGAGGATTGAACACAGGGCGAGCAATGGGATGAATCGTTTCATGATGAGTTTGAAGGTTTGGTAACGCGCCCGAACTGACGCCCGCCCGCGCCGGCGCATTCAACTGCCGGCCTCAAGTCTTCCCGCGCGGAAGCCGAAGTCCGAGTCGTTCCGTGTTTTCCGGGATGGACGGGAAATTCCTTTTGTCCCAGCCGGGATGTTGCTTTAGTCGCGCCCGAACGTTCGATGAATCCGAAGGTCAGATTGCTGTTGTATGTGGTGCTGGTAGTCGTGATGGCTTCCTGCGCTGCGGGCTTTTATGCGGCCTTCCACTCGAAGGAGGCGCCGCCTGTGCCGCCGTCGGGCACGAACGTCACCGGCTCGGCGAGTGCCGGCGTCACGAACGCTCCCGCCGTGGATGACGACGGCGAAATGACCGCGCGGCGCAAGTCCACGAAGTTCGGCCGCATGACCGCCTACGGCGTCACGATGTTCTTCTGCCTGATCGGGCTGGGCGTCATGGTGGGCTTCGATGTCTCGAAGTATTTCGCCAACCGCGTGAACGACTTCATCTTCAATGACGACCTCAAGGGCATGAAAGATCCCGAGTATGAGGAGGCCGAACACGTTTACAGCGCAGGCGATCACCTGGAAGCTGTGCGGCTGATGCGTCAGTACTTGAACCGTCATCCGCGCGAGCAATACGTCGCGCTGCGCATCGCGGAGATTTACGAGAATGACCTGAAGAACTATCTCGCGGCGGCCTTGGAGTACGAGGAGATTCTGAAGAAGAAACTGCCCGACGAACGCTGGGGCTGGGCGGCGATCCATCTCGCGAACCTCTACTCCGGCAAGCTCAACAAGTCCGAAGAGGCTGCTGCATTGCTGCGCCGCATCGCTGACCAATACGGCCACACGGCTGCCGCCAAGAAAGCCCGCGAACGTCTTGGCCTGCCGGAGACTCCCGCCGCCGGGCCCATCCGCGTCGTCCTGCCGCAGGCCGCGCCCGAGCCGCCTCCGAGCGACGAACCGCCGAGCAACCTGCCCAAGGGCTTCCGTCCGAAGTGATCGGTTGCTTGCGGACGATCAGTTCCGACTGAGGATGGGCTTCCATTTTCAACGCCGGAGGCGCGTTAGAAGGTAGCCTTGGGCGTGAGCCCGGGGATCGTCGCGGCCAGATCCCCTCCCAGCCCCGGCTGGGGCGGCAGAACTTCTTTCGCCCCTCACGGGGCTCGAGTTTTCTGAGGCTCACCACCCCGGGCTCACGCCCGGGGCCAAGTTCTATCGGCCCTCCGGGCCTTCTACGGTGATGATGTGCGGGATGCCGCGACGCACGGCAAAGGCGGCCGCGGGGGAGAAGTTCATTGACGCACCGGCGGCTGGCTGTTGAGAGTCTTCCCACCAATCTGCGACCTGACCTGCGGTGGGCGCGGCTGAAACACATGGACGAGGCGCGGCACAGAAATCTCTCAAGGCGGTCTGAAACCCCGGCATGACCTTTCTTCCCATCGTTGAGCGTGAACTTCGCGAGGCGTCGCGTCGGCGGGAAACCTTCCGCATCCGGCTCATCATGGCGGCGGCCGCGCTCATCGGCGGCGGCTGGATCATGCTGGCGATGATCGATTCGGCGCCGCAGCGCCTTGGCGAGACGTTGATGGGCACGCTGGCAGCGGGCGTTTACCTGTACTGCGCGCTCGTCGGCGTGTTCACGACGGCGGACTGCCTGAGCGAGGAGAAACGCGAGGGCACGATCGGGCTGCTCTTTCTCACGGACCTCAAGGGCTACGATATCGTCTTCGGGAAGCTCGCCGCGTCCTCCTTGAACGCGTTCTACGGCGTGCTGGCGGTGTTTCCCGTCATGGCGATCCCGCTCCTGGTCGGCGGCGTAACGGTGGCGGAGTTTTGGCGAATCGTCCTCGTGTCGCTCAACATCCTGTTCTTCTCGCTGTCGGCCGGAATGTTTTGCTCGGCCCTCAGTCGAGATGAACGTCGGGCGATGGTCGGCACGATTCTGGTGCTCCTGTTCTTTACCATTGGGTTGCCTGTGATCGGAGCGATCGGTTCGAGTTTCGGTCTCGTTGATGGCAGCTACATTTGGTGGTTCCTCGTCCCCACGCTCTACGCCCAGGCGCATGGCGCGTTCGACGGCATGCTCAAATCAGTGGGCATGGAAAAGTTCGTCGCCTCCGTCGTGACGACCCATGTCATCGCCTGGGTGATGCTCGGCCTCGCCGCGCGGAAGCTGCCGCACACCTGGCAGGACAAGGCCATGACGGCCAAGCAGCAGCGCCGGCAGGAGAAGTTGCAGCGATGGGAACTCGGCGCGGCGGAAGTCCGGCGCGCCGGTCGCACCCGGTGGCTGGATTGGAATCCGTTCTACTGGATGCTCACGCGGCACCGGGCGAAGCCGCTGGCAGGTTGGACGCTCGTCGGCCTCACGGCGATCATCTGGGCCGTGGGCCTGGCCAAGTACCCGCGCGACTGGCAGAACGACGTGTCCTACATTCTCACAGCCGTCTGCCTGCACACGATCCTGAAGTGGTGGCTGGCCACGGAGGCGGCGCGGAACTTCTCCCATCAACGGCAGATTGGCGCGCTGGAACTTCTCCTCTCGACGCCCATCACAGTGAAGGAACTTGTGCGCGGCCAGATTCGCGCCCTGGAATGGCAGTTCGCCGGGCCGGTGGCCGTGGTGGTCATGGCCGACGTGGTGTTCCTGCTCGCGGGCCAGCGCAGTGGGGAGATTCTCCTTATGTGGATCGTGGGCATCCTCATCTTCCTCCTCGATCTCGTCACGCTGGCCTATGTCGGCATGTGGCGCGGGTTGAACAACCGCCGCGCCAACCGCGCCGCCGCCTCGACCGTCGTGCAGGTGCTGGTCGTGCCGTGGATGATCTTCTTCGGCCTCGCGACCTTGATGGGTCTGGGCGGAGGCTTTCGCGGCAGCGACGCCGGATACGTCATGATCGTCGCGTGGTTCGTGATTTCGCTGGTCACCGACTGGGTCTTGCTGGCACCGGCCAAGGAACGTCTCCACGAACACTTCCGTCGTGTGGCGACCGAGCGCTTCTCCGGCGGCAAGTCGTGATCGTTGCCGCGCCATGAACGCCCTGCCGATCATCCAGCGCGAACTGCGCATGGCCTCGCGGCGCAAGACGACTTACTGGTCACGGGTGCAAATGGGTCTCGTGGTGATGTTGCCCACCTTCCTGTTTCTCTGGCTGCCCGGAGACGTCATTCCGCCGGCTCAACGCGGTGCCATGATTTTCTCCATCGTCACCACCATCGCGTTGTACGGCGTGGTGCTTGGGTCTGCGCTGTCGGCGGCGGATTGCATCAGCTCGGAGAAGCGCGAAGGCACCCTGGGGTTTCTGTTCCTCACGGACTTGAATCCGCGTGATGTCCTGCTCGGCAAGATCTCGGCGAACTCGCTCGCGGCGGTGTACAGCCTGCTGGCCTTCGTGCCCGTGCTGACGATCCCTGTGATGCTCGGCGGCGTGGTGCTGATGGACTTGGTCCGGCTGATCGTCGTGCTGACGAACACGAGCTTCCTCGCGCTGTCCGTGTCGGTGTTCGTCTCCACGCTGGTGTGGGAGCAACGTCAGGCGAAGACGATGACTTCGCTCCTGCTGGTCGGACTGGGGTTGGTGGTGCCGGCGGTAATGGCAGTGGTGGCAGCGGTGGCCGGAGGCGGAACGAATTGGCACTGGCTGCTGCTGGCGAGCCCGACCTACGCCACCAAGCTCGTCACGACGACGAGCTATTCCGCCGCGCCGTGGGCCTTTTGGACTTCAGTGGGCATCACCCACGCCGTCGGCTGGGGATTCTTTGGGCTGGCGTGTGTGCTCCTGCCGCGCGTCTGGCAGGACAAGCCAGCCGGCGGCGTGCGGTTGCGCTGGAAGGACTGGAAACGCGCGATGCTTCTCGGAAACCCGGCGGGCCGAGCGGGGTTCCGCCGCGCGTTGCTCGACGTGAATCCGCTCTACTGGTTCGCCAGCCGCGAGCGTCGGTCGGTCTGGTATCCATGGCTGTTCCTCGGCGCGATGGTTCTACTGCTCGGCGTGTGGCCGGCGTGGTATCTCGGCTTTCGCTTCATCGACAACGGATTCGTGCTGCTTGGGTGCATCGTCGTGAACTGGTTCTTCAAGCACTGGATCGGGACCGCCGCCTGCGCCGCCTTTTCGACTGACCGCGACAAGGGTGCGATGGAACTGCTGCTTTCCACGAAGCTGGGCGTCGGAGACTTCCTGCGCGGCCATGTGCTGGCGTTGCGGCGGCAGTTTCTCCGGCCGGTCGTCGCTCTGCTGTTGATTGAGGCCGCAGTGCTGGCCTTGGCTGTTGCGACGAATGATCTCACGGACATGACGTTGCTTGCGACGTTTTGGAATCTGGCGGTTGTGGCCATGCTTGTGCCGGATGTGGTCGCAATGGTCTGGGCGGGATGGTGGGCAGGCGTGGTGAGTAAGAACACTTCGACAGCCAGTTCCTCGGCGTATCTGCGGGTGATGATTCCACCGTTGGCCGCGATGTTGGTGACGGCGGCGATTGTGGTTCTCGTTTCATCTCCGGTTGATGATGAGGTGCTGGGCTGGCAGTTGCTCGGCGTGTGGCTTGTGATCAGCGTGGTGACGGATGTTCTTGCGATACGAATCTGCCGCCACCGACTGCTTCGCGACATGCGGACGGCCATTGTCGAACGGAACGCGGGGGGCGATCCGGCGATGATCTGGTGGCGGAGGCTCGGCCGATGGCTCGGGCGCGAGGTCGCGCAACGTTCGCGGGCGTTCAGCAAGCGAACGACGCCGGAGGGAACACAATGACCTTCCTCCCAATCGTTGAGCGCGAGCTGCGTGTGCGGGCGCGGTTGAAGAGCACCTACCGTTACCGGCTCCTCGCGGCGTCCGTGTCGATCGTGCTGGCGCTGGTGATGATCTCGTTTGCCACGGCACAGCCGGGCGGCGGACAGGCCGGTCAGGTCATCTTCGTGATGCTCGGTGCGATTGCGTATCTCAGCGCGTTGTTTGATGGCGTCCGGAGCACGGCGGATTGCCTGAGCGAAGAGAAACGCAACGGCACGCTCGGGCTGCTCTTCCTCACCGACCTTCGGCCCTACGACGTGGTCCTGGGCAAGCTGATGGCGTCGTCGCTCAACAGCTTCTACGGATTGCTGGCGGTGTTCCCGGCGCTGGCGGTGCCGCTGGTGGTCGGGGGCGTGACGCCGGAGGAATTCTGGCGGCTGGTGCTGGCGCTGCTGAACACGATGTTCCTCTCGGTCTCCGTCGGCATGGTGGTGTCTGCGGTTTCGCACGATGAGCGTCGCGCTTGGATGACGGCCGCCAGCACGTTGCTATTCCTCGCGGTGGTGCCGCCGTTGTTCCTCCAGCTTCCGGCATTGGCGTCCACGCTGCTGGCGACGGCGAGCCCGACCACCGCATTTGTGTACGTCTTCGACGCGGAGTATTTCGCGGCATCGGATCGTTACTGGAGTTCCATCTGGAGCGTGCAATTGATCGGCTGGCTGTGTCTGGTCGCGTCAATGTTCATCCTGCCCCGCACTTGGCAGGATCGGGCGGAGCGCGCGAAGCGGGCGGCTTCCTCGCGCGGATGGTTTTCGTTGAGCGTCATTCGCCGGGCGGCTCCGGATGATTTCGCCGGGCGGTCAAAGGTGCTGGATGGCAACCCGGCGATGTGGCTGGTGTCGCGCGCGGGATTGCGATGGGGATTTCTCTGGATGCTGCTCGGGGCGGCGGCAGTCGTGCTGTGGATGGTGTGGCTGCTTTCCGCCGCGTCGCTGGCTGGTTGGTTGGCGCTGGCGGGAGTGATGTTCCTGCTGCACTTCGGGCTGTCGGTGGTCGTCGCGGTGGAGGCGTGTCATCTGTTCTCTGGTGCGCGCGACTCCGGCGCGATGGAACTGCTGCTCTGCACGCCATTGCAGGCACGCGACATCGTGGAGGGGCACATCGTGGGATTGAAGCGCCTGTATCTCCGGCCTGTGCTGGTGCTCGTGGGCATGGATGCGGTGCTGCTGGCGGCGTTCATGTATCTGATGGTGGGCAATGGCGTCGGGACAGGGTGGGGGGCGCTGATCCTCTGCGCGTCCCTGGTGTGCCTGGTGGGTGCGCTGCTCGACGTGGTGGCGGTGGCGCGTTACGGACTTTGGCAGGGACTTGTGCAGCGGCGTCCTGTGCGCGCCGTGACGCAGACGGTGATCTGGGTGCTGCTCTTGCCGCACGCGCTGTCGGTGTGTACCGCCGGGGTGATGCTGCCGATGATCTGGCCGTTGAAGAATCTGGTGTTCATGAGCTACGCGCGCGAGCAACTGCGCCGGCAGTTCCGGGGCGCGCTCACGGAGCGCTACGGCTGGACGGAGGAAGCGGAACTGGTGAGCCACTCGGCGAAACCGCCGCAGCAGCGGCGGTAGGGGGTCACCCTGAATTCGGTAGTGTGAACATCACCGCTGAGACGCAGAGGCGCGGAGCAGAGGTCTTTGGAACGATCAGCTTGGGACTGGTAAGTTTTCCTGCGGAGTGAACGCCGAAGTGATAGGCGAGAATTCTTCTGTTCCTTGCCTCTGCGTCTCCGCGACTCTGCGGTCAAACTCGAACTACCTTTTCTAGGTTCAGTCCAGCGCGGGCAGGGTGAAGTGAAACGTGGTTCCCTGACCGGGTGAGGATTCCAGCCAGATTCGTCCGCCGTGGCGTTCCACGATCTTTTTGCAAATCGCCAGCCCAATTCCGGTGCCGGAGTATTGTTCGCCGGTGTGCAGGCGCTGGAAGATGACGAAGATGCGCTCGAAATACTGTGGCTCAATGCCGATGCCGTTGTCGCGAACGCTGAACGTCCATTCCGCGCACGCGACGGCGTGACGTTTCGCGCCGGGCGCGGGCGTCGCGCGCCGGGCCGTGATGTGAATCTGGGGCGGTGCCGCGCCGCGAAACTTCAGCCCGTTGCCGATCAGGTTCTGGAAGAGTTGCGTGAGCTGGACGGCGTCGCCGTGGACGAATGGCAGGGTGTCGCGGGTGACGGCGGCGTTCGCCTCGTCGATGCTGACCACGAGATTCGCGAGGGCGGCGTCGAGTGATTCGTTGGCGTCGAGCGACTCGAAGGGACGGGCCTTGGAGCCGATGCGCGAGTATTCGAGCAGGCCGAGGATGAGCCGCTGCATCCGGAGCGCGCCGTCCACCGCGAAGCGCATGAAGTCCTTCGCGTCGCCGTCGAGCTTGTCGTCGTAACGCCGGGCGATGAGCTGGGTGTAGCTGGTGACCATGCGCAGCGGTTCCTGCAAATCGTGCGAGGCAACGTAGGCGAATTGTTCAAGTTCCTTGTTCGAGCGTGAGAGATCGGCGGCGGTTTTCTCGAGGGCTTCCTCGGCGAGTTTGCGCGCGGTGACGTCCCAGAAAATGATCTGTGTGCCGACAACCTTGCCGTCCGCGTCGCGCACCGGAGCCTTGAGGACGTGGACGTAGGCGCGCTGGCCGTCCTTGGTCCGGTGTTCCTCGATGTCCTCGAAAATCTCGCCGGTGCGGACGACTTTCTCGTCGTCGGTGAGATATTTGTCCGCGAGATCCTTGGGGAACAGATCGTAGTCCGTTCGATTGAGGAGTTCGTTGAGAGGGCGGCCCATGCGTTCGCAGTAGCCGCGATTGCCGTAGGTGAGGCGGCCGCGAAGATCCTTCCGCAGGATGCTGATGGGCAGCGTATCGACGAGCGACTGATACATTGCCTCCGAGTCGCGCAGCTTGTTCTCGGCGCGCTTGCGCTCGGAGAGTTCGGTGTTGAGCGCGGCGGTCTTCTGGTAAATTTCGCTCTCCAATTCGTCGGCCTGGAGAATGACGCGGCCGGCAAGGGGACGCAGGAGAACGGCCATGCCACCAGCTCCAGCGATGATGAGCAGGAGAATCATCGCGCTGATGCCGTAAAGGCTGCGGTTCACTCCGGAGAAGAGTTCGGTGCGATTCATGACGACGACGATGTTCCACGGCACGCCGGGAATAGCGCCGATCGCCATGATCAACGAATCATCGAGCGGTGCCTCGGGCTCGTACATCGCGGGCTGCTGGCCGGTCTCGCCACGTCGTAGTCCCTCCATGATCGTGGTGTTGCGGATCGCTGGCTGGGCCCGGCCGGCCCTGGCTTCGCGGAGCGGAAAGAAGATGGGCAGCGATTTGTTGGCGCGCGAGCCGAGGATGGTTTCACCCGTGCGGCCGAGGTCTGTGTAGTCCGCTACTATGCTCTGAAGGGGTTTGGTGTGAAGAAGCACCAGCGCGCTGCCAACGCGGGTGAGATCGGATGTGAAAATGTTGGCGGCCGCGGTGACGCAGGTATCGTTGCCGAGGCGGAAGGGTGAGCTGACAAAAGAATCGCGTGCGCCGCTCTCCGCCCATACCCATTGGTTCGTGGGTATGACAACGCCGGCCTGCGCGATGACGTTGCTGGCGGTGTCGAAGATGATCACGCCGATGGTGTTGGTGGAGAAACTCAGGCCCTCATTCAGGAAGGGCGTGATGGTTTCGGGGAGTTCCGTGCGAGGCAACGATCCTCCAACATGGGCGGCGAGCGCCTCGCGGATGCGCGTGCGGTTTCCTGCGCCGAGCGCCGCGCTGCGGGCCCGTCCGACGAAACGCTCCACAGACGTGGTCTGACGCTGCAAGTCTACCAGGAGGTTCCGGCGCTGGGCCTCGCGCAGGCGCTGTGTGAGCGGGAGGACGCCCACCAAGCCGGTGATCACACCGATGACGAGCATGCCGATCGTCGAGTAGATGATGATTCGGCGGTGCAGTCGTATTGTTATCTGGGCGTCGGGCATTGGCTTCGCTTCGCTTTGTAGCGAGCGCCGGATCGAGTGACCAGAAAGAAAACGAAAAGGACGCGAACCGGTGGAGCTGATCACGCCGCGACCCGTAGCGCCGCGCAGAGCGGCGCAACAGACTCCAATGACAGGCACGTATCAACACACTCAGGTCGCCCATTGGACGAGGGCTTGTTTTGTCGAAGCGATACAATACTCCTCCGTACCCGCCTCCATCGCTCGCCTTCGAAGTCAAAGGCCGCGTCTCGCCACGGCGGCGCGATGCTGCTTTCATTCCGTGCGTGCAACGAATCTTCGTCATCACCGGCACGGATACGGGCGTGGGCAAGACGGTCTTTACCAGACTGCTGGCGGCGCATCTTCATACGCTCGGAGCGCGAGTGGCTGCGCTGAAGCCGGTCTGCTCCGGTGGCCGGGACGATGCCCGGCAGTTGCGACGCGCCATCGGCGGCGTGCTTCCGCTCGGCGTGATCAATCCGTGGTTTTTTCGAGCCCCGCTCACGCCGTTGCTGGCGGCGCGCGCCGAAGGGCGGAGGTTGGAGTTGTCCGAGGTCGTGGCTCAGATCCGGCGGGTGGCGGCCGCCAAGCATGAGCCGGAGTTTGTCCTGGTGGAAGGCGCGGGCGGGTTGCTCAGTCCGCTGGGCGAAGGCTTCAGCACGCGTGAACTCGTGGTGGCGCTGCGCGCCGAAACGATACTCGTCGCCGCCAATCGGCTCGGTGCGATCAATCACGTCCGGCTAACTCTGGCAGCGTTGCCACGGGGGTTCGCCGCCCGGACCCGGATCGTCCTGATGAACCCTGCGCGCCCGGATCACGTTAGCCGGACCAACGCGGGGTTGATCGAAGAACTGACCGGCGCCGGCCGGACCATGACGTTCCCGCATCTTCCAGCAGGCTCGTGGACCGGCGGCGGCCTGCGTGGTCAGGCTCGCCGGTGCGTGGCGGATGCGCTTGCGGCTATTGTCGCGGGGTGACGACGCGGTAGAAGCGGTTCGTCCTCCAGCCGGGATCGTTGATCACGTGGACGACGTCGTTCGTGCGGGCCGCGAAGTCCTTCAATGTCTGCCAGGTGGGCGATTCCAACGCGTCCGAGTATTGCACGGTGTAGGTGCGGTTCGAACTGGCGGCGAACTGCACCGCGGCCGCGCCGGGTTGGATGTTCTCCTCGATGCGGAGGAAGCTCGCGGCATTGTTCGGGTTCGTGCCGGCGATGACTTCCGCGCGGTTGCTCACGCCGTCGCCGTCGAGATCGAGCACAGCGTCCGCCGGGTTGTTGAGGTCGAGGCCGAGCGCCTGCTCGACGATGTCCGCGATTCCGTCACGATCCGTGTCGGCGAGAATCGTGAGGTTGAAGGTGGCGGTGACGCCGCTGGACGGACCGGCGGGGTTGTAGGCCACGACGCGCATTGCGAAGTTCGTGGACGACATGCCGCTGACGAGCGGGAGGGTCGTCGTGGTGTTGGTCAGCGTGACAAAGTTCGCCCGGGACCCGCCGCTGTTCGTGGCAACGATGGAGGATCCGAGGTTGCGCCGCCAACTGAAAGAAAACGGCGCGGGGCTTCCGAGGATCTCCGTGCTGATTGTGAACGGTGTGCCGTCGGCCACGATGATGTCTGTAGGGCGCAGGACGAACTGCGGAGTGACGAAGGGCACGAGCCGTGCGGGGCGGCTGACGACGGTGGAGATGCTGTCCGTCACGGCGCATGAGTAGTCGCCTTCGCTCGATGCCTGGACGTTCGTGAAGGTCAGGGTCGCGTTGGTCCCGGCAGGGATGTCCGTGCCATTATAGCGCCATTGGTAGGTGACGGGTTGGTTGAAGCTGGCGGCGAGCACATGGAACGTTGCGCGGTTCGTGGGGTTGCCCAGCGGGTCCGGCGCGACGCGGACGGTGATGTTCGTGGGATGGCTGATGATCACGACGCCGACGCGGACGGACACGACGGAGTTGCTGCTGTCGGTGGCACCCGCGGCGTTGTAGGCCACGGCTTGGTAGGTGCCAGCATTGGCAAGCTGCACGTCGGGGATCGCGAGTGTGGAATTGGTCGCGCCGTCGAGGTTCGAGCCGTTGAAGCGCCACTGGTAGCGGAGCGGGGCGGTGCCCGTCGCCAAGACGGACAGCAGCAGCGGGGATGACGTGGTGGCGCTGACGGTGGGTGCCGGATGCTGGGTGAACTGCGGTGCGGAACCTGCGCCGATGGCGGTGCCGGGCGTCGGCGTTGCGCCGGTCCAACTGGTGAAGTTGTTGCCGTAGCCGGCCGGGTTGGGGCGGTGCAGCGACGCGCCCGCGCCGTCCGCCGCCAGCGGCCACGGCTTGCGATCGTTGTAGCGCACGGCATCGACGACGAAGTAGGGCGTGCCGTTGGTGGTGGGCGCGTCGGGCGCGAGCAGTTCGAGATTCTCACCGCTGTCCTGGAGGTTGCCGCTGAACTGGAAGATCGCCACCGACGGCGGCACGCCGAAGCGTGCGCGGAAGAGTTCAGGCGCATCCGCCACGACGAGGACGTAGCCACCCGCAGCGATGGTCGCGCCGGCGGGGAACTCAAAACCCGCACCGTTGAGTGTCCAGCCGTTCGTTGGGTTCGCCACGTCGTAGAGGTTCACGGTGTTCACGCCGCCGTTGTGGAGTTCGACGAATTCGTCCGCCGGAGAGACGGGATGATAATTCACCTCGCTGATGATGACGGGCCCGAACTGCGGCCCGCTGTTCGCCGAGTCGCGGGTGAGCGAAGTCTGGGCGGGAAATTCTTCTGTGCCGTCCGCGTTCACGTAGCGGCCGAACGACACATTGTCCCGCGCGCCACCGAAGTTGAAGCCGTGGCTGTAGCCAGTGAGTTCACCGGCGGCGTTCGCGGAGAAGAGATACACATCGTCGCCGATCGAACTGAGGCTGAAGCTGACACCGATGCCAGGTGTGGGATTGAACGCGCTCTCGTCATAGGAACGGAGTCCGCCCGCCGCCAACGCGTCTGCGGACGGAATGCGGAACTTCCACGGGTAGGACGGATCGTCCGAGAGGAACCAGCCGCTGATGTCCGCCGGCGCATCGCCGAGGTTGAGCACTTCGATGTAGTCCGTGAGAGGGAGCGTCGAGCCGCTGAGAACTTCATTGATGACGACGCGTCCGAGGTTCACAGCGCCGCCGTCGGCTCCGGGCGAACCGAAGCGCGCAGTGCTGCCGGCGTAGCCGCCAGAGGAATTGCGGACGAGCGAGAAGCCGTGGCCGTCCGCCGTGACGGGCCACGGGGCACGATCGCCGTAGGTCAGCGAAACGATTTCTCCGCCGACGGCGTGTCGGATCGTGAGTGTCTCGCCGTCGTTGTTGAGGCGGCCGGTGTAGAGGCCGTGGACGTTCACGCCGGGGTAACGTGACACGAAGGCGGACACGTTGCGAACGATGACGTAGGTGCCGCCGGCGGCGAGGGTCGCGCCGTTTGGGAATGTGAAGTTGATGCCTTCGCTGAAAGAAAGGCCGGTGAGGTTGAGCGTCGTGTTGCCGAGATTCTTCAGCTCAACGAACTCGAATTCATCGCCGTCCAGCGATCCTGCGCCGGGCGGGTTGTACATCACCTCGTTGAAGACGAGGTTCGCGCGAAGCGTGGAGACGAGATCGCGCGCGGCGGGGCGGAACTCGACCGGCAATGACCACGCGCTCCAGCGGCCGGTGTTGTCCATGTGCCGGACACGTACCCGGTAGAGGAGTTCGGCCTGCACGAATTGCGGCGGAACAACGACGGCGGCGTTGAACGCGGGCATGACCTCTGAGGTCCACGCAGCGTCCCATTCGAGGCGGAGCTGCTTGGTGTTCGTCACAGCAGTGCCGGCCTGGAGCACCTCGGCCACGCGCCATTGCATCGCGGCGAAGGTGTCGTTGCCCTGCGGGTCGGAGAAGTCGGAGGACTGGAAGAGGAGGCCGTCCTGCGGGAAGCCGTTTGTCCCGATGTAGGTGACGGACGGGCGGGCGGGGATGGCGGCGTCATTGGCCTGCGCATCGAGAATCGTCACCCAGCCGCCGGCTCCGACGGAGTTGCCATCGATCCACCAGGCGTTGTTGCCGCCGGTGAACATGAAGTTCTTCATGTCCTGCTGATAGGCCGGCAGGCCGCCGGTCACACCGGGGCTGGTCGGGATGAGCAGGGACCGGTAGGCGGCCGGGGCCGGAGCGTTCGACCAGCGCGCGTGATCCGCGAGCGCGACGGGCGTGATGGGTGCGGCGTGCGCGTCGATGATCGCGTTGATTTGATCCGGTTGGAAGAGCAGGGCGCGAATCTCGCGGACGGTGTTCCTATACTCCTTCTGCATCTCGGGGTTCTGCCCCTGGTCGCCGCCCGTGGCACCCGACGGGAAGATGCCGTTGTAGAGCAGGTCGTCACCGTTGTTCCACGTCGGCCCCCATGTGTCGGTGCTGTCGTAGGGCAGTTGCATCATGCGGCCGAGGAAGCTGTTCGACGCGCCATAGAGCGGCTCGAAGTAGTAGGCGCCGTTCTTGTTCGCGCTGGGCCAGGTGTCGTAGTGGCGGATGGCCTTTGCGATGGTGAAGTAGCGGTACCAGTTCGTGTAGTTCGCGTGGGCGTTGAGCCATTCGGTGGACTTGAAGCCGTCGAGGTTGTTTTCGATGTTGAAGAGATCCGCCGCGTTGGTCGGCGCGAACGTGGCCTGATAGCGGAGTTCGTCGATGCTCGGGTTGAGGTTGTCCACCAGCTTGTAGAGGTTGCCCTTCGGGAGGTTGTGCGCTTCGAGGAAGTCCGCGTCGTATTTTTCCTGCGCCCAGTTCAATCCCCAGAAGTCGCCGGAGTATTGGTTCGCGCCGGCCTCGCTCGCACCGCGAACGACGCGGAAGTGGAAGTGGAACGTGCGCGGCGCGGGCACGCCGACCTTGTTCCAGAGGAAGAGGTTCACCACTTCGTTCAGCGCGAACTGTTCGCCGCCGCGGTTGCTCTGGCCCTTGCCGGTGGTGAGTTCCTTCCATTTCACCGGGAAGGCTTTTCCCTGCGGATCCTTCGCCTTGAGCGCGCGGCCGGCGTTGAACTTGTAACGGAGGCTGCGCTTGCCGGGGTGATAACGGCCGTTGGCTCCGCGCAGGCGGTAGTGGACGTGGTCATACACCTCGCCATCATAAACCATCGCGCCCTCCCAGTTGAACCGGAAGCGGGCTTCGTTCACGACGCCGTTGATGATCTGCGTGGTCAACTGGTCGGCGGCGACGAACCACGCTGTGCATTGCGCGAGGTCCGCATCGCGGGTGATCAGCGTGAAGATGGGCAGCGTCTTCAGGGATTCGGAGCTGAACTGCAAATAGTCAGGCACGTCGTCATAAACGAAGTAGGCGAAATTCAGCGACGGGTCATCCTCGAACGGCGCGCGGCGCGACGTTCCGAACAAATCCGTGCAGGTGATGCGATAGCGCACGAGCGTGCGGTGGGCTTGTTGCGGGAGGATGACCGAGTAAATGCCGTCGCCGGGCACCGCGTCGCCGTTCACGCCGTCGTCGTGCATCGCTAGGGTTGTCCAGTTCGCGGGCAGCTCGAAGGCGGGATTCAGCGCGTTCGTCAGCGGCGTGTTGTTCAGGTTGTTCAACTGCGACGTGGTGAGCGGGAGCGTGGCGGGAATGTAGTTGCCGGGCGCGACGACCTGGTAGGCGAGTGTCACGGAAGCGACGCCGTTCGGATCCGTGACCTTGGCGGTGACGATGACCTGGTTGGTGGAGCTCGGTGAGTTGGGGGAATGATCGACTTGGCGAATGTGCGGGGCGGCGTTCGCGGCGAAGACGCTGTTGGTCAGGCCGGGAGAGGGCAGGGCACTGCGCCAGGAAGAGCCGAGATCGTTGTCGAGGCTGGGATTGACCAACTGAGCCGAGGCTCCTTCGCCGTCTGCCGCGATCGGCCATGGGAATTCGTTCCGATAGTCGACGACGTCGATGAGCGCGCTGTTCGCGTCGCGCAGGGTGACTTCCTCGCCGTCGTTGTTCAGGCCGCCTTCCCAAGGCCCGAACGCCGTGCGCCCGTAGCGGGATTGAACGGTGGCCGGATTTTCCGCGAGGATCGCGAATGCGCGCGGTGCGAGGAAAGTATTCGGCGGGAAGAAGAAGTCCACGCCGCCGCGGACCCGCCAGTTTGAGAGGTCCACCGTCTGGTCTGTGTCGTTGTAGAGCTCGATGAACGATTCGCGGCTCGGATTGTAGGACGGGTTGTAATGGATTTCGTTGATCACCACGGAGCGCGCGATGGCGACGACGGTCAGCGCGACGTTCTGCGTGTAGCTCAGGCCGGCGCTGTCAGTTGTGAAGAGGTGCAGGTTGAACACGGTGCCCGGTGCGCCGGAGTAAAGGGGCCCGGCAAGCAGGGAACTGCCGTTCACCGAAAACTTGGCGTTGTCGCCGATGCCCGGCACGAGTCCGAACGTGTGGCTGTCACCGTAAAGGTTATTGATGTCGATGGCCTGCAACGCCGCGATGAATCCGCCGGGTGTGGTGACCGAGGGAATGTTTGCAGAGCTGAGGATGATTCCCGTCGGCGGCAGTGGCGGTGGGATGACGTTGATGCTTACGGTGCCGGGGGCGGAGTTGAAGGTGCCGTCATTCGCGCGGAACGTGAAGGTGTCGAGCCCGCCGAAGTCGGTGGCCGGCGTGTAAGTGACGTTGGGCGGTGTGCCGGACACGTTGCCGTTCGCCGGTTGCGCCACAATGGAGTAGGTCAGGTTGCTGCCCTGCGGATCGGTGCCCCGCAAAGTGATGGCGACCGGTGTGTTGAAGCTGGTGTTGGTCGAGAAGTTCAACGCGACCGGAACGCCGGGGTCCACGTTCACCGTGGTCGTCACGATGCGCACACCGATGGCGTTCGACGCAGTGAGTGTGTAGGTGGTCGTTGCGGTGGGTTGGAGGACGATGCTGTTGGTCGGACTCACCGGGCCGATGCCTTGATCAATCGACAGGGAGACGGCGTTCGACACGGCCCACGAGAGGGTGGTCGATTGTCCGAGGAAGATCTGGCTGGGCGTGGCTTCGAACGTGAATACACGGGGGCCGCGTGGAGCGACAGGCGCGTTCAGGCCCGGGGCAGTGACGGCGTTGCCCACCGGGGTGCCGTTGTTGTTGCCGCCAGCGCGGTCGTTGAGGTTGCCTTCAAACGTCCAGTACGCGACCAGGCCGGCTTCGTCGCCGTTCAGTTCCTGGCGGAATGTCGCTGCGATATCCCCCGCGGTGCGAGCGACGTTCCAGACCCGAACCTCGTCCATGAAACCATGAAAGAACTCGCCGCCGGGCCGCGCGCCGATACGATGGTTTACTGCAGAGACATTGATTCCTGACGCCGAGCGCGCATTGCCGATGGCCGCGCCGTTCCAATACCAGCGCGTCTGCGTGCCGTTCCAGACGAGCGCGAAGTGATGCCAGCCGTTCGACACCGGGCCCGTGGTGTCGGGCAGGATGTTCTGCGTCAGGTTCTCGTCGTGGTCGTTCCCCCAGAAGAAATGGCGCAGCCCGGTCGCGCCGCGCAGGCGGAAGCCGTTGGCCTGATTGGCAGCCTCGTTGCCCCAGAAGGTCATCTGGCCGCCGTCCTCGCCGCCGGTGGGAATGGTCGTGGGATTGACCCATACTTCGATGGTGAAAGCCGCGCTGCCGCTGGGAATGCCGGTCGCGGGGAAGGTCACGTAGTCGCCGTTGCCGTCCAGGCTCAGAACATCTGCACGCGCAGGTATCGCGGCGAGTATCGTGAGCAGCAGCATCATCAATGGAGCGGGGAAAAGGTTCTTGGAATTCATGGGTAGATGGATCTTTTTTGGGGATTTCGATCGCGAGAGGTGGACTGCGGTCAGGTCATGGCGCAGCCCGTCTGGAAGACGATGGACGGGTTTCGCTCTGAAACAACAATACATGGCGCAAAACAAGCGTTGGACTCAATGAGTTGTAGCACAATTCCCGCGAGTAAAGCAACGCTCCTATTCCCACTTCGATCCGACGGAAATCCACAGCTTCTTCCGGATCGACTTCCGGTTCGCGCGCGGCAACATCCGGCCGATGCTCTCACTTGAAGATGCGCGCCAACGGTTGATGGAATCAATCGTACTGCTCGGTGCCGAAACGGTCGCCACAAACGGCGCCGCGTTTCGTGTGGCCGCAGCCGACGTTGCTGCTGTCGTGGATCTGCCGCCGTTTGACAACTCCGCGATGGACGGATACGCCGTGCGCGCGGCCGACGTGACGTTGGCGAGTGCGACGGTTCCCGTGACGCTGCGGCTTGCGGGCCGCGTCGCGGCTGGCGATGCGCCGGCAGTGACCGTCGGGTCCGGAGCCTGTGTGCGTGTATTTACCGGTTCGCCGCTGCCCGCCGGCGCAGACGCGGTGGTGATGCAAGAAGACACGCAGGTCGATGGGGTGTCGCCTGATTTCGTGCGGGTGCTCGACGCGGCAAAGCCGTGGGAGAACGTCCGCTTCCGAGGCGAGGACGTGAAGCGCGGCGCGGCGATCCTGCGCGCTGGTGAGAAGCTCACGTCGGGTCGGCTTGGATTGCTCGCGGCGGCTGGTGTTGCCCGAGTGCCCGTGAGTCGCCGCCCAATCATTGGTGTGCTGGCGACTGGCAGCGAACTGGTGGACGCGGGGCAGTCGCTCGCCCCCGGCGCGATCTACGAGAGCAACCGCACGATGCTCGCGCCGTTGCTGGAACGTTCCGGGGCGGTGGTGCGTTCGTATCCGCTCGTGCAGGACACGCTGGCAGCCACGACGGCGGCGTTGGATCGCGCGTTGAACGAATGCGACGGCGTGCTCACCAGCGGCGGCGTCTCGGTTGGTGAACTGGATTATGTGAAGGTGGCATTCGAGGCTTTGGGCGGGCGGCTGGATTTTTGGAAGGTGGCGATCAAGCCGGGCAAGCCGTTCGTGTTCGGACGGCGGGGGGAGAAACTGCTCTTTGGACTTCCCGGCAACCCGGTGTCCGCGCTTGTCACGTTTCTCCTGCTCGTGCGGCCGGCGTTGTGGCGTTGGCAGGGGGTGACGAATGTTTTGCCGATTACTTCCCGCTGTGTGCTGGGTGAGCCGCTGGTGAATCGTGGCGACCGTCGGCATTTCATCCGCGTGCGCGTGGATGGGGGAGGCGTGGTGCATTCAGCCGGCACACAAGCCTCGCATCGCCTCGGTTCGCTGGCGGAGGCAAACGCTGTGGTGGACGTGCCTCCGGAGACGACGCTCGCTGCCGGCACACCGGTGAATGCAGTGCTGTTCGACGTGTAGGTTGCCGGACGCGTTGGGCTCTAGCCACCACCGCGAGGATGCTGATGCGTTCTCCGGTGCGCCTGTTGAGTCGGAATTGGCTGTGCAGACGCGCCATGAAATGGTTGTCTTTTCGGCAAAACAACGCGAACCATTCCATGAACATGAAGCATTCTATTTCTGCCGCGACGCTGGCCGCCGCGTTTGCCCTGTCCTTCGCCTCCGCCGGTTGCGGCAAGAAGTCTGAGGACACTCCCAAAGTAACAGCGACTCCGACCAAGACCGAAGTTCCCGTGGGCGACGCCGACCTGCTCGCGAACGCGCCCGTCGGCCAGGCCGCAACCAACGCCGTCCTCGCCGCCGGTGATGATGCCTGGAAAGTCGTCCTGCAATCCATGCGTCCGCCGTCGCCGCCAGCTGAGTGGGAAACCAATCCGCCTTCGCCCGAGGCCATCGCGGAGTTCGAGAAGAAGAATGGCGCGCTCGCCGCCGACGCCGCGAAACGGATGCAGGAGTTCTACACCAAGTTTCCCAAGCACGAGATGGCCGGCGAGGCGAAGGACCGGGAGCAATACCTGCTCGGCGTCGCCATTCAGCTCGGCAACACGAACGTCACGGGACGCCTCGCGGAACTGGAGGCGGAGAAGCTCAAAGACCCGAACCTGTCCGTGGAAGAGCGTATCCAGTTGCGCGTCGCGCAGCTTCAACGCACGGCGATGAGCCAGGGCGGCAAAGATCCCGCTGCCACGCTCACTTCGCTGGAGAAGGGCGCGCGCGAATTGATCAAGGAATTCCCGAAGCAGGCGGAGCTGCAAGGCTTGCTCCTGAGCGTCGCGCAGGGCTGGGCGGACCACAATGAAACCGACAAGGCGCGCAAGCTCGCGCAGGAATTGATCGACGCGAAGGCCGGCGAGGACGCCGAGACCGCTGCGAAGACGCTGCTCGGGAAGCTCGATCGCATCGGCAAGCCGGTGGCGATGAAGTTCAAGTCCACCGACGGACGTGACATCGATCTCGCGGCGATGAAGGGCAAGGTGGTGCTCATCGATTTCTGGGCGACTTGGTGCGGGCCGTGCATGGCGGAACTCCCGAAGGTGAAAGCCGCCTACACGAAGCACCAGGCGAAGGGATTTGAGATCATCGGCATCAGCCTGGATCGTGACGAAGAATCGCTGGAGAAGGTCCTCAAGCGCGAGAACATGACGTGGCCTCAGTGCTACGACGGCGGCGGGACGAAGTTCGCCGAGACCTACGGCATCGAGGCGATCCCGACCATGTGGCTCGTGGACAAGAAGGGAAATCTCCGCGACCTGAGCGCCCGCGAGGATATCGAGGCGAAGATCGAGAAGCTGATGGCGGAGTGATGGGAGGGAGTTGTCGCATGTTAAAGGCTTTCGTGCTGTTGCTCCTGACGACGGTCGCCTCGTCGGCCCAACTGCTGATCTACAACTTCACAGCTCAGGAGCAACTGACCGGACGCGGCGTTGATACCGTCGTTCGGTCCTCGGGAACCTTGGTGATCGATCTGATCACCGACACAGCCGTGCGTCTGTCACGAGCGCGGGTGAACGGAATCAGGAGATTTTCGATCTCTGACGAGTTTGATCTGATTCACGTGCGCGCCCGTGGCCCGCTTGGTTCAAGCCGCTCCTTGTTCATCAGCGGCGGCAGCACCAACGGGCCGGATGGGTATATCGAGACCGGAGCCCACTACAGTGGGAAAGACGCTGCGCTGGATCTCGGCTGGTATGCGCTGACGATGCCACGAAGCTTCAAGGGCGCTGGATACACTTTCTTGGCGGGAGATGGTTTTTCGGGAGTGATTATCTCCACCGTCACCATCAACCACACCTTCGCCAGCAGGGCCACCATCGATGCGAACAACGCCGCTGAGACGATCGAGCAAGCTGCGGAGCGCTTTCGACAGTTGTATCTCTCGCAAGGTTACGTGGAGTAACCCGGCCCCAGGCTACTCCTCGCTGATGCGGTAGAAGCGGCCGGTGGCGGCGGAGTTCAGCGCATCGCAAAGGCTCGCCCCGGTATCCGCGTCAGCCGGCGGGAGCGTCGCGACTGTGACCCAAGGGCCTTGATCAACCTGTTCGCGCCGCAGGAGTTGGTAGCTCTTCCCGGCCTTTGCGCTGAAGTGGAAACACAGTTCGTTGTTCGCCATTGAAGTCGAGGTGATGCGCAGGGGACTCTCAAACTCGATCGTCAGAGTCGGAGCCTGCGTCGTGTCTTCGCGCGAGGCGAATCGTCGGGCGGTGCCCCCAAGCCCCTCAACCTCATCCTTGATCAACCAGCCGTGATTCGCGCCGGGCTGATCGATCCAGCTCTGCACGTCGGCAATCAACGCGGCACCGGACTCGAAAACCAAAGGCGCGTTGCCAACGAGAAAACCTCTCGCGCTCGCGGTGGGCGCGAAGTCTTCGCCGGACTGCCCGCCGGGCGCGCCCCAAGAGTTGATCCCATGCTGACGGGAGTCCCATGTGGCCTCGCCTTGAAGTGCCACGCTGCCGGTGCCAATGGCCGTTCCGGCACCGCCACGGCCTTCCGTCCACGGCACCTGGAGTTTGAAAACCTGAAAGCTGCCGTCCTCCGCCAAGATGGGCGATCTTACGACGTTGAGTTGAAGCTCCGCGCGAGTGACGCGGGCTCCGGGCGGCATCCCGACCTCTGGGGCGAATCGCACAAGCCCACGCGTCGCGCTGTCTGAAGCGATGACGCCGATGGCGAGCGAAAGATTGGCACCGAGATTCTTGTCGGGAAACGCAAGGAAGATGGAGGTGTCCGCGACAGGCGTGAGAGTCACGGTCGCCGCGCTGGCTTGGAACGAGGGGAGGCTGAGGATGCAGATGGCAACCAGGGGGCGAAGCACAGAAGAGTTCATCGCTCATCTTGTAACTTCGCGTGGCGAGTGAAGTCAATTGACCCGATGCCCGAACGTAACAAATGCCGTCCGTGTTTACCCGTAACGCCGGATTTGCACTTGAACCACCGGTGTCGATCTGGCGACGGTTGGGCCGTGAAACCCCGTTCGACCTGCGGCGCTCCGTTCATGGATGGATTCGCCCGGCCTGCTGCTTTGGAAATCTCTGTCATCCCCGCTTCTTCGCTATGAACTGGCGTCAATGGTGGCTGCCCTCCCTCTTCGCGCTGGCGGCAACGAGTGCGTTTGTCCTGAGTTCTTGCTCGACGGTGCAGCGCACCATTATCGAGGTGCCGATGATCGAAGGCGCAACTTTCGTCGGCAACAAGGCCTGCTACGAGTGTCACACGAATTACGTCCGGCAGTTCGCCTCCAGTGCACACGCACGCGTCCATGCCGGCGATGGCGCGATGCACGGGCAGTCCGGCTGCGAATCGTGCCATGGCCCGGGCAGCAAACACATCGCCTCTGGCGGCGGCAAGGGACGGTTCATCGTGAATCCCGGCCGCGACTCCGCCGCGTGCCTGACGTGCCATATCCAGACGCACGCGGAACTTCGCCTGCCGCATCATCACCCGGTGATCGAAGGAAAGATGAACTGCGTGCAGTGCCA
>SXGS01356335.1_pt1 | contig 23948 bp, 18 predicted proteins | sample 3174681 | NCBI WGS metagenome assembly SXGS01 (sample SAMN11356861, study PRJNA531348) | freshwater metagenome | isolation source: freshwater sample F1-80 | place: China: Fuxian Lake, Yuxi | collected 2017-12-25
ACTAAAGCGTCTTCAGAAACTCGATCAGCGCGCGCTTGTCCTGGTCGCTAAGCGCTGGTTCCGTTACCGGGGTTGCGTCCCCCGGTTCCGCGTAACCCGTTCCGAAGTAGTGGCCCCGATTGACCACGAAGTCTGGACACTTGCTGAGTTCGAGCAGCGGATCAACCAACGGTCCCAGCACCTTTCGCGCAGCCTCGTCACTAGCGTCCTTCGGCAGATTCTTCAACGCGCTCCTGATACGCAACAGCAGTTCGAGAATCTTTGCGTCGTACGCGGCCCGCTCCGCCAGGTTGGGACTCTCCGATAGCAGATTCAAATTCGCGAGCAGACTCACAGCGGTTTGCGCCGGAATGGGCCCGATTTCGATTCCTCCGGCGCCCACAAGCCACGGCGCGAACCGCTCTCCCAGTCCGAGCAAGCCCTGCAGATACGAAGGCAGATAACCGGCGGAGACGCGAAGGAAACTCCGCTCCGTTGTGCGGTCCATCATACCCGGCGTCTTGTTGCCCAGCACGATGTCCCTATCGCGCTTTTCAGGCCAGAGCATTTTCTCTATTGAGTCATCGAACGAGCGCATTCGCGCTTCAACGGACCCGCTCTCCTCGAACTTACCCACTGTATTATTTAGCAGAAACGGAGCCGTCGACCACACGCTGACGAGTGATGGAGGACGCGTGTACCCTCTGCCTCCGGCGGGGAGATTGAACTTTCGCGGCTCACCGGTTACCGGATGATACCAGGTGATCTCGCCCACGGCAGGCAGTTCCTTATAGGAATTCGATGAGAAGTTATCCCAGATGTTTCCCCCGAGAGCGTTCGTCGCGAGCGGGCTGCACGCATTGGTGCGCAACAGGGTCACCGGAACGCGAAGCTCGGTTGAGAGAAAATTTCCGTCCAGGAAATCGCGCGCCAACACGATGGCGCGCATCTTCTGCTTGAACTCGCCGGTCTGGGTCCAAGTCCAGTACTTGTTCCAGCAGTCGAGGTAGTCCTTCCCGTTGCAGCCGTTCGGATCGAGACCCGGGGCCGCTGCCGGCACTTTGCTCGAGTGGCATCGCGCGCAGGTTTCCGCGAACACAATCTTGCCTCGCGTCAGCAGCGCGGTGTCTTTGGTCAGGTATTTCCCACCATCAGGCGCGTCTTTAAGATAGTGCCCGCCTGTTGTTTTCAGGAAAAACTGGGCCATGTCGAACGTCTGCGCTTCAGTTGCTTTGAAATAGGCTGAATTCTCGCGCGCCACTTTGATTTCGATCGGTGTAATCTTCTTGCCGCCGATCAGAGGGTTGAAATGGAGCAGCCACTCTTCGCTGAAGGTTCCGATGTTCAGGTAAACCCGATTCAGCGCGCCTATCGCTCCCACCGAATCCGATCCGTCCTTCAGCACGCGCGGCGTCCAGACGGTTCCAGGCTTCTCGAAGAATTGCGTCAAAGGCCCCGAGGGAACGTAATCGTTAATCTGGTGATTGTCCCGTTCGCCGCCAGTGAGTTCCTCTTTCCCCCACCTCTTGGCGTTGAAGAGGCGTGGCCCCAGTCCGTACACGGCATTCATGGTTCGCGGGTTGTTGATGTTATCGCTCGAGATAAGCGAGGTGTCGAGCGAACCCGGCCGCGAGGTATGGAAAAGTTGCCAGACAAAATTACTGTTGTCGGCGTTCCAATCGAAAATACGATCGATCCAGAAATACTGAGCGCCGACGTTCGAGCTTAGGTTTTCCCACCTGGGATTGTCCGGATCCGCCGGCGGTTTGGTGGGATTCGGACCCACATGGCAGAACCCGCATGTCATCCCAACACGGTAAGGCTTTATCAGGTCCCTGCTTTCAAAATACGCCCGGTCCGTGTAGTAGCGGTTCGCGTCCCACTTGCTGGCCGCGTTTTCGTCGAATGCGGGGTTCGGGAACAACCGCAGCCCCACAATGCCTGTCGCGTATCCGTAGTAGGACCCCACCGGCAGATTCTTGCCACGTGAACCGGTTTTGACCCCGGGATATTTCTGCTCGTTTTCAAACGGGTCGGGAGGGCAATCCGGACGGCGCTGGTCGAGCCACAACCCGAAGCGCTTCGGATCCGGGCCAGTAGGCTTTACGAAGCACGGCTCGTTCACCAGGCCGAGGTACTCCCAGCGGCGGTCGCGGCTGTTCTTCAGTGCGGGGTGCGAGGAGACTGTCTTGAGGAAGTCCACCGCCCCCACGCTTGCCACCGCCAGTTTGTCCCACATCACGTCGTTGCCCGCCGACCAGACGATCCAGCTGTTGCGGCCCCTAATCTCGGCCGGCGTGAGCGGCACGCCTCCGTCCATGTCACGGAAGTAGTCTTCATCCGCGGCTGGAAAACTCTCCGCAGCGCGGCCGTTGGCCAGCGCCTCGTCTTTTACCTTGCCGATTCGCGCCTCATCCTTCCGGCAGCCGAACCAGATTCCAACTCCAATCAATAAACCAAGAATGGCAATGTTCGTTTGTTTCATGATGGGTCACCTCGTCTATACCGGTCCCTCGCCAAAATAGCGGAGTGCGCGCAGGCTCGGCAGAAAGAAATACGCGCCGCCGCGCATTGTAACGAATTGGGGCAGTCCCGCGATCACCCTGGGGGGCTTTCCTTCCATGGGCAAAGAAAAATTGGCGCTATCGCGGCCGTCGCCTGCTGCCGTGCGATTGCCCATCAGCGGGTCGCTTTCCTCGCTCAAGCCATCGAACTTAGTACTCATCAACCACGCGTTCTGCACGAACTCGAATTGGCGGGATATGTTCGCGTTGAGGCAGACGAATTGGAGCCCGCGCTTCTGCGTGTCACCGGGATCCTCCCGAACGGCATCCGCGACCGGCAACCGCGGGCCATACTCGCGGCCCCTACGAAGAATGCGATGAAACCTGGTAGATGCGATCAGGTCGCCGCGATATGAATCGTCGCATAACCCCAGCATCCGCAGCCCGCGAGACAGCAGCGAGCCGGGCCCACCGGGGAGATCGGCATTGCGCGGATTCGAGCGGCGGATATGCGAGCCCAACGGACAGCGAATCCCCTTCGGATCGCCGTCGTACGTAAAGCGATTGGAGGGGCCGCCCGAGGCATCATCGATTCCGCGAATCGCGTTCGTGTTCGGCGGCATTAGCGGATGACCCTCCGTCGTCCGGCCAACCATCGCTTCAGCAAGACGCAGGCGCTCCGCCTCATTCGATTCGGAAACTTTGTCGAGGAATTGCCAGAACCCCCGCACATCCTGCTCGAGTTGCCGCAATACAAGATACGTTCCATTCCGGCCCAGGTCTCGCTTGCCGGGGTTGTCTTCGGCCGGCAACAGGCCCCTCGCCCCTCTTGCCGCCGGATCGAGCAAGGGCCGGTCCGTGTATTTGCCATACTCGTTGGGATAGCCGAGCACAAACTCCCCGAGTGCCTGGACGTTGGTGTAAGTCAGTTCGTCGCAGCCGGTGGCACGCTCGCGCCGCCAATCGATCTCCGGCTGGCTGATGCCGTCTTTGAAGCCAAAAGGCTCATGGCCATCGAGATCGCCGGAAAAAAGGAAGGCGATCGTTTCGAAGGCGGTCAGGAACGGATCGTTCTCGACCCTCTGCCGCCAGTCCGCCAAACGGCCGCTCCTCGCGAACAACATGACGAGTGCATGCGGTTCCCTTCCAGGCTGGCCCCATTCCCATTTGTCCGGAGCGCTTGCGCCGATGTCTCCGAGCCGCCGTGAGCGGCCCTCTTCACCGGCCATACCCGACTGGAACTCGGCCGGGAACTCCGCCAGCAGGCCGGGCTCCAAACCAAGGGCTCCGAGACCGGTCCACGTAAACGCGACTTGCAATGCCACCTCGGGCGGGCGCTCCTGATACTCTGCTGTAGCCACCGGGGCCACCGCGCACCATGCCCGAGCCGCCGCCACGTCGCGAATACGAAGCACCAGGTAGCCGGCCTCCTTCATCGACCCGTAGCCGAAGCGTAATAGGCCTTGCACGTCTTTGGTATCGACCGGCATTAGGCGCACTCGATCATCTCACAGTAGCTGAACCCACTCGCGCGCGGCGTCTTCCGACAGCGTTGCTTCTTCCATGCCGCGGCGAATGCGGTTGTTCCTCTGAAGGTCTACGGCGGTCAAGCCGGAGTGCGCGTTGTACCACACCTGGGTGGGCATTTGATGCCGCCGAAGGTAGTATTTGAACTTCTGCTCGTCGTTGGCTCCTTGCGCAAGCAGCCAGCGCGTCCGGGGATATCCAATACCGGCGGTAAACACCACGTTGAGCCCAAACCCCACTTTATTGATGAAATCGTCCATATAGCTGTCAAGGCTGCCGTCGTAGTTGCTGGCGAAGAGAATACGCTTCCGGTCATCCAGGAACACCCACCGGGCGAAGTGGATGGTGCGAACCCGAGCCAGACGGCCCTTGCCGAACAGGTGCCGCGCCGCCCAGTCGATGAGCCAGAGGATGTAGCTCAAAACCCATAGCCGCGCGAGGCCAGGCTTTACACTGCCCATCGCGCTGAACTGATTTGTCACTTCATGGTCTTCGATAAGCGCGAGTTCGGCGGCGAGTTCGGGGCCGGGCCGCGGGGCAAATACCGCGTCGGTCTTTTCCATGGGACGGATACGTAACAGCACCAGCAACAGGACCGGAGGCAACAACAACGCCAGCAGCAATCCAACGCTAACGAAATGCCAGGCTCCTCCAATCTTCCCGGCCCAGGACATGCCCTCGCTCGGCGTCAGCGTGAGGCGGCCGGCGGCGATCTCGGCTCTCACGAACTCCCGCGCCCGCACCCGGGTTTGCTCCGCTGTCCGGTTCTCCAGCCCGCCCATGCTCGAACGGAGATAGGCTCCTATTGCCTGACGCAACCTCGCCTCTTCACGAACCTGTTTCACTGTGCGCCCGCGCCAGTTTACGTAACGGGTAGCAATCGGAATGTCGTGTTCCCGGACCCACTCCAGCAGGTCTGTCGCGTTCGTGAACCCTTCGCAAAAAGCGAACACGCGCCGCAGGCCGGCGCCCGCGAGCTTGACGAGACTGGCGAGAAAATCCTCGGAAGGTCCGTCGAAATCGCACAGGAAAGCAAGGTATAAGGGATATTCCTGGCGTGGCAGTCCATAGAGCAACTGGACGTCATCGAGCGTATGATCGTCCAGAATGACAAACCGCGCGAAATGCAGGTTCTCGAACTCCCCAAAAGGAACCAGCGTGTTCGCGGCGTTCACCCGGCCTGGAGCGTGGTTCATGATGGCCAGCAAAGCCCTCAGCCCGGTGACCGTTTTGCGGTCCAACGCGGCAACCACCATCAAACTCGACTGGGACGTCATCTCGGAGAAGCCGCGGCTTACCCTGGCTTGCTAAAATTCGAGGCAGAAATCGATCAACCGTTTCTTCTTCCAATAGACTTTCCCCAGGTACAAATTGGGCCCAATCTGCCGGATTTCATCGCGAACCCAGTGGGCGAGCATCGACGTCTTGGAGTAATCGAGCACGATACACTCCTTTTGATCCAGCCAGCTTTGGCCCTTATAGACAGTGGCGATAATCGCGTTGAAGCCGAGGATGGACACCTTGTTGCTCAGGACGCCGCGTTCCGCATCGAAGTTCTTGCCCTGCCACGTGAAGTGATTGATCATCTCCGCGATGTTTTTGCTGAACACGGTACCGGGCGCGATGATGGCCGTGCCCTTGGCCGCGCCATTCGGAATCGGCCCGGCGGAACTCCTCTTGAACAGGTCGTCAAGCTGCTCCTGGCTCATGGCCAGCAATTTTGAAGCGTCCAGTGCCATATTATCCTCCATTCGTTTCCCGGGGTCTTCGATGAACCTCGAAACGTAAGAGCATTATATACGGTGGGCGGACAATTCTGTCAAACGCGATTCATTTTCGTTCATTTCCGTCCTGTTTTCCGCTTTCCGGACCGCCTCGCGTCGGCGATTATTACCGCGGCCGCTTTCTCGCCGATCATGTAGACCGAGCTGGCGATGAAGAATCCCGGAATGCGCGGAAATACCGAGGCATCCACCACGCGCAGACCGGTGGTGTTATGCACGCGAAAATCGCTCGTCAGGACGCCATTCTGCTCCAGTGGACCAATGGCGCAAGTGCAGGAAGCGTGATGGCCCCAGCAGTTGTAGCGGATGAAATCCTTGAGATCGCTGTCGCTTTCGAGAGCGTCGCCCGGCGACTCCTCCTCGTCGATCAGACCTTCCTGTTTGAGCCCGGCCGTCAGCCGGCGCACAAATCGGACTCCATCCAGTACCGCGTCCAGGTCCTCTTCACCTCCCTGCTCGAAGTACTTGAAGTCTATCAGCGGAGTGTCGCGGGGATCGCTCGAACGCAGTGTCACCTCCCCGGCCCTATTCCCTGTGTGGGCTTTGAGGACCACCCATGTCAGGTAGTTCAAGTGACCTTGGAGAGCTGCTGAGTATCCTGGATAATAGCCCCGAAACGGCGCCAGCAGCGACATGCAGAACAGATCGGGCAGTTTTCCCGCGGCCTTTGAGCGCCGGAACAGTGCAAGCACCGCTCCGTTTGTGGCATACACGCCCTTGCCATTTTTTTCCCATTCGGCGAACTGGGGATCACCCTCCGTGAACGTCGCGCCGTTGTAGACGTCCCAGGCGGGGAAATTCATGCGATTCACTACCGCAATTTCGTAGCGGTCCTGCAAATTCTTCCCCACGCCTGGAAGCGCGACGCGCACCGGGATTCCGTGCCGTTCCAACTCCTCCCGCGGTCCGATCCCTGAGAGCATAAGAAGTTGCGGCGTATTGAATGCGCCTCCCGCGAGAATGACCTCGCGCGATGCTTGGACGGTGCGCCGCACGCCACTCGCACCGCTTGGCGCGGCGTGCGCCCGGTACAGGCGCTCCCCCTCCAGATACTCCACACCCACCGCGCGATTTCCGTCGAGAAGCACTCTGGAGGCGAGCGCATTCATGATGATCCGAAGCCGGCCGGGAAAGCGGCTGGCCAAGTCCAGCACCCGTTCACGCGCGCCGAAGCGCCGGTGCTCGTGCGTCGTCAGCGGCAAATAGCGCACTCCTTCCGCATTCTGCTCGACGAGCCGCCAGTCGTTCGGATCGAGCCCGCTTTCGATCGCCCACCTTGCGCGCTTCGCGTGCACTCCGTCCGCTAGAACCGCTTCGCGTACCGACTTTGCAAGAGTCTCCCGTAGATTGCGGTCGCGCAACGCCTCTATCGCGATGGCATTCTCCGTAGGCAGCCATCCCTCCCACCCATGCCGTGCCGGGTTGACGCCGAGTTTAGCCAGCCAGCGATACACGGGACGGTGGCGGCAGTTTTCCAGGAGCTCAAAATAGCGGCGCATTCTCCGTGCGCTCCAACTCGCGTCGCCGGTAAGTTTCGCGATGTGGTCCCAATCGTCGTTGTGGGGATATACCAGGATCATCGCGTTGTGCGCCGTGCATCCGCCGAGCGTACCCGCGCGCGGATAGAGGACCCCATCGACTGCCTTGCCGCCGGAGGTTTCGCAATACTTCGGATCGCGCCGCTGAAGATCAGGATCGGTGAAGTGGCGTACGAAGAAGTCCCACTTCATGGCGTTGTTTTCCGAAGCAAATCCGTGAAACGCCGGGACGTCGTAATCCGCCGGCAGCCGGTTCACGCCGGCATTGTCCGCATTGCCGCCCTCCAACTTCCGCGGATCGCCTCCCGCCTCAAGCAGTACCACCCGCCGGCCGGCCTCGGCCAGACGCGCTGCAACCGTCCCGCCACCCGCGCCCGAACCCACCACTATGTATTCGCAATCTTCGCTCATCGGTGTGGGTCGCAATAACGTCTTACTCGAAAACCTCGCCGCCCGTGGGTTCGTAAAGAGGCACACCGTTTATGCGGTGCCGGAGTTTCGAAAGTGTGTCGTACATCCGTCGCCGCGCGCGGCTCTGATTGCCGAGCGGCCGATGCTCGGCAATCGAGTGCCACGGATTGTACGAGAGCGATCTGGCAAATTCCATTTGCGCGGGGGAATCGAACTTCTGCTTCGGTATCCGCAACGTGGCCACGGACTGCCGTGGCGAAAGCTTTTCGGGCCAGAGCACCGCATTGTTCTCAAGGGGCATCAGGTAAGGATCCGTTTGCCGCTGCAGGCGAATGTCAAATTCCACATCCTCCTTTGAAAGCGCGGCTACCATCGCATCGCGCAGATAGTCGTTGGGAGGGCGCAGCGGAAGCCGCGGTATCGGCGTCCGGCGCTTCGATACCGGCCATACGGAGTACTGCATCGCCTGGCCTTCTCCAAGGAGGTATGGGACGCAGCTAAAGTAGGGGGCCTCGAACGGGCTGCTCTGCGTCTTGAGCCACAGGGCCTGCATAATGAAATCGAGCACATGTGACCGCTGGAAGTTGAGAAAGTAAAATATCTGGGCGTTCTTCAGGCTCTCAATCTGCAGTTGCGCGTTTGCGATGGTATCAGGTGTCACGAACGTTGGCGTGGAAACACCGAGCAGGTCCTGCGTGAACTTCTCCTCATCCATCAGTTTCGGCCCAGGTACTCCCATCAGCTTGATGCTGATGCTCATGAAGCCGACATCGTCGATATCCGGAGTAATGTAAGGGCCGGGTCCTGAGAAGCGTACCCAGACCCGAAACGTGTGAGGGCGCGCGTAGATGCCGTGGCGCAACTCCGCGGGCAGATTGTCGTGAACGATAAACTCCCCGCGCACAATACCATGGGTCTTCGTATTTCCGCCCCGCTCGAACCGCCCGGGTTTCCACAGCTCCCGCATCTGCTTGTCGAAGCTCGCGATAATCGAGTCGACGTAAGCCTCCTCATTCGGCAACGCCCTTTCCTCTGCAAGTCCCAAGCCGTCGTTCGGACGCCCGCGGTTGATCAGGGCCGTTACCAGTTTCGCCATCGGCTCGCGCAGGATGGCATCGAACGAAGGACGGAAAAACGGATCGAGCCGGCGCTCCAGTTGCACAAGAGTTGTCGCTGTGTTCGCCAACCAGTTCAACAGCGCGGAGCCGGTGTTGGCTTTCGGAATCGGTCTGTCGGGGTTCGCGTTCAAAGCATTCCCGTTGCGCCTCGGTGCTCCAGTCTGCTTTGCGGGATTGACGCCGGCAAGGATCTGGAGACCAGTATCGAGAGCGTTGCTAAGAATATCGACAAAGTCGCGCGCTTGTCAATGTGAATACCGGCGCAGCGAAAGCGGAGGGCGCGCGAAGAGTGAACTCAGCCGGACGCGACCTCCCTCATACGTGATCGCGGCAAGCGTACCCCGCTCGACGCTCAGCGCTAAATCCCCGATTGGGTCCGGCGACACGATCGTGCCCGGATCCGGATGACGTTTGGCCCAAAGCGTATCCATGCTGACGAGCCCGGCTCCGCGATAGAGACCGCGCGTCATCGCACGAGGCCATGAGCCGCCGCAAACTGCATGATATCCCCACCGGACGAATCCATCTGTGGACCATCGACCGGCGAATCCCGCGCTCCCGGAAATGCGAAAGCCGGATTGAACTCGGATCCATGTCCACCTGAATCGTCAGGCCGCGAGCAGAGGCACTTCGGTCCCCTTGCGCGTGTTAGGCGGCACACTTCAGCGACTGGCGCGTTCCCGTTTCATCAAAGGGGAGATAGAGGGTCGGCGCCTCGGTAGGTGGTCCGTCCGAATGCCCGACGTCCGACGGCCGTCCTGTCCTCATCCGGACGCCCGCTACGAAGTGTTCTCCGCCCATCGTGGTCGGATTCCAAGTGGTTCCTCGAAAGACCGGCAAGGACCCGGCTGCAGCGGCCGGTCAGTGGCGCCGCAACTCGATGCTGCCGTTCGAGGTCGAAAGATCGATAACCGGCCCGCCCGCGCCAATGTCACCCCTCAGCGAGCGGCGGTCGCTGAAACCGTCCGCTTTGACGTCAAAATCCGTTTTGATCGAATTGCGCGCAGCCTGCGCACGAAGCCTCGCATTGATATCCGGCGGCAGCGTGACCGTAATGCGGCCGTTGCTGGTGGATGCGCGAACTGCGTTGGCGTCAAACGAGTCCATCGACAGATCAATGCCGCCATTCGAAGTTTCGAGAAGTATCTCGCTGCCTCGCGCGGCCTTGACGAGACGCGCCTCGATGCGGCCGTTCGACGTGTGGGCGTTGAGAGCGCCGGCGGCGCCTGTCACCGTGATGCTTCCGTTCGAGGTTTGCAGCCGCGCCTGGCCCACCACCCCGTCCACGCGAATCGCGCCGTTGCTGCTGCGGATCTTGTCCAGATCGACGCTTCGCGGCGCCTTTATGACGTAGTGGGCGCCCGAATTACCATGCCGGTCCGACGGACGGAGCGTGCGGATGACGACGGCATCGCCGCCGCCGGCGACGTCGATCTTGATCGCGGCCAATTCTGCTCGTGTTTCGGCGAACTTGGTTCCAGTGATTTCGACCGTATCCCGTTCCCATCCCGTGATTTCCACTCGGCCGTTGTAGTTTTCGACCGAGACGCGGCCCCCGGGCCTCAGGTTATGCGTGTAGCTGAATTCTTCCCTCTCCCGGTTCCCGTGATCGAAGTTTTCGAAGTCGCAACCCGTCATTAGCAGTGCGGCGAGCGGCGCGAGGATCGTCGGTTTGTTCATGAGTTTCTCTCTTTGGTGTGAATACGAGACACCGGCAGTGGAAGTTCCATCGGATGACCCGTCATTCGTAACGCAGGGCGCGTACGGGATCGATGCGGGACGCGCGCCATGCCGGAAGCAGTGTTGCCACCGCCGCGGCCAGCAGAAGCGCGCCGGCGGAGATCAGGAACACAAGCGGGTCGTTGGCCTTCACTCCGAAAAGCTGGCTCTCGACATAGCTGCCACAGAAGTAGCCGGCAGCCACGCCCGCCGCGAGCCCGCACGCTATCACCAGCGACATCTCGCCGCAGATCATGCGGACGACGCTCGCCTGTCCGGCTCCGAGCGCCATGCGGATGCCGATTTCGAGGGTCCGCCGCGCCACCACGAACGCAAGCACGCCGTGAAAGCCTACCATCGCGAGCAGGGTCGCCAGAATCGCGAAGCCGCCGGAGAGAGACGAAACCAGGAACTCGTTCGCGAGCCGTAGTCCGATCTGAGCGTCGAGAGTGCGCATTTCGCTCACGACGAAATTCGGATCGATCCTGGCGACGGCGGCGCGCAGCACGGGCATCATCCGCGCCGGGTCGCCGACTATCCGGGCGTAGACGTTGACGCCGCTTACGAAACGCATGTTCGAACCGAGGTTCATGAACATCTGTCGCGGTACCGCGCCGCGAACGTCGTGATATCGCGAGTTGCTGAACATGCCGACGATTTCGATATCAAGCGGTGCCCGCATGCCTCTGCCCACCATGCGCCCTACCGGCACGGAATCGCCGAAGTACTCCTTGGCCAATTGCTCGTTGACCAAAGCATACCGCCGGCCGGAGCCCCAGTCGCTCCAGGTGAAATCCCGGCCCGCCTTCACCGGAATGCCCAGCGCTTCGAAGTATCCGGGACTGACAAAGTTGAAGAAACTGGAAGGTTCGCTTTTCTCAGGTATGCCGGGCACGGTAATCGAGCCATCGGAGCGGCCGCCCGTGAATAGGCGAGTGGTGTTCGCTCCCACGCCGCGCACGCCCGGAGTCCGTGCCAGACCTTCGATGAGGGAGCGGTAGAGGTGCGCTCTGCGGCCTTCCTCGACGGGTGCGGCTGGACGCACGGCGAAAGCGGCCACGTTCTCCGTTTGCACGCCAAGATCCACGGCTTTCAGGTTGCGCAGCGTGCGGACGAAGAGTCCCGCGCCGAGCAGCAGCATCACCGACAATCCCACCTGCAACGCCACGAACACTTTGCGAAGGCGGACATTTCCGCCCGCGATTGAACCGGACTCTTCGCGCATCGTCGCGGCCGGTTCCACCCCCGACATCTTCCACGCCGGCAGCAAACCAAACACAAGCGTCGTAAGCGCCGTGACGGCGAGCGTGAACAGGAGAATCCGCGCATCGGGCGTCGCGGAAAGAGAGATGCTGGTAGGATCGACTGGAAACATTGAGATCAGGAAGCGCGTGAGCCCCCATCCGATGAGAAGTCCGGTGGCTCCTCCCCCTGCGGCGAGCAGAAGGCTTTCGCTGAGCAGTTGCCGGATCACCCGTCCTCGCCCCGCGCCGATCGCGCACCGGATTGCGATTTCGCGCTGCCGCGCCGCGCCGCGAGCCAGCAGCAATCCGGCCACGTTGCTGCATGCAATGAGCAGCACCGCGCCCACCAGCCATTGCAGAACGATCAACGGCCGCTCGAGGAAACCCCGCAGTCCGGAGCCACCCTTCTCGGCCGGCTCGAGTAAGAAAGTCTGGCGGAGAAAGCGCTCCTTAAGCGTGGGGAACCGCGTGAAGAGATCGTTGTTCAACTCCTCGTTCTGGCGCTGGCGGTATACCACTCTCATGGAGGCTTGCGCCTGATCGAGGGTCACGCCGGGCTTCAGGCGCGCGAATAAATAGAACCACGAGGACCTTTCCTCGTCGAGGCGAGGGTCGGACGGAGTAATTGTCGGGCGCATTGCCACAGGCACCCAGGCCTTTGTAGGGAGGCCGGTTTCCGTACCCGCGAACTCGCGGGCCGCAACGCCGATTACGGTAAACGGCAGGCCGTTAAGCCGGATGGATTGCCCGATCAGGTCGGACCGCGCGTCGAAGCGCGTCCGCCAGAAATCGTACTGAAGTACCACGACCGGATGGCCGTTCAACTGCCGGTCGTCGTCCGGCGTGATGGTCCGTCCAAGATGTGGGCGCACGCCGAGCACGCCGAAATAGTTGCCCGCGACCAGGCCAAGCGAGATGATCTCGTTGCGGTCGCCGGCGATGAGGCTTGCCCCTTCGATGCGCTGTCCGCTGATTCCGGTGAAGACGGTGTTGTTGTCGCGCAACGCGATATAAGTGGGATAGGGAAATGTGTGAATTCCATCGCCGGACTGGCTCCCGAATCGGCCGCCATTAACGCGAAGCTGCACCAGCGCGCGCGGGTTCTCCACGGGCAGGAGCCGGAGGATAATTTGGTCGGTAAGTGTGAAAATGGCCGTGTTCGCGCCGATGCCGAGAGCGAGCGAAAGGACTGCAGCCAGTGTGAAGCCCGGCTTCAGGCGGAGTTGGCGGAGACCGTACTTGAGGTCTTGAACGATCGAGTCGAGATGGAAGAGCGTAACCCTCGTGAGACTTGGACGTCGCGCGTTCATTTTGGTTTGTATACGCGCTGGGGGAAGGAGAAGTTCCGTCGGATTCCGGGGCCGGCAAACAATTCTTCAATTACCGGGCTGGTCCGGAAACAAAAAGTGTGGCAAGCGCGTGCATGAGAGTCGTTGCGTTGCCCGTTGCTTCAACAGGCTGCAGCATTTTCTGGTCGCGCCGGGATTTGTGCCCGCGCACTAAATCGACCTGACCCACATAGCTCCCGCGGACAGGGGCGGCGTGGATGCCGCGCGGATCGAGACCTCGCCGGATCAGGCGATAATCGGCTGAATGACTTCGCCGGCCACATCGGTGAGCCGGAAGTCTCGGCCGCTGTACCGGTAGGTGAGGCGCTTGTGGTCAAGGCCCATCAGATGGAGGATCGTGGCGTGCAGGTCGTGAGGATGGACGCGGTTCTCAACCGCCTTGAAGCCAAAATCGTCGGTTGCGCCGTACGCCATTCCGCCTTTCACGCCGCCGCCCGCGAGCAACATCGTGTAGCCAGGCACATTGTGGTCGCGGCCATTTCCCACGCGCTCGAGCCCGCTGTTCTGAATCATCGGCGTGCGGCCGAACTCGCTCCCGATCATGACGATGGTGTCCTTAAACAGGCCGCGCGCCTTCAAGTCGTCGAGTAAAGCGGCGATGGGGCCGTCGGCCGCCCCGGCCAGTTTCGAGTGGACCCGAATATCGTCGTGGCTGTCCCAAGGCTGGAAATTGCCGAAGTAGAGCTGAACCATCCGCACACCGCGTTCGGCAAGGCGCAGCGACATGAGGCACCCGCGGCCGAAGTCGCTGTCTCCATACCTCGCTCGCGTCGACTCGCTCTCTTTTGTGATGTCGAGGACATCCGGCGCTTCCATCTGCATCCGGAAAGCGACTTCCATCGAAGCGATGCTCGCCTCAAGCTGCGGCTGATGTCCTATCTGCGACAGGTAGGACTGGTTCAACTTGCTCACAAGGTTCAACTGCCGCTCCTGTTCGGCGAGCGTCAACTCCTTGTTGCGCAGGTTGCGAACAAGCTTTTCCGGCTCCCTCTCGGAGTTGCGAATGTAGGCGCCCTGGTAGCTCGAAGGCAGGAAAGCCGAATCCCAGAGTTGCGGTCCGAGCACAGGATATCCGGGGCATAGCGCTACAAAGCCGGGTAGATTCTGATTCTCCGTTCCGAGCCCATAGGTGATCCAGGACCCCATTGACGGGCGCCCGGCGAGACCGTGGCCGCTGTTCATGAGCAGCAGCGAAGGACCGTGGTTTCCGTTGTCGGAATACATGGAACGGATGACGCAAAGGTCGTCGATCCGCGCACCGAGCTGAGGGAAAATTTCGCTGACTTCGAGGCCGCTCTGACCGCGTTTGCGGAATTCGAAGGGAGAACGCATCAGGCTGCCCGATGCGCGGTCGGTCTTGATTTTCGGCCCAGGCATCGGCTCGCCGTGGTGCTTGGCGAGCATCGGCTTCGGGTCGAACGTGTCAACCTGCGACATGCCGCCGTTGAGGAAGATGAAGATAACGCGCTTTGCCTTCGGCGGAAAATGGGGCGTCCTGACAGCGAGTGGCCCGGAGGCGGCCTCGGTCTTCGAAGCCGCTCCAAGCAGACTCGACAGTCCAGCCATGCCGAAGCCGGCTCCCGCGGTTCGCAAAAGTTCGCGTCTATTCATCGGAACCTCCTTCATCAAAATCTCCACGGGCGGAAATCACCCTGAGGGCTTCTCTGCCGTGTCCGCCCGACGGCAGGCGACGAAAAGCGATTGCCCGCTTCCGCCCTCTCCGCCAACTGCGACAGTTGTTTCGTAACATGCCATTACTAGTTTACCGAACTGAATTCGCTCGAACTGAGAAGCGCCTGTGCGTATTGCGCCCATGAGCCCCCGCTCCTCTGAAGGAATTCCAACCCGTATTGTACTTCCGGCTCAAGCGGAGTCCTGGCGTAAAGAAGGCGGTAGGCCTCGCGGATGCGGCTCCTATCGTCGCCGCGCAACCTCTCGGCAAGCAACCTGGACTGCTTTGTGACGAAACTGCTGTTCAGGAAAAAGAGCCTCTGCATGGGTCCCGCCGTCACACTCCGCTGCTCACTGGTATTGTTGGGATTCGGAAAGTCGAAAAGAGCCAGCGTTTCGTCGGGAGTGGTCCGGCTCACCAAACCGTATACCGAGCGCCGGCGATTCGCATCGTCAAAGGGAACGGGTGCGCCGCCCACCGTGCGGTCGAGCGTGCCCGCGACGGCAAGGAGCGAGTCCCGCAGCGCTTCGGCGTCCAGTCTGGGACGCAGGTTCGCCCTCCACAGGTAACGATTTGCGGCATCCGCGGCATAGTTCTTCTCAGAGTGCCGCGTGCTTAGTTGATAGGTGGAACTCAGCATGATCTCGCGGTGCAGCGCCTTCACGGACCAACCGCTCTCGACGAAGCGCGTCGCCAGGTAATCGAGCAACTCTGGATGGGATGGGCGGTCGCCGATCTGTCCGAAATTTGCCGTCGTTCTAACAATGCCGTCACCGAAGTGAAGTTGCCATATGCGGTTCGCCATCACGCGCGCGGTGAGCGGATTCGCCGCGCTCGCGATCGCCTCCGCAAGTTCCAGCCGGCCGCTTCCCTGCGTGAAAGGAGGCGGTTCGCCTTGCGACAGGATCGCCAGAAACCTCCTGGGCGCCTCTTCGCCGGGATTGGCAGGTTCGCCGCGGATCTCGACTTTCACGTTGCCTGGTTTGGCTGAATCGCGCACGGCATGCATGAAGGCGTATTGTTTAGGCAGCGATTTTTCCACGCGTTCCCGTTCCGTGCGGAGCGATGTGAGATGCTCCCTCAACAGCGGAGGGAGGAACCGATCGATCTGCTTCGCTCCGTAATGATAGACGCCGCCCTTGAAATCGACGAAGTCCTTCTTGTAAGGGTCGGAGGCGAGGTCGCGCCAGAGGTAATACTTAACGATCTCAAGCGATTCGAGGTTCGTATATTGGCGGGTGCGTTCGTCGCGAACGCCCTTCGCACCTCCCATCGCTACATAATTGCGGTCGTCCATGCCCTTCTTCTCGGCGTTCATCGCAAGCACAAACGACTGGAAGTCCGCCGCCGTCTTACGGACTTGATCGAGCGGAACGTTCTCGCCACGCGCGCGGCGTTCCATCAGATCGAACCAGGGTTTCAGGTACGGATGTTCTTTCCGCGGATCCTTGAGGTAACTCTGCCACCGCTCGAGCGTCTCGGCATCGAGCCCCGCACTCTCCGCCAGAGTCCCGTTCCACGCCGCGAGAAGGTAGCTTGCCGTCTTCGTCGCCAGCACGTCGCTTACCTCATCGCCATGCTTCTTGACGAAGTCGTCAATCTCGAATTTCTTCTCTTCAATCTGTTTCTGAATCGCCTTGTAGGCGCTCACTTCTGCTTCCGGGGCGAGAGGATATTCGCGAACCTCGCTGCTCTTAAAAATGCCGCGAAGCGAGTAATAATCGCGCGTGGGGATGGGGTCGTACTTGTGGTCGTGGCACTTCGCGCAACCGACCGTCAGGCCGAGAAAAACGCGCGTCGAAACGTCGACTTGATCGTCTGGGCCATGCCCGAGGGCGTGGAACCCGAGCGCGGCCAGATGGCTGGGGGTCTGTTTGGCGTCTTTCGGCCCCATGAGATCGGCGGCGATCTGTGCCTTGACGAAAACATCATAAGGCAGATCCGTGTTGAACGCGTTAATGACCCAGTCGCGATAGCGGAAAGCATTGGCGTAGGGAGTGTCTTTGCTGGCGCCTAGATCGCCGTCGGAATAGCGGGCGAGATCGAGCCAATATCGGCCCCATCGCTCGCCGTAGTGCGGCGAAGCGAGCAGGCGGTCGACGACTTTCGCGAAAGCGCCGGACGACGAGTCCCCGATGAACGCATCCACTTCTTCAGGCGACGCCGGCAATCCGGTCAGATCAAAGGTCGCTCGGCGGAGCAGGTCCCGCTTCCCGGCCTGTGCGACTGGCGAAAGACCGCGCTGTTCCAGAGCCGCCAGAATGAAACGATCGATATTGTTACGAGGCCACATCGCGTTTTTTACCGCCGGCGACGGCAGTTTCTTTACTGGCTGAAAAGCCCAAAACGCCCGCTGTTCCGGCCGGATGAGGTATTCACCGGTCGAAGCCGGCACAGGCGGACCTGATGCCGCGGGCCAAACCGCGCCCGACTGGATCCAAGTCCTCAGACCGGCCACTTCCGCCGGCTCGAGAGGCCCCTGGGGCGGCATCTTGAATTTCTCGTGAACGCGCAGGACAGCCTGGATTAACAGGCTCTTCTCCGGATCTCCGGGCACGATCGCAGGACCCGAGTTCCCGCCCTTCAGAATGCCTTCACCGGAGTCCAGTTGAAGACCGCCCAGCCGCGAGCCCGTGTGGCATGAGTAGCAATTCTTCGCAAGTACGGGTCGTACCCGCGTTTCGAAGAAATCGGCGTCAGCTGCAAGCAGCAGTCCTGACGTGCATACGGTACTGGCAATTTGGCGCCACATGTTACGGCAGAGTGTCTCACGCTGAATGTATCAGGCGAAGGAAGGTCGCGTCAAACGCCGGGAGCCGCTCCGAGCCGTTCCATGGCTCCAGCGGAGACACCTCGGTTTCGGCGCAAGTTCTTCCATCTCAGGAACCGCGCCGCGGCGCCGGGACGGGCATACCCGTTCCCCAAGCTCAGAGAGGCCCGCACTGCCTACTCGCGCCCTCAGGGCCGCCATTCGCGGTCCGCGACGCGATGCGGCGCTCACTCCGCGGCCAGGGGACATTTCTACGTGACGCCCGCAACGCTGGTTGTACAATAAGGAATCCATGGATTCCCGCCGTATGTGCTCGCAGTGCCGGGCGTTTATCACGACCAGCGACAAGGTTTGTCCCTATTGCGGCGAGAAGGTGGGGCCGCGCGCGATCGACATCCGCAGCCCTGGCGATATTCTTGGGGGCCTGATTCCTCACGCGCGCTTCACTACCGCCATGATTCTGCTCGTGAACTTCGGCATCTTCGCCGCAATGATGCTTTACCGGAGCGGCGGCGACGGTCCCTCGTTCGACCTGGACGGTTCGACGCTCTACAGATTCGGCGCGAAATTCATTGGCGGAGGAGGAATTCCGGGCCTGCACGAAGGGCAGTGGTGGCGCCTGGTGACCGCCGGCTTCCTGCACGGCGGCCTGATTCATATCCTGATGAACTCATGGGCCCTGTTCGATTTGGGCGCACAGGTGGAAGAGATTTTCGGCACGAACCGCCTACTGGTGTTCTATTTCATCTCGACGGTGGGTGGCTTTGCGGCAAGTGCGTGGTGGAGCCCTGCGCTCTCGATCGGAGCGTCGGCGGGTATTTTTGGGCTGATTGGAGCGATGATCGCGCTCGGCGTCAAGCATCCGACGCCTATTGGTTCCGCGATCAAGGCAATGTACATCCGGTGGGCAGCGTATGGCCTCCTCTTCGGGCTTCTGCCGGGATTCCAGATGGATAACGCGGCGCACCTGGGTGGACTGGCTTCGGGATTCGCATGTGCTTACGTCGCGGACCTGCCGCGGATCGAGGCTGCGCCGGTGGAGAAGTTTTGGAGGCTGGCGAGCTATGGTTGCCTCACGCTCACCGCCTGGAGCTTTCTTCAAATGTTTTTGTGGTTCAAGGTTGTGCGGTAATCGAAGGCCTCGGGCTTTGACCATTAACGGCTCTGAGGCTGCACTCTTCGGCGAAAATTGCCGGGAACACAGCGGATGCGATTCATCCTGGGACGTACAACGCACTGCGCCTGCCTACGCGCGAACGAATTCCGTATGCAGGATCGTCCGTTCGCGCAAGTCCTTCCAATCTCCCAGGGCCGGATCATTCCTGTAAGCGTGGAACGAAGGTTCATCGGGAAAACTAACGGTGTGCACCTCGCGAAACGTGGCTCCGGATTCGTCGCCATCCAATCTCACCACCTGTTCGATTCGCCCGCCGTGACCGGACATTATGGCCGCCGCATGCCGCTCGAAGAGATCAAAATCCGATGTGGCGTCGCGGCGGACAGTGAGCGTTACTATCAGGGTCAACCGCGGCTCTTCCATGAATAATCGATCCTAACACCACGCCGGCGGAGCCCCTACCCGAAAGCGGCTTGGCCAAGCGGTACAATACCTGCGTGAACCGGAGAAACTTCGTAGGCGCCGCGGCCGCCATGCCCTTCCTGACAGCGGAAGCACAATCCGCGCCAATTCCCATAATTGACACGCATATCCACTTGTTCGACACAGCGCGCCCACAAGGCGTGCCGTGGCCGAAGAAGGATAACGCTGTACTGTATCAGCCTGCACTGCCCTCAAGATATCGAAAGCTCGCCGCGCCGCTCGGCATCGTGGGCGCGATTGAAGTCGAGGCCAGTCCTTGGCTTGAGGACAATCAGTGGGTTCTCGACGTTATGGAGAAAGACACGATTATGGTCGGGACCGTCGGAGACCTCGAGCCCGGAAAGCCCGAGTTCAGGAAGCATCTGGACCGCTTCCACCGAAACCCGATGTTTCTGGGTATCCGCCATGGAAACCTGTGGGGCCGCGACATCAGCGCGGAATTGTCGAAGCCGGAGTTTGTGGCGGACTTGAAGGCGCTTGCGGACGCGGGTCTCTCGCTGGACACCGCCAATCAGAATCCCGCGCTGATTTCCGCCGCTCTGCGCGTAAAGGATCTGGTCCCGAATCTGCGCATCGTGATCGATCATCTGCCGCAAATGTCGCCTCCCTCCGATGCCGCGGCTCGCGCGGCGTACATCGGTGATTTGCGTGACCTGGCGAAAAGGCCTCACGTCTACGTGAAGATTTCCGAAGTGCTGCGGCGCGTGGACGGCCGCGTCCCGGAAGACGTGAACTTCTACAGGCCTCGCCTCGACGAACTCTTCGGCATTTTCGGGGAGGACCGGGTCCTGTTCGGAAGCGACTGGCCGAACAGCGATAATTGGGGGCCCTACCCGAAAGTGCTTTCCGTGGTCCGCGAGTACTTCATGGGCAAAGGCAGAGTGGCCGCTGAGAAGTACTTCTGGAAGAATTCCGTCGCCGCATACCGTTGGGTCAAGCGCGCCGATAATCAACCGGCGCCGGCATAGTCCCTTGTTGGAACGTCGCGGGAGGGCCGGCGCGCCTAGATCATGCCGAGGCGTTCAAGTAAGATCCTGGAGAAATTGGCAGGCGGAGACCATCGGTCTCTTGGGCGATCAGAAGAAGTGGTTCGGGATGTTCTCGCTGATCCGTCCCTGTTTGAAACGCTTTTCCAGGGGCTGTTCAGTCCCAGCTCCGTTGTTCGCATGCGGGCGTCCGACGCAGTGGAAAAGATCACCCGCGAGCGCGCGGATCTGCTTACTCCATTCAAGAGGCAGTTCATGGAGCAGGTGGCAGGCACTGACCAGCAGGAGGTCCGCTGGCACGTCGCGCAGATGTTCTCACGTCTTCGCCTGAACAAGCCAGAGCGGGATGCGGCCGCCGAAATCCTTCTGCACTATCTCACCGGCCGGAGCAGGATCGTGAAAACCTGCGCGATCCAGGCGCTGACGGAACTGGCGCGGAAGGACCCCAGCCTGCGGGAATGCGCTCGAAGAGTTTTGGACGAAGCGGTACAAACCGGGAGTCCGGCCATGCGCAGCCGCGCCCGGAAACTGCTTGCCGTCGAGAAGTGGTTGAACGAAGAGTGACCGTCGCCCCATGCTTCAACCTGGTTGTTGACCGGCGCCTCCGATAAAGCGCCATTCAAACCGTTAGCGTTCGTGCTCTGCCTCGCCCGCGCACCACGCGCGGGGCAGAGCACGGGCGGGCATCCGTTCCTCCGAAGCGTTCAGCCGGAAGCCGGCCAGTCTGTCCTCCCTCTGATGCGGAGACCGGCCGAGGGAGCTTGTGATCGTGGATCGGTTCAGTCCGGAAAACAGGGACTATCTTTATCGTTGACGCAGACTGCCTACGACAGTTTCATTCGCCGCAGATCAATCTTCTTTAGATCGAACTCGCCGAGGCCCATCGCTCCGGCGATTTCGACATGCTCCGGCTGGCGGCTCTGGAATGTGCTGAACTTGTCCGGTCTGTCGTCGGCGATTTTCGACATGCCCACAGCGATGCGCTTTTCGTCGATCACGCCCCATCCAATGCGGTCAAGCGCTACCGGATCCGTGGCGAAGTAGAGCGTGTGATGCTCCCAGACGAACTGCGGCGGCGCCCCGGGACCTCCATGATAGAGACCCTTGATGCCGTCAAGCACGTGCAAAACCGTTTTGTTGCGGATCACCGGCATCGACACCACCGCAGGAATGAACGCGCCGCAGGAATTCGCCGTCCTCGTGAAGTGACTGCGGTTCACGTTGTTCACCAGGCCATGCGACAGATTCTTCAGCGCGAGCGTTACGCCTGCGGACTGGTGGTCTTTCAATACCGCCAGGTTCACCAGCTTGTTCACTTTCTTCGTGATAAACTCGGCCGCGTAGGAGCGCCGCGCGGCGAGGTTGGTCAGTTCGTAGCCGGGCTGCACGAGCGCCATGTCCATGTAATGCTCGTGGTCGTAACCCTCGATCGCCTGTTGCACCGTCTCGTAATCCTCTACGGCATTGGCCGTGCGAACCCCTTGAGGAAGCCACTTGTCGAAACCGGCCTTAAAAAACTGCGCGCGGTAGCGATCGTAAACCACGATATCCTTTGCGCCCACTCCGGCCGATCGGATGCCCGCGATGATTTCATTGAGTACTTCCGGCGAAGAGATGACGTGTGGCTGTCCAACGGGGTTGACCTTGATGCCCACCACGTCGCCGGGTTCGAAGAACTGCTTCCAGGCGTCCGGGCTGCTCGCGCCTGTAAGCGACGCCATGCCTTTTTGCATCATCTGTCGAATGGGATCCGCCTTGAATGCCCCGGAAACAATGGATCCGGGATGTTCCACCGCAACTACGCGGCCGCGGTACAAACCGGGCATGGAGAGCCTGGTGCGCTCGGATTTCGAAGAGACCTGCGCCGGTAGAGGTAGTGTGCCTGCTGCGGCAATGGTTCCGCCCAAAGCCTTAATGGCCCGGCGTCGGGTGCAGCTCTTGTTCATTTTGTGCTCCTGCGTGGTAGGATACTTCAAGTTCAGGAGGATGTCGAGATGATGAAGGCTTCACGAAGAGAGTTCGTGCAGGCGGGGGGAACGGCTATTTCCGCGGCCGCATTGGCGAGTCAGGTGATCGCGCAGACGAGCAGCGCCGGCGCCACTGGAATGCCGACACGCGTTCTCGGGAAAACGGGTCAACGGGTGTCTATCGTCTGCCTCGGCGGGTGGCACATCGGATCGGTAAAGGACGACAACGAAGCTGTGCGGATCATGCACGCGGCGATCGACGAGGGGATTGACTTCTTCGACAACGCCTGGGACTACCACAACGGGCACTCCGAAGAGGTAATGGGGAAAGCGCTCGCCATGGATGGACGCCGGAAGAAGGTCTTCCTCATGACCAAAAATTGTGAGCGAGACTACGCGGGCTCCATGAGAAATCTCGACGAAAGCCTCCGCCGGCTCAAGACGGACCACCTGGACCTTTGGCAGTTCCACGAAATGGTGTACGACAACGACCCGGACTGGGTGTTCGACAAGGGCGGCCTGAAAGCCGCCCTGGAAGCGCAGAAAGCCGGAAAGGTACGGTACATCGGGTTCACCGGGCACAAGGATCCGCGAATTCACCTCAAGATGCTGGCGAAGCCATATGCCTGGGATACGGCGCAGATGCCGGTCAACGTGCTGGATCCCCACTACCGGAGCTTCCAGAACGAGGTGGTGCCGGAATGTTTGAAGAAGAACGTGGGCATTATCGGGATGAAGGGTCTGGCGGGCGGTGCGACGTTGGGCCGGATTCCGGAGAACAAACTCGCCACTGTAGCGGAATGCTACCGGTTCTGCCTGAGTTCGCCGGTGGCTTCACAGGTCATGGGGATCATCAGCATGCAGCAGTTGAAGGAGAACGTGGCGCTGGCGCGCGGGAAGGTGATGGAGGCGGCGGAGCGAAAGACGCTGGTCGCCCGGGTGAAAGAACAGGCGACCGACGGCAGGCATGAGTTGTTCAAATCGACCAAATTTTACGACGGGCCGCATCACCGGAAGCAGCACGGCTTCGATACGGTAGTGGCGGACTGAAGGCTTCTCTGCCGTGCGCGGCGGCAAAAAAAGCGCCGGGCGGCCGGAATATTCCGGCCACCCGGCGCTTGAGGGAGCACGGCTTGCGGGTTTGCAGTTAGCCGATACTGCTTAGCCCTTCCTCTTCGGATTTTCCACCCGAAGGTTGTTGGTCACCGGTCCGAACGAAAGGCCGGCCGAAGCCGCGCGGATCGCCGCAACGTTCTTTTCCATTTCGTTATTGACCACCCCTTCGAGCGTCACGCGCCCGTTGTTCACGATAATGTGGATCGGCGGCACGCTCTGAATTCCGTAACGGCTCAGCACCGGATCCCGATAGAGGGCGCGCGCCACGCGCATCCGCAACTCGTCGTCAAATCGCGAGAGCGGAAGTACTTCCAGACGGTTCGCCACGCCGGTAACTCCGGGGATGCGGAGAGAGAGCCGCTCCAAATCCTGCTTCTTGAACGGTTGACTCACCTGCCCGCTCAGTTCGACGATTCCGTCCCGAACTCCGATGTTGATGTTGTCCCAGATGGTGTACCGCGTGTACATCCGGACTTCGCGGGCCGCCTTGGCCGCGATTTCAGCATCGGTCAAAGAACGGGTCGTAGTCGCCGCGCCGGCGGCTCCGGCCAATATCATGACCGCCGTCAGGCTCAGGTTGCGAATCAGTTGTTGTTTCATCTTCTTTCTCCTTCTTACACCTGTATTTACGCGAGCCCCGGAGCAGCGGTTGCCCGCGGGAGGC
>SXGS01277159.1_pt1 | contig 23940 bp, 16 predicted proteins | sample 3174681 | NCBI WGS metagenome assembly SXGS01 (sample SAMN11356861, study PRJNA531348) | freshwater metagenome | isolation source: freshwater sample F1-80 | place: China: Fuxian Lake, Yuxi | collected 2017-12-25
CCAGCTCACCGTCGAGGAGGGCCGCCACCTCTGGGCGATGGCCGCTCTGCTGCACGGCTGCATCGGCCGCGACGGCCGCGACGAGGCCGAGGAGCTGCTCCAGCGCCGCTCCGGCAGCGAGGACTCGCCGCGCATCCTCAACGCCTTCAACAAGCCCACCAACGACTGGCTGGCGATGTTCTGCTTTGCCATGTTCATGGACAGGGACGGCAAGTTCCAGCTCGCCTCGCTGGCCGAGAGCGGCTTCGACCCGCTGGCGCGCAGCACCCAGTTCATGCTCACCGAGGAGGCCCACCACCTCTTCGTCGGCGAGTCGGGCATCGCGCGGGTCGTCAAGCGCACCGCCGAGCTGATGAAGGAGGCCCCCTCCGAGGACGTCACCGCGGTCGGCGGCATCCCCCTGGACATCATCCAGCGCTACATCAACGAGTGGTTCAGCGCCTCCATCGACCTCTTCGGCGGCGAGGACTCCTCCAACGCGGCCTCGTACTTCTCTCAAGGGCTCAAGGGCCGCTACAAGGAGTCGCGCAGCCGCCACATCACCGACCACGTCGCGCTGGAGGGCATCTACAACCTCGAGTGCATCGAGGACGGCAAGGTCACCACCCGCGAGCTGCCCCTGCGCAGGGCCATGAACGCGGTGCTGCTGGACAACTACCTCGAAGACTGCGAGCGGGCGCTCAAGCGCTGGAACAAGGTCCTTGAGGACGCCGGCCTCGGCGATCGGCTCTCGCTGCCGACGCGCCGCTTCAACCGCGAGATGGGCGTCTTCTCCGGCTTCCGCTTCACGCCCTCCGGCCAGATGATCGACGAGGACACCTGGCGCGCGGGCGTGGCCCAGTGGCTGCCCACCGAGGCCGACCGCGTCTACGTCGCCTCCCTGATGAAGCCCGTCTTCGAGGTGGGCAAGATCGCCAACTGGATCGCCCCGCCCGATCACCAGATCAACAAGCAGGGCTTCGACTACGAGTACGTCCGCTTCGTCAACGACCCCTACCTGCGCCGCGCGTAGGTCCCGGCGGCGCCGAGCCCTCCCCAGGGCGTCAGCCTGGGGCAAGGCGCCGCGAAGGGGTCGTGGATCGCCGCGAGCGGATCGCCGCGAGCGGATCGCCGCAAGCGGATCGCCGCAAGCGGATCGCCATCTGCGACCCCTTTGCGGCGCCATTGCATGATGAAAACCACAGAGAAGACGAGAGGTTGGAGATGACGGAGAGGCTTCGGTCCTATGTGATGGGCGAGTGGATCGAGGGCGCCGGGTCGCACCGGCCCCTGGTGGACCCGACGCGCGGCGTGGCGCTGGCCGAGGCCAGCACGGAGGGGATCGACATGAAGGCGGCGCTGGCCTTCGCGCGCGAGCGAGGCGGCCCGGCGCTGCGGGCGATGACCTTCGCCGAGCGCGGGGCCTTGCTGGCGGCGGCCAGCAGCGCGATCCACGAGCGGCGCGAGGCGCTGATCGAGGTCGGGGTGCAGAACGCCGGCAACACGCGCAAGGACGCCAAGTTCGACATCGACGGGGCCACCGCGACGCTGTCCTGGTACGCGCGGCTGGGCGAGAAGCTCGGCCAGGGGCGCTTCCTGCTCGACGGCGGCGAGGAGCGGCTGTCGCGCAACCCGCGCTACGTGGGGCGGCACATCCGGGTGCCCTTGCGGGGTTGCGCGCTGCACATCAACGCCTTCAACTTCCCGGCCTGGGGCTTCGCGGAGAAGGCGGCGGTGGCGATCCTGGCCGGCGTGCCGGTCATCACCAAGCCGGCCACGAGCACGGCCTTGCTGACGGCGCGGATCTTCGAGGCGCTGGTCGAAGGCGGGGTGATGCCGGTCGGCGCGCTCAGCCTGCTGCTCGGCGGCGCGGGCGACCTGCTCGATCACCTCACCACCCAGGACGTGGTGGCCTTCACCGGGTCGAGCGACACGGGGCGGGCGATCAAGGGCCACCCCAACGTCGTGGCCCGCAATGTCCGCGTCAACATCGAGGCCGACAGCGTCAACGCCGCCGTCCTGGGCGCCGACGTCGAGCCCGGGGGGGACACCTGGGATCTCTTCGTGCGCGAGGTCGCCAACGACATGACCCAGAAGGCGGGGCAGAAGTGCACGGCGATCCGGCGGATCTTCGCCCCCGCCGATCGGATGGACGAGGTCCAGAGCGCGCTGATCGACGAGCTCTCCGGCGCCTCGACCGGCGACCCGTCCCACCGCGACGTCACCGTGGGGCCGCTGGCCACCGGCGCTCAGCTCAAGGACATCCGAGCGGGCGTCGACAGGCTGCGCGCCGCGGCCCGCCCGGTCTTCGGCGACGGCGGCCGGGGCGAGCTGGTCGGGGTCGAGGGCGAGGGCGGCTTCTTCATCGCGCCGACGCTGCTGCGGGTCGACGACGGCCACGCCGCCGAGGTCGTCCACGCCCACGAGGTCTTCGGCCCCGTCGCCACGCTGATCCCCTACGACGGCACGGCGGCCGACGCCGCCGAGCTGGTCTGCAAGGGCGACGGCGGCCTGGTCGCGTCGATCTACTCGGACGACCGCGACTTCGTCGCCGAGGCCCTCTTCGGCATCGCGCCCTACCACGGCCGCGTCCACATCGGCAGCGCGAAGATCGCCGACCACTCCCCCGGCCCCGGCACCGACAAGCCCCAGATGCTCCACGGCTGCCCGGGCCGCGCGGGCGGCGGCGAGGAGCTGGGGGGGCTGCGCGGGCTGTCCTTCTACACCCAGCGCACCGCCGTTCAAGGGCTCTCGCCGCTGCTCGAAAAACTCTTCGTCGACGGCGTCGAGGGCTGATCGCCCCACGTTTGCCCCACGCTCGACGATCGCCCCACGCTCGACGATCGCCCCACGCTCCTCGCACCGCCCCCCACAAGGGGGGACGGGCTCGTCGGGTGGGGCTAGAAGCGCGGGGTGGGCTGCGACCTCTCGGTCGCAGGCCAGCGCACGACCGAAATTGACACCTGGGGAAGTGAAAATCCCAATCCACAGGCCCACTTCGACGCGCTGATCCGCCCCTGCGATCCGCTGAAGTCCGTGCGCTGGCCTGCGCCCATCGGGCGCAGCCCCCCCGGGCATCCAAGCCCCACCCGACGAGCCCGTCCCCCCTTGTGGGGGGCGGTGCGAGGAGCGTGGGGCGATCGTCGGGCGTTGGGCGATCGTCGAGCGGAGGGCTGTGCCAGGATCGCAGGGCTGTGCTAGGATCGCGGCCTGACTTGTGTCTGGAGGGCCGAGATGTCCGAGTCAACCCCGCGCGCGATCCGCGCCGAGGCCGCCGATGCGGCGATCTTCGGCGCCAGCGCCAGTTACGGACACTTGTGCTTCCACGCCTGCGTGGATCTGCGGCGCCGCTTCGAGGCCGCGGCCCTTGAGCGCGCCGTCGAGGCGATGGTGGCCGACTTCCCCGTCATGGGCTGCCGCTATGAGCTGCACGGCCTGCGCGACAGGTGGCTGCCCGTCGAGGGGCCGACCCGCGACTTTGTCCACGTCGAGCGCCTGAGCGGAGATCTGGAGGCGGCCACCCGCGCCTGGGTGCTGCGAGAGCTCGATCCGCTGCGCGACAGGCCCGTCCGGGTCGTCAGCCTGGAGCACGGCGGCGGCTGCCGGCTGCTGGTCAGCCTCCTGCACATCGCCGTCGACGGCGGCGGCGCGATGGCGGTCGCCCGCGCGCTGGCCGGCCACCTCTACGGCGTCCCTGAGCCGCTGCCGGTCGAGCGCCGACGCGACATGTGGCAGGCCTTCGAACGCCTGCGCGGCGCGCACTGGATCGTGCTCGGCGCCGCCATGTTCGCCCAGGTCTTCCGCCCCCTGACCGTCTTCGCCGTCCCTCGCCGGGTCCGCGACTTCGAGCGCACCCCCTCGGGCGACGGGGAGCCCTGCTGGCGCCAGGTGGCGCTCACGGTCGAGCAGACCGAGCGCCTCAAGGCCCGACTCAAGGCCCAGGGCGCCACCCTCAACGACGGCCTGCTGGCCGCCCTGGCCCGCGTGGCCGTAGCGCGCAGCGATCGCGGCCCGGCCGCGGTCACCTACACCATCGATCTGCGCCGCTACACCCAGCCGCCGCGGCTGATCGCCACCAACATCTCCGGGATCGCCATCGCCGTGATCGATCGGGACAAGGCCGGCGATCTGGACACCGCCGCCCAGGCGATGCGCGCGGTGACGCAGCGCCAGAGCGCCAACCTCTCCGGCCTCTCCTTCTCGATGATGCCCGCCCTGAACTCCCTCTGGACCCCCCACGCCCTCATCCGCGCCATCCTGCCGCCGGTGATGAAGCTCAGCGTCGATCCGCCCTTCCGGCGGGCGCTCATGGTGACCAACGTCGGGCGCCTCGATGAGGGCCTGGCGGCCTTCGGCGACGACATCGAGGCCATCTCCATCATCGGCCCCTGCCTGCGCAACTCGCCCCTGCCGCCCATCGCCGCCGTCGGCTTCCGAGGGCAGCTCCTGCTCCAGATCTACGGCCCGCCCGGCCTCACCCCCGAGGCCCTGGAGCGCTACGAGGTCGAGCTGCGCGAGGCTCTGGAGCTGGAGGGCTGAAGGCGCCGCGACCTTCTCCGCCGCGCTGTTTGCTGGTCAGGGCCACCTGTGCTTTATCTCGGGGTGAAGTGACAGGCTTCTGGAGACGACGTCATGGCCCACGACAAGACCCAGTTCGACTTTCGCCGCGCCAGCAAGCTCCTGCTCATGCTCGCGGCGGTCGCCGGGATCTTCCTCTCCCGGCACGCCGGCGAGTGCTTCATGGACCGCGTGGACGAGTTCAAACTCGGCGGCGTGATCGACGACGGCACCAGCTCCGGGCTGCTCGGCGATCAGGGCAACGCGCGCAAGGGGACCAAGGGCGATTACGCCAAGAACTTCAATGAAGGCGCGGGTTTCTTCGGCTTCCTGAGCAAGTCGGTCCCCTACTGCGTCAAGAAGGAGAGCTTCAAGGACCCGATCGAGGTCTATTACGTCTTCTGGGCGCTGACGCTGCTCGGGGCGCTCTTCTACATCCTGGAGCAGTTCATCACGCCGACCTGGAAGAAGAGCGTCAAAGAACAGAACAGGGGCCGGTGATGGGCGAAGGGCGGCGTGCGGTCGTCGTGATCGCGGCGGCGGCGCTGGTCGGGCTGGGGCTGCTGGCCGGCTGGCTGTTGTTGAGCGCGCGCGGGCTTGAGCGCGACGGCTCGGCGGCCAGGGCGCCCGCAGGCGGGTCCGGTGAGGCCGCGCGGCCGGTGGCGCCCTCGCCTCATGGGGCGCAGATCCGCTGGCTGGCCAGCGGCGGAGGACCGACGCCAGACGCCAACGAGGTCTCCATCGAGCAGGACATGGCGCTGGTGCGGGAGGCGCTGGGCCCGGGCGGGCGGCTGCTCTTCGCCGGGGGGCCGGGCAGCGACGGGGTGCAGGTGCGAGGGCGCCCGCCAGGCCAGGACGACCTGATGAGGGCGCTCGGGGAGATATTCAGCCCGAGGGGCGGGCGAGACGCCCTCTACCGACCGACGCGCCTCGATCTGGACGGCCCGGCCACGCTCGGGGCCGTGGAAGAGGCGCTGCGCGAGGCGCTCTCGGCCCAGGGCGACCCGCTGCTGCTGGTGCTGGCCGGCCACGGCGACATGGGGGAGCGGCCGGACGGCAACGCGGTGCTGACGTGGGGCGGCGAGGCGCTCGGGGTGGTCGATCTGGCCAGAGCGCTGGATACGGCGCCGACGTCGAGGCCCGTGCGGGCGGTCGTGCTGTCGTGCTACGCGGGGGGCTTCGCGGAGCTGATTTTTCATGATGCGGACGAGTCGCAAGGTCCAAGTCCTCACGATCGCTGCGGAATCTTCGCGTCGACCTGGGACTTGCAGGCCGGCGGCTGCGACGCCGACCCCGATCGGGGTCGCCACGAGGGCTACAGCCTCCACCTGCTCCACGCGCTCAAGGGGCAGAACAGGCGCGGGGAGCCGCTGGCGGAGATCGACCTGGACGGCGACGGCAGGATCAGCCTGATCGAGGCGCACACGCAGGCGCGGATCGCGTCGGGGAGCGTGGACGTCCCGACGACGACCTCCGAGCGGTGGCTGCGCCACGCGGCGCCCTCCGAGGGGGCCTCGGAGCCGGTGTCGCTGCCGGCCGAGGAGCGGACCATTGAGGCGCTCTCGGCCGCGCTCGGCCTCCAGGGGCACCCGGAGCGCGCCGCAGATCTGGCCGAGGCGCTGGGGCAGGAGATCGAGGAGCTCAAGGCGCGGGAGGAGGCGGCGGCCGACGCGGAGCAGGCCGCCTACAGGGCGCTGGCCGGCGAGCTGCTGGCCCGCTGGCCGGTCATCGACGATCCGTGGCACCCGGACTTCCCGAGCACGATCCAGGGCCAGCGCGCGCAGATCGAGGGCCACCTGGCGCAGAGCGACGCCCACGCGCGGCTGCGCGAGGCGATGGCCGCTCTCGACGCGCTGGGGCGCGAGCGGGCCGAGCTTCAGGTCCGGGCCGCGCCCTTCGAGCGGCTGGCGCGGGCGGTGGAGACGAGGGCGCTGGCCGGCCGCCTCAAGGCGCTCGGCGGCGAGCCCTGGCGGACCTTCGAGCGGCTGTCGGCCTGCGAGCGCTTCGCGCCCGGACCCTGAGCGGCGGCGGGCTCGCACACCCGCTGGCCCGCCTGAGACCGGCGGCGGGGCGCCCTCGTCGCTCGCCTGCGACCGGCGGCCAGAGTGCCCTCGTCGCTCGCCTGCGACCGGCGGCCTGGGCGCCCTCGTCGTCGAGCCGGGCTCCTGCCGACGCGCAGGCGCGGCCTCCGGGGTGGCGGCGCTCAGCCCTGGGAGAGGATGGCGTAGATCAGGACGCTGGCGCCGAAGATCGCGGCGGCGCCGTGGATCAGCACCAGCGGCAGCCAGGGTTTGCCTTTCTTGAGGTGGATCAAGAGGTTGAGGAGGCCGCCGAGCGCCACGAGGACGAGGACGACCAGCGCGACCCCGACGGCCCCGAAGGAGCCGGCCGACAGCGCCGCGATGATCAGCAGCGTCAGCCCCAGCGCGCCGAAGACGCCGTGCAGGATGGTCACGATCGAGGGCAGGGGCTTCTTCTGGATGACCCGGACCATCAGAAAGGCGCCGCCGCAAGCGGCCGTCAGGAATGAAGCCAGAGCAACCCACAACATGAAAAGAGCCCTCCTTGAAACAGCCTCGCGATCATGGCCGACCGGTGTGCGGTGTCCGCTGAGTCATAGTCGGCCAGGGGCGGCGCTGTCAAAAGTCATCGTCGGGCTCGGGTCGAGCGCAGCGCCGCAGGTCGGGCGCCGATCAGGGCTGGACCTCCTGGCCCTGGGCGTAGAGCCAGCGCTCGCGCTCCTTCCTGAAGACGCTGTGCTCGACGAAGGAGGTGTCCTGGCCGCGCTGGCTCATCGTGGCCCGGAAGCGCACCCACCCGCGTTCTTGATCCGGCTCGACGCCGTGGTCGAGGATGTCGAGCTTCATGAAGCGCGTGCCGCGCGAGAAGGCCAGGATCGAGGCGCGCCACTTGCGGGCGTCGGCCTCGAAGTGCGGCCCCAGCGGATCGGTGGTGTCCATGATGTAGCTGGCCCTGCCGATGACATAGGCCGAGTAGCGCGCCCGCATCAGCGCCTCGGGCGTCGGCGGGGTCGGCCCTCCCTCCTTGTGGAAGGCGCCGCAGCATTGCTTGTATCGCTGGCCCGTGCCGCAAGGGCAGGGCGGGTTGGGGGCGGGCTTCATCCTGTTCTCCATTTGGGCCGCGAGCGGCCGATCCGCGCCCCAGTGAGCCAGCCCCGCGCCCGCGTTGCAAGCCCCTGTCGCGCTCTGACCTCACTGGGCACGTCGGGATCGGCGGGTCGACTTCGTTGGCGCACACGTCGGGGAACTCCCCCTCCTGTCCTCCCCCTCGCTGCGCAAGGGGGAGGGACGCTCGCGGTTCGGGCACGTCGAGATCGGGGAGTCGACTTCGATGACGCACACGTCGAGATCGGGGAGTCGACTTCGATGACGGTCACGTCGAGATCGGCGGGTCGACTTCGTTGACGCGATCTGCACGTTGAGTTCAGGGGTTCGGAGGCAAACATCACACGATCTTGAGAGGGTCTGTCGCTTGAAGGTTGACGCCCCGTCGCCAGCCCCGCAGGGGCGTCCCGGGACAAAATGTAGGCCCGGGCGCAAGCCCGGGTGGACCGTCAACGTGCGGATCGCACCATCGAAGTCGACCCGCCGATCCCGACGTGTCCGCCATCGAAGTCGACGCGCCGATCCCGACGTGTCCGTCATCGAAGTCGACCCGCCGATCCGTCTTGCCCCAACCGCGAGCGTCCCTCCCCCTTGCGCAGCGAGGGGGAGGACAGGAGGGGGAGTTTCCTGACGTGCCCGCCATCGACGTCGGCTTGTTTCGCCGCCCAGGAAGCCTCACACTCCACCTCTCCGGGCGGCGTCGGGCTGGCCCGGCGGCGAAGAGCGCGAGGAGGTCCGATGCGTCCTGGGCGGTGGATTGCGCTGGCGGCGTCGTGGTGCGTGATCGGGGCGTTCGTGGCCTGCGACGGCGTGCCGGATCACGCCCCGACGCTGGACAAGCTTCAAGACGGCGATCAGGCCAAGGCCTCCGGGCGATGGCTCATGAGCGTCCCGCAGGGCCTCGCCCGCCTCGACGCGCCCCCGGGCGAGGCCGCCGAGGTCGTCATCGGCGTGCACGGCTTCGAAAGCGAGGGCTACGAGTGGGTCCAGCCCCTCAAGGTCCTCTCCAGGAGCGGCGCGCAGGTCTACTTCTTCCGCTGGGACTGGACGCAGTGCCCCGATCCGGCCGCCGAGCGCCTGCGCGGCGCCATCGAGGAGCTCCTCAAGGCCCAGCCACGGATCGCCCGCGTGCGCCTCTTCGGCCACAGCTACGGGGGCGTGATCTCGGCCCTCGTGGCCGCCTCCTGGCGCCTGCCCATCCCCATCGAGGTCAACGTCGTAGCGGCCCCGCTGGCCGGACACCCCCGCCTGACCGAGCATTGCACCTTCAAGGGGGTCAAGCCGGCCGCCTCAGGCGCCCGCCTCAAGCAATGGCGCACGCGCAAAGCCCAGGACGGCGCCTTCAAGGACATGGCCGCCGATCCTCAGGTGATCGAGCTGGCCGGCAGCGACGTGGTCCTGCTGCCCGAGACCTGGCAGGGCCGCCGCCTGGGCCACAACTGGTCCATCTCCTGGGTGGCCGAGCAGCTCACCTCCGCCTCACCCTGATCGCCGCCCACGCCCGACGCCCCGGCTCGACCCGCGCGGCCGCTCGCCCGAGGGCTGGTGACCGCAGGGGCAGAGGAAGGATCGGATCGGGTGGCTTGTTGGCGCCTTGACTTCTTGAGGGGCTTGAGGCTCCTAAGGCACTTGAACTCGACCCTTGGGGCCGCTCTTGAGCCCCTTCATCAAAAAGGAGATTCACGTCATGAACAACAGCGCCAGCGGCATGGCCATCGCGTCCCTGATCCTCGGCATCGTCTCCTGGGTGCTTGGGGTGAGTCTCCTGGCCTCCATCCCCGGCGCCATCATCGGCAAGATGGAGCTCAACAACATCGCCGCCGGCTCCTCGTCCGAGGCCGGCAAGACCCTGGCCACCATCGGCTTCTGGGTCTCGATGGCCAACATCATCCTGAGCGTCCTGGGGATGTGCGCCGGCTGCGTCGTGTGGCTCTTCATGTTCGGCGGCATGGCCATGTTCGGCCTCGCCGGCGCCGCAGGGTGAGGACTCGCCAGGCCCCTCCCCGCGGGCCTCGCCTTGATCCCTGAGCCCGCCCCACGGGCGACACCTCGATGATCCTCATCCCCTGCAGGGACAACCCCGGCAAGGCCCTCGTCACGATCGCCATCGGCGACGAGGCGCTGGCCTTCTGGCAGCGCCATTGCCAGGATCGCTGGACCCGCTACGCCGCACGCCACGGCTACGACATCGTCTGCCTGACCGAGCCCCTGGACCCGAGCGCCCGCGCCTCGGCGCGCTCCCCCTCCTGGCAAAAATGCCTCACCCCCGATCACCCCGCCTGCAGCCGCTATGACCGCCTCGTGTGGGTGGACGCCGACCTCATCCTCAACCCCACCACCGCCCCCTGCCTCGTCGCACAGGTCCCCCGCGAGAAGATCGGCGGCACCGACGCCTACGCCTTCCTCTCGCGCGACATGCACGATCACCTCTACGAAGAGTACATCCGCCTGGCGCCGCGCTGGGGGCGCAAGCTCGTCATCAACCGCACCCCGAACGCCTACTACCGCAACTTTGGCCTCGACACCGACCTCGACGAGGTCATCCAGTGCGGCCTCCTCGTCCTGACCCCCAAGCTGCACCGCGCCCCGCTGGCCGACTGCTACGCCCTCCACGAGGCCCGCTACAGCGCCGAGCACGACTACGACTACAACCTGGAGATGCGACCCCTCTCCTTTGAGATCGTCCGTCGCGGCCTCCACCACTTCATCGACCAGCGCTTCAACCTGATCCTCAGCAACAGCCTCTACCTCATGGCACCCTGGCTCTACCACGCCCAGGCCCCCGAGGACGTCATGCGCCCGCTGCGGCGGCTCGCCGTCACATCCTCGTGGTGCCACGCCTACGGGCTTCACTTCGCCGGGGGCGCGCGCTTCCGCGCCTACGCCGACGATCTCATCGAAGGTGTTGATCGGCCTGAAGATTTTGCCAGGGTGTCGCTGGGTTGAGGGATCGCGGCAAGCCGCGGAAGGCTGCGGCGGCCCTCCCCGAGGCCCGCGGATCAGGCCTCGACCAGGGCGCGGTATCAAGCCGCAGCGGCCCCCACCCGGGGCCCGCGGATCAGGCCTCGACGAGGGCGCGGTAGATGGCCTCGATCCGGTCGCAATGCTCGCCGATTCCAGGGATGTCGCCGTCGGGGTGGTGGAGGTGGCCGCGTCGGCCAAGGCGGCGCATCAAGGCGAGATCGCGGGCGGCGCGGTCGAGCTGCTGGCGCAGCGAGCCGGCGTCGCGGTGGACGAAGCGCAGGCCGTTGACCTCGTGCTCGACGTGCTCGGCCATGCCGCCGACGTCGGCCGTGATGACCGGGACGCGGCAGCCCTGGGCCTCGTGGATGACCAGCGGGGAGTTCTCCACCCAGATCGAGGGGACGACCACGCAGTCGACGTGCGCAAAAACCTCCTCGACGATGCGGCGGTGATCGTAGCCGCCCATGAAGCGCACCGGGTTGGGGCAGCGGCGGGCCATCGCCTCCAGGGAGGCCGTGCTCTGGTAGCGCGGGTGGCCGAAGATCAGCAGCTCGGCCGGGGCCGTGACGCCGGCGAAGGCCTCGATGAGCAGGTCGATGCCCTTGGAGGGGCTGTGGGTGCCGATGTAGCCGAAGCGCATCGGGCCGCCAGGGCGCTCGGGCGGCAGCCCCAGGCGCGCGGCCTCAAAGCCGTAGTTGAGCAGCTCGATCCGCGCCTCGTCGACGCCGAAGCCCTCGATGAAGCGCTCGCGCAGGTGGCGCGAGGGGGCAATGAAGCGGCCCACGCGCTCGACGACGCGGCGCGCGGCCTCCATGCGCCGACCGACGTGCCCGGTCCAGTACTCCAGATCGCGCTCGAAGGTGTCGGGCTCGCCGGTGAAGTGGCTGTTGAAGCAGCGCAGCGCGCACTTGCGGTCGTCCTGCCCATCGCAGAGCTGGTGGAAGGGCCGCTGGCCGTAATTGGTCTGCAAGAACTGCCCCCTCGGGCACATCAGCCAGAAGTCGTGCAGCGTGAAGACGACGGGGACGCCGAGATCGGCCAGCGCGCCCACGATCCCCATCGAGAGGTAGAAGAGGTGGCCGACGTGGGCCACGTCGGGCCGCGCACGCTCGACGAGCTCGATCAGCGCCGCGTCGACGCCCTCCTGGCGAACCACGTCCCGGCCGCGGGGCAGGTTGACGCGGTGGACCCTCAGGCGCTCGGCCTCCTGGGTCATCTCCACCTCGAAGTCGGGCCGGTAGGGGTCCTGGGCGCCGGTGAAGACGTCGACCTCGTGGCCGCGCGCCGCCAGCGCCTCGCAGAGCGTCTGGCTGTAGATCTCCGACCCCGCCACATAGAGCGGCGGGTAGCCGCTGATGACCTTCAAGACCCTCATCGGCTCAGAGCCCCTCGGGCAACCTGATGAGCCCCGCGTGGAACATCGGCGCGAAGCTGGCCGTCGTGCCGGCCTGTGCACTGATGGCCGCCTCCACCCACGCCCCCAGGTGCTCCGGCCCGCCGTCCGCGTCCCAGTCGTAGATCGGGAACATCGGGAAGAGCGGGCTCACCCCCGGCTGACAGCGCTCGCCTCCCTCGTCCGGCAGGCCGTGGACCCGGACGCCGAGCACGGGCTTGCGCTGTCGGATGCTCTGGGCGATCTCATACTCCACGAAGTGACGCCCCGCCGTCCCCTCGCCGATGAGCACGACGCTGACGTCCGCCCTGGCGATCTCCTCCTCAATCCACTGGTAGATCAAGGGGATACCGCCATCGATCATCGCCAGCAGCGCCTCCCGGCTGATGAAGGGCGTCGCCTCGCGCCCGTCGCCTGACAGCCACGCCGCCATCACCTGCCGCGCCCGGTGGCGATCCTGGGTGAAGTAGAAGCTGAAGAAGGCCCGCGTTTTTTCCATGAGACCGCCTGAACTCAAGGGGGAGCGGCGCATGATAGGCCCGCTCCGGCGCCGAGGCAATCAGCGTCGGCTCTCGGCCCCTGGCGCCAACGCGCGGCTTTATCCGCGAGGCGACCCGGCAGAGCAATCGAGTTCTCACGAACCTCTCGATGGCTACGGGCTTGACGTCCCAAACCAGAATCGTGCCGGTTAGAACTCGATTGCCCTGGGCGACCCGGCGATGAGGGTGGTCAAGGGAGGCGCGGTGGGGGTATCGTGGGGTCGGCATCACAGGAGAGGGGCGGCGGCGGGCTTGATCTGCAGAGGCGTGGGTTTTTTCAGGGCTCGAACTTCGCTGCGGGCTGCGCGGAGGGAGGACATGGAGGGCGTCAAGAAGCGGCGAGCGCCGTGGAGCATCTGGGTCGGCCTCGGGGTGTGCTGGGCGCTGGCAGGCTGCGCCAACACCTGGATCGACAGCCCGGTGGGGCGCGTCCAGGTGATGCTCGGCGCGATGACCCATGAGGCGATGGGGGATCGAAGCGCCGTTCAGGTCGCCGTCATCGAGCACGTCCTGGCCCACCCGGCCTCGGGGCTGTCGGCCTACTACACCGCCGCGCTCCGGGAGGTGGCCGACGACGAGCCCCTGGACCTGCGCGGGATCGACGTCGCGGCCGTCGTGAACCGGGAGGCGCCCTTTTCCTTGCTCTCGGCTCCTGAGGACAGGCCGGCGGCGACCGCGCGCGACCGGGTCGCCTTCTTGAGGGCCTACAGCCGGTGGTCCGACGAGGTGCCCGATCTGGGCGCGAGCTCCTCGGGGGAGGACTACGCCAGAGCGGCGGCCCACCTGCTCGCGCCCGCGGTGGCCGCGGCCCTCAAGGACGAGGGCGACGACATGGTCTTCATCCTCGGCTGGGGCGACCTCAGAGGGGTGAGCGCCGGCTGGGACGCTCGGGACCAGGACGAGAAGCCGGGCGTGCTCTCGGCCCTGTTTTCAGGCGGCGAGGAGGTGTCCGTGCGCAACGGCTTCAGGGTGACGCTGCATCGCGACATGGAGCTGGTCAGGCTCTACGTCCCGCGCGGCCTGGTGACCGCGCCGCGGGCGTGCAACTTCGACGTCAGCGCGCTGTCCGGAGTCTGGGACGAGGGCCAGCCGGCGCCTGGGGCCGAGGCGCTGACCCACCTCGTGCGCTACATCGAGCTGGATGAAGATGAGATTATTGCTTATGAAAAGGATTGGTAGGTTGTCCCTGTTGGGGTTGTCCGCGCTGTGGCTGGCCGGCTGCGTCCAGGACGCCTACGCGCGGCTGGGGCACATGCCTTATGAGGTGGCGCTGGCGAACAAGGACAGCCTGGGCGCGCTGGTGCGCGAGCGCAGCGAGGCCAGCGACGATCGGGGCGCCTTCTACAGCGCGGAGCTGGCCAGGGCGCGCCGTCGTTCGCTGGAGTTGTTGTCGGGGGAGCGCGGCCGGGTCGATCCGGCGCTGCGCGATCTGAGCGCGCATCTGGACTTCGCCGGGGAGGGGGTCGGGAAGCGCGGCTTCGTCGTCAAGGCGCGGCCGATCGAGCTGGAGCGGGGCGGCGGTGAGGGGTCCGAGGGCGGCGATGAGGCCTTCTGGAAGGGCGTGCGGGTGTACGAGAGCCGCTTGAAGACGTGGATGAACACGGCCAACGCGTCGATGGGGGACTTGAACACCCGCGCGGTCTACGGATCGCCCTTCGCGATCGCCTCGGCGGTGGAGGTGGCCGGGGCGCTGCTGCCGGGTGAGGCGATCGTTCAGTATTACATCGACGGCGACCTGATGCTGGGGATCGTGATCGCGCCGGAGGTCTTCGAGGTGCATCGGCTGGAGGGTGCAGCGTCGCTTGACGGCGAGGTCGCGGCGCTGGTCGAGGGCATCTCTTGCGTGGCGGCGCAGGAGCCTTGCGGGCAGGGGGCGTGGGAGGGGCCGTCGCGGGCGCTGTACGCGCGGCTGATCGGGCCGCTGGAGGGGGCGCTGTCGCGGGCGGGGGTCAAGACGGTGCGCTTCGTGCCGGACGGGCCGCTGGTCAACATGCCCTTCCAGGTGCTGATGGACGGGCAGGGGGCCTTGCTGATCGAGCGCTTCGGGGGGCTGGCGATGTTGCCCTCCTCGTCGTTCTATCTGGGGGTGATGGCCCGGCGCAGGCCGCAGGTGGCGCCTCGGATGCTGGCGATCGGCGATCCGGCCAGCGGCTGGGTGCCGATGCCGAGGTTGTCGGCGGCGGCTCAAGAGGCCGCCGTGCTGGGCGACGTGTACCCGGGCTCGACGATCTGGCGCGGGGGGGCGGCGACCGAGGCCAGGTTCTACGCGGCCGTGGGACAGCACAACGTCCTGCACATGGCCACGCACGGGCTCCTTTTGCGGTCGATGCCAGAGGCGACGAGCCTGTTGCTGGCCGACGGGCAGGGGCACGACGGCCTCTTGACGGTGGCCGAGATCGTGGCGCTGCTGGATCTGAGCGGCTACTACGCGGTGGTCCTCAGCGCGTGCCAGACCTCGGTGGCGGCTGACGCGCGGCGCGATCTGACGAGCTTGACCGGCGCCTTCCTGATGGCGGGCGCGCCGAGCGTGATCGGCAGCCTGTGGCACGTCGACGACGCCTCGACGGCGGCGCTGATGCTGACCTTCTACGCCCAGATGGTGGACCTGGGGCCAGGCGAGGCGCTCCGACAGGCGCAGCTGGCGCTGCGGGCCGAGGCGGGCACGCGGCACCCCTTCTTCTGGTCGCCCTTCGTCTTGTGGGGCTTTGACACATGAGCGCGCAGCGGAGATCGTCGAGGGCGGGCCGGTGGGCGTCCGTGGCGCTCCTGGCCGTCTTGCTGCTCCAGGGCTGCGCGGTGCAGCTCTACGAGCCGGGCTCGGCGCGGCGGGTGGAGATCAAGCGGCTCGCCTCGACGCCGGAGCGCGCGGCCGCCGCCTCGCGCGAGGTCGCCGGTCAGGTGCAGATCAAGGTCTCCGCCGTGCAGGAGATCACGCTCAAGCGGCGCGTCGTCTACAACACCATCGAGCGGGAGCAGCCCTGGCGGATCTACTGGGAGCCCGTGGAGCTGCTCCTGTCGCCCATTTTGTTGAGCATCGGCACGGTGTTGGCCATCTCAGGAGACTACATCCCTCTAGGCGCCGACGTGGACGGGCTGGATTACTTCCTGATGCTCACCGCCCCGCTCAACCCCTTCGTCACGATCACCGGCCCCCCCGTCAGCCGCGTCATCCCTGAGCCGCGCTTCACCTCCAGGCCCGAGGCGCTCGTCTATCAAGTCCGCCTCCCCGTCGCGGGGCTTGAGCTTGAACTTCGCCTGCTCGACGCGCGCGGCGCCCAGATCGCCCAGGCCCGCGCGACGACCGACCGCTTCGGCCTCGCCTGGATCGACGATCCCGGAGGCCTCGCCGAGTCGGTCCACGTCAAGGCCGAGGGGCTCGATGCGCTGATCCTCGTCAAGACCCCCGCAGACCACCTGCTCACCCTCCCGAACCCCCCTTGAGCGCGATCCCCCCGCCGAGCCCCTCTACATGTCGTGGAGCCTGACGACGACCGTCCTCGGCGTCGGCGCCATCGCCCCCGACGGCAGGTGAGGCCCCACCGCGATCTCCACCTCGCCCTCTCGAATGTCCGCGATCTGCGCGCCACCCCAGAAGGCGTCGCCCTCCTCGAAGATGTGCCCGAAGCCCAGCGCGTCGACGAACATGGCCTTGGGCTCGTCGCCGCCGGTCAAGATGGCCACCAGCCGGGCCTCGAAGCCGCTCGTCGCCGAGGCCCGCAAGGCGTCTTCCGCGTCGAAGCCTTCAGGCAGGAATGGCAGGGGTGCCCTCGGAGGTTTCATCGCCACGAGGTCCACGGGCGCCCGCGCCTTGCCCTGGATCGATGCCGACGGGGTCGGAGGCGCCGAGGAGGTCTGCAGCGGAGCCTCGCAGCCCGCCAAGAGGACAACCACCAGGGTCGACATCAGGACAGCGGCGCTCAACCGTCGGGTATCTCGTTGATGTCGTTGATGTATCCGACCGGCGTCGTCGACGCTCAGGGTCGCCGCGAGGTGATCACGCCGTGTTTCTTCGGGGGTCATGGAGGCCGTCCTCGGGTGGGCTCGCCCACGCTCTTGCTCGGTCAACGCCAGTGACTTGAACGCCCAGTGGCGCGCGCTTGTTTCACCTCGGCTCGGGATCGATCCCGACCCAGTAGAGAGGGTGCGATCGCGACCCCGAGGGCGCCAGACTTTTTTGACCGAGGGCCAAAGGCGGCGCAGGTTCAACCTCCAGACACCCAGGGAGCGGGTGGCGCAGATGTCAGCGGAGGACGAGATGATGAGGAGATCAGCAGCGGGGCTCGCCGCGGCCGCGATCGCGGCGTGCGCGTGGGCGGCCTGCCAGGAGCCCGCAGGCGATGAGGTCGCGCCGGAGACGCCCAGCGCGCCGGCCGCGCCCGCCGAGGTCACCGAGGCGCCCGCGCCGCTCGCGCCGCCGCCGGGCTGCCAGCCCTTCGCGCCGACTGAGCGCCACCCGGAGCTTGATGAAGGGGACCCTGCGCCGGCCCTCGCCTTGATCTGCCCCGACGCGCAGGCCCTCGCGCGGGAGGTCGAGGCCCGAGACAAGCCCCAGGCGACGCCAGGCCCCAGGCCCGCCTCTTTCGAGGATCCGCTCTCGCCGCGAGACGGCCTCGAGCTCTACGGCGTCATGCTGGAGGAGGTCTCCAAGGGGGCGTGGTTCGTCCCGATGCTCCTGTCGACCTCGCCGCCGCTCGGGAGCGCCCAGCTGGAACTCCTGGAGGCCAGGCCCAAGCTCGCCGCCGAGTTCGTCGCGGTCAACTCGGCTCGCGCGGGCGGGTCGCCCGAGCTGTACTCCTGGGGCGGCGGCGCGCGCTGGAGCCTGCTCAAGAACGTGATCAAGCAGCACAAGAGGGACAAGGCGGCCCTGCGCGCGGTGGTCCTGCGCGACACCATGCTCTACGTCGACGACGCGCGCTCGGCGGCGGACATCTACCGCTTCCTGGGCTTCCCCGACCTCTTCGACGAGCCAGAGATCTGGCTGCGTCGCGGCGACGGGGTCTACCGGCTCCAGCGCCAGGACAAGTGGGCCTACGTCTTCGCCGACGGCGTCAGAGCCGGCGAGCGCGCCCGGCTCTTGATCTTCGATCGGGTGGCGCTGGATCGAGCCTCGTTGGAGGCGCGGGTGGGGTGGGACCTCAACCGGCTGCGGCCGACGCTGGCGCTCAAGGCCTTCCGCGTCGAGCGCCACGGCCCCGATCTGCTCACGGGCAAGGCCGTCCTGCGCGGCGGCGGCGAGCTGGAGGCGGCGGCCTTCGAGCGCGAGGGCGTGATGACGGTGGCCGTCGTGGCGGCGCCAGAGGGGCGAGATCAGCTCCTGGCGACCCTCGACGTGGACCGGCGCGGCGAGGCGATCAAGCGCGGGATCCTGGCGGCGGCCGATCGGATGGTGGGCGAGGAGCTGCGCTTCGACGAGCCCAAGACGGAGGAGGGGCAGCAGGACGGGCTGCTGCGGCGCAAGTGGGAGCACGCCTACCTGGGCGGCCAGTCGAGCTTTGAGTTCAACGGCGATCGCTACACCGTCTTTACGAAGCAGGGCGCCCCGAACACCCCGCAGGTGTGCATCGACTTCATCTACGACACGGTCGAGCGGTGGTCGGGGCGCTGGTGGACGCCCAAGGCGCAGGGGCGCCACCGCACCGAGGGCTTCATCAACGCCGAGGAGTGGATCGGCGTCATCGGCCGCCGTCAGGTGTCCAGGCTGGTGGCGTCCGCCTCCGAACACCCCGACAAGATGGAGGTGCTGGCCTTCCCCGCCTCCGACCGCGTCCCCTTCGACGACACGGCGGGCTTCTACGAGCGCCTGAGGCGGCTGGGGAAGGACACCCTGCCTGGAGACATCATCTCGATCTACGGCCTCAAGACCGACGGGCGCAACCACTGGCACTCCTTCATGATCTATGACCTCGACCCGATCTACAATGCCCCCTACCTGCTCGTCGGGCAGGCTGGCAAGGCGCGCGTCCAGGTCTGGCACGACGTCATGCGCAGCGGCCCCAGGCGCGCCATCACCCACCGCGTGCGCTGGCGAGATGACTGGCTCGACGCCCAGCGCGCCGCCTGGCTCAAGCGCGGCGAGTCGGAGCGCGCCTCGACCCCCTGATCTCCCGCCCAAGCCCTCGTTCGTGCTCGGAGGCCCTCCTGACGGCCTCGACGTGGGGTCTTCGCGCCTCCCTCCTCCTGGCTCGCATTGCACGATCCATGTTTATGTGTTCAGTGTTGATGTAGAAAATTCTTGCGTCATGATCAGAACGGCGACAATCACGATCTGGATCACAGGCCGTGTGGCCGGGCGGGAGACAAGAATGGCGAACGAACGAATCAGCGCACCTTCCAGAGTGCGGGTGTTCATGGCGTCGCTGGCTGGCGCGGCCGTGCTGTGCGCGGGGTCGTCGGCGTTGGCGGACTTCACCAACGCGGCCGGTCAGGCGGGCATCGGGATAGGCGGCGACAAGGACGGCGGCGTCTCCTGGGGCGATCTGAACAACGACGGCCTGCTGGACATGGTGGTCAACACGAACACCAACACCCGCACGCGGGTCCTGTTCAACAACGGCGCCCTGCCCACGCCCTCCTTCACGGACGTGACGTCCACGCACGCCGCCGGGATGCTCGCCGGCACGATCTGCGAGCGCAGCGTCCTGCTGGCCGATCTGAACAACGACGGCCAGACCGACGTCGTGCGCAACACCTCCTCGCGCCTGGAGATCTGGTTCAACCGAGGCCCCGCGGCCACGCCGCCCTTCAGCCTCGGCACCGACACCCAGCAGGCCAACCTGACCCTGACCACCGCCGACATCTCCGGGCTCAACACCGAGGGCGTCGGGGTCATCGACGCCGACGGCGACGGCTGGCTTGACCTCATCATCGACAACCACGGCAACGGCTTCGTCTTCCTGCGCAACACCCAGGACCCCGCCGGGGGCTTCCAGATCGTCGCGGCGACCCAGATCGGCCTGCCCGTCAGCGGCACCAACGAGGGGGACTACCTGACCGTCCTCGACATCGACGGCGACGGCGACGTGGACATCATGGGGCGCAAGGACGACGGCGACGACATCTTCATGAACACCGGCGACGGGACCTTCGTGGCCCGCGATGACGTCGGCTTCCAGGCCCCCAACAGCAACAAGGGCGGCGTGGCCTTCTGCGACTTCGACAACGACGGCGACTTCGACTTCTTCTACTCCGACGGCGGCGACTTCGACGGCAACGGGATCGGGCGCAACAACCGCGTCTTCCTCCAGCAGGACGACGGCTCCTTCACCTTCGCCAACACGCCCGCCGTGCCCAACATCCTCAACGTCGACGGCGTGGCCTGCGGCGACGTCGACCACGACGGCGATCAGGACCTCTTCCTGACCACCAACCTCACCGACCTGCTCTACCTCAACCGCCTTGAGCGCGGCGCGCTGGCCTTCGAGATCGACAACCTCGGCATCATCGACAACAGCGACGGCGAAGGGGCCACCTTCGGCGATTACGACGAGGACGGCGACCTGGACCTCGTCGTCAACCAGGACGGCAACAACGCCCTTTGGCGCAACGACACCAACGACCTCAACTTCCTCAAGGTGCGCGTCTGGCGCGCGCTCGACGGCGGCGCCCGGCGCTACGACATCGGCGCCGTCGTCATCCTCCAGGACGGGCGCGGCAACCCCACCGGCGGCGCCCGTGAGGTCAACGGCGGCAAGGGCCACGGCTCGCAGAACCCCGGCGTCCTCCACTTCGGCCTGCCCGCCGGCCCCAATGTCGAGGTCTGCCTCCGCGTCACCTCGCCGGTCCGCGGCCTGACCCCCAAGGTCGTCTGCGTCACGCCGAGCGACCTCCCCCGGCAGACCCTCGACGTCGTCACCAACGAGGACAACCCGCCCATCGCCGCCGACGACAGCCTCACGGTCAGCCCCAACATCGCCACGCCCCTCAATGTCCTGTCCAACGACAGCGACCCCGACGAGGACGCGCTGCGGATCGCCTCGGTGACTCAGCCGGCCAACGGGACCGTCATCATCAACAACGACGGCACCTTGACCTACACGCCGCGCGGCAACTTCACCGGCACCGACACCTTCACCTACACCGTCTCCGACGACAACGACGGCTCCGACACCGCCACCGTCACCCTCTTCGTCCGCACCGTGTATTTTGAGGACGACTTCGAATGCTCCAACGACAACAACTACGGCACCAGCACCCCCATCAGCGGCTGGATCTCCAACATCCCCCAGCGGGACACCTGGCGGACCAACCAGAACGACGGCGTCTCGGCCAAGTCCGACGATCTTGAAGCCGGCAACCCCACCTTCGGAGATCCCGCCGACCTCTACGAGAACTTCCTCCTGATCGGCCACCCGGCCTGGAACGACTACGCCATCGAGGCCGACATCCGCAGCGTGGACGACGACGTCGTCGGCCTCGTGGCCCGCTTCAGCGGCAACGGCGCCTACTACAGCTGCGCGATGACCATCCACCGCGAGGCCGACTGCAACGGCGGCGGCGGCGACGCGGCCAACCCCCGCTTCTTCCTGACGCGCGTCGACACCGATCTGACCTGCTCGGACGGCTACGTCGTGGCCGAGCGCCGCGCCAGCTACCTGCGCGGCAACACCTACCGCGTCCGCCTGGAGGTCCGCGGCAACCGCGTCACTTGCGGCTTCGACGCCAACCGCGACGGCGACTTTGCCGACCAGAACGACACCCTGCTGACCTTCACCGACCCCAACCCCCTGCCCGCTGGCGTCGCGGGCCTGGTCAGCCTCGACAACGGCGAAGGGCAGGCGGGCACCTTCTTCGACAACGTCCTGATCGAAGGCTTTGACCCCGACCAGGACGGCGACGGCCTCCCCGACGCGGTCGAGCAGGCCATCGGCACCGACAGCGGCGACGCCGACACCGACGGCGACACCATCCTCGACCGCCATGAGGCCCTCAACCCCAACGCGCCCCCCGACATCGACGGCGCCGATGGCCCCAACTTCGCCGATCTGGACAGCGACGGCGACGGCCTGACCGACGCCCAGGAGGCCGGCGACGCCGACATCAACACCGAGCCGATCGACTCCGATTGCGACGGCCAGCCCGACTACATCGACCTCGACAGCGACAACGACGGCGAGCCCGACAGCGGCGACCGCTGCCCCACCGATCCCACCAACACCTGCCCGCTGAACACCAACCCCGTCGCCAACGACGACGCCGCCACCGCCACCGAAGACGGCCAGGTCGTCGTCAACGCCCTTGCCAACGACACCGACGCAGACGGGGACGCGCTGAGGATCGCCTCGGTGACTCAGCCGGCCAATGGGACCGTCATCATCAACAACGACGGCACCTTGACCTACACGCCTCGGGCGAACTTCAACGGCGCCGACGCCTTCACCTACACCGTCAACGATGGCAACGGCGGCTCCGACACCGCCACCGTCCGAGTCACCGTCAACGCCGCCAACGACGCCCCCGTCGCCAACGACGACGCGCCCGTCGCGGGCGAGGACGTCGCGGCGCGGATCGACGTGCTGGCCAACGACACCGACTCCGACGGGGACGCGCTGCGGATCGCCTCGGTGACGCAGCCGGCCAACGGGACCGTCATCATCAACGGCGACGGCACCTTGACCTACACGCCTCGGGCGAACTTCAACGGCCCCGACACCTTCGCCTACACCGTCAACGACGGCAACGGCGGCTCCGACACCGCGACGGTCGTTGTCACCGTCAACGCCGTCAACGACGCGCCCGTCGCCAACGACGACCTCCTCATCAAGTCCGAGGACGCCGCCTCCTTCCTCAACGTCATGATCAACGACACGGATGCCGACGGAGACACGCTGACGGTGATCTCCTTCACGCAGGGCGCTCACGGCACCGTGACCCTGCGTAACGACGGCACGCTGAACTACCGCCCTGTCCTGAACTATGTCGGCCCCGACGCCTTCACCTACACCATCAGCGACGGCAATGGCGGGACCGCGACGGCCACCGTCCGCGTCACCATCAACAACGTCAACGACCGCCCGGTGGCTGTCGCGGACACGGCCACCCTGGACGAGGACAACGTCGCCCAGCTCCCCGTGCTGGCCAACGACAGCGACGTGGACGGGGACACGCTGCGGATCGCCTCGGTGACGCAGCCGGCCAACGGCACCGTAATCATCAACAACGACGGCACCTTGACCTACACGCCGCAGGCGAACTTCAACGGCACCGACACCTTCACCTACACCGTCTCCGACGGCAACAACAACGGCACCGCCATCGGCACCGTCACCCTCACCGTCAACGCCGTCAACGACGACCCCGTCGCCAGCGACGACGCGCTGTCGGCCTCCGGCGGCCAGGCCGCCGTGCTCGACGTGCTGGCCAACGACAGCGACGTGGACGGGGACGCGCTGCTCATCACCTCGGTGACGCAGCCGGCCAGCGGGTCCGTGGTCATCAACGACGACGGCACGCTGACCTACACGCCCGCCGACGGCTTCCAGGGGATCGACACCTTCACCTACACCGTCTCCGATGGCAACGGCGGCTCCGACACCGCCACCGTCAGCGTCGCCGTCGACGTCGACAACAGAGCGCCCGTCGCCAACGACGACGCGCCCGCCACGGACGAGGACGTCGCGGCGCAGATCGACGTGCTGGCCAACGACACCGACGCAGACGGGGACGCGCTGCAGATCGCCTCGGTGACTCAGCCGGCCAATGGGACCGTAATCATCAACAACGACGGCACCTTGACCTACACGCCTCGGGCGAACTTCAACGGCGCCGACGCCTTCACCTACACCGTCAACGACGGCAACGGCGGCTCCGACACCGCCACCGTCCGAGTCACCGTCAACGCCGTCAACGACGCCCCCGTCGCCAACGACGACGGGGCGAACCTTGTCGACGTGGTCACCGAGATCATCGACGTGCTGGCCAACGACAGCGACGTGGACGGGGACGCGCTGCAGATCGCCTCGGTGACGCAGCCGGCCAACGGGACCGTAATCATCAATGATGACGGCACCTTGACCTACACGGCGGCCGACGACTTCGAGGGCGCCGACACCTTCACCTACACCGTCTCCGACGGCACTGGCGGCTCCGACACCGCCGAGGTCCTGGTGGAAGTCAGGCGCCCCGGCGCGGACTTTGATCGGGATGGGCTGACCAACAGCGAGGAGGACGAGACCGGGACGGACCCGAGGGACGCGGACTCGGACGACGACGGGTCCAAGGACGGCGACGAGCCCTCCTGGGACATCGACAGCGACGGCGACGGGCTGATCAACGCGCTGGACCCCGACTCCGACAACGACGGCATCCTCGACGGCACTGAGCTTGGCCTGACGCTCGACGACCTCGATCCCGACACGGATCTGGACGCCGGCAACTTCACCCCTGA